>Ga0164315_10002293_pt1 | contig 14703 bp, 11 predicted proteins | sample GuaBasSedimGuay6_FD_113737 | JGI IMG/M metagenome (GOLD analysis project Ga0164315, IMG submission 113737) | Subseafloor sediment microbial communities from Guaymas Basin, Gulf of California, Mexico - Guay6, Core 4569-2, 0-3 cm | ecosystem: Environmental > Aquatic > Marine > Hydrothermal vents... | reverse complement strand
GAACTGGACGATCTGGATAGCGCAGCAGAAGATGACGGGCTGACAGATATTCCAGATGTTGAATCAGCCGTAGACAACCTTGGCGATCTGGATTCTTTAGACGCAGAATCCCCGGATTCTCTTTCCCTTGATGAAGAGCTGAACTTTGAGGAGGAACTCGGTGCGGATGTTCTTTCCGATATCAGCGATCTGGATGATGATTCCCAACAGTTTTCAATGGACGATTTCGGGGATCAATACAACTTTAAAGAGGGTGATGACGTATATTCCGGAGACCTCGGTGTCGATCTGGATCAACTTGAACATTCTCTTGACGAAGCATCTGAAGATGATGAGAAACCGTTTTCCATTTTCGAAGAGGACTTTAACGCAATTCGTCAGACCCTCGCGTCGCTCCCCCGCAATCTGAAAATAGCTCTTGAGGAGCTGTTGGCCGACGAACGCCGTAGCCCTGAAGATTTAAAGCCCATTATTGATGCCTTGATTAACGGAGAAACCCCGAAAAGCCTGGCAGCCAGATTCAAAACTCTTACAAAACGTAAAATTGACCTTCCCAGAAGTTATGAGAAACGCTCAGGTTTGGCCCTGGAGGTGCGCCGGGCTTCTCTGGTGTATCAGCTGGTTCGGGAGGGTTGGCCGGTTATCCGGATAGTGCTGCTGGTTATCAGTATCAGTTGGGTTCTAGGCGCCTCGATATTCATGTGGGTTTATCGTCCACTCAAAGCCAATCAACTGTACCAGCTTGGGCTGGATGCCATCAAGGTTGACGATGTTGAAAAAGCAGAAGAGTATTTTCATGATGCCTGGGATGGCTGGCCTCTCTTTTATTCTGAGGATAAGGATCCGGACCGGATTGCCGATTCTCCCATTGTTGTAAAAGGCTGGAAGACCGATAACGAATGGCTGAAGTACGCCCGAGCTCTCAGACGCCGGAAACAATGGGATACAGCCATGCAGTTTTATGAAGGCTATCTCAGTATCAAACCGGGTTCAAAAGATGTTCGCCTTGAGTATTCCAGATTTCTCTCCGGAGTACTGGGAAAATACCAGGAAGCATTTAATCTCATTGAAAGTGCACCAGTTGCCGGCCGGTTGGAATGGGACAGGGATTATACTCTTGCCGCAGGGGATGTTTTACTCGATTGGGCTGAGGATGATCCTACCAAATATGAAGAAGCCCGTAAGCGTTACGCCAAGGTGCTGGAACTCTCCCGAAATGATGAGAAGGCGATACTTTCAATGATGAGATATCATCTCCGTCTGAAAGACAGTGATGAAATTGAGCGGCTGCTTCCGATTTTTGATAATGAGATTGCCGGGCGTACCGATTCTCCTCAGCTGGCATCGGAAGTATATGCCGGTCTTGGAAATTATCAGCTGGCTAAAAGTAATGAAAAAGAGGCCCGCCGTTTCATAGATCTTGCAATTTCTGCTGACCTTCAGTCATCCGAGGCTTCGTTTATGGATGCTATGTTCTGGCGGCAGGCAGAGGATGAGCAAAAAGAACTCTCTGCGTATAAGCGAACTCTGGTAAATCTGGAAGGCCGGGAATCTTTAACCCGAAGGAACCTGGAAATCAGAATACTCACTCTCGGGGGGATGGGACGTGTCCAGGCCTTAAACGGTGATTTGATTGATGCGGGATCCAGTTACCACAAATCTGTAAGTTTGTATGAAGATGCCAGGAGCCGGAATCAACTGGGTGCAGATCCGGCATTCGGACAGATTTATCTGGACCTTGGAAACCTGAAATATGTCGGTATTGAATCCGGGGGGAAGTCTTCGGGGCTGCAGCTCACCCTTGCTTCAAACCAGGAACTGGTAAAAGAAGGATCTGACCGGTATGCAGAACTGGATCTTGCAGATTACTATTTTACTGAAGCCCAGAAGCTTTTTGCAGGGAGCCGGCGGGACACGGGACTTCCCACAGGTTCTTTGTACCGCCGGGGCTATGCACGCTACGAGATGGCCAGGGATGATGCTCTCCTGGATTTTCACAGGGTGGCGAGATTAAAGCCGGATGATTATGAAGTCAGGATAGCTTTGGCGACGGTATTGCTGAAAAGCGGTGATTATGAGGCTTCCCGGAATCAGTATGCCAGGGCTCTGGATCTTCTGGATGATGAATTGAGCAGAACCGGAGGGGTGCTGAACCCGCTGGACAAACAGAGTCACTCGGAACTTCTCCTGCGTTACATCATTGCCTGGAATAATCTGGGGGTTGGACGGGCACGTTCAGCAGCCAGGGGAGGCGGCGGAGGTGACTATGCTGCTGCCTTGAGCGCTTTTACCATGGCATCAGAGTACCTTGATGAGGTGTATGAGGATATGCCGGATGTAATCAGCCGGGGTGCTTCAGCTGTGAGAAATATTGATGGTGAACGGATTGTCAAAGACGTGAACGGCCTTAAGCTGCTGGAAGAGAGCACCACCATACCGTATCTGAACCGGATGAGGCTTCTCGGTCTGGAGAAAGCTCCTGAAGGAACGGATCTTTATATGATGTATCCGGATATCCCCTCAGATCTTCACGGCAACTGAGACTAAACGCCGGTCATCCAACCGTAGCGGTCTTCAACGGCTCCGTACTGTATCCCCTTGAGTTCCTTGAGGAGATTCATGGATAAGGAGTTATCATTCATGCTGGAGAAATCTCGCTTATCACCCTTGTGAGTCAACGATCCCAAAGGGGTAATTCCCGCTGCAGTTCCGGTAACAAAGCATTCTTCGGCATTTTCCAGAACATCGCTTACCGGCAGGTCTGTCTCAATCACTTCAAGTCCCCGGTCTCCGGCCAGAGTGATGATTGAACTCCTGGTGATTCCCGGGAGTATGGTATCGTGAAGAGCCGGGGTTATCAGCTTGTTTCCCGGGAAGAGTGCAAAAAAGTTGCAGGAGGTGCCTTCCTCGATATTTTTTCCGGTTGCCGCATCGAGGAATATGGCTTCCATGTAGCCTTCATCCACAGCTTCACTTTTAGCCAGAGTTGAAACAACGTAGTTTGCCGCCGTTTTAATCCACCCGGTGCCGTTCGGTGTTGCCCGAATCCGATTGGATGTAACCGCCTCATTTTTCCCTGGAACAAAATAAGCGGAAACGGTGGTGCTGACGGTGATAACCCAGGGGTTTATTGATGTGTTAACTCCGATCCCCGGTTCAGAATAGGTGAACGGTCTGATATAAACCGAAGCAGCGCTCTGCCAGAAGTCATTCTCCCAGGCGGTATCATATTTCGGTGTGAACCCCAGGTCTGAATTGCGCTTAACTGTCTCCAGAATGCCCTTGAGTAATAACTGTTCGTCCACCGGCGGCATACGAAGGCCCTTCATGGAGGAGGCCATCCTGGAACAGTTCCGGTCGGGACGAAAGAGTTTCAGTGAGCCGTCGGGCTGGGGATAGGCTTTTATACCCTCAAAGCAGCTGAGGCCGTATTGCGTTGTATAATTAACCAGGGGGAATTGGGGAAAGGTGTTTCGTTCGTTGGCCAGAGCAAGCTGGGCCTCTTCATTCAGAGCCGCTTCCTCTGCAGGGGTGAGGTGTTTCTGTTCGATGTATTCATCAGTCCAGGTTTTACCGTTGTAATGGGCACTGTGAACCCAGGGATATATTGAGAGTTTAAAAGCCATCTTCCTTACCTCGTGATTCGTAGGATAGACTTCAATAATAGGGTGTGATTCAAATAAGGAGCAATAGAGAATATGGTTGAAAATGTTATTATCATGGCCGGAGGTGCCGGGAAAAGGCTCTGGCCGGCATCAATGGGAAAGCGTCCCAAGCAGTTTCTTCGGGTAGATGGAGAGACAACTCTTTTCCGGGGAACATTGGAGAGGGCCTTTAACCTGGGGATTTCCGGAAATGTCTATGTAGTAACACATGAGGATCATGTTGATGCGGCGGTGGAGGAATGTCTCTCTCTTACCGGGGAGTGGCGTTCGAGAGTTGTGATACTGGCTGAACCTATTGCCAGAAATACGGCACCGGCCCTGGCCCTGGCAGCCGCCAGGATGAACCTGGACGGGAGAATAGATGAAACCTGCCTTGTTATGCCGGCGGATCATCTGATAACACTTCGGGAAGGGTTCGCCGCATCTGTTGAGACAGCTTCTGATGAAGCTCAAAACGGTTTTATTGTACCCTTCGGTATAGTCCCGGACAGCCCGGCTACCGGTTACGGTTATATTGAAACAGGCGGCATAGTGGGGGCTGGATTTGAGGTTAAATCGTTCCGGGAGAAACCGGATGCCGAAACCGCAGAGAAATACCTGGCCTCCGGCCGGCACTACTGGAACTCCGGTCTGTTCACTTACAGAAATGATGTCTTTCTCGCTGAACTGGCGTCCTGCACCCCGGAAGTTTCAAAAGTCTTCCTAAACCCGGAAGAGAAATGGTTTTCGTTCCGTATGGATGCAGATATCCGGATTTATGAACCGGCGGAGATATTAAGATTTCTTTATGAGGGCTGCCCGGGCATCTCAATGGATTATGCCGTTATGGAAAAAACGGATAAAATCCGAATGGTGAAAGCCGGGTTTGACTGGAACGATGTGGGAAGCTGGGATGTGATTGCCGAGCTTGATAATAAATCCGAAGAGCCGGTTTACAGTTATGAGTCTGAAGGGAATTATGTTTACTCCGACCGGCCTGTGGCTCTCTGCGGGGTGGAAGATCTCATTGTTGTAGTCGCCAACGGCCGGGTGATGATTTGCAGGAAGGGTATGAGCCAACTTGTAAAAGATGCGGCGGAAGAAGACCTCTCCCGGCAGTAATTCCGGCTTTTTTTGAAGTTTTTTTATTACTCCTCAAGATATTCGCCTTTTACGGCAGTTATAGCTGATAACGCTTGACTGTTGTAGGAGGTAAAGCGATGAATAATTTAAACTCCATCATTCTTGAGGGAAATCTCACCCGGGATCCGTTGATGGATACAACCCCGAAGGGAACGGCTGTTTGCCACTTCACAGTGGCTTCAAACAGGTATTACAAATCCGAAGGAGATCGGCAGGAAGAGGTGGGCTTTTTCGATGTTGAAGTCTGGTCGCGCCTGGCGGAAACCTGCGGCGAGTATCTCACCAAAGGCCGGGGTGTCCGGGTTGTAGGCCGGCTCAAGCAGGACCGATGGGCCAATGCCGACGGTGAACCCCGCTCGAGAGTCCGTATTGTCGGTGAACATGTGGAGTTCCGGGCCCGGCCGAAGAGTGATGCTGTAGATGAAAACGGGGATACGGAAACTGTGGAAGCGGAAGCTGCAGAGGAGAAAGCAGCGGTTCCGGCATACTGAAACAAAACAGGGACCGTTGAGCGGTCCCTGTTTTGTTTCCGGCTCTTCTTGCCAACCAATCGGCTCCTCACCATAATGGAGGTGTGCTGGGCAAAGGACGAGGTTTTAATAAAACCGAATATAAAGAAGCTTTAGACGGGTTGACTTCCCGATATGAGCACCTCATTTTCGATAATGCGCTGAATCCTTCTCTTCTGGAATCATTTGAAGACCGGGTTCGTCATGCAAAGAATACCGGCAGAGATCCGGCTCGTTTTCTTGATGATGAATTAAAGGCTTTTGAAGATCTGGAAACCGTAACATTGGAGAGAGAGCAGGCCATTTCTCTCCGTGAGGAAGCCCGCCGCCGCAGACTGGCCGGTGAGTCCTTTGCGGACAAGGTGCTGGACGAGTACCGGCAGCGTATTGAGCATTATCCTGCTCTGGAGATACATCCGGATGCTGATCCTGAAATCGCCAGATTGTACGGAGCCATGGAACTGCTGGACAAAAGGTATTGGAGCAGCCTTGAAACGTATCTGAGAAGGGCTTTCCCCAGAGCGGGTCAGATTGACAGAATGAATATTGAGCAGAGGTTCTGGCGATTTGTGGCCACCCGGAAGGGACGGCTTCCCGAAGAACTGGAACGGTACCGCAGAACGCTTGCAGCTCCATCTGCATCAAAGAAAGAAATCATCAGAGAAACTCAGGAGGCTCTTAAAAGTGTGGCTTTTTTCCTCCACGACCTGCTGGGTGTCTGTGAGCAGGCTTTACAACAGGTAGCCCCTGGTGATGATGTGAATAAAGCTCTGGAGTACATACAGGGCATGATCGGTGATTTTAGAATCAAAGACCTTAAAAGACGTTAGGAGATAGGAGAATGACAAATGTCTGAAATTATTTTAACAGATGAGATATTTAACAGTGAGGTTCTTCAGTCAGAGCTCCCCGTTCTGGTAGATTTCTGGGCGGAGTGGTGTGTCCCCTGCAGGATGCTCTCTCCCCTGGTGGAAAAAATGGCCGGAGAGTATGAAGGGAAGATTAAAGTGGCCAAACTGAATGTTGATGAATGTCCACAAACGGCGAGTAAGTACATGATTCAGAGTATTCCCACTCTCATGGTTTTTCATAAGGGTGAAATTGCCGCACACCAGGTTGGTGTCGTTCCCAGGGCGACCATTCTGGAAATGTTTGAGAAGTTAATTTAATTTCATTTTCATGGAACATAAACCTCATCTGTATTAACCCCGCCGAAAGTTCCTCCTCTGGTGGGGACTGTATGCCAGTCGATATTCCTGTTGCTGTCTTCGGGAATCCCTGCCCGGCATAACGAGCGGGTGGCCGTTGAATGGGATACGTCAATTGCTTCAGAGGGGTATGGAACTCCTGCAATTTCCGCATCCCACGCATTCAGCATTCCCAGTTCTGATGCAAATATATAACCCTCACTGGTCCATCCCAGTTTTTCATCATTACTGTCATCGGCTCTGTTCGACCAGAGCACAGCATCGATTACCTCTCCGCCTTTCCGGTTGTAGAGGGTTACTGCCCCGTTGTTTCCCGGCAGTCCCGGGGCTCCGGGTATCCAGAAGTCCCGGGCGGTATCCGAAGCCAGCAGGCCGCCGGATTCACTTAAGTCTTCAAGTTCATCGATTTCTTCGGGTATACCTTCGGCTTTTGCGTGTATCAGTATATATTCCCCGTCTGGAATCTCAATGGCCGGGAATATTATCTCACTGGAGTATCGGGTGGAAGTTCCGATTTTCAGGCACAGGCCCCCAAGGTTGCCGCCGGTTACGGTAAAGAGTTCTATACAGTCGGGGTTGTTCCCCGAGCCCCGGGGGTTTAATTCATTAATCAGAATTTCGGGTACCCGGGGATTCCAGCCGCTGAAGCTGTAGAGAAAAGACAGGGTATTCCCGCTGTTGTCCCCGATGGTGACACGGGCGGTGTAGGCTTTTCCAATCAGCTGATCGGCGGCGAATGCTACGGTAAGAGAGTTCTCCTCTGCTGTTACTGATGCAACGGGTAATTCCGGCTGAACGGTGATTTCTGCCGGTGTGGGATTTACTTCCTCATCAAAAACAAAGCGGATACTCCGGCCGTCAGGAGTGACGGCCATCTGCAGTTCCGGCGGGAGGAGGTCAACAGAAAAAGGCGGACCGCCGACATCCATCCCCGGTGCACAGGAACTGAGTAAGAGCAGGGTGAGCTGAATGATTCTGGAAATGCCTCGATTTTGCCCGATAACTGAGGGTGGGTTTACTGTATAATCTTGTGCGTTCATACATCAGATAACTGTGAGAAAACCGTATCTGCTTGAGAGGTGTGATAGAAATGTGCGGAATTATCGGCTATTGCGGACCGAGAAAGGCCTCGGATGTGCTGCTGACCGGGCTTAAACGCCTGGAATACAGGGGCTATGACTCCTCAGGAATCAGTGTCGGATCGGCAGAAGGTTTACAGATCTACAAAAAGGAAGGGAAGATTCAGGTTCTCCGGGATACGGTACCTGAATCACTGGAGGGAAACTGGGGGATCGGTCATACACGATGGGCCACCCATGGCGGGGTGAGTGATGTGAACGCCCACCCCCACTGCAGCTGTGATGGGAAAATTGCTATCTGTCATAACGGTATTATCGAAAATTACATGAGCCTGAAAGACCGCCTGGAAGGGGAGGGGCATCGCTTTCTGGCGGATACGGATTCCGAGGTGATTGCCCATCTTGTGGAATCTTTTTACGAGGGGAATCTTGAGGCCGCAGTCAAGTTATCAGTATCACTGCTGAAGGGAACTTACGGGATTCTGGTGATGCATAGTGACCATCCCGATGAGATTATCGGGGCGAGAAATGGTTCCCCGATGGTGCTGGGCCTGGGGGATGGCGAGATGTTTATCGCCAGCGATGTGAGTGCCATGATTGCCCATACAAAACAGGTGGTGTATTTCGAAGATGGTGAAGTTGTCCGCCTGGACTCCGGGGGGTATGAGGTTACCGATATGCGGAACCGCCCGGTGGACAAGACGGTGGACAGTATTTCCTGGGAGCTTGAGGAGATGGAAAAAGGGGCGTATTCCCACTTCATGCTCAAAGAGATTCATGAGCAGATTGACTCCATACCCAGGGCTATGGGCGGCCGGATAGATGAGGATCTGGCTACGGCGGTTCTCGGTGGTTTGAATATGTCCGAGATGGAGCTGCTGGGGGTAAAACGCATCGTTATCATCGCCGCGGGAACCAGTTATTACGCCGGAAGGGTTGCCGCCTATCTTCTGGAGTCCCTGGCCCGTATTCCCTCTGTTACCGAGCTGGCATCAGAACTGCGCTACCGGAATCCCATAGTGGAGGAAGGTACTCTGTACTTTGCCATGAGCCAGTCCGGGGAAACCCTGGATACCCTGATGGCTGTCCGGGAGCTCCAGCGTAAAGGCGCCCGGGTACTGGGAATCTGCAACGTTGTGGGATCCACCATCGCCAGAGAATCCGACGGCGGGGTGTATATTCATTCAGGCCCGGAGATAGCGGTGGCTTCCACCAAGGCCTTTACCAGCCAGTTGACAGCGATGTATTTGTTTCTACTGAAGATGGCCCGGATGCGTCATATGGCCTGGCCTGAAGGAAAGCGCTTTATTGCCGGTTTAACGGGGCTGCAGCCCGGTATAAAGAAAATACTGGAGAATGAAGATGGAATCCGGAAACTGGCGAAGAAGTATCATAAGGCCAGGGACTTTCTCTTTCTCGGCCGGGGGGTGAATTTTCCGGTGGCTATGGAGGGGGCTCTCAAACTCAAGGAAGTGGCCTATATTCATGCCGAGGGCTACAGCGCCGCCGAAATAAAGCACGGCCCCATCGCTCTGATAAATGAGCTGACTCCCAGCCTCCTGATTGTTCCTGACGATCATCTGCGGGACAAGGTGCTTTCCAACATGAAGGAAATCAAGGCCAGAAAGGGCCCGGTAATTGCTCTTTGCGTTGAAGGGGATGATGAGGCGGCACAGATTGCCGATGATGTGTTTTTTGTTCCGAAGTCCGACGAGTTGTTCTCTCCCTTTCTGATGGTGGTTCCCCTGCAGTTATTCGCTTATTACTGTGCTCTGGAACTGGGACGGGATGTGGACCAACCGAGGAACCTGGCCAAGAGTGTTACGGTGGAATAAGGTGGAATCATTCTCAGTGACACTCTTAATTCAGCCGATTCTATTAATGTGATGAAAACATTTAATCTGCGCCATTTCCTTGCGGTTTTCTTTCTTTTCTCAGTCTTCCTTTTACCTGTGGCAGCCGACGATCTGGTAATTCAAAGCGGCGATGCCTATATAGAACTCGGGGATAGTGATGAGGGTTTTGACTTGTATATCAAAGCCAAACCGGGGCTGAGATCGGTGCTGATTACCGAATCCACCGCCGATCCGGAGAAAAGGGCGGATTCCTTTGCCTTCAGAGCCTGGGATTACAATTCAATAAACGGGGATGAAAAGCGTATTCTGGATGGTGCATTCCTGGAATCCGAGAGCAGCCTTTATTTTCTTCTGGATTCATCCCCTGAAGAGAATGAACTCCTCGGTATGGCGTACAGAATCTTTATCCCTTTTCAGCTTACCTATGGCTATCCCTGGAGCCGGGAAGGGCAGGTGGAAGTTCATCAGGGTACCTGGCTGAATATCCGTACCTTTGAGAAACCTTATGCCGATTATAATGGAGCCTGGAAAGATAATCCTTTTGTCCTCTCCATGAAGGAGCTTCCCCCTCCTCCGCCCCCTGAGGTAATTACAATGGATAAAGGGCCTGTAGAAGATGCAGAAGAGGCTGTTAACCGTATTACGGATATAATCGGTATGTCCGGAGGGAATATCGATGTGGTGCTGGTTGTAGATACTACGGTGAGTATGAAGGATGATATTTCATTTATACGTGACTCACTGGTACCACTGGTACGTAATACTGTGGCAGATTTTGAGAGTTTCCGTATCGGTCTGGTTCTGTATCGGGACTATAAAGAAGCCTATCTTACCCGGGTTACTCCGTTTACTGAAAGTCTGGACAATCTCCAGGCCGCATTGAACCGGGTGACAGTTTCCGGGGGCAGGGATTTACCCGAGGCTGTTGATGAGGGTTTGTACGCAGCCCTGACCGAGTTTGAATGGGTTGCTCCTGAGCGGTTGATTATACAGGTGGGAGATGCTCCCGGGCACGAGGTGCCTCAGGGCGCTATTACATCTGAAATGGTGGCGGATGAAGCGGCGAATCTTGCTGTGTCGATATATCCGATCCGGCTGCCCGGCGACCCGGTTTCCTGAGCGGGAATAATCAGGATTCGGTATCTCCAATGTCGTTCAGACTTTCATCGTTCTGTTCAGCCCATTGTTTTTCCTTTACACGCCAGAGCAGACTGTTCCCGATGAAATCCTTCTTCTCGATATTTTTAAGGCCGATTTCGCACAACTGTTCGAAGCGCGGTGGGTAGAGCATGGCATAGGGACTTTCATTGTATTTCCGGAGAATTTCGTTGTATTGGGCCGCGGCTTCTTTGTAGTTCTCCATCTTGTAGTTGATGAAAGCCCGTTCGTATTCAGCGGTAATGGTCCGAGTCTGGTCTTCGTGAAATCGAACCAGAAAAACTTCGTAATAGTAAAGCGCCGTATCGTATCGGTACTCGTCCATGGCTTCCTGGGCGTTTTTGAAAAACATCTCCTTGGTCCACTGGGGGTTTACCCGATCGGGGACACTTGCACATGAGGAGAGCAGAAGGGCAAACAGCGCTGCTTTGGTGATAACTTTTGTTAAGCGTCTCGACATGTATCGGTCGGACCTCCGGCGCCTATCTTAAACGCCGGGGGATGCCTGATCAAGCGGGTACGACAGGAGTGTCGTAAACTTCATCCTTTATCGGCAGTGTTTTTCGGAGTTCTTTCATAAATGGCTTGGACTCTCCCATGGGGGTATACATGTCGCATTCATCCAGAGCTCTTCTGCCCACAGTAAAATACTTGTAGAATTTTTCATCACCGAGTTTCTTTCGCCACTTACCCGCATCACAGCGGACTCTCAGGACGTATTTGTCATCTTCGGTGAAGGTACGGACCAGTTTGCAGTGTATACAATTGGCGCAGTAAATCTTGTTAGTAGCATCAACGGTTAAAGCTTCGAACATAAGGGGCATCCTTTCTCCCTGCTGTTGGTATTCATTAGTCAATGTATCGACAGAAAAGAGGATAATGATGAGCCCCGGATGCTTCTTATCGGCGATTCCCTTATACTCACCGGGTATGATTGCAACGTTAGTAAACACTTTAACCGTAATAATCGGCGGATTACTCGGCTTACTGCTCAAAGGGAGGATTGCCGAGAAGTACAGGGACTCTGTAACTGTGGGGGTGGGCCTGATTACCCTGGTTCTGGGTATGAGTATGGCCCTTTCCGGGGGAACTATTCTGCTGATTCTTCCGGCTCTGGTTCTCGGCGGCCTCGCGGGGACGGCACTGAGGATAGAGGATGGAATACTGAAAAGCGGCGATGTACTCAGGAAACTGATGTCTCCCGGCGAGGAAGATGGTTTATTCGCCCGGGGTTTTCTGGATGCAACAATACTCTTCTGTGTCGGTCCCATGACGATAGTGGGTTCCATCGAGGCCGGACTTCAGGGGAATTACGATATTATCTTCACCAAATCGGCTATGGACGGGTTCATGGCCATTGTACTGGCGGCTTCTTCAGGGGCCGGGGTGATTTTTTCCGCCTTGTCGGTATTGGTGATACAAGGTGGTCTTACTCTGGGTTCCGGGGCACTGGCACCGCTGGTAACCGACAGCATACTGGCTGAGATAGGGGCCCTGGGGGGGTATCTGATACTGATGATTGCCCTGAATCTGCTGAACCTGAAAAAAGTAAAGACGGCAAACTTTCTGCCGTCCCTGCTTCTGGTGATTCTCTTTGCCTGGGGCAGGAGCTTTTTTTATTGACTGTCGGGATTGTTCCTCACACCTTCGGTGCTCCGGTACAACCCTTAGACCCTGCCGGCGCTTGCCGTTTAACGCCGGGGGGTTATCTTCCAGATTTCCGAGGCGTACTCTTTAACAGTCCGGTCGGAACTGAATTTTCCACTGCCGGCGATATTAAGCAGGGCCATCCGGTTCCATTTTTTCCTGTCCAGCCAGGCTTCTCCGGCTTTTTCCCGGACTTCCCGGTAGGATGCAAAGTCCTTGAGTACGAAGTAATCATCCGGGGTATTCCCTTCAACACCGTACACAAGGGAGTCATAAAGCTCCCGAAAATCGTCTCCGGCACTCAGTGTTCCGTCTACCAGAGCTCCTAATGCCCGTTTCAGGGCTGGATCGGCTTCCAGTACGGCCCAGGGGTTGTATTCACCGCTGTTTCTCAACTCTTCCACTTCTTGTGAGCTCATACCGAAGATAAAGGCATTTTCAATTCCGGCTTCTTCAACGATTTCAATATTCGCACCGTCCATGGTACCCAGGGTAACAGCACCGTTCATCATGAATTTCATGTTTCCCGTACCCGAGGCCTCTTTGCCGGCGGTGGATATCTGCTGGGAAATCTCCGCTGCAGGGAAGAGAATCTCGGCAATACTCACTTTGTAATCCGGGATAAAAATAACTTTCAGACGGTCTGAAGTCTGCCGGTCGTTGTTGATTTTACGGGCAACGGCATGGATGAGGTGAATGATCTGTTTGGCCCTGCGGTAACCTGAAGCGGCTTTGGCACCGAAGAAGACTGTTCTCGCCGGCAGATTCAGATTGGGATTCTCCTTGAGGGTCTGCCAGTCGTGAATCAGGGAAATAACATTGAGGAGCTGGCGCTTGTACTCGTGGAGCCTTTTTATCTGAACATCGAAGAGGCTGGAGGGATCCACCGTGATTCCAGTAAGAGAGGAGGTGAGTCCGGCCAGGCGTTGTTTGTTTTCCGCCTTGATTTCGCCGATCCGATCCAGGATTCCGGTATCATCCGCTTTGTCTTTCAGGCCGGTGATAAGGGCAAGGTTTCCCACCCATTCGGGGCCGACGGTTTCATCCAGGAGTTCGGCCAGGGCGGGATTGGCTTTTTTCAGCCAGCGCCTCTGGGTAACACCGTTGGTTTTGTTGTTGAACTTTTCCGGCCAGAGGGCGTACCAGTCCTTTAAAACGTCGTGCTTCAGAATCCTGGTGTGCAGGGCGGCCACTCCGTTCACAGAAAAGGACATGACGATGGCCAGCCAGGACATTTTCACCATGCCGCCGGACAGTATGGACATCCTGTTGAGTCTCTGAGGATCCTGCGGGTATTTTACGGCAAGTTCACTCATAAACCGCCGGTTTATCTCTTCGATGATCTGGAAAATTCGCGGGAACTCGGCGCGAAAGAGGTCAACAGGCCATTTCTCCAGAGCTTCTGAAAGAACGGTGTGATTGGTATAGGCAAAGGTTTTTTTCACAACGGCGTAAGCTTCATCCCAACCCATATTCTCCTCATCCATAAGAAGGCGCATGAGCTCGGGGATGGCGATTACCGGATGGGTGTCGTTGAGCTGAATCGCCGCCGTTTCCGGGAGATTAGAGAGATTGCTCCCATGAACCTTTTTATACTCCCTGATAATATCCTGAAGGGAGGCGGAGCTGAAAAAGTACTGCTGACGAAGGCGCAGGGCTTTACCGGTGGGACCGCTGTCGTTGGGGTAGAGAACACGGGAGAGGTCGCGGGCACGGTTCTGAGATTCCACGGCCCGGAGGTATTCCATGTTGTTGAAGAGTTGGAGGTTGAATCCGTTGACACTTTCGGCTTCCCAGATCCGCAGAGTATCAATGGTGTCTGTGTCCCATCCGATAATGGGCATGTCGTAGGGAATGGCGAGAATATCTTCGGTGTCCACAGTTTTAAAGCGGAGACTGCCATCGCCCGCCGCTTCGGTGATTACCCGGCCGCCGAACTTTACGGTAACGGTACGGTTCCCCCGGCGGACCGACCATGGATCGCCTTTGGCCACCCAGTCATCGGGTTTCTCCACCTGCCTGTCGTTGATGATTTCCTGGCGGAACATACCGTAGCGGTAGCGGATTCCATAACCCCGGGCCGGGAGATCGAGGCTGGCCAAAGAGTCCATGAAACAGGCCGCCAGACGTCCAAGGCCGCCGTTGCCCAGGGCTGCATCGGGTTCGGTGTCTTCGGCCTCGTTGAGGTTAAGCCCCATGTTCTGGAGTACTTCGGCGATTTCTCCCCGTAGTCCCAGATTGATAAGGTTGTTCCCCAGGGCCCGGCCCATGAGAAATTCTGCGGAAAAGTAATAGGCCCGTTTGAGCTTACGGTCTTTAATGTCCCGTTCGCAGTCTCTCCACTTGTTCCAGAGGAGATCCATCAGAGCCCGGGAAACGGCCTCGTAGGCCTGCCTGTGGCCGGCACCTTCAATCCCGTCTCCGGTTCCGTGGTCGATCCAGTAAGATACTCTTTCTCT
>Ga0164315_10002292_pt1 | contig 14703 bp, 9 predicted proteins | sample GuaBasSedimGuay6_FD_113737 | JGI IMG/M metagenome (GOLD analysis project Ga0164315, IMG submission 113737) | Subseafloor sediment microbial communities from Guaymas Basin, Gulf of California, Mexico - Guay6, Core 4569-2, 0-3 cm | ecosystem: Environmental > Aquatic > Marine > Hydrothermal vents >... | reverse complement strand
CCGTTGCGCGGCGCACCGATGATGTTGATGAAATGAAACTTGAGCTGGATGTCCTTGATGACTTCGAGGTTACCGGTTAACAGGGCAACCAGCAGTTCGTAGGAGCGTGCGACGTATTTTTGACCATTGGAGTCAGCGATCACGCGCTGCGCATTCGCGGCGGCCTGTTCGATCACCTGCTTTTGATCGGAGCTCAACTCTTCACTCAGCTGATCGCCCCATTTCGCTTTTTCGAAATCCTTGTTGTCGATGATGTGGGCCAGGAAATCGACAAATACCGGGGACACCGGTAACTCATTGTCGCTCAGTTTTATTTCTACACCCATAGGTCAGTTCGCCTGTGTTTATGCCGCTGGACTATTCGTCAACGGCCGAAAGGTCGAGTAATTTCGCAAAATTTTCCAGCGAAATCAAATGCGCATAGACGCGCGACAGTTCACCGCGCGACATCATCGCCTTGATCGTCTTCGCCGGCAAGCTATTCAGCCTGTCCTCGTTTACACGGTACATGCCGGTGACATGCAGACTGTTTTGCTGCTCTGGATTGACCCGTGCATCGAAGGCCTCGAGCAAATCGAGCTCCGCCATGCGTGCGGCAAATTCCACGGTGCGGTGCTCCGCGGCGATGAAGTCGGCAATGAGGCTTTCCTGCGCACGCCACTTGTCGGTCGCCTCGCCGGCGGCGTCAAAAAACGGATCGTCGGATTCCTCGAGGCCGGATTCGTCGACCATAATCATTTTTTGATCCGCGGATCCATCTGCTCCAGCGGTGACGTAAAACGGAAATCGACGCACGTAGGCAGGCACATAGGCCTGCTCACGCCAGTCGCCCCGGGCATCGACAAACAGGTTCTCGTTGTGGCGTAACCCGGTTATGACGCTGACGCGCATTTCGCTGTCTTCGGATTTGACGAACACCAGCGGATAATGCCGGGCCGCGTAGAAAAACTCGGGCAGGGAGATCGCGAATGCGTGGCGGCTTGCCGCGAAATGATGCAAGCGGGTTCGGTTGAGTCCGAGCCCGGCATGCCTTTTGGAATCAAAGGGGACTATGGATCCGGGGTTAATCCCGTGATTTTCGCTAACCGGCGCTGTTGGCATTTACTGGGCGCAATCTGCCGGGTCGGCGACCGGGATCGGGCTTTGTACGAACACATCGGGGCGGAAATCGAGCAGTTGGGGGACGGCGCCTCGGTGCGAGATAAAGACATACTGCCCTGCCTGGAATGGAAATTCGCCGGACGCGTTGGTAAGCACAACGTCATGGTCGATCACCTCGAGATAGAGGCCGTTTTCCGGCTCCGGGTAGATATCGAGACAGTCGCCGTTACAGACCCGCGCCATGAAGTCGGTACCGCGTATGCCTATCGTCGCCACCGTCGTCGTATAGCGATAATTCAGTTTTTCTTTTATCAAACCGGTAACCGCACGAAAACCACCCTTCAACAGTGAAAAGAATCCGGTGCCTTCCTGGGTTTCCTCCTCGTACTCGACCGACTCGAGGTAAAACCTCGAGCCCGGGCGCAGCATGATCCAGGACTCGTCCTTGAGCTGCAGGCGGGCGTAACTGCCCGATGCGGTTGTAATCGTTTCATTGGAATAGAGTTCGCTGCCCTTGCGGATGCGGCGAATATCGCCTTCGGCCGAAGTCGCAGTCGCGACTCCCTTGATAATGTGCACGGAACCGGCCGAGCCATTCGACTGCGCCTGTAGCGCCAGCGGCATCATCAACAGTATCAGTAATATATATCGTTTAATCATCATTACAGTGCCGTACACATGCCGTGATCTTCTTCCGGAGTTTCCACTAACTGCCTCTTGCGCTCCTCTTCCTCGTCCCAGATGGTTTCGGTCTCAACCTCGAAACTGTCGAGGCGCGGCGTGATAAAGACTTCCCTCCCTGAGGCGACAAAACCGCTGGTAGCGACGATGCCCGTGGTTATCACGTTGTCGGGTGAATTGACGTTATCGGGGGTAGTCAGCAGAAGAATATTCCTCGCAACGATGTCAATCGGGCCGTTGGCGCCGACCGTCATAGGCCCGCTTTGCTGCGCGCTGCCGAGGACGACCGTGGTCATTGGAAATGAACTAATGAGATTTGAATTGTCGTAGTTAACCAGTAAGGGCCGGGCCTGCGCGAGTCTACCCCGCTGGATAATATCCTGCGGCGGCAGGTCGAGCGACGGCGGCTGGTCTTCGAAGACGATGCCAAGCGTCGGTGTAAACGGCGAATACTGCACCGTCAACGGTCCCACCGGCGCAGATATATTGCTGACACTGAGGACCTCGTCGGTTTCAAACCACAGGTAAGCATTACTGGCGGTGGCTTCAATGTCGCCGGTATGCATTGTGCCACCGGCCTGGAACTTCAGGTTTGGATCATTGTGGGCCGGTAACGGAATCCCGGCCCTTTCCATGATGTCGAGCACCAGCGGATCACCGCTGACACCGGGTGCTACGCCATTACCGACCGTGGTGGTGGTATTGAACAGGTGGAGGTCGTTACCCGCTGCAATATAGATCCCCTTCGCATCGATGTCGGCCGAATTGCCATAGACATCCGTAGCGGCCATCACCTGCAGTTGACCGGCTTTTACAGAAGCATTTGCAAACGCCTTGCGTAGCGGCGTCGTGCCACTGCTACCGCTCGCCCTCGCCGTTGCTCTCCCGGAAGACCCGCAGTAAGAAGTGCACCCTGGATTCGAAATCCCGCCTTCGAACTCAACCGAGCCTCCTGTGACGTTGATGGTTGCCAGCCCGCCCGCCTTCAATTCGGCTTTCGCCGAGGCGGAGGCCGTACCATTGGTGCTTCCGGACGTGTTCGGGTTTGCGCTAGCGCTACCGCCGAAAACATAGAGCCCTGTAACAGCCGTCACATTCAGATTACCACCGGCATCGATAACGGCATCGGCGTTGGCTTTGGCAATTATGGTGTTGGCGGAATCCCCGAATCCTCTAACCGTTGCATCCTCAGCGAAGACATTAACGGTGTTCCCCACATCGATGGAAATATTGCCGGATGCTGATAGTTTGGCAAATGCATTGGCCGAAGCAAAACCTGACCTAACGTTTTGATCAGGTCTCGCCAGTGCATTGCCACCCTGAACGTTAATGTTGCCGCTTGCGACGGTTAGATACATATCGCGCCCTGCATGTACCTTTGCGTTGGCGTTCGCGACGGCGGAGATATTGAAGACACTGTCAAAGCTTGCATCGGCGTTGCCAGCGCTGACTGAGAGTCCATTGCTGGCTTCAATAACCACATCCCGGGCCGCAATGATTTCACCCTTTGCGGTGGCGTCAAGGGTTCCAACGTGTCCACTCACGGAGGTACCTTCGCCAACACTGGCATTACCGCCGTTTACCGCAACCGTACTCCCGTTGAGGTTGACGTTGGTGGAAACAGCCTCGAGCAGCGCGTCTGCATGCACCTGATTGGTCGCACTTCCGCCAGTCCAGGAACCGCCGGCGCGCGCCGTTCCACCGTCCACGTTGATGGAACCGGCAGCGGTTACATTGACAGAATTTCCACTGAAGGCGGCGTTGGCATTGGCGTGCATCCCTGCCGAACCCTCGATGTAGGTGTTGACCCTGATATTGGCCTCCGCGGTACCTCCCGACACAACAAAATTATCACCCAGGTTGGCGACCGTAATATTGCCGGCCTGCACGCCGGCATTGGCGTTGGCGTGCACATTACAGGTACTGCAGGTCGACGAAGAACCGTCACCAATGCTTCCCTTAATCCTGGCAGCCGCCATTCCTCCGCGAACCCTGAGATCCGTTCCGACCGAGTCAATGTTCAGATTTCCACTGACCTGCAGGTCGGCATTGGCGTGGGCAAACGCCGAGGCATCGTCGGAATTCGACGCGCTGACCTCCGCGGTCGCAGTTCCTCCGCGGACCGTCAGCCCGGCGGTCGTTATCGCGACGGTGGTTGTGCCGCCGGATTTCACCAGCGCGTTGGCGCTGGCGCTGGCAAGACGAAAACCACCCGAGGAGTAGGTAGCCCTTGCGGTGGCCGTACCGCCCTGGATCAACAGGCTACCGTTGGCGATGGTGATGCCCAGATTGGCGCCCGCATCGAGCGTGGCATTGGCGACGGCATTGGCCGACGTATTAGTAGGAGAACCAAACGTAGAACCAGACCCCTGGGCGCTTGCAAGCGCGGTACCGGCATTGACCGATATGCCATTGTCCACAATGAGGGTCATCTTGCCGCCAGCCGACAACGTAACGTTGGCCTCGGCCATGGCCAGGTCATCTGCACTCGCGTCAAATTGCCTGGCAGTCGCTTTGCCGGCCTGTAGCGTCAGGCTGCCACCCAGATTGACGGACATGCTACCGCCACCGCCGGCGGCCAGTTCCGCGTTGGTCAGCGCCTTCGCCGTTGACGCATAAGCTTGTGTGTCGGATACCGATGCCGCCGCGGTACCGCCCTGCACCGTCAGGTTATTGGCGGTAACGCTCACCATGCTGGTTCCCGTGACCTTGACCGAGGTATCAACCGTCTTCGTCGTACCGCCCCCCCCGCTAGCGCCGAAATTGACATCGAGGTTTACGCGGCCACCCACTACATTCATATCCCCGTTGATATTGACAATCACCCGGTTGGCCTTGACGTTGACCGGCACATTTTGGTCGGTGGAAACACCGCTGGAGCCGAAGTCGGCACCGTTGACGTTGAAATTCTGTCCGCTGACGTTCAGATCACCTCCGGTCAACACCGTGCGCGTCTCGCTGGTCGAGCCGTTGATGAGCACATCGCCAATCCCGTTGTCATCGACATCGGCCTTCAACAGAAGGTTTCCGCCCACCGTAACATTGTTGTTGATGACGACATCCTGTCCGTTTGTGATCTCGACATTGCCAGCGGCGGTGATATCGCCCAGTTCCACTATGCCCGACACAGTCCCGCCGCGAACATTCAAGCCGCCGTCCAGGTCAAAATTCACGTTACCGAGCCTGATGTCGCCGGTGGGATCGGATTTGATCCTAAAATTACCGACGCCGCCACCCACGCAAAAACCGGCTGAATTACATTGACTGGAGTAACTCGAGCCGCCCACTGCAGCACCGCTACCCGTTGCCTCAAGGGTACCGATTACGAGATTGAGGTCGCCAACACCCGCAGTCGTATTGGTCGGACTGGTAGCCGTTATCGCCACTCCAGGGTCGGCGGTTATCAAGGTGTCCGCCACCACGTAAACATCGTTGTTCTTGTTTAGCTTGCCGGCTAAAAATGCACTCCCTACAGCGCCGCTCGTGTCCCACGTGGGACCACTGCCGCCGGTGATGATCGTGAAAGTGTTGGGATCGATTACCAGCGTACCGCCCGAACCGAGATCGACCTCGCCGCGAAGCCTGAGTCCGCCGTGGCCGCTGACCTCGACAAAACCGCCCGCGTGCGGGGATCCGGCGACCGAAATGCCGGCGCCTTGCTGGTGGTCGAGCACCTCTTCGGCGATAACCCGCACCACGCCACCGGCCCCGTCGCCATCGCCGCGCGCATGGATCGCCGCGCCGGACGACAGCGTGATATCGCGATCGGAATACACCAGCACGCCGCCACCATCGACATTGCTATCGGCCGCGGCCGACGCATCGAGTGTGCCGCTATTGGCGACATCACCACCGATTGCGGTGAGGAAGATGGCGCCATCATTTTCGACGATGGAATTGGCACGAACCAGCCCTTCATTATTGACGGCGCTACCGATCAGGCTGTCAGCAACCCGGGCGGTCATGATCACGCGACCACCATCGGCGTAGATTTCTCCCGTATTCCTGACCCCTGCGAGATCGTTCACGGCGGCCTCGTCGACCGCCACGCTGATCAGGCTGTTACCGCTGATATCCATGGTTATGCGGCTGCCGGAGGCCAGCACCACCTTGCCCATGTGCGCCTGTATGACGCCATTATTCTCGGAGTAGTCACCCATCAGGACGACGTAACCCTCGTTGCGCGCATTGATGATGCCGTCGTTGATGACCTTACCCAGGTTTTCATCAGCGCTACCTTCGAAAACGAAGTTACCGCTCATGAAATCGGTGTTACTGATGTCGAGCACGCTGGCGACAATACCGGAGACGTCAACCCGCGCGCCCTCGCCAAAATATATGCCGTTCGGATTGACCAGGTAAACCTGGCCGTTGGCCGACAGAGTGCCAAGGATAGCCGAGGGATTTCCACCGATGACGCGGTTCAGCGAAATCGAAGACTTTCCGGGCTGAACGAATTTTACGTACTCTTTGGTGCCAACCGAAAAGCTTTGCCAGTTGATGACGCTTTTATCGGTCGATTGCCGAATGATCGTGGTATTGGCATCCGGCGTACTGATGCTGGATTGACCCGCAACCACCTGGCCATCTTTCGGTCCGGCCAGGGTAGCCGCCGGCAGCAGGCAGGCGATCGCGGAAATCAGCAGCCTCGGCTTGATCGCGCGGCCGTCCGGCGCACGCGGTTGAAATCGAGCGCGCAGTGTCGGCGCTGGAACTTGCGCCCGACGCGCCAACAGAGGGTGTTGATCAGCTTTCACTAATCACCTCCTGCGCCAGGCATTTCAAAACTGCACCATGTAGTTAACCCAATAACGTGTATCCCTGTCATCACTACTCTCCAGGTCGGATGTTGGTGTTGCCACTTCCAGATCCAGCGAATGCTTGCCACCGAAGTCGAACAACAGGCCTGCGCCGTAACCGGCAAGCTCTTCCTTCTTGTCCTCGCCGACAAACGCGAAGATCCGTTCGACTTCTCCGTAATCGGTGAATACCCTTGCAATCATATTGGTTCTACCCGACAGGTTGAATCGCTTGCCAAGATCGAAGTTGTACAACTGTCCGCGGTCACCGCCAATTTCGGTCGCCGGGTAGGCGCGAACATTGCCCGGGCCACCCAGGCGAAAACGTTCGATATCGGGCAATGGATCTTCCGAATAGCCCAGTCTGACGCCCAGTCGCCAGAACCAGGTGCGCGCGAACGGCATGAGTAAGCTGTAGTCGAGCGTAATCTTGGCCTTGACGGCATCGTCTTCAAGGCCGTCGGGGTTATCCTCGAAATTAGTGGTAAAGGTCGCGGCCAGGCTCGAAAAGGAACCGTTGCGGTGCATCGGCTGCCAGTGGAGCGACAGGTCGAGCAGATCGACATCTATGGTTTCTTCGGAAATCGCGAGCTCACCATCTTCCGTGGATTCATTGAAGCGCAGCGCGGTCGTGAAATCGAGGCGGTTACGCTGCTGAAGCATCAGCGGATGCGTTACGAAAACGCGTATATTGTTGCCATCGCCCCCGAGTTCCCCGAATAAATTGATTTCATCGGTGTCGACATCGTAATCAAACGCCGAAATACTCCCTCCGGCGCGCGTGCCGTGGCTATTCAGCAGCGCATCGTAATCGATGCGCAAAAAATACATGCGCGAATCTTCGGCGACGATCGTTGACAGGTTCAGCTGATCGGCCTGCGCGAACAGGTTGGCGTAGAGCCAGCCCGCCTCGATACGATTTTCACCGAGCGACTTGCGCCCATAGTTGTTGGCGCGCAACACCACCGACGAACGATCTTCCTCGACCTGGATAACGAGATCCGAAGTACCGTATTCCTCGCCCGGAATGATCACGGTCTTCGCCGTCAACCCGGGTAAATCATTGAGTAACAGGATGCGTTCCTCGAGCATTTGCCGTGAAACGATTTCACCCAGGTTTGATGTGCCGAACTGCTGTATCAGGAAATCCGCCCGATAACTGTCGAGTTCACCTTCGATCAGGATTCCCGATATCCTGCCCTCGATAATCTCGAGCCTGACCGTACCGGAACTGACTTTTTGCGCCGGCACGTATACCGAGGCCAGCAGATAACCCTGTTGACGATAGAAAGCCTGCAGATCATCCGCGGCCTCGTATAGTTCTTCGATCGTAATCGGGGTGCCGGTGTATTTGCCGATGACGCCTAGCAGGACCGAGTCATCGAACAGGCTGTTGCCACTCAGGATGAACTTGTCGACCTGAATTTTCTTGTTCGACGCGGGTGGTTTGAAGCCGTCGTCCTCGAGCCCTTTTACGGTTGTTTCGGTGACGGATTCCGGTTGTATGACTGGCTTGTCGATTGGCGCAATCACGGCGCCGGGAGTGGGTCGTGGAGCGGGAGGTGGTGCGTTTGACTGGGCCGCAGCGATCTGTACGACAAACACCGCCATAGCCGCGCCCATCACACTTAACACTCCTCTTCGACAGCCCTGGGACATTAAGGATTCCCTTATTTTAGGCTGCAAACCCCTGGTAAAGTACACTTACTACCAAGCTGAGGTTTGCATATTATTATTCAGCTTTCGACTCTTTGCGGTTAACGCCCTGCGGACATTCCCACATAGAGTCGGGGGAGAATAAAAGACCGAGGCGTAAAAGTCTATAGTGGTGGGTCGGGCTGAAATGTGACGGGCTACTCAGAAAAATGTCATTTTGCCAACTATTTACGCCGCCGACCGAATCGCGCAAATGCCCATTCAGCCTCGCTCTGAACCACTTATCTTCAATTGCATGCCATTTATCCAGTTGTCAGAGACAAACCTCCAAACATTGGTTATATATCTTGCATCGACAAGCAGAGGTCTTGAATAAAGTGGGCACTGACAGCAGGGGATTCACATTACTGGAGCTGATAATCATCATCGGAATTCTCGGAATGACGATGGCATTCGCGGCGCCCGGATTATCGACCATGATCAAAAACAACCGAATTTCGAGTGATGCCAACGATTTTGTCGCCGCCCTGCAATTCGCCAAGGGCGAAGCGGCAAGCCGCACAAATTGGGTCACCATGTGCAAGAAAAACGCTGCGGGTACCGCCTGCGTCGCGGGTGGTGACTGGCAACAGGGCTGGATCGTGTTTTCCGACATCAATGGCAACGCGGCCGTCGATGCCGGTGACACCGTGTTACTCAACCATGAGGCCCTGCATGCCTCGATCACCTTCGGCGGCACCGCCGGCATCGCCAACGTCGTCACTTACAGACCCTCGGGCACCACCAGCATCAACAGCACAGAAATTTTGATCATCTGTGATGATCGGGATTTCGCGGACAGTGCGAAAGGTATTTTAGTCACCATCACCGGCCGCGGCGCGGTGATGAAGGCAACGGACACGGGGCAAGGCGCATGTTTGTAAAATCCACCAAATCGGGTCGCAGCCAACGCGGCGACACCATGATCGAAGTACTGGTAACAATCATCATTATCGCTGTCGGCGTTCTCGGCACAGCCGCCTTGCAGGTGACCACGCTTAAGAACCTGAGCAGCTCGCATAGCGCCAGTGTCGCCGCCATCCTCGCGGATGATTTCAGTGAACGCATGCGCGCCAATCCGACCGCGGCGTCGAACGACGCCTACGTGCACAACGCCGCACCCGGGGCTTTCCCCGACTGCGCCGCGAATGCCTGCACCATGGCAGATCTGGCGACCTACGACATCGGCACCTGGTGGCAGCAGGTAACGGCGGTTCTGCCGTCGGGCAGCGGGCAGGTTACCCGCCTCCCGGGACCCACCGATACCTTTGTCCTGACGGTACGCTGGGACGACGATCGCAGCGGCAGCACCGGCACCAATTGCCCGACGCAGTCGACCACCGATCTCCAATGTTTTCAATTCAACGTGACTATCTAGCCGCCAGACTAACAGGTAATACTAGTGATCAGCTTACAACGCATAAATTCCAAAATTCTGCCCAGGCAAAACGGCGTCAGCATGGTTGAACTGCTGGTGGCCATGTTGCTGGGGATCTTCTTACTGTACGCGTTAGTCGAAATTCTGATAAACGGAAAGCAGTCCTTCGGCTCGGCCAACCACCTGTCACGCTTACAGGAGAACGGCCGTATCGCGACCAACCTCGTGATATCCGACCTGAGACGCGCCGGCTACATGGGCGGCAACTCCAATGTACCGAATATATCCGGCAGCGCCGGCCAGGTCCCGCCGGCGTTCACCTGCTCGACCGCCAATACCACCTGGGTGCGGATGATTACCCAGGCCGTTGCCGGCATCGATGATGGCAAAGGCGGCTACGGCTGTATTCCTGACGCCACCTACCTGCGCGGCGATGTTCTCACCATTCGTCACGCCGCGCCCTGGGTCGCGGCCGGCTTCGACGCCAACAGGATATACCTGCGCAGTTCGCTGTTCGAAGGCATGATTTTCGCCGGTAGCAACCAGGCGCTCAACGATGTCGGCGACCAGCCCCAGAATGTGCGTGAACTGATGGCCTTTGCGTATTTCGTGGGTGATTCCGGGCGTACCTGCGGCGGCCAGGCCGTGCCCTCTCTGTTTCGCGTGAGTGTAGACGGCAACAGCCAGCCCGTCGCCAATGAGTTGCTGCCGGGCGTCGAAGACTTCCAGGTTCAGTTCGGTGTCAACGGACAATATGTGGACGCCGATGCAGTCGACTGGGACAACGACGAGGTCGTCACCGCGCGGATCTGGTTGCTGGTACGCGCCGAATGCACCGAATCGGGATTTACCGATGGCAACACCTACACCTACGGTGACCAGGTCTACACACCGAATGACAGTTTTCGACGCCAGCTGTATTCCAGCGTCGCCATGATTAGAAATTAAGGTTGGATGACTATGAGCACTCATATCCAGATTCAAGCAGGCCTGACATCGCAACGCGGCGTATCGCTGGTGATTGCGATGGTCATGCTGCTGGTGCTGACGCTGATCGGCGTCAGCTCGATGAACACCGCCATCGTCGAATTGAAGATGGCGGGCAGCATGCAACAACAGGGCGTCGCGTTGAACCGCGCGGATGAAGCGCTGCGCATGGGCGAGGAAGACGTGCTGGCTATCGTAACCAATCCGGCAGCCTTCAAATTTGCCACGGGCGGCGACGGCTACTACGTCAACGCGGACAACATCAATGTGTATAACATCGACTGGCCGGCCCAGGGATTGAATACGATCCCGGGCGCCAACGCCGACGATGCCTATGTCGTCGAATACCTGGGCGTCAAGGGGATCCCCGGGGAAACGAAAAAGGTCAGCACAGATGGCCGCATCATCGGCGGCGCGGTACATACATTTCGCATCACCTCGCGCAGCGAGGCGGGTAAAAGTGCCCTGCGCCTGGTGCAGAGCCTCTACGTCACCACGGCGCCACCCTAATTAGTGGTTAACTTCTAATCTGCAGTGGCGATGTAATCCCGGTCAATCTGCCCGGTAAGAGAGCCCAGGAATGCCACCAGGGCATCCAGTTCGCCTTCAGCCAGATCAACCGTATCGCGGGTACCGGCTTCCCGGATCATGTAAGCGACCAGGCGCTCTCTCAGCGAATCGTGCAATGTCGGATAACGACCGTCGTGCAGGTACGGCCCGGTGCGGGCAATGTTGCGCAACGGAGCAACCTTGAATTTATGGGTATTGCCCAACCGCTTTCGAAAAACCAACCGATCGCCCGCGGCCGTGTTGGGATACTCCTCGATCAAATAAATATCCTGTCCACCCAACAAGGGTCCCGCATGGCAGGAAGCACAACCCTCTCTCAAGAACACATTCAGGCCACGCAGTTGCTGCTCTGAAAGAGCATTGCGATCACCTGCGACAAATCGATCGATGGCCGCGTCCGGCGTTATCAGCCTCCGTTCAAATGCCCCCAGGGCCGCGGTCAGATTGGTGAAACTGATCGGCGTCAAGGAGTCGGGGAAAGCCCGCGCAAACAGATCCTGATAGCGGGGGTTCTTACTCACGACTGCCACAACCGATGCTTCATCCGGCATAGCCATTTCGCGGGGATGCAAAAACGGCTTGCGGGCCTGCTCCTCCACGGTCGCCACGCGACCGTCCCACATCTGGGAATCTTGCAAGGCGGCATTAAATACGCTCGGTGAATTGCGTGTACCAACCTTGTCGTCAATACCGCGCGCCAGCTTAAGACCATCGATACCGTAGTTTTCCAGATCATGGCAACTGCTACAGCTCACCGAACCGTCACGGGATAAACTGGCATCATGAAACAGCAATTTACCCAGTTCTATTTTTTCAGGCGTTACCGGGTTCTCGGCAGAGACGGCTTCCACGGGCAAGGTACCAAAAACACTTCGCGCCTGCCTTAGCAAGCGGTCGATTTCCGGCTCGAGAGCTACTTCAACTGGTCGCGCAGCGGTGATCTTGCGTATGCGGTGCCCGAAGTACTCGGCAATGTAAAGCGTGTTGCCGGCATCCTTGATAACCGAAAACGGTCCCTTCAATTCTGCCAGTACAGCCAGCTCCGGTGCCGGGGAATAACCAAAAGTACCGTTACCCGCAATGGTAGTGATGATGCCGGAGGCAAGATCGACGTGCCTGACCCGATGATTGCCGGCGTCGGAAATAAACAGGCCGCCATCATCATCGGCAAACACGTTGTATGGACGATTGAGGTGGGCAAAAACAGCCAGACCCCCATCCCCTGCAAAGCCTCGTTGTCCCGTGCCCGCAAGCGTGGAAATCTCGCCGCTTTGCGCATCGATCCTGCGGATCATGTTGTTGCCATAGTCGGCGATATACAGGTTATCGTCCTTATCCAGGCTCATCCCGAGCGGAGTGGACAAACCTGCGTTCTGCGCCTGCCCTGCTCCCGTGTAGGCACGCGTACCGATACCCGCGATGGTTTCGATTGTGCCGCTACTGACATCGAGTTTACGCACCACGTGGTGGTGCCAGTCGGACATATAGACGTTGCCCCGTGAATCCACCACGATGTCCAGAGGCACATCGATACTGGCGTTTAGCGCCTCGCCACCATCACCGCTGTAACCCGCGTGGCCATTACCCGCGAGGGTCACGATAGTGCCGGTATCGCTGTCGATCGCGCGAATGCGGTTGTTGTAGTAGTCCCCTATAATAATATCTTTCTGCGGGTTGAGCGCGAAGCCGAACGGCCCATTCAGCACGGCATCGAGTGCGGGACCTCCGTCTCCGCTGAAGCCCTGCTTGCCGTTTCCGGCGACCGCGTGAATGGTTCCCGCCTGCAGATCGATGCGACGCAGTGCATGGTTGAAATAATCAAGCACCAGCAAATCACTATTGCGCAGCGCCATGCCGAAAGGCGCGTTGATATGTGCCTGGATAGCCGGACCCTCGTCACCCCCGTAAGCCTGCAGACCATCGCCGACAAGGGTGGAGGTCCAACCTGTAGCGACTGCCTTGAAGTGGGCGGGAGCGTCCGCAGTGATATCAGAACGGGCGGAAATTTCCACGGCACCGTATTGCAGCGGCGTGGGCTGGAAACGTGCACGTCCTTCGACATCGCTCAAAACGGTTAACTTCGCGGGCGTAGTAACTCCCACCACCGTCTCGAATGAGACCGGCACCCCGGCGAGCGGATTGCCGAGGGCATCCCTTACCTCGGCTTCAAAGGGCACCCCGGCACGCTTATTGATCACCAGCACCTGATGGTTGCCACTACTTACCGAGACACCGCGAGCTGAATGCAGGTTATAGCTTACTGCCAGAGACTTGACCGCATCGGGCAGGTTCGCAGCGCGAAAAAACAGGGTGGCGCGGTGCTGCCCGGGATCCAGGGCGCCTGGAATCACTCCGATAGTAAGCTGCTGTGATCCCTTTCCACTGCGTGGCGCCACTTGCAGCCACGCAGCATCGCTATGGATGACCCAGCGATCAGTTTGTTTCGCCGTGGTGACTCGCAAGGTGGTAACCGGGGACTGGCCATCCACGTCTGCGACAAGCGCTATCGGCTCCTCGGGCAAGCCAGGGGGGGCAACTACTTGCCCGGCTACACCCAGGCAGGAAAGCGAAATCAGTAACAAGGCTGTTGCGATTAATCTCATACCGGCTTGAATATGTCGAGTTACTGGCGGGAAGCGAAGTTACCGATAGATTATAGCAGGAATATCGAAGCTACTATCGGCAGAGCGACTCGAGCAGCGTTCGCGCATTATTCAACGGTCAGTTGCAGGACGCTATCCGCAGCCGCTTCAAGGCTACCGGCCAGCGCCACAGCCTCGGCGTAGTGCCACTCTGCCACGACCTTGTTATTTAGGGCTGCCCGCACTTCAGCCATCAGGTAGTGGTAGGCGGCACCCTGCTCCTCCGCGCCAACTTGCTGAAGCTGGTCATGAGCGACTGAAAAACGCTCCAGCCCGATATTAACCCGGGCCATGAGCAGATGAATCCGGGGATTCTGCGGGTTAATTTGCAGCTCCCTGGCATAGACCTGCAGCGCCTCGCGATACATTCCCTGCATCGCGTAGCAATGCCCCAGGCGCAAGTTACGATTAGCGACCTTTCCCTCGATGGCCAGTGCCCGGGCTATCATCGAATCTGCCGACTTGCAATTACCCCTGCGTTGAGCCAGTAGCCCTGCATCGACATAAGTTCGGTATAAAAAGTACTCCAGCTTCAGTTTCTGGTAGTAGACACCGGTGCCGCTGGTCTTTTTCAGCGAGCTCAACATGGACTCCAGTCCCCAGTCGAAATGGCGAAAAGCTTTACCCAGCTCTGCGACATTTACGCTCGTGATAATGCGTTTGCGCAGATTGGCCAGGCTGCGCTTGCGCAACCGCGCCATTTCGAATTCAAGCACGGGGTAGTCGAGGGTGTTCAAGGGTGCGCGAACGCTGTTGGTAAGCGCAGCCGCATCGGTGTTAATCAACTGGTAAGCGATACCCGCCGGATCAATATCGTGCTTTTCGCGGAAATAGGCCGAAAGGCGCGGTT
>Ga0164315_10002291_pt1 | contig 14703 bp, 10 predicted proteins | sample GuaBasSedimGuay6_FD_113737 | JGI IMG/M metagenome (GOLD analysis project Ga0164315, IMG submission 113737) | Subseafloor sediment microbial communities from Guaymas Basin, Gulf of California, Mexico - Guay6, Core 4569-2, 0-3 cm | ecosystem: Environmental > Aquatic > Marine > Hydrothermal vents... | reverse complement strand
ACCTTCATCGGTAATTTCATTAAAAGAATATTTCCAAAAAGTAAGGTCGGAATTAAATATTCCTGAATAGGGTTGGTGTACCTCCGAAGGTTTCTCAGTCATCAAATACATCACGTTTTCGTTTGATGGTGCAATGGCCAATTTCATAACACGGGTAACATCGGGAAGTCCTTCCGGGGTGATTTCTGTCCAGTTCAATCCGTCTTCTGAACGCCAAATACCTGCTTTTAACGGGCGCATAATGGAAGTTGAATAGGTGCTGAGTGCTGCATACAACACCCCTTCAGAAGTAATCACTATATCGGTTGCGAAAGATTTGTTGGTCAGGTCACCCAAGGTTATTGCCCAGCTTTCACCTCCATCTTCAGAGCGCATGATTGCACCGTAGCAGGCAGCATAAACAATGTCTTTATCAGTAGTAACAGGGTCGGTGACTATTGCCCAGATTCCCTGGAAAACATCTTCGAGTGCACCCTGGTTGCCGCCCATTGTTGATTCGAGAGCTTGCCAGGAATTTCCATTGTCGGTCGATTTGAAAATACCGTTTCCCACACCGATGGTTCGCACATTGGTACTCACATTTCTTTGGGTAGTATTTAAAATTTCACCGGTGCCGTAATACCAGGTATTTGTTTTCCCCGGCCTTGTATCCTGTGCAATGCAGGTGGCACTTTGTTCACCATTTGCAGGGGTAACTTTTTTCCAAGTATCTCCCCGGTTCACCGACTGCCACATGCCGCCCGAAGCACTTCCTGCCAGCATATGATTTTCATCTTCCACATCAAAGGCCAAACACAACATTCTACCTCCCATATTTATGGGACCGCGATGAATCCAGTTTTGGTTTCTGTTGGTTGGATTACGGGCTGGCAAAGTTTGTGCAAATGCCAATTCTTTTGCACCGATGTTGGTTGGAACCTTATCGGTTTCCGGATTGCGGGTTTTCATAAATTCAATTTCCGCATTGTAGAGTGCCTTAGCCCCACCGGATACGAGTGTATTTTCCGGTAGGTTATTGCTAAAGCCTGTGCTGCCTGAATCAAACACTATTTGATTGGTCAAAAAATAGAAGCTTGTGATTAACAGGGCAACGAAAAATATTATTAAGGATTTTGTTTTCATGATTTTTAATTTATATCTAAATATTTCATTGATTTTATTGTATCGGCTACAGGCATTAATCTTGTACACAACGTACACTATAACCGTAAGCCTTAGGGTCAGCGTTCCGCATCACCTGTGTATAACTGGTGTATAAATGCCGATACCATGCATCTGAACCATTCACGCTTGACGACCAAAAGTAGGCGACGTTCGTTAGTTGATCGAACAAGCCATTACTCGCAATGCGGTAGCCCCCGGGGAGGCCAGTGAACCCACTTGAATTGGATGCGCCTGTATTTGGTGAGCTCCAATGGGTTGTTCCTGGTTCTTTTAGTTTAGCACCTTCGTCTGTCCCTCGCCAATCAGTTGCATCGGCTTGTGACTGTGTCATGCCCAAATCCATTTCCATCGTTTTCCATTCGGCATCACTTGGCAAATGCCAAGCTGTCGGGCAAATACCTTGTGTACCTTCGGTAGTTACGTATTGCATCATTTCGTTCCATTGGTACAATCCACCGTAGGTATCGCAATAGGCATTGCTATTGGTGTAACAGTACTTTTCAATTGTGGGATTATCTGTTTGATTAGCTGTTCCGTCAATACGTGTTCCAATATTCAGGTTTTCTGCCATCCAGCATTGAGTCCCTATTTGTACCGTGGAGTAGTTTTGACCTCCATAAGTAATGGGATCTCCACAAGCCCAGATAGTAATTGTGTCACCAGTATTCCAAAAAGAAATCCAATTGTTGCCGTCAAAACCAAAAAAATCAGAAGAATCGGTATTGAAAACCAGAAGTCCGGTTGCGGGGTTAGTAATTAGGCTCATTTGATAGGTGTTCATCCGAGGTAATAGGAGTCCTTTGTTGTTGCTTTTTACGTCAAGCATTGCCGAGCCATCTGGGCTGCTACCATCAGCGTTCATTGCTATTTGTGCTATTAAGCTGTGACTTACAATTAGTATGATTGTCATTAATAATACTTTTACTTTTTTCATTATATTTGTTTTTAGATTTATTTAATAAACGATACTTTCTGCATACGGGAGGGTGTTGCTAATCCCAGCTTCCAAAGTTGCCCTCCATTTGAAGTTTGAATAATTTTACCATAAGGTGTGGGACCTGCACTCTCGCCCACAATGACACAAAACTTATTATCGTAGCTATCTATTCCTACTAAAAATATGTTTCCGGGTCCGGGTGTGGGATTCCCCTGGTTAGCCCATGGAGAACTGCCAGCATTGTTTGTCAGGCCAATATTATCATTGTCAAAGGCACCCCACCAACTTTGGTCATCCATCATCACAAGATCGTTGAGGTCAGGTCCGCCGTTACTGTTTCCTCCTGAAATACGTGTTGAGTCGTTCGTCCAGGTTTGCCCTCCATCATTACTATAAACATAATGCGATGTTCCTCCGTAAACAACAATATTATTGAGGTCGGAAGAAGTAACGCCTATCCATTCGTTTTTATTAAAATTATCAGCAGGTACAATCTCTTTCCAAGTTTGGCCGCCATCTGTTGTTTTGGCGATGAATCCATCACTGGTTCCAGTGGGCGCACCTGCAACATATATTACATTTGAATTAATAGCATGAATGCCCTGCAAAAATTTATTTGTTAGTATTGAGGATTGAATAATTGCCCAATTTTGTCCGCCGTCAGTTGAATGATAAATGACAGTACCACTTATCCAAATATCGTCTTTGCCAATCAGCGAAATGGAAAGAAGTTCGACATTTGAACGTTGCGAAGGCGCTGTTACCCGGCTCCAGTTTGTGCCACCATCTGTTGTTTTTAATATTACATTTTGATGCGCTACAGCCCAAACAGTATTTTCATCAACCGCCCATACATCTACAATCCCTATTCCTTTTATTGCTGCCTGTCCTTCTCCTTGTCGCGTCCAGTTTTCGCCACCATCGGCAGAAAAATAGATCTGGGCATAATCGGTGCTATCAGTGTCTCCAACTGCCCAGACGTATTTCTTTTTTACTGGTTCGGGGTCGTCTTTTTTGCATCCAATTTGGATTGCCAGAATGCTTAATAAGACGATTGAAATAATTGTGTAAAATATTTTTTTTGTTTTCATGCTATTCAATTTTAGGTTTGTTTATTCAGTGGTGATTTTTGTTCTTTACCGAAGGATTCACCCTTTTCATTCAAAATTGATTTCGACATTTTATTCAAAGCTGATTTTCTTTTCTCATTAAGATTAAGCAGTTCATCAAGTTCTGCCTTAATCATTTCGGATTTCTCCTTCTTATTTTTTATTTTTTCTTTCATCTTTAAAAAATAAATGCAAATAAGCCTGAAACTGTAATTACACTCAACACAAGAGTTACCATTATAGCCATCGAAACCAAATCGGGCCGGCAGTTGTATTGTTTTGCAAAAACGGCGGTTAAAATTGCTGATGGCAAAGCTGTTTCTATGAATACAATTTCACGCATCATTTCGGTAAATTGTGGGTTGTTGGTCAACCAAATGGCCAACAATGGTTTTACAATAAGTTTTAATAAAACAGCTATCCCGACAAACAGGAAAATATGTTTGATTTTTTTGAATTCGATAATTAAACCAATGGTAAAAGCCACCATGAGGAGATTGGCGTTGCCAATGAGTTTGAAAAAATGAATGAAAGTAGAGAATACAGGGCTGTCGTGGTTTATTGGGATAAAGGAAAATCCAACGCCCGCAAGCAGTGATATAAAAATGGGGGAAGTAAAAAATTTATGTGCTGATTTTGAGATGGATTTTTCTTCTACTTTCGACTCACCATAATATTCGGCAATGAGTGGTCCCAGGATAAATAATAAAAAGCCCACTCCAAACTCGCTGGTTACCACCGCTTCTTCCATTGCCATTGTGCTGCCTGGAAATACCTGCCTGATGATCGGGTATCCCAGCAAGGTTGTCATGCCAAAAGCAGAGACCAAAATAAATGCTCCTTTTTCGCCGGGATTAAATTTTAAAAGGCTTGCAATAAACCAGGCCAAAACCATTATCCCAATTTCAATTACGGCCATTATTGCAGCCATTTTTAAAAATTCAATTTGGAAATGCTGAATGGCCAATGAAGAAAAAATAACCGCCGGAAGAGTAACTTTTAATACAATATAACTGAACAACTCGCTATCAGCCTTTTTTAAGATTGATACTTTTTTGAGAAGAATAGCCAGCAAAATGATGGCAAACATTACAATTACTCCTTCAAACAAATTGGTAGAAATATCCATGCAGAAATGTCTTCTTTAATTCAGCGTGTAAAATTACGACACGCAACAGGCCTTTGTCAAGTAAAACACTACGACTTTACTACGACAAGGGGGAGAAAAAAGAGACAAGAATTAAGAGAAAAAAATAAGGTTGAGATTGAGGTTAAGGTTGAGAGGGGTTCTTTCTTAACCTCAACCTTAACCTCAGTCTTAACCTTAGCCGAAAAGAAGCAATACAATGTACTAATAGAAAACTTCTGCCAGTTTCTTCAAATCACCTTTTATAACTTTTCCATCAAGTTCTACTTTCGATCCTTCTTCGATCAACATTTCTGTTTTTGGGCGGATGATTTTTGTGTTTTTTAAAATGAGTGTAGCCGGACCGAATTCAGGTTTTTTTTGCAGCAGTACCAGACCGTAATTGCAATCTTTTATTTCAGAATTATTTACCTCAACAACGGAAAGATCTTTTGAAGCCAGGCCAATATTGGCGTTTGTGATTGTTGTGTTTTCAACAGTAAGGTACGAGTCTTCGCCACCACTGATACCTTTGTCCTCTACCTCTTCAATGTGGGTGTCCTTAATCACTATTTGGCTTCCTGAAAAATCGATGGCATCGTTGCCAATATTGGTAAATGTTGAGTTCGACACAAGGCCGGTACTAAAATCTGAATCGAAAGCATCACCAAAAATATGATCGAAATTAGAATTATTCAATTGGAAATCGGAACGGATAATATTAAGGGCATCTTCGCATTGGTTGCGGTAAAAAGTGACATTTTCAATATCCACATCCGATTCATAAAATGTAAGTGCGCCGGTTAATGTCCAGCCTTTTATATCCAGCGTATTCATGTTTTCGAAAACAACATGTTTCAGTTTCGACCTTTGCCCGGCCTGAAGAACAGTAAATCCATTGGCCGAGAAATCGGAAGAAGTAATCACAATGGGCTGCTGTTTCGTCCCCTCCATAAAAACAGGAGAATAAGAAATAAACATTGCTTTGTCGATGAGGTCGAGTGTCGTTCCTGCTTCAAAATGTACACTGTAGCCTTCAGGAATAATGACCGGAAAATCAATCCGGATGCTATCGTTTCGGATAAAAAGATCGTTGCCTTCCATTCGGTCAAAAACAATCGGATTATTTAGGTTCACCTGGTCAATTAGTTCCTGCTGTGGAGTAATACCTGCCGGGTATGGCCAAGGATTAATGGGAACCACATAAGTATCGAAATGACCATCAACCATAAAAAATAAATAGTTCGACCCTGTATCCGTTTCAATTTCCAACTCCCGAACTGTATCACCGTGGTAAGCCTTCATTGTCGGTTCCGGAATCTGGAAACTTTGTACATATTTCTGTTTGGCACCTGTTCCCAGGATTATAATCTTTCGCTGCGTATAATTCATAACCTTGATTTTAATGCTGTCGTCAACAACATTTTCCAAGAAAGCATTCACATAAAATTCGGGAGTCTTCCCAAAAACAATTGTGTCGTAATAATGCCTTATTTTTAAGTTAAACGCAAAACTGGATTGTTGCTGAATTTGAGCAATACTGTCACTAAGTTGTGGCAAATACTCCCTGATACTTTCCGCACTGCGGCGATAATAAGTCGTGTCGAAATGTACAAATGGAAATTCCATCGCAATTAATGAGTCGTATATTTCAAGTTCATTCCTGAGTTCATCCATTGAACTTGCAATAAAACCCGGGTCACTGAATTTGGCAAGATAGTAGATGTATTTTTTAGTAAACACGGAATCCAGCAATAGGTCATGCATCAGGTATTGCTCGTTAGTAATCGTTTTGCGATTGACCAATGCATTCCAGACGAAATTGTGTTCAATACCGATACCATGTTTTGAATAATCTGCATAACCATCAAAAGCAATAGGTTCGAGTTTGCAAATCACCGGATTGAAATAATAACGATGGTTGTGCCAGGCCATTCCATGTCGTGCCTGATTCAATTCGAGCATGGCGTATTCTGCTGCAAGCTTATCTATATCAAAAACATCAGCGGGCGTACGTGTATGTTCCCGAAACTGCTGCATAAGTTTTTGGGCGTTCAAAAATTGGGTATACAGTGTGGCGTTTTCAGTTGTTTTGCTTTTCTTAAAAGGTTCAATTACTGAGGCTTCGAGATAAGGCAGCAGCACCCACTCAACATCAAGCTGATTAGCCAATCGGCGTGATTGCCAGAAAGCATCTTCCGAAAACTTAACAATGGGCCCTTCGCGCCGGTTTCGCCATTCCAGCAATTGCTTTACGAAATGCTCTTCCCACGCATAAAAACCACGGTTTGCATTGTTGAGCAATAAGGGTGTAAAACCGTAACGTGTCGTTAATATGTCTGCTTTTTGGTAAAGACGATGCGCAACCCATTCCCACAAATAGTTGCGGGCCTCTGGTGTTTGTACCGAGAATTCACGCATGCGATTCCACGAACCATTCTTGCGCATTTTGATGCGATACGACCATTTGTTTCCTTTCAAATGGTCTAGCCAATCTCCCTTAAGACGCAGCTTGGCCTTCATCATTTTTCCGTTGCCAAATACAATTCCCTTTACCCAATCCTTGTCTTCGGTTTGCAAAATACCAATATCAAATGCTTCTTTCCGTTTTTCCAGAAGCTTCAAATATTGAGAAGTGTCCAGTATGACCGACAAGGGTTCTTCTTTGTAATTGGGATAAACTTTATGCGAAAGCCGTTCGATGCTCATATCATCAAAATAAACTGTATCACTTCCATTGTTCCATACATAAAACTTCATTTCATCAGATTGAAAACCTGGTGGTGAATACACATCCATTTCCAGTTTTTCCCATCCATTTTCATCAGTTTCAACAACAGTTTTTGCAGTTTGGTAAAGCAAGTCTGGTGTTTCTGAAGCGGCAATCAAAACTCCCTTTCCATCTTTGGTTTTTCGCCATACACTTACTTTAAAATACCAGTCGGGCCCTGCATGTTTAATTCTGTAAGACAAGGCAAAAGCTTTTTTTGGTGTGACATAAACAGCATGCTTTCCGGATCGAAATTCTTTGGAGGTTTGTTTTTTACCAACGTCAAAAAAATGACTGGAATCATTATCTGCAAAAAATTTATCTCCCTTTTCATTTAGCTTTTCAGCTCCGCAAAACACTTTTGTTCCGGGTGGAAATTCATCTTGCCGCATGCATGATAGCAAAATCCCACTGCTTAAAATCGCGACTAGCCCAATGGCTTTCAAAGTTGTTCTTAACAAAATAATATCTGCTGGTTTAAACCACAAAGATAGGCGAATTTTGGCTTGGGGTGCTTAATGACAATGCTGTGTTTTCTCTAAAAATAAAGCGGAAAATTACTTACTGAACGATTAGTTTCTGTTCATAATAGGCGTCCTGACCAAAAAGCATCAGAACATAAATTCCTGGTTTTAGGTTTGCAATCTCAATCTCGTTATTTGAATGTTTAAAAATTGGTTTCGACATAATCAACTGACCATAAACATTATAAATTTCCATTGTCAAATCGGATTGCAATTTGTTTTCTAAGCTGAAATAATGATTACACGGATTTGGAAATACTTGAATTTGATTGCTGCTTAAAAGACTGATTGATGAATAAAGTGAATAATCAGTTAATTCACCCAGAGCCTTAGGGTTGTCTCCGTTAATGGCAAGCAGATTGTAATAAACAGAATCTTCATAAACTTCTGTTATGATGATATTATCCCTAATTCCGCCACCCATTCCGGAAGCAATAAGTGTAATATTGGCAAAGCTATGATACATGAAAGGCGACACCTGGGCAGTAGCTCCCACATCGCCTGCATAGATCGTAATTTTATTGGGATAGGATAGCAGTAGCGGTTTGACCACTGCATCAAAATTAGTTGAACCGGGATAATGGGGTTCATAATTTATAATCACATTTTGGTATTCATTGTCAGGACTCCACCAAATCAGTTCATGCATAAAAATGAAGATATTGTTCACATTGGCAGAATTACTGTCCAAAGTATTGCTAAGAAACTCCAGTTGATCTCCAACGATGTTCCACGAATCCAGACCGGGGGTTAATACAATAAACAAATCATTATTGTGGGTAAAGCTGTAATAGTAATCGCCAAACCTATTCACAAACTCACTACCCATATCATGATTTCCGGCAGCAAGACGGACAGGCATATTTAATTTGTCAATATCTATTTGGGCCGAATCCCAATAATCTGCAGTTGGGTGAAGCACGACATCGCCAGTTAAAACACCAAGTACTATATTTGGGTAATTGTTAATTGCAGGAATATACTCAACAAAAGGCGGATGTAATCCATATTGCGGACTCATGGGATTACCATAGGTATGTCCTGCCGAAAAAAAAGAATAAAGAGGGGTTCTATTTTGGGCTTCTACATTAACCAACAAAAATAAAATGGAAAAATACAGGAGGAGTTTTTTCACACGATGACATTTTAGTAAAAAGATCATAAGCAAAAATAAATAATAATTCTAAAAATGAAATTTTGACAGTTTATTCGAAATAGATCAATAAGCCCCGATATTGCTCAACGGCCAATCTGGATCAGATGGCGTGTCAGGATTACCTGCATTAATACAAGGTGATGTTATATTTAGACTAAAATCATAAATGATTGGGTTTGAAAATTGCGGATTTTCGAAAAGATTGCCCCTGCCATCCATTTTACACTTATCAGACAATGAATAGTTGATTAGCACCTCCGAAAGGCTGTCTGTTTTAATTGTGCTCACTTTGGATTGAGAAATAATTGTGTTTTCAATCTCAACTTTACTACCGCCTTTCCCACCAACTAATTCAACGCAAACAACTCCATACTTATTCTGGAACAAAGTGTTGTTTATAATGATCCCACTACTACCTTCTTTAAAGGTGATACCTTCTTTGCAATTCACAATTAAATTCCGCTGTACCATTATTTTTTCTGAAGAGCCAAATATTTCACTACCAATTTCAAGCCCCCGGTCGTGCGCATAAATAATGATATTGCTGTCAATCATAATATCTGTGCAATTGTTCAAGTCGATAGCATCATCTGGAATATTGACAAACAGATTATTGCTGATCCTGCTACTTTTTAAACGAACACATTCGATGGCGTCAGGAATATTTGAAAATGTGCAATTGCGAATAATTGCTTTGCTCATATTTTTTAAAAGGAAACCTTCGCCTTTTCCAGACCCTTCGATTGAACAATTTTGCAAATCGGCACTTCCCCAGTTTACCCTGGTAATATTGTAATTGTTTGGGAGTTTCTGCCTGTTAATGAAATGAATGTGTCTGTAAACCAGATGTACTGCAATCGCAATGACAGCTCCATCCACAATTTCAGCATGCTCAAAACTGCAATGCGAACCCTTCTTGAGGAGTTTGATCTGACCCCACCCGATGGTTTTTACTTTAGGTAATATTTTTACCGGTGCTACAGTAGTTCCTTTGACAAACATATTCCCGTAAACAACAATATTCACCGCAGTATCAATAATAATTGTCGTTCCTTCACGGATTATCAGGGTATCGTTTTCACCAATTGTTAAAGTCGAGTTTAAATAATAAGGGGAATGTGCTTTGTCGTATATTATTTCTTTAGCAAATAAACTATTCGCAAAAAAAATCGATATAACAATTGACAGGCTAAGCGATGTCAACAAATACTTTTGCGATTTAGATTTATAAAAGTTAATCATTCAAACGAGAAATAATATTTCAAAAGTACTATGAATTTGTGTAAACCTTTGAAGATAATAACACTTATATCGGTTATTCTTCTTCAACCAACATTTCAGCCTGATATTGAATCACCCGTTCAATTGGACAGTGGTAAAAGTCGGCAAGGTTTTTTGCCTGCTCAAGCTTTGAACTGTCTTTTTTGATCATTGATTTAAAATAGTTGGTGCGATGATATTTTTGGTGTAAGCCAGGGTATTGCTGTTTAAAAATATAATCGGCATCAAGATAAAGCATTTCATCAAAAGAAATATTTCGTTTTTTAGCTTTGGCGGCCACTGCATCCGACCATTCTTTGTCTGCCGCGATGACAGCTTCAAACCAGGCAGTCCCAAAAAATTGCAAATAAGCTTTTTTATCATCTCTTCTGAACTGATATTTGGCTTCAGCCCAAAGCAATTCTTCAAGGCTAATATTGTTTTTTGCAGATTTATTCAGCAAACTGGCAAATAAGGTTTCGTCTTTCAGCAAGTGGCTAAGTTGATCATAAACTGGCGATTGTAATCCCTGCGGTGTATATAATTGGTAGATGTCGTCAATAAAACCCCAATCGAACTTATACATGAACCTTTCTGTAACCATTAAAAAAACAACATGCTGCTTTTCAACTTCTTTTTGCAGTTTAAGATTCCGCACGAACAAAGGTTTCTCATAGGAATCGGGGTAAACTTTGGCGTTAAAATACCAAAAGGCTTCGTTGGCAAAAACATGTTTTGGGATGCGCGCATTGAAAATATTCCAATAATAACTATCAGCCACAACCAAAACTTCTGGCTTTGTAATCGTTGTATCCTCTTCAAATGTAAATATGGGATAGGCCAGTTCTGAAGGCGGTAGTGAAATCAGCAAGTTCATGGGTATTTCAACATCATTATCGGTTTTAAGCGGCACAAGAGAAACGAATAAACTGTCGTGTTTTACTTCAAGCAATTCAATATTCCTGAGCTGCTCAATTGTTTTAAGCATAGTGTCAGCAGCGAAAGACATTCCATAAACACTCCAATGTGTTCCATACTTTGGGAAGAGTGGGTATTTGGCTTTCGATTTTAAGTTCAGAAAATATTGATTAAGATCAAGAAAATTGACATTAATTTCTTTGGCTGTTTTCAGGAGCTTGGCATAATTTGTTTCCGGCTTCGCTTCTGCTAAAAACCTATCGGGAATAAATTCCGGGTAAAAAGAAGCCTTCCCTGGTTCAAAGACGAGAACAAGATCGATGTCCAGTGAATCTTTCAAATACACTTGAAGAAATTTCAGCCGGGTCATTTTTTCATTGATGATTTTCTCTCCAACAAAATCTTTACCAGTATATGCCCTGATATAGTCGTATTCGTAAAGAAAATCTTCTTTGCCAATCACCACTCCTTCGGCATTTGCTTTTCGGAAAAGACTAAAATCAAGCTGGTTATTAAGTCTTACCAAAAAAGGCCTGAAACCAATATGTTGCTCCAAATAGCTGTCAAATTGTGTTTGGAAGGATCCTGAAAACCAGCCTGCTTTTGCTAAAGTTGGCTTTTCCGCCAACACAAAATCACCATGCAAAGGATTTTCTTTTAAAAGCTGAAACGCCTTTTGTATAGCCGGCAAAAGCATCCCGGCAACAAGTAAAACAAATAGTATGTGTTTTAATTTTTTCAATGGAATTTAAAAACAGCTAGTAAAAACAAACATTGTATTCAAATTATTGACAATTCTATTTCTCAACTCTCAACCTTAACCTTAACTTCAACTCTCAACCTCATCCAAAACCTAATCTATCGCTTCAATTTTATACTGATATAAGGTCATTTTCTCATCCGAATAAATCGGTTTTATCTGCAATTGTAAATTAGCTTTTTCAACAACAATCAGGCTGTCGTTTTTTTGCATTAGATATTCTTCGAGTTTTGAGTCATTGTTATTCTTCAGTAAAAATCCTTCTTTATTTTTGAGCAGCACTTTTTTCAGAATTTTCAAATTGACTTTTTCGTGTTCAGCACCATTTACCTGGAAGATATTTCTAAAAATAATATCCGTTTTTAGTGCAAGAAAGTAGGTGTTTTCCCAGCCAATAAAATCAACAACAAGCCCTTCTTGTTGTGGATCCTCTGTTTTCGAATTGATGAGTTCGACTAAATCAACCACGCCCTGGTCTTTCAGACGCGGAACAGCATAAATATCGTAGTTCAGGAAGGAATAAGGAATCAGAAGGATGACCACCCAAAGGGCAATTTTACGTTTGGTTTTTAATGATTTTCCATCTTCAAAAAAGAGAGCATAAAACGGCAATGAAGTAAGAATGAGGGATAGTGTAAATCTGTGTTGCAACAACAGTGTGCCATTTATCGATTTAAAAACAAAGGTTACCGATAAAACAAGAAAGGGAATAAGCCACAGCCAGGTATTGCGCGAAATGCTTTTTAATTTTCTGTTTTTAATAGTGAAATAAACAATGATAAATGAAACGACCGGCGTGAGCATAAAAACCCAGGAAGCAGCATAATAAAAAGTCCGGCGAATGTATTTGATTAACGTCATTTCGTCGTTTACTCCCATACTAATTACATTCCATTGGTAAGCTCCATGGGGACCATAAAATATATCGCCATGATCAATATAGCAACCTGTCATCCAGAAAGTGGGGAAAACCATAGAAAACAGCATGAATGAAAATAGCATTTTCCATTGTTTCTGAAAAAGCAATACCGCCGAAAAAACGGCAATAAGCAACCAGGCTTCATACCTGAAACCACTCGCCAGTGTAATCGCCAAACCAGCTAAAATTCCGTATTTAATTTGTTGCTGTGTTTTTCGCCCCTGCGATAAAAAGTACATGGCCGAAACAATAAAAAATGCGTATGGAATTCCCGACAATGCCTGCAAACTATTTCGAATAACAATAGGAACAAACAAATAAGTCAGTGTTACCCAAAATGCACCTTCGCGATTGAATTCATTTTTTACGAATTTGTAGAGTGGAATAACTGTTGCCACTGCAAAAATGATGTTCATCAATTTGGGGCCGTTCGCCAAGTCACCTGTCAGCCAAATGAAAGCCGCATTAAAATAAAGGTGAAGCGGAAGCCAAATGGCACTGGTAATCAATGAGGGATTCCTCAACCAATCGCTGGCCATAAAAGTACGCGAAACAGCATCGGCGTCTATTGTTTGCGAAAATGGAAGAATGATCAGCCTGACTGCCAAACCAATGGCCATCAAAAGAAAAATCTGCCTGGTGTCGGATGTATTATGTTTCATTTAATACCAAGGTATTTGTCATTTGTCAAAATTAATAAAATGAATATAGACTAGTCAATTTTTCTAACTTTGCCCCCTCATTTCAAATAAACCCAAAACATGAAAAAAATTCTTTTAATAGTAAGTTTAATTTTAAGTATTCAACTGATGTCTCAAACAACAAAACCCGAAACCCTCATTGTTTTTCACACAACAATGGGCGATATTACCGCCAAACTGTACAATGACACGCCATTGCACCGCGATAATTTTATTAAATTAATCAACGAAGGCTGGTATGACGATTCCCCTTTTCACCGGATAATTTATGATTTTATGATCCAGGGAGGCCACAATAAAGATGGAAGAGTTGACCCGGGCTATACCATTGAAGCTGAGATATTGCCCAATCACACCCACAAAAAAGGAGCCTTGGCCGCTGCACGACAGGGCGACCAGATAAACCCAGATAAAAGGTCTTCAGGATGTCAATTCTACATTGTGCATAACCAGAACGGAACACCACACCTGAATGGCAATTACACTATATTTGGCGAAGTGCTGGACGGGTTTGATGTGATTGATAAAATTGCAGCTACTGAAACAACAAGACCGGATCATGGCAATATGCCGATTGCTCCTGTTACCATGACCATTGAGATTTTGGAGTAAAGGATGAAAAATAAAATTGAGAAATTCATAGCAGAGGTTCAGTCTTTCGAGGCAAACAGTCTGGAACAACTGGAGGCTTTCAGGATTAAGTTTCTAAGCAAAAAAGGCTTGGTTCCACTGTTGTTTGCTGACTTTAAACAAGTTGCCGCCGAAGACCGAAAGGCAATGGGACAACTCATCAACAGTCTGAAAAATGCCATTCAGGAAAAGATTGTTAGTCTGAAGCAGCAACTTGAAAATCAATCGGACAGCGAAGTTTCCGGAATGGACCTTAGTTTGCCTGCAAATTCCGCAATGGGGTCCCGGCATCCCTTATCGATAGTCCGCAATGAGATTATCGATATTTTTTCGCGTATTGGATTTAATGTTTCTGAAGGACCAGAAATTGAAGATGATTTTCACAATTTTACTGCATTAAACTTCCCTCCGGATCATCCGGCACGCGATATGCAAGATACTTTTTTTATTGAGAAAGATCCTGACATTGCTTTACGTACACACACTTCATCTGTTCAGGTACGGGTAATGGAGAATGGTGAACCACCAATTCGAACAATTTCTCCCGGCAGGGTATTTCGCAACGAAGCTATTTCTGCTAGGGCACATTGTATTTTTCATCAGGTGGAAGGACTTTATATTGATACGGATGTTTCCTTTTCCGATTTAAAACATACCCTGTTCTATTTTGCAAAAGAGATGTTTGGCGAAGAAACCAAAACACGTTTTCGCCCGTCTTATTTTCCCTTT
>Ga0164315_10002290_pt1 | contig 14704 bp, 19 predicted proteins | sample GuaBasSedimGuay6_FD_113737 | JGI IMG/M metagenome (GOLD analysis project Ga0164315, IMG submission 113737) | Subseafloor sediment microbial communities from Guaymas Basin, Gulf of California, Mexico - Guay6, Core 4569-2, 0-3 cm | ecosystem: Environmental > Aquatic > Marine > Hydrothermal vents... | reverse complement strand
GAAATAATTGATCATCGAGATCCATGTGTTGGTTTGTGTAATTTTGCATGATCATCCAATACGCATAATTAAGTAAAGATGTAGGAGATTCTGAAGCATGGTCTCTTGCAGAAAAATATGGACATTCTTTGTAACAATACATACCCTTAGGAGCTTTATTTCTAATTCTACAAGTTCCTAATGAATTTTTCTCCATATTATCAGAGCATAGATAATTATCGATTCCTTTAACAGATCCCCATCTTAATCTAAACTTTTTGAAATCTTTTTCGTATTGTTCCTGAAGTGAAATATCAGAAGCTAAAACGTATCCCTCTTTCCCTTTTTCATTTAAAATCCAGGCAACTGCCATCGCAATAAGAGATTTTCCACTTCCAACAGGTGCATCTAAGATAACTACTTTTGATTGAGCGTCGTATGCTTCTATGATTTTTGAAATTGCTTCCATTTGGCCTCTTCTCCATTCAAAGTTTTCAGGCATGAAAACTTCTTTGAATTCAGCTAAGTATTTTTGTGTGTCCATTAATTTTTTATGACAACAAAGGACCTAAGTTTCCTTAGGTCCTGTTAATGTTTTTTAATGTTATATGGACTCTCGTACCAATTTGTCTTTTGGAGTTCGTCCTACTCGATCCCAATAATCTGGGTTTTCTAGTTCATCTAATCTTAGTAGATAAAAAAATTCTAATGCTTCTCTTGCCTTGCCTTTAATTTTATTGCTCGATTTTAATCTATCATAGGCAGCTTTCATATCTTTGGGATCGCCCATTCTTGCAAATAGTCTTTCGTAAAAAGAAACAGCATAAAGAGCCCAAAATTCTATTTCGGCCGGTACTTTATACGGGTCTAACCTAAATATTTCGCACAGATGTTGTCTATTCATTTTCTAGCGATTCTTTTACCCAAACTATAGGTTCTTCGGATTCGATAATAATATCGTTTACAAATATTTTGCGCAATCCGCCTGGAGTTTTAAATAAAACAAATTCGCCACCAGCCATTCTTGCCATTGGAACACCACTAATATCTTCTTCTGATCCTTTTAGTTTAAAATTCAATGCTACTCTACTAAATTCAGGAGTTGCTATTTCATTATCTATAGCATGATTCAGATTTTCCATCTCAGTTGTTCCGGAAAGTTCATTTTCGATATCTTCATCAGATATTTCTGGAGCTTCCTCGGTAATCGCATCGGTACTTTCTATGAATTCTTCTCTGTCGTAATCTCCATCTCGTTTAACAAACTCAACAAGATCCTCATCAACAAAATTTTCCATATCACCTTTTTCATTTTCTATATCAGATTCTTCTGGATCTGCTTCTTCATATTGAGGTGAATTCATGATATATTGACCGAATCTTCCATCTTTATATTGATTCTCTCTTAGACTTTCAGCAACAAGTTTTTTGGTATTAGCAATATAAGCTGAAAGTTCTAAACCAGCAGTACCATCGGCAATAACATTATAGGATTTGACGATCATTTTACCACCACCTTTAAAAGCAATAATAAGTTTTTCGGTTTTATCAGAATCTAATTCTTCAGCAATCGCAGCAATTTTCTTATTCTTTACTTCATCAACTTTAATGTCCTCATAAGATATCTCTAATCTTCCACTTCCATTTTCATAAGGGAAACTAGAAACATTTAATTTGCTGTCGTCAGTAAACTTAATGATTAAATAAGAATTGTGCCCGCTATCATTTTGCTCCATGCTGCGGATAGCTCTTTCCTTCAAATCTTGTAAATTATCCATCGATATATTTTATTTTATATATCCAAAGATGAGAAAGAAGAATGTTTAGCCTGCTCCCCTTTCCAATTCTTCTACCTCTAAATCACTAAATCCAGCGTTTTTAGATATCTCTATTTTGAAGTCAAAATGTTCAATTGGTAAAGGTGAATGGTTAATAATAAAAATGTTGATGTTCATTTCTTTCGCAATGTTCTGAAGTAAACCAATGATGTCATAAATACCATCTCCGTCGATTGAAGATAGTACTTCGTCTAGCATGAAAATATTCAATGATGGATATTTTCTTTTAAGCATTCTAATAATAGAAATCAATACTGCTAAATCTACTCGTTTCTTTTCTCCTGTTGATAGTGTATCAACACTAATTTCTAAACCAAGCTGAAATAAATTTGGCTCGAAATCTGAATCAAAATTTAATGAGTATGGAAAGTGTAATTCCTGTAAAGTATACTCAATTTCTTTATTAAGTGTTGGCAGATAACTTTCTAATATTTTCTTTTTAACTCCAGTATCAGAGTAAAGATTCTCTAGCATAGAAAGATATTTCCAGTCGTCATCATACTTTACTTTATCAGTTTCTTTAGATTGAAGTAATTTAGAATTTTTCGATATAATATTTTGAATACTCCCAAATTCTGGTGGTTTATCTGCAGACAATCTTTGTTGCTCTGCTGCTAATGTTTTAAATGTAGACTCATACTGAATAATGAAGTTGTTGATTTTGTGAATAGCATCGTCTAACTTATCAAATGCAGTCTTATATGTAGATTCACTTGCGTTTACAGTTTCAAGCCCTTGTTCTTTTTCTTTAATATCTCCATTTAATTTTTCTTTTAACAACTCAAATCTAGCTTCAGAAAAAGGGGTTTCGCAAGTGGGACATTTATCTTGTTCGTATAGTTTAATTGATTTTTTTATTTGAGCTATTTCTTGTTTTAGTTTAGTTTTCTGCTCTAAGAAAATCTTATATGATTTGTTTATTTCATCCCTTTTATCACTATACTCTTTTCTTTTATCATATCCCTGTTGTAATTTGGGCTTATATTCTTCTAGTTTAGACGCTATTTCCTTTATTCGCTGACTGTTGTCACTAGTAACTTGATCTTTAAGCTTAGCTAATTCTTTTACTGCAGTATCGATATTATTTTTTAGAGAAATAATTTCTCTATCAAATACTGTCATATTAATTTTAATATCCCGCAGATCATACTTAACAAGATCATTCATTTTATTAATGACTTCCATAGCAAACAACTTATCAATAATGATACGTTTATCGTGGGGTGTCATTGATATGAATGACTTAAAATCATTAACAGATAAAGAAATAATATTGGAAAAAATGTGGTATGGCAGTCCGGTAACCTCAGAATCAATATAATTCTGATAGTTTGCAATACCACTTTTTCCAATATCATCACCATCTTTCCAAACCGTTAAGTCTGAAGGAGATAGTTTTCTTTCAATTACTACTTCTGTGCCAGAGTTTATTTGGATTTCTCCTCTAACCCAGCCATGTTTGTTCATTCTATTAGCAATCTCATCTTTTTTGAATTTATCTAACTTACCATAATAGAGGATCTTAGGGATGTTTACGAAGAAAGATTTTCCATTTCCATTTTTTCCTAACACCATCCACAGCCCACCAGTATCTGGAAGATTAATTTCCTGGAGTTTATTTCCAAATGGCCCTATATTTCTCCATTCTATTTTCTTAAGTTTCATATTTTTACCATATTATTTGGCTGGAAACATCTAAAGGCGTTTCACTATTAAATTCTTTTATTTTCACATTATTCCATTTTTCTTCTTTTACGTAATCTTCACATTTTTCTTTGTCTTCAGAAAAATATCTAATTACATCCCATAAAAATCCGAAATCTTTAACTGTTGTTACTACTACATATATTTTCATTTATTAATTGACTTTAATGAGTTTTTTAATTCATCTTTACTAAAACATATGTCTCCTCCATTCAAAAAACAAAATTGATACATTACATCCCATCGTTCTGGTTCTTCTTCAAAATAAATAAAACAAGGTTTTCCCTGACCTATCATATATCCTAATTCGAGATGACCAGATTTTCCTGCTGGCATTATAAGTACTCCAATATCTGATTCATCAATATGATGTTTATCAAATTCAAATACATGTCTACCTGCCCAATTAGTAAGAGCCTCTTTATATGTACTCCCTCTAACTTTTTCATATTTTCTCCAAAATTCATCTGCTTCAGGGCCCGGGCTGAACCAATCATCAAATACATTAAACCCTAATTCTCTAATTTCTTTCGATACATGAGGAATCTTCTTATTTCTAAGACTTCCTATCATATAAATCTGTTGTTGATTTAATATTGCCATTATTTGTATTTCTTTATTAATTCCAATGTTAGATATGCTGCGGTGGCGTATTTCCCTTTTGTATTTCTACAAAGTTCTTGAGCTGCTTTCAATCCTCCTTGTTGGTATGCCTCTTCCATATTGATCATAAAATTATCTAATCTAGATTTACGAGGTTTACGAGGTTCTATTGTCACTTTCCCATCTTCTGAGATTGTGTAATTTCTAGATATGTGAATTTTTAACATCTTCTTCGGGTTTAAATGAGTCAATATATAATTGCCAAGGGAGAACTCCCTTGTAATCTTTTAATTTAATTTTATGTTTCTTGCAATACTTTTTAGCTCTTTTTCTTAACATTTTTTCGGTACGACTATGAGTAAGAAAGAAGAAAGAGTTTGTAGGATTAGCGCCTGAACAATAATGGCGAACTTCTGCTAATTTTTCTGCTAACTCTTCGTCAGTATAATTTTCAGACTCGTCACAAATTTCATTTTTCCATCTGAAAAGTTCTTCCATACCCAAGTCTTCATGTCCTCTTGGACCAGGGGTGAAGTCAAAACAACTAAATTTATAATCCGGGTCCATTATATAAAGTGTTCGTGACAGGCATTTTCGTGCCAAACTTGTCTATCTCCTGGTTTCTCAGGTTTTGGAGTGTACCTTCTTTCTTTGTATACTGTTTCGTGTCCACATAGGACACAACTCCAAGTTTCTGTATGATACCAATACTTATTTTTCGCTCCTGTAGATTCCATCTTTGTTTGGTTTTTTATCCCATTTTCTATCCTTAATAACTTCTAACTTATTAAGAGAAAAATGAAGAAGTTTATTGAACGATACATCATTTCCAAATCTTATTCTAAAAGCGTCAAGCAATAAAAGTAAACAATCTGCCCATTCTTCTTCTTCATTGTGCATTAATTTCTTAGCTTCATCAATTGTCGCGCCGGGAGCAGAGGGAGATTTTACAATGTCAATCGCTTCTATGAGCTCATCAACTTCTTCTTTTAAGTGATTCAGTGGTCCTTTTGGATCATGTCTTTCACCAAATTGTCTTTCGCTAAAATCTTGTATTTCATTTTTTAGATAGTCTAACATTACTTAAAGTATTAGGGAAAGCATTCTGCGCAGAAACCATGCTAATTATATCATGAACCAAATTATCTATAGAATAAGAAATTTTGGTTCCAGGTCTACTTAAATTAGTTTGGATCTCAACATCCTGTTTTCTTTGATATTCTTTATGAATTCCAATTACTAAACTTTTATCATAAGATGAGTTTCCCCATCTTCCTAATTCGTAAAGAGTTATTGGACCCAAAGATCCGCTATCAAACCAAAATGATACTCCATCACTTTCCTTGAGTTTTTTATACTCCCAGGTTATTTGCTCTTCAGCTGCTTTAGGATCACCTATTGGAAAATTTGCTCTCCTCGGATTATAGACTGTTAAATTTGATAAATGTTTTACTTTTTCAATAACTTCTGCTTGCCAATCGGGACAATCTGTTATCGATCCAGCTAAAAACAATTTAAAATTTCTTTGGTTCTCTAATGAATAAACTTCATTTGGTGATTCAATTATTATTGCCATCTTCTTTTGTATTTAAAAAATTAAAATCTTCATTTTTCCATTCAACAAAGAATGGATCTTCATCATCTCCGTATTCTATTCTATCAATTTCCTCAATAAATTCTTGATAAAGACTTTCATTCTCTTTTTCTAATGATTCAATCTTTTCTTCTAGAATTTTTACTCTCTTATGTGTATCATTTAGAGTTTGGGCAATTTCACTAATCCACCCAATTAAATCCTCTTTATCCGACGTCTTCTTTGCTTGCTCGTTCATAATATTGTTTGTTTAATACTTTTAATTTAACTAGAACTTCCATCTGGTGAGCTAATTCATCTATACTCATTTCAAGTAAAGTTAAAATGTCTTTAATATCAAGACCTCCTGCTAACTCATTAAGTTCATCATCTATTTTTACTCGTTCTCCTACAGTTTCAATTTTCTTATAATCACAATCTTCTAATAAGTCAATAAACTTTGTTAAATTAAACAAGTGAATGTACTTATCTGGAACAATGATATCAGAATAATTGTTGTTGAAAATTTTAGAGGCGGCTGCTAAAGTCAACTCCAAAATTGTGTCTAACGGAATTCTTAAAAATACTGGAGAAAAGGTATTTGGTGTAAAGACTTGTTTGTTTTCGGCTGGAGAAAATAGATAAACCCCCTTTTGATTTGAAATATCTGACCTTTTAGTATGATAAGGAGAACCAATATAAATAAACTGTTGGAATTCTTGGCGTTTGTGGATATGGCCAGAAAATAATTTCTTAATCCCTTTTATGTCAACAAAATTCGCTCCTTTATGAATATGCCTACTGTTATCGTACTTGAAACCAGATATATTTGTATGAGCGAACACATAATCCTGATCATTTTCTTTTACGTATTTTTCTTCTATGTCAAAATCGCCAACCCAAGGCAATATAAGAATTTTTGAATCTCCATTCGTTGCTATAAATGGCTTTTCGTAAATGTATACGTTTGGGATGTATTTAAAAGCAACAATAGAATTTACGTCCGTGTCATATTTTTTATAGATATCATGATTTCCTGTTATAAAATGAACCGGGAGTATTTCAGATAATTCCATGACAATGTTGATAGATGTGTTCATGACATAAATATCAAGCAATTGCCTGTTATCAAACCAGTCTCCTAATATGAATAGAATATCTCCGGGTTTTACATTATTTTTAAGATATGGAATGTAAAATTCTTTAAAATATTTTTGGTGATTTTGAAGCCACTCGAGAGAGTTTGCTCTAACTCCAAAATGTAAATCTGATAAAAGAAATATATTTTTGAAATCAATATGTTCCGTGGGAACATTAAAAGATGTCGGACTCATAGTTTAATGCTTTAACTATTATAATACAAAAAAGCCCACAGGTTTCATCTGCAAGCTTTTCTTAATTCTTTTTAATTAAAATAACCGTTTGGTTTTGATACGACTGTTTAAGCCATATTTTTCATTCAATTCTCGTAATAGAGATTCCTTATCTAACACTCTGATCTCATTATACAATTGATCATAGTTGATCTGGAAGAATTCAGCGAACCCTATGAATATTTCCATTGCTGAGAAATTTTTGATTTTTGTCAACTCCCCTTTAAAGAAATAATACATTTTAATCATGTCATGTTTATCAACCCTCTTGGGAACTTTGTATTTTTCGTAGTAGTCAGACTCTTCAAAAATTTTGTAAATTTCGTCATTCAGGAGTTGTTTTGTTCTATATTCTATCACATCCCCTAGTTGATCTTCGTACAACCCAGAAACTCTACTGTCTACCTTTATAGTTTGTGTAAATTCTTGCTAATGAAGTTCTCCTGCATTAAAGGAGTTATTTATTATTTTGTCTTCTTTCATATTTTTTTGTTCATTAAAAAAATCCATTCATATTCAGTCATTTTTGTTTCTCTATTTATCATTAAATAATTCGGATCCTGTTACTTTTATATCCGGCGTTTCGATATCTCCTACTCGAGTATCTTCAATTACTGTAGATTGACTGATGAAGGTGTGGATATCAGCTGTTTGTCCTATATGAGGAGTTCCTGGGCGAGCTGGCATACTGCTAAAAACTTGCTCCATATCCTGTATTGCCGAACTTTTATCTTCTTCTATTCTTGCATATTTCCACTCAATTGTAAATCGTTTTCTTGTATTTTGATATCCTGAAACTCTATTTGCTAAACATTTAAGATAGTATTCTCCTCTTGCTTTCATTTCTGGATCAGTAATAATGCCAAACAATACATCTACTGTATGAAGTAATGCAGCTGATTCTGATACATCTGTCGATCTTAAATCTGTGTTATCTATTCCACCTCTATTTGTCTGGGTTGCTGTAATTACTGCCCATTGTTCTTCCATTGCCATCGCCCTTAAGTCTTCAGCAATCTGCTTAATTTTCATGTAAGTATTCTCAGTATTCGGATTTCTCCAATTTTTCATAATGTTAATGTAGTCAACAAAAACATTATCAAACTTTATACCTAACAAATCTTCAGTTTTCTTAAGATAAATTCTTAAATCATTAACTGAACATGTTGATGCAGGAAATTCTTTTACGTGCAGAGTCCCTAATGGAATAACTGAAGATTGCTTTACATTCTGTATTTTATTTTTTAATCTATCTTGATCTTTAGCCCAATCCTCGTAATCATCAAGAGGTACTGTAAATAAATTCGCTCCGATTCTCATGTTTACAATTTCTTCTTGTAATTCAAAAGTAACATAAGCTGTGTTATGTCCTTGTTGAACTGAATTTAATGCTAAGTTTCCAAGCCACATACTTTTCCCAGCTTTAGGGCCAGATAAAAATGTTATAAGCGATCCTTTCCACCATCCTCCTTTAAGACATAGGTCAACGTAATCATATCCTGTAGAAGTGCGAGCTAATCTTGTTTGTAAGTGAGTGGTGGCATCAAAAAAGTCTGACCCTATATTGAAACTGAAATCAATTACAGTTTCTGAGGAGAGCATGTGTCTTATTTTCTCAACAACCTCTGAAGCATTATCTGCAGTTACGTTGGTTGTTTTCATAAACGCAATGGCTCTCCTCATTACGTTATCTAGATTTCTGATTTGAATCCATGGCCCAACATTTTGTTCAAGCCAATCATTATCATAGTTTCCTAAAAGTTGCTTAGTGTTATATAGTCCAGAAACTACTTCATCGCTATATTTTTCTCCTAATCCTTTGACACGAATAAGTTCCACCATTTGATCTTTTGATGGAGCTTCTTTGTATCTTAGGGCATGTTCTTTCGCTATGTCAAATAATTCTCTAATATTTTGATTAGCGAAATATTCTGATTTTGAAACACTAAGGAATAATTGATTACCTAATATGTAATGAAAGAATATTTGTTCTTGGTACGCGTTTATCATTCCCACAAATGTTTTAATACTTTATATGAGGTATATTTTAGTTTTTCAATATACCCTAATTTTACTAATTCGTTAAGATCGTCGGCTAATTCATGTCCAATTCGTACTCTTGTATAATAAGAAACATCCCTTGTTCTAAACTCTCCGTCGTATTTTGCTTGGTTATCTAAAAATTGAACAATCTCAAAAAGTAAATCCTCGTGTACAGGCTCATCAATGATACCTATGAGGTTTTTCATTTTGACATTTTTCTTTTTTATTGGCTTCATAGAGGTTTATTCTTTATAAATCAAAAAAGGACCAAAGTTTCCTTAGGTCCTTTAAAGTTTGTTAAAGTGCTATTAGTCTTCACTTAATTCTGTATCGTCAACTTCAAATCCTGCTAAATCAGCTGTAACATCTGCTAAATCTTCTAGTGATTCGATGCTCGGAAGCATAAATGTTGGCTTTATGATATTTTCATCTAACTCTGTAAGAACTGGACGAGTAAATACTTTTTCAGTATACAATTCACCTAAAGGAATTTCTCCACCAAGATGTCTACAAACTAAAGTTCTTGCAGTATCTTTAGGGTAAGCATATCTAACTGCTAGTCTTTTGATGAATTTCTCTATCTTTTCAGTTTCTTTATTTTCAACTTCGTAAATAGTTAATCTTTCTTCAGGACTTAATTTCTTATAAGCTGCTGTACTACTGACATTAACAATTTCTTCAATTTCGAATTTAAAAGAAACATCTTGATCTTTTTCTTCCATCTTATCAAAAGTTTTTTGATCAATACATTTTCCTCTTAAGACTCCACAATTTTCCCATGAAACAAATTTCTCTAATCCAACGAATGGATTCGGTTTCTTGTAAAATGGAATATGCACTTGAACTTTAATTGGTCTAGCAAATCTCTGTTTCGTTGGAGTTACCGTAACAACAATACCAATTTTTGTATGTTCATCTAATCCTTTCTTTTTTACTGCTTCTGAAGAATCTTTATCTGTCAACTTAGATTTAGTTAACATGAAAATCATAGAAGAGTTGTAGAGAATACCTCCCCCACCAGAAATTGTTTTACCTCCAAAGAAAGATCCAATGGATTCATAAACGTGGTTACAGATAATGAATGGAACTGCATTTTTAGCAAAATCATTTCCAACAACTCTAAACGTTCTACGAATAGCCTGTTGTTTGGTCATATCTCTTTTACCAGAACCTTCAGTTGTATCAGCTTTTTCTTTAGTTGATGAAAGGTTTCCAAGCGAATCAAGAACAACCAGTACTTTTGGTGGTTTAACACCCTTTGCTCTCCATTCAGCCATTTGCTCGTTTAGTTTCGCTGTTAAATGAGCAAACTGTTCAATAGTTGAGATGTTTTCAATACGAAATTTCTTAGTATCGACTCCTAATCTTTTTACAAAATCAATATCTATCCCACCTTCAGAGTCATAATACACAATATTATAACCCATCGCTTGGGCATTTCTACAAATACTTAATGCAAGATACGTTTTTCCTGATCCTTCTACACCTGCAAAAGTTAATGATCTCCTATTTGGCATCCCTCCAAATAACGATCCGCTTAGCGCAGCATTTAAAATATACGAACCCGTGGATATGAATTCATCTATTTTAGCATAGATACTATCCTCAAGAATATCTCCATCAGGTGAAAATTTATTAAGTGCATCATTTAAATCACTAAATGACGCAACTTTTTTATCGCTTTTTTTAGCCATATTGTTTTATTTTTATATGAAGAATAAGCGAAAGAGTTTTATGAATATATGCGTTATGCTAGATTAGGAAAAAAATTTACTTGAGCAACTTTAATAAGGGCTTGAAGCGTCCAAAAATTCGTCTTTCGGCTTCATCCTTTGATAGAAATCCAACCCAGTCCACCTCTTTGAGTTGAGGTTTGAACTTGTTTTTTGTGATTTCCTTTGATGGTCGTGCTACGAAATAATAAACTCGTTTGTAGACTTTCCCTTTGGAATTAGTGTAGTCAATATACCCAGCCATTTTGTTAGATATATCCTTCCGCTTGATTTTTATTCCAGTTTCCTCTTTAGTTTCCCTTCTAGCGGCCTCTAGGGCATCTTCTTTGCCATCTATTCCACCTTTAGGTATACTATATGTCCCCCACCACGGTGAGTTCGTAGGGTGCACTAAGAGAATTTTGTTATCCTGTATGACTACTAAACCAGCAGCGACCTTTACACCCTTTTCATTTTTCCATTCATTTAAATTTTCTGACACAAGATAATTATATTTTGATTTGTACTTTTCTTCGTAATCTTTAATCCACTGCTTTCCATGATCATTAATAACATACATCTTCCCGTCTCTATCAAATGCTGGTCTCCCTTCACCATTGTCCGTATACCAACCTTTCCCTTTTCCAGATAGTCTTTCAAGAGTAGATGCTCCCCATGTACTTATTGAATAATATTTACTCCCGCCGTATTTATTTTCTTTAGCTTCTTTCTTTTCATTAGCTTCTTTCTTTTTATGAGATCCTTCTCCCCATTCTTCATCATATATAGCTATACCTATTTCTTTTCTTGTCATAGGTCCCTTTTCCAAAGTTTTTAAAAGAGCATAGTCTTTATTATATTTTCCAAATATTTGAGGAGACTGTCCTGAATGTGTTAGCAATAATCTCGCCCCTGCCCTAAAACCTTTGTTTGCTATTCGTATTACTTTAGATCCAGTTTTCATATTAGGTGTTAATGATTGCTTAATCAAATCTAAATCTCTTCGAGCAATACCAATTAAAATGTGCACAAAGGGCTCACTAAATTTATTAGGGTTAAAATCTTTAATCTCATTATATAACAATGAAGATCTGGGTATTTTTTTAAGAGCTTTATTAAACTCAGTTAATTCTTGATTTCCTGTATAGTTGCCAATAATTCCAATTATTGAATGACTTGGAATTTGAGTAGATTTTTTGTTGCTCTTTTCTACTATTTTATTAAACGCATCTTGATCAATATCCCCCGCTCTCAAATGTTTTGGCAATGACCACAAACTACTAGAATTTATTATGTTTTGTTGTTCTCCATATGTGAGTTTAGACGCTAATATTGGGCTACGTCGAAGTTGACCTACACTGCTTATAAACTTTCTAGCATCTTCAGGTGTTACTTCTACCCCCATCTTTGCTAATTTTTCAATATTGTCAGCCTCCCATTCTCCTGCATTAGTTTTAGCATATTGGGAAATTTTATCAGGCACATTAATATTTTTTTCTTTTAACTTTACAACTTCTCCTACTGTTGTAGTAGTAGAAACAATTTTTTTTATTTTTTCCTCAGGAATTGGATAATTTATATCTAAGAAATATACAAGCGATGCGACATCTGATATTTTAAGAGCTATTTTATCTAATATAGCAGGTGGAATTTTAACACCTTCGCTATCATATTGCTGAAGATCCCAAATAGTGATGTGGTCTTTTTGACTTAGCTTATCTATAATCTGTTCTTCTGATGGACCCTTTAGGTGCTTAAAATCTTCAACTATAACTGCTCTCATGTCAGAGTTTATTTTATTTATTCAATAAAAAATGGGGTAGTTAATCCACCCCATCTTTTTCTTCTCCTTCCTTATAATCAAGATCCCATAAGGGAAGATCTGCCATTCGTACGCAAACTTCGTAAAGGTTAACAGGTCTCCACATATTATCAGGATTATCTATTCCGACGTCAAATGATCTCCCAACATTAGAATTTCTTCCATGCACGTGACCGTATAAATGAAATGATCCGTGAATTCTTCTGTTCCAAGAAGACATGGGATAGTGGCAAAGAACGATATGAATGTTTATTCTGTTAGCTTTATTTCCATAAGAGAAATCTTTAATTTGAGTTATTTCTCCAAACCTTGTAGATTTTCTGATATTATTATCGTGGTTTCCAAGAATCAAAGACTTGTTTCCATTTAGCCTATCGATAAATTTATCACTGGCAATTTTATTAGCCATTGTGACATCACCTAAAATATAAAGCCTATCTCGTTTTCCAACTGTGCTATTAATCACTTCTCTTACTAACCATTCGTCATTTGCTTTGTTAATAAGTCTTTTATACGCTGGATCTGAAACATCCTTTTGTATTACCCCGTTTTCTTGTATTTCCCTTGATGATAAATACACAGGTCTATTGCAAATTTCTACAATCTTCGGGTGCTGAGCATGCAAGTCTGCTGTGAACCAGATACTTTCCATGTCCTTTTTAATATCTGGAGTTATTTTGTCTAATATGTCTCTTTGTATGTCTTTCATTTCTCTTTTTGCATGTATGTTATCATATGTTCTCCGAGTTCTTCAAGCACATATTTATTTTTTTGTTGAAATCCAGAATCCATTAAAGCTTCATATGTTAAGTCTGAATTTTCTAAATTTTCTCTCCAGATTTCTAATAATTCTTCCTGACTACCCACATAAATACAATTTAAAAGGCGATCAAAATCGGGGTATTCATATTCAATCCAAGTTTTCATTAAAATAAGCTTTTTGCATAAATTAAATTACCCGGAACTGGATTAAATCCTGCAGCTACCATAAATCGATTAAATGGTTCAACAACAACCTTTTCAAATTGTTTGTCATAATCAACCTCTGGTGCTATTTCATAAGCATAGTTTCCTGGAAGAAAACCGAATACTCCGTGATCACCTTTAGCATAATAAAATTTCAATTTATCTCCAGTATGAATTAGATTATACTTTGTCTTCCACCTACCATTCATTAAAGTATGATTATAAACTGCTGAAGCTCTAACATGAATCGGACATTTTTCTCCTAATCTTATTTCATTTCTATCTTCTAATACGTACTTTTCATAATCCCCAAGTGAAACTGTTTTAGAAATTTCATTTGGATCTTGTAAAACAAATTGTCTCTTATATTCCTTTAAGAGTTTTACAACTTCTGCATACTCCATATCTTTGCCATGTTTAAATAAAGTATGAAGCGTTTCTTTAAGAGTTTTTCTCGAAAATGGAGGAGTTGACCCCTGCACAATTTCTACACCAACTGGAGTAATTTTTGTTAGGCGTTCAGCTCTAATTCCCGGATCTTTCCACGCGATATCTAAGATATATTTTTTCTTAGCTACCATCAATGCTGAGTAAGAAATCTTTTCTAATTCTAAAACTTGAAGATTTTCAGTATTGAATGATTTAGCATATTCATTGAATTTTGCATGGATATACTTATCCAATCTAAGATCTTTAATCTTCAAAATGAAATCAACGGGATCTCCTTTCCAATCGCAAGAATCTACGACCGGTTTCAACGTAACATACGTGGAGTCAGTGTCATTGTATATTACGATTGTCTTGGCTTGGATTTTATTAACAAATGTTAACCCAAGTGCCTCATGAAGAGATTTGTCTAAATGCCACTTGTTTAGAAAATAATCATCTAACAAGCCATTTGCAAATTTAATCATATCTTGGCCTTGTAATGTTACTGCCTCTGCTAAAGAAACGTTATAACATTCAAACCAAGGAGATCCTACTCCACCATAAATGGAGTTAATGAAGATTTTAATAGATTGTTCAAGATTAAAGTATTCCTCTTTTAAAGAAACTAATCTTTTAATCTCCTGATCTAATTCTTCAATTGT
>Ga0164315_10002289_pt1 | contig 14705 bp, 13 predicted proteins | sample GuaBasSedimGuay6_FD_113737 | JGI IMG/M metagenome (GOLD analysis project Ga0164315, IMG submission 113737) | Subseafloor sediment microbial communities from Guaymas Basin, Gulf of California, Mexico - Guay6, Core 4569-2, 0-3 cm | ecosystem: Environmental > Aquatic > Marine > Hydrothermal vents... | reverse complement strand
GTGACCCTTACAACATTAAAAATGAATTAGTTAGTGGAGATCTACCTGAAGAGGGGATTAACAATTACGATTTATACGAAATCGATCATAGACTCGCCAAGGATCTTGGTTTAAACGCCTACCAATTGACGATAGAATGGAGCAGAATATTTCCCTGCCCCACCTTTAACGTTGAAGTAAGTGTTGAACAAGATGGTTATGGATTCATAAAGAAGGTTAAGATAAAGAGAGAGCACCTGCAACAACTTGATGAATTAGCAAATAAGAGGGAAGTTCAACACTATTTAGACGTCCTTAGAAACCTAAAGAAGTTAGGATTCACAACATTCGTTACTTTGAATCATCAGACTAATCCAATATGGCTTCACGATCCCCTCGAGGTCAGGGCAAATATAGAGAAGGCCAGAGCTAAGGGATGGGTAGATGAGAGAGCAATAATAGAGTTCGCTAAGTTCGTCGCTTATATTGCTTGGAAGTTCGATGAGTACGTAGATTATTGGGCAACTTTTGACGAACCTATGGTAACGGCCGAATTAGGATATTTGGGCCCATACGTTGGATGGCCCCCAGGAATACTCAACCCAACGGCAGCAAAAAAGGTAATCCTGAATCAAGTAATAGCGCATGCGAGAGCCTATGATTCTATTAAGAAGTTCTCCAAGAAACCCGTTGGGATAATTCTAAATATAATACCAGCCTATCCCCTCGATCCAAACAACCCGAAAGACCAAAAAGCCGCTGAGAATTATGACCTCTTCCACAATAGGATATTCTTAGAGGCCGTAAACAGAGGAAGACTTGACATTGAGATATCCGGGGAATACGTCAAGGTAGCACACTTAAAGAGGAACGATTGGATAGGGAACAACTACTACACAAGGGAAGTCGTAAGGTACGTGGAACCTAAGTACGAAGAATTGCCACTTGTTACATTCGTTGGAGCCGAAGGCTATGGATATTCAGGGAATCCAAACAGCGTCTCCCCAGATAATAACCCAACAAGCGACTTTGGATGGGAAGTATTTCCTCAAGGCCTATATGATTCCACGGCAGAGGCATACGAATACTGCAAGAACATCTTCATAACGGCAAAAGGGATTGCCGACTCTAAGGACATCCTGAGGCCAAGATATATAGTGGATTATATTGGAGAAGTCAAAAACCTCATCGAGAACGGAATAAAAGTCGGCGGATACTTCCATTGGGCCTTGACGGATAATTACGAGTGGGCGATGGGACTTAAAATAAGATTCGGGCTTTACGAAGTTGGCTTGATAACAAAGAAGAGGATACCAAGAAGAAGGAGCGTTGAAACTTATAAGAAAGTCGTTAGGGAGGGGATAGAATGAAGACGATAGCCGTTGACGAGAGTACTTGGAAGAAAATTAAAATGCTCAAGGATAAACTTGAAGCAAGGTCGTACGATGAAGTACTACAAAAGCTAATAGAAACATGGCATTTGGTTGAACTCGATAAAAAGGTGGACAAGGTCGTAATGAGTGATGATGAAGCTGAAACCTTAATTAATATCATTAAAAAGAAGAAGGAGAGTTGAAACATGCCGTTGCCCCCTGAAATTACTTTTGATAGCGCTGCTCTTCTGAAGATGCACTCAAAGAGCAGGAAAAGGTTACTTGAGATAACCCTAGCAAAGTTCAACGTCAACATTTCAATAATCACAATATACAGGTATTTAACGGCGAGGGCATACCTTAAGAAGAACATCGAGCTTGAATTTGACATATTAAAAGATATATATACAATAATCCCACTAACTGAGGACATAATAATTAAAGCAGCCCAAATCGAGGCAAACTTACTCAGAAAAGGAATAATCATGGATATTGAGGATATATTAACAGCGGCAACTGCGATCCAAACGGGCAGCCTTTTAATAGCAGATGATGCAAAGAGGTACGATCCGATTAGAAGGTTTGGGCTTGATACAATGCCACTGGAGAAATTCATAAAAGAGGTAGAATTAATGGTAGAAAAGGAGCTCATATGAGCTCAGCGAAGGGTGTGATGTGATAGAATAGGCTGGGCATTATTCTGAACCCTTCTGCATACTTGACACCTGCCTTTTGTCCATAATAGAGGGCCACCGTTCTAAGGAAGGGCTCCCAAATTTCCCAAATATCCTCGGGGAACTGACTTCTATGAACCCTAATGGCCTTGAGCTTTAGATCCATGATGTCGGTAATATCAACGAAGTAATTGGGTTTGTGGGTGTAGTAAAGGGCTACAAATGATACTGAATGAGGCCTTAACCCCATGTCAAGATCTATATTTGAGAAGTTCGGGAGCTGAGAGAAAGCCACTGCATCTAAAGCCAAGAAACCAGTTGTTCTATGATCAGGGTGAGCCTCATATGGTAACCAGGGATCTGGAAGGAACACCCCATCAGGTTTCTCTTTCCTAATGATTCTAACTATATCCTTCCTAACCTCCCTCGTATATGGAAGTTCAGTATCCCTGTAGTTTAGCCAATAAATCTTTTTCACGCCCAATATTTTAGCACTCTCTTCTTCCTCCTTTCTCCTAATTTGAGCCAGCTCGTGTCCCGTCATTGTTTCATCAGTAGTCCCCATGTAACCATCGGTCATGCAGAGGTAAATTACCTCAACTCCCCTGTCTGCTAACCTCTTAATTGTTCCGCCCATTCCTATGGCACAGTCGTCCGGATGGGGTTCTATACAGAGAACCTTTTTTACGTCCTTTAGAGGATTTTGGATATCAAAGTCAAGAACATCATCAAGCAACTTCCTAAACGCTGTTTCAAAATCGTTTATCTCCTCAAACATTTTAGCACCTCCTACAAATTCTCCTTATTTATAAACCTAGCTATATTAATAAAACTTTTGCAGTTTATAGTTTAAGTTAAAATACCTTGAAGGATAACTTTACCTGGTGGAGATATGTGGTTAGTACCAAATTTAAGGAGATCCTTTTGAAGCTTGGAGTCCCGCAGGATAGGATAGAAACTTTAGAGACAAAGGGAGGTATAGTCGAAGATGAGTTCGAGGGGATTAGATATTTAAGATTTAAAGATTCAGCGGGGAAACTCAGAAGAGGTACCGTTGTTTTCAATGAAGAAGAGATAATTCTCGGATTCCCACACATAAAGAGGGTTGTAAACTTGGAAGAAGGAATAAGGAGAGCGTTTAGAAATAGGGAATTCTACGTGGAAGAGAAGGTTGATGGTTACAACGTGAGGGTTGCCAAAGTAATGGATAGGATAGTTGCAATAACCAGAGGTGGCTTCATATGTCCATTTACAACAGAAAGAATTACAGATTTCGTGCCCCAGGAGTTCTTCAAGGATCATCCGAACCTAGTTCTTGTTGGAGAAATGGCCGGGCCGGAGAGTCCATATCTCGTTGAGGGACCCCCTTATGTTAAGGAGGATATAGAATTTTTCCTGTTCGACATTCAAGAGAAGATCACCGGAAAGAGCTTGCCTGTAGAAGAAAGATTAAGGCTCGCAGAAGAATACGAAATTCCACATGTGGAAGTGTTCGGAAAGTTCACGCGAAATGACTTAGGAGAGTTGCACGAGCTAATAGAAAAGCTAAGCAGGGAAGGAAGGGAAGGCATAGTCATGAAAAGTCCCGACATGAAGAAGATAGTCAAATACGTTACACCATTTGCAAACATCAACGATGTAAGGATCGGGGCCAGGGTTTTTTATGAACTATCTCCAGGATATTTCACAAGTAGGATTTCTAGGCTCGCCTTCTACGTGGCAGAGAAGAGAATCAAAGGCGAGGAGTTGAGAAAGCTCGCCGAAGACTTGGGAATGGCTCTACTTCAGCCTCTGGTTGAAAGCATATTAGATGTAGAACAGGGGGATGATATCGCAGAAATATTCAAAATTAGGGTTAAGAAAATCGAAACGGCCTATAAAATGGTCACTCACTTTGAGAAACTTGGATTAAATATAGAGATCGTGGATATAGAAGAGCTGAACAATGGTATGTGGAGGGTCACTTTCAAAAGGATTTATTCAGATGCAACGAGTGAAATCAGGGAGCTAATTGGAGGGAAGGCATTCGTAGATTAGGAGGTGACATTATGAAGGAATTTGCCCTAGAGCTCGTTAAAGAAGCAATAAATGCAGCGGATCCATACAAAGCCGTGAAAAGAGTCGTAAAAGTTCAGGGGAATAAAATAATAGTGGATGGAAAAGAGTTCTTAGTTAAAGGAGGCATTTATGTTATAGCCTTTGGAAAAGCCGCTTGCGAGATGGCAAGGGCCATAGAAGAAATCGTTGAAGTTGAAGACGGAGTAGCTGTAACCAAGTATGGCTATGGAAGACCCTTAAAGAAAATCAGGGTGATAGAAGCTGGCCATCCTATCCCGGATGAAAACTCAATTAAAGGAGCAGAAGAAGCCTTGAGGATCTTAGAGAAGACAAGCAAAGATGATATTATTTTTGTATTAATCTCGGGAGGGGGCTCAGCCCTATTTGAGCTTCCGGAAGATGGAATAACGCTTGAAGATCTAAAGAGAACAAATGAGCTCTTAATAACGAGTGGGGCAACAATACATGAGATAAACACGGTTAGGAAGCATATCTCCAAAGTTAAAGGTGGAAAGCTTGCAAAGAGAATTAAAGGAATAGGGATCGCCCTGATAATATCGGATGTCGTGGGAGATAACCTGGAGGCAATAGCATCTGGACCAACGGTTAAAGATCCAACAACTTTCAAAGATGCGAAGAGAATTCTTGATCTATATGGAATATGGGAGAAAGTGCCAGAGAGCGTCAGAGCTGTTATAGAAAAAGGCATAAAGGGGGAGATTGATGAAACACTAAAAGAAGATCTTCCAAATATTTATAACTTCCTAATAGCTAGTAATTCTAAATCCTGCGAGGCAATAGTCAAGAAAGCCAGGGAGAAAGGTTTTGATGCCTACATACTAACCACTGTTCTAGAAGGTGAAGCTAGGGAGGTAGGTATTTTCATAGCTTCAATAGCGAAGGAGATAGCTGAGAGGGGAAGACCATTTAGACCGCCGGTGGTTTTAGTATTCGGAGGGGAGACGACAGTGACAATTAAGGGAGAAAGCGGTAAGGGGGGCCCAAACCAGGAGATAGCACTTAGCGCATCAAGAAAAATAAGGGGGCTCAATGTCACGTTGGTTGCCTTTGATACGGATGGAACCGACGGGCCGACGGACGCCGCTGGGGGGATAGTGGATGGGAAAACTTATGAAAAGCTAAGAAGCGAAGGAATTGACGTTGAAGAATATTTATTCTCTCATAATGCGTATGAAGCCCTCAAGAGAGTTGGAGCTCTATTATTCACTGGACCCACGGGAACGAATGTGAATTCAATAGTTATTGCAATTATTGAGAAAACTTAAATATATCTTTTACCTTTAGGTTTTTCGGGGATTCTTATGGAGTCAATGAATGAGCTCTTTAATTTACTTGATAACCTTAATCTGGGAGAAGTAGTGGTTATGAAAGCAGAATCAAGCTCCTATGGCCCAGAATTCTTTGCAATATTGCTAAAGAAATATTCGGAGCTCAGAGGGAAGGAACTGGTTATAGTCGACATGCTTGACACGCTACACGTGCTGTCGGAGCACCTTAGGATATTTGGATTTAAGGATGCATTTAGTGATATCCCAGTTGTAAAAGTTGGAGGAACGATTAACATTGGAAAGGTAATAAAAAGGGTTGGCGTAGCAGGAGAACATATACTCTACGTGAAGAGATATAGGGAAGTTCTTGAAGATTATCTAAGGGAGAAGAAAAAGGAAATTATCGTCTTAGTCGTAGGATGCGAAAGGTTAATGGCTCTCCTCTCGAAGTATAATGACTTTTATCAAATAATTGTGGAAATTCAGAAGTCATTAGGACACGAAAATACTATTGTGATATATATTATGGACACTAGTGTAACGAAAAGGCTACCGTTGGATCCACTCCCAGAACTAGAGAGAATAGCAACAACCGTCGTTAAAGCAGAGCCCAGGGAAGGGGCGGGTATCTTTAGGGTTGAGAAAATGCCTATAGTGGGGATAATAAAGAGGACTATAGAAATAACAACACCCACGATAATGAACCTACTCCTCACATTGAAACAAGTCCGTACTTAAGCAACTTATTCACAAGCCTCCTTCCCTCATTAGTTAAATCAACCACTTTCCTTATCATCACAATTTTCAGGAGCCCCTTATCTATCATCCTGTCATATATTTCCTCAATCTCCTTCTCACTAACACCCAGGAATTGATGTAGCTCAAGGGGATCTATACCAGAGTACAATGCAACAAGTATCTGCTTCTCCATTTCGTCCAGGGCCTCTAACTCCCTTAACTCCCTCTCCATGAACTCCTGAAACTCCGCTTTTAAAGCTGGAAAGTCATCAGCTATTTTCATTATGAACTCCATTGTTCCTGGGTTATACTTTAATAAATACCTCAGGACGAAGAGTTGGGTCTGCTTTTCTGGGATATATAGGTAGGAGGTAACACTCTGATTTATATAGTAGTGCCTTATTTTCCAGGCCTTGACCTTTCTACCATCCATATCAACTTCCTCTACTTCTATGTCTTCAATATCCGAGAATATTGAGATCGGTTTCTTATCCTCGGTTATGACCACAACACTCCTCTCAGTCTTTTGAGTTCTCGCAGATTTTACTTTAACTACTCTAAGCCAACCTTTCTGCCACTTAGATTCCATGTTTATAGCTCCACCAACGATTCTCGCAAGTTGTATCATGGCGGGCTTTCCATTGATTAAAGTCTCAAATATCTTGTGAATAAAGTCAAGGAACTTTTTCTCATCATATATCAGGAGATTCTCCTCTATCGTCAGTATGAGGAGTATCTCACCCCTCGTTGGGATGTAAAACTTCATTCCAAAATGCTCCTTCTCAGGGTTCAGTTTAACTTCATCTGGAATCCTCACGCTAATGTCACTAAGAGCTGAGAATGGAAAGCTATCCTCACCAACTACCTCTCCCATCCTTAGGTACTTAATAACTAACCTATCCGAGTCCAGCTGAGCAATAGCATCCCTCCAACTAACCCCCCTCAAGCTCTTCCAAGATGACTGAATAGCCACTTTAACTCTAGTTTCTGCTATCGCCATTGGTGTGCCCCCATTAGAGGGCCTCTAGCTCTTGGAGCCTCGCTTCTAACTGTTCAACTTTCTTTCTTAACTTTTCAACCTCCTGGCTTAACTGAATCTCAAGTGACGTCACGGCTGGGTTCTCACCTCTCTTCCTTATAAGGTCATCTAATATCGAGAGAGCACTATTGATGTTCGAGGTTATCCTTATGAGAGCCTCATCGGGAGAAAGTTTTATTTTTCCCTCTTTGCCTTTCTCTCTAACTTCAATTGGCAACTTCGTTCTGGCAACGTACCCTATCATCTGATTCAACTTATCCCTATCATTTTGGGAGGGGAACCTTGCTAACCAAAGCCTCTTGAATTCATCCAGCTCGGAGAGAACCTTCATCAGGAAGGCATTGTACTCTTCCTCGCTTATGAACCCCAAGGCATAACCCCTCGCAACGTCAAGTAGCATGAGTAGCCTCTCTTTCTTCTTTTTGGCTTCGCTAAGGACGTTCTGCACCTTTTCATTTATAACCTGCTTAAGCTTCTTGAGTATCTCCTCCTCATTAACTCCCTGGAATACTTTCTTCCTTTCTTTCTCAAAGCTTTCCTCAGCCTTCCTGCCCTCTGAGGTTTTAACCTGCGTTACTTCTTTTGTTGGAGTTTCTAAAGTGCTAGTGGCTATCATTGCCTGAATTGTCCTCATTTGCTTCGAGAGCATACTAGAGACTATCATTGAGGAAAGTAGCACTGCCACTACAACCACAATCACCATGAGGATTATTGTCAGGACGTCCATAACCCTCACCCCCCTAAAAATTTTGATGAAAGAGGACTAAAGCTTGAACTTAGATATAACCTTCTCCAACCTCTCAACAATATCCTTAAGATCTTGGGATGCCCTTCTTAGCTCTTCACTGGCAGCAGTCTGTTCCTCCATTGCAGAACTAACCTCTTCAGCACTAGCTGTAGTCTCTTCAGCACTCGCAGCGAGGTTTTCAAGGGCCCTAAGGGCCTTTTCAACTTCTTCTTGGGTTCTAAGGATCTGAGATTTAACATTGCTCATCCTTTCACTTGTCTCCTGTAGTAGTTCGGCTATGTGGCTGAGGTAGCTTATAGAATCCTTAAGAGTGTCAGAGGACTCCCCTATAACCTGCACTCCCTTCTTAGTGGTTTCAACAGCCTCTCTTATCTCATCCGTTATCTGATCAATTATGTTCTTAATATTGTCAGCAGCCTGCTTGCTCTCTTCAGCTAGCTTTCTAATCTCTTGGGCAACAACTGCAAATCCCCTTCCAGCTTCACCGGCTCTTGCAGCTTCAATTGCTGCGTTCAATGCAAGTAGGTTAGTTTGCTCTGCTATATTCGTGATGACGTTAGTAATCTCCTCAATGTTTCTACTCATCTCCGCGACCTTACTTACCGACTCTTCTATGGCACTCATCATCTCTTGAATGTCCGCGATTCTCTGTAATGCCTCATCACCCTTCTTACTTCCTTCGTTGGCTATGTTAACAACTTCATTAACCGCCGCCTCGAACTCATCCATTGCCCTGACATTTTCTTCGCTAACTTGAGACATTAACCTAACACCCTCTGTAATCTCGTTGATCGTTTCCTGTTGCCTCTGGGCCTCTGTGCTAACCTGCTGAATAGCCTCCGTGACTTGGTTAATAGCCTCGGTAACGTCATTAGCTACCTGGGCAAGAACGTTCGCCTTCTTCTCGAGTTCGTTCGTCATTTCAACGAGAGCACCCATAGTTTCCTTAAGCTTCTCGGTTACACTCTTAACGTCCTCTATTATCCCCCTAAGCTCACCCTTAGCCTCAACACTTAGACCGTTGCTCAAGTCACCCTCAGCTAATCTCTCAAGCCTTTTGCTTATTGCTTGCAAAGCACCGATCATATCTTTGCCTACAGCCTCAAACGCCCTTATGAGGGCTCCTATCTCGTCATTCTCTAAATACCTTATCTTGGCAAGTCTTTCTCTGACTTCACTTAACTTACCATCTGCTAATGCTTGTGCAATAGCTCTGAGCTGTTCAAGCGGCTTCATAGAGCTTGTAATCAGTCTGTATGAAATGACTATCATCACTAAGGATATTAAGAGTATTATTCCAGTAAGCATTAGAGCAGTTTTTTGTGTAGCCTTCTGAGTATCTTTGATTACTGTTATCACTGCCTGGCTAATTTCATTCACAGGAACCTTAGCAAACACATACCACCATGTTGACTTTATATTAACTCCAGCAGCAACTGCTTCAATACCTTCAAATGTATAGACAACTACCCCCTTGTCTTTCCCACTTTTGATAATCTCAGCAACAGGTTTTAGACTAGGTTCCTTGAAAACGTTTAACTTCATTATGTACTCTTCCTTTGGATGCATGTATATAGTCCCGTCTTCACCAACGACATATACATATCCCGTCTGGCCTACCTTAACCTGTTTTATTGTTTCAACAAGTGTGTCAATGAAAACGTCCAACCCGATTACTCCAAGGAGTTTGTCATCCCTATAAACTGGGATAGCATAGGTTATCACCCACTTTCCAGTACTGGCGTCCCTATATGGTTCACTCCACACGGGCTTCTTAGCTTCGACAGCGGCTTTGTACCAGGGTCTTACTCTGGGGTCATAACCCTCAGGAAGGGATGCTTCAGGGTACATATACATATTTCCATTTATGTCACCAAAGTAAACATAGACCAATTTAGGTTCAGCATCCTTAATTAGTTTAAAATGATCTAACAAAATGGGTTTCAGGACTTTATCGTACCCAAGACCTCCAAATTCAATATTGTAAAACTCCTCCATTTGTTGTAGTGATGCAAATACTGCTCCTTTAGCCACATCTCCAAGAGCCTCGACTTCTCCAAAGAATCCATCAAAATCCTTCGCGACAGCCTCTGCTGTTGCCATTGCAGCATCTTTTGCTTGTTGCTGGATAACAGGCGTCATCTTCTCTTGAATTAAGCTAGTCATACTACTTCCTGTATATATCATAATACCACTGGATATTACTGTTATTAGGAACAGTGCCACTATGACAATTCCAACAATTTTCTTTTTGAATTCCATTTTTCCACCTCCTAGTAGACTTTCTCGATAACCCTACCTTCCAAGACTTTTCTCATTCGAACCTTTCCTGTGGATAAATCTAGATAGATTGTTCTACCCCCCTTTCCTCCCGTATCTTCAGCCACAAGCCTTATTCCGAGCCTCTTTAGCTCTCGCTTTGCAACTTCAATGTTCTTTTCTCCGATCTTTAATTCTTCGCTCCTAACGTTCTCAAACATGTGAGCCCCTCCAAAGAGCTTAGCTTCAAGTCTGAATTTTGAAGCTCCGAGCTTAAGAACATCTTTAAGTAGTAATTGTAGCCCAGTATCAACGTACTTCGCTGGATTACCTCTCCCTCCATATCTGGAGGCCTCAGGGAGGAGAGCGTGGAGCAATCCACCAACCTTAGTCACCTTATCGTATAGGGTAATTCCTACACAGCTACCTAACCCGTACGTGCTTATTATTCCCCTACCTTTTCCTACTGCATAATCTCCAATCCCAACCTTAATCTCCTGCATCATTGCTTCTCAACCTCTTCGATTACCTGGCTTTCTAGTTTCTTCACGAGCTTAGTGAAGGATTCTGGAGTTGGTACAATATAGAAGTAGCTCTCAACGCCAATATCCTGCTTGTGAAAGCTAGATTTGAAGACTATAATACTCTCAACATCCCTTAAATCAGGCCTCCCTAATTCCTTCTCTATATCATAAAGTGATTCAGCAGGCTTTGGGGGACTTAAAGAGACAGACTCACCCATGAGATTTGAAAGAATATCTGTGTACACGGATATCAAGATATTACCTACTTCCATTAGCGCTGATTTGCCCATATCATCGAGTTCCGTAACGCTCCCAGGTTCCATACCCATTAAGACGGCACTTATGTTTAGTGCACTTTGCTTAGGGAATTGAAGTATGGCTAAACCCGAAAGACCCTCAGTAATGTCAAACATGACTGTGAAGCTGTTTGAAACTCCTCTCTCTGCCAATCTTTTGAGGAATTCAACTCTTGATACTATTTCCACTTCGGGGGGCTTCACTTCTATTGGCCCGCCAATCATCTGTGATAATGCCGTTAGGGCATGGGAGATCGCTATGTTTGAGGCCTCTCTGAATATGTCCTTATACCACTCGCTCTTCTTCATACCAATCCCCCCATCAGCTTCTCAAGGATCCTCTTCATATCTTCAGGCTTCGGGAAAAGGAGAAAATGCTCCTCAAATTCCACACCACTTATCGTGATCTTAGTTTCGAGGATTATCGTGTAGTCGCAATACTTCCCTATGTCTGCCAAGGCAACGTCCAAAATAGCGGGGAGGAAGTCTATTGCCAAGTTAGGGGGGCTTTGTTCAATCGTAATCCCCAGGAATTCACTGAGGGCATTAGCAAAAGCTGAGATTAGAATATTCCCCATCTCCATGAAAGATGACTTTACCATTTCATCCATGTCCTTTGTAGTGCCTGGGGGATTACCTATCATCATGTCGAACATCTTTAGGGCATCATCATAGTCAGCTATGAAGAAGGCATGGCTACTGAAGTCCTTGCCAAGTTTTATATATACCGCAACCTTAACGTCCTCACCAACTACCTCTGGAACGGTTTTTATGGCCACTATCCTTAAGTTTGGGACTGAGACGTCGACCTCTTTCCCCGTCATTTGACTTAATGCAGTTGCAGCGTGGGAAGCTCCTATGTTGAAGGTTTCGACTAATGCACTTTTGGCGAATTCATCTAAATTCTTAATGTACTCCTCAAAGTTTTCAGCCATGATATCCACCTCCAAGGAGACCGCCAATGTCTATGATGAGAACTACACTTCCATCTCCGAGTATTGTAGCTCCTGCAAAGCCCCTGATATTTGATAGGAACTTTCCTAAGTTCTTGATTACGATGTCCCTCTTGTGGAGCAACTCATCGACCCCTATTGCAACCTTCTGTGCCCCATAGTCAACGATTATAGCGGGGAATCTCTCAACTTCAGGTATCGGAAGGCCGAAGAGTTCATGCAGCATTACAACTGGGATTATCTCACCTCTCAGGACTATAACGTGCCTACCCCCAATAGTCTTGAGAATTGTGGGATCGACTTCAATTGTCTCAAGAATGTTATTGATTGGTATTGCATAGACCTCATTTTGTACCCTAATTAGAAGTGCCTGGATTATCGCCATGCTTATTGGCAACTTGAGGATAAATGTAGTTCCCTTTCCAACTTCCGTTTGAACGCTAATTGTACCGTTCATTGACTTCACGACTTCCTTAACGACGTCCATCCCGACTCCCCTTCCAGAAACATCAGTGACTTTGTCAGCAGTGCTGAACCCAGGGAGAAAGATTAAGTTAATTGCCTCCTCGTCACTCAAGCTTGCAGCTTCCTCTGGAGAAATCAAGCCCCTTTCTATTGCCTTTCTCTTGACCTTCTCAGGGTCTATACCTCTACCATCGTCCCTTACAATTATAACTACGTGATTCCTTTCCCTCTTTGCTATCAGCTCAACTCTACCAGTCCTTGGTTTGCCTTTAGCTACCCTCTCCTCCGGGGGTTCTATACCGTGGTCAATGGCATTCCTAAGTAGGTGAACTAGAGCATCTCCAAGCTTTTCCAAGATCGTTCTGTCAACTTCTATGTCGGCACCTTCCATTATGAACTCAACTTCCTTACCCATCTTCCTTGCCAGCTCACGGACCATCCTGGGGAATTTATTGAAGACTTCTGCTATTGGTGTTAGCCTCATCGTCATTATCTCGTCCTGCAGCTCAGTAAGAAGCCTTGATAGGGTGGAAAGGGTCTCAAGAAGTTCCCTATCACCAAGCCTTTCGGCTATCTGCTCCAGTCTACCCTTCGTGATTACAAGCTCACCAACTAAGTTCATCAGCTTATCTAAGTGACTTACATCGATTTTTATTATCTTCGAGACTTTAACCTTAGGAGTCTCTATTCTCTGCGGCTTCTTCGGTTGCTTAGGTGGTTGAGGAGCTACTGCAGGTTTCTTTTCTTCTTTTTCTTTCTTCTCCTCCACTTTTTCTTTTCCAGAAGATATATCAAAGTTCACAACATCAGGATGTTTCTTCAAGATCTCCCTTATCTTCTCAACGTTCTCTTGGGTTCTAAGTTTCACTTCGAAGTACTTGTTTTCAATAAAGTTGCCATTCTCTATATCCTGTCTACTTGGGTTAGCCTCAATTACTGTCCCTATTTTCTCAAGATCCTGGAGAATTAAGAATCCTCTTGGGCCCTTAAGGGGAGCGTCAGGCTGAAAGTAGACTCTAATTATGTACTCCCTCCCAACTCCTTCCTCTACTCTCTCTTCACCCTCCTCAAGTATCTCGACTTTCTCGACCTCTGGATGTCTCTTTATTACATTCTCAAGCTCTTCCTTTGGGACTTCTGTTGAGACCTTAAATTCTATGACATCTTGATTTGCATTCCCCTCCTCGATGACCTTCCTCTCAGGGTTCGTCCAAAGAACTTCTCCCCTCTCCTCTAAGTCAGAGAGAATCAAGAACGCCCTCACTCCTTTGAGCGGGGCATCCTTCTGGAAGTAAACCTTGATGTGGTATACCTTCCCTCCTGTAGGGAGCTTTTCCTCACGTTTCTCCTCGACTTCTTCAACTCTCTTCTCCTCTCTCTCTTTTTGTGTCTCCTCCTTCTTTTCTACTTTCTCGCCGGTAACCCCACCACTCATAAACTCGTCAGCTCTCGCAAACAATTCTGAAACGTCAATATCTCCCTCGCTACCTGTCTCCTCAATATTATCAACCATTGTCTCAATTGCATCAAGGAACTCAAGAACAAGGTCAACTAGCTCGGGTGTAAGCTCAACCTGACCATTCCTTATCGCGTCAAAGAGGTTCTCCATCTTGTGAGCTGTCTCACTCAACTTCATGAAGCCCATGGTAGCAGCGGTGCCCTTAAGTGTGTGGGCATCCCTGAATATCTGGTTTATTAGCTCCATTTTCTCCTCCTCGTTACCCCCCTCCTTAACTATTTTCTCTAAGGTAAGGATTGCATTACTAAGACTGTCAATCCTGTCTCTCGCATCCGCTAGGAATTCATCTAGATACTGTGAAAGGTCTTCCAACGACACCACCCCCTCGTATCTTGTTCACGGCCATAACCACTGTCTCGGGGATTTTATCCAAGGGGACTACGTAATCAACCATTCCAGTTTCTATAGCAGCTTTGGGCATTCCGAAGATTATCGATGTCTCCTTATCTTGAGCTATCGTTATTCCACCCCTCTTCTTTATTTCCACAATTCCCTGGGCCCCATCCCTCCCCATCCCAGTCATCACGACTCCAACTGTCCTTCTGCCAAACACTTGAGCTGCGGTAATCATCATGGGATCCGCTGCAGGTCTAACTCCATGAATCTTGGGCTTCTTGTTCAGGGTTATCACGGGTTTCCCACTTCGCAAAGTTACCTCCATGTGGTAATCTCCAGGAGCTACGTAGGCCTTTCCTTCCTCAACTACATCACCTTCTTCAGCCTCCTTAACGTCGATCTTAGATACGCTATCAAGCCTCTTCGCGAAAGATCTGGTGAACCCCGGAGGCATG
>Ga0164315_10002288_pt1 | contig 14707 bp, 10 predicted proteins | sample GuaBasSedimGuay6_FD_113737 | JGI IMG/M metagenome (GOLD analysis project Ga0164315, IMG submission 113737) | Subseafloor sediment microbial communities from Guaymas Basin, Gulf of California, Mexico - Guay6, Core 4569-2, 0-3 cm | ecosystem: Environmental > Aquatic > Marine > Hydrothermal vents... | reverse complement strand
TTTCCCAGCTACGTAACATGAAGTCAAGTGCATCAGAAAACATAAAACCCAATAACAAAGAGACAAGGCAGAGTGAGGCATAAAGCCCCAGGTTTTCTTTGATCGACAAATTCATAATTTACTAGGGTAGGCTACAGATAAAAAGTTTGGGGGTACAAATAGCTTTAACAGGCAAGTCATTATACAGATCATTTTATCTTTCATTGTTACACATAAAATATTTCTTGATTCATATGAGTCTCAACCACATAAAAAATATCAATTTATCGCCATACCAGCAGGGATTGCAGGTACCCAGTGTATAGGGATGTACAATCTAAACAGTAGCAGGTGATTGTTTATATATAAACTTCTCCCCTGTTTCTTGGGTCACGGCATTCCCTGCCGGGATGACGAGTGAATACTGGTATGGAGGTAACTAGAATATGGCTGAGAATCATACGTAATCAGGAAATATTTAGGGCATCGTATCAAATGAAAAAGACATTTCTGCTGGGAACCTAGGAATCCCCCCATATGGATATAATAATGTATAAATGCCTATCCAGTTAGCTCCTAATTTCCCAGCACTGCTGGAAAAGGTGTACCAAAAACGCGGTTTCTGGGAGCTAGCCATCTCTGACAACCTTGTTCAGGCCTGTGTTTTCCATGAAGCAGTGACTTCCAATGAGTCGTTTTAGCCGGGCACCGCTCGGCTTAGCGTTTTAGGAGCTAACTGGATAGGCATTTAATGTTTATTCAAAAAGCATAGCCCCAGTGAACAGCCAAAGTACCTTCCTGTTCCAATTGATAACCATTAACATCATGGATAACAGGTTGCAGCCATTCAACACTCAAGCTATGTCCTGCGAATTCACCACCAGGTACTGAGAAATTAACACCAATTCCCAGATCCCAGAATTGACCTCCCTTATTAGCTGGGTTCTCCAGTGTGGTTAATTGCGCTGTTTGGCCAAATGGCACAGGAATTATTCTATTCACATTTCCTTTAATTTTACCTTGTGACTTATAAATATTACGCACCGAAAAAGATAGCCAATCCAGTGCCTTATAACCACCCCACAAAGAACCCTGAACTTCATCTCCCAATACATACCCTAATTTATTACTGCTTTCCATCCGCATTATCCCTGCTGCTTGAGCTCCCCAAGACCAGTTTCCATTGCTACCCGTGTATGTCAAACTAGGCTTGAAATCCCAGGTACCGCTACCCAATTGCATGCCAAAACTCTGTAATTGACTCTCACTATTTATAAAGCCATCAAAAGTTACATCAATACGTCCTGTTGGTGCGCTAAAGATTGCTCCCATATGCATATGATGTCCATCTGTATCAAATATCTTGACGAGCGCTCCGAACAAGGTATCGCCCAGGCCGGTATTATCATGATAGCCACCGTCGGTTACAATTGAGTTTGGTAAAGGCTCCATTTCCATCTTTTTAAATGCAAACTGAGGCATTATCATCAGGTTTAACCAATCAGTTGGTGCATACATAAAATTAATCATATGCATGTCCATTCTCATTCTTTCTGCCTTAAACTCACAGTCCCCACCATCGCATGCTTTACTTATAAGCTCCTGGTCACTTATGTTTTCAGAGGTTCCATTTTGATATCCGTCAGACCAGTCACCATGACTATAATTGTAGCCAATCATAAATTCGTTCGCCTGGCTTAGCATATGTCCAAACATGACTCCGGCAGGTAGATGACCGCCATGCTGAGCATGTTTATCATGATGACTTTCATGTCCCGTAGAGCGTCCCAGGCTGGACAAATTTACTTCTAAAGCAGCACTGATCAAATAGGAGTCAATATCCGCATAGCTGTCTTCTCCACCACCACCTAGCTTGAGCGATCCTTTGTGGGTTCTATATTCAAATCCGACATTTAGATTAAAGCCTTTAGTAAATTCTTTATTTACCGAGATCCCCCCACTCAATGCACCATAATCGGACAAGCGATAATCACTGGAATAATTACCATCAGAGCGGGGGGCACGAAAAAATGGTGCAAAAAAATCAGCTGAACTTTGTGAATAATAACGAATATTGGGTGTCACGGAAATACCGTAAGGTAAATCCTGATACCAGGCAAGCTCAAAAGTATGTGAGCTGATATCCCAATTATCCATAAAAAATCGATAATCGAATTGTACAGAGGCATCCAGTGATGGAATATGTTGGTTAAGGCCAGTGGCTATCACCCAAATATCGCGTTTTTCCGGTCTTACTTCACGAAATAATTCAAACCCAGCCACTTCCAGGTCAGTGAATGCATCCCAGGTCGAACCCGAACCACCACTACCAAATGCAGCTTCATTATATTCTTCAGGGGTTATTTCCCCAGTAATATTAACCAGTTTATAGGGATTTGAAAGATAACCACGCTGACGAATATAGCTACCGTTCAAATGGAATAGAGTGTTTTTTGTCAGTATCTGAGAAAAACCCAGATCAAAAGTCCGGTATTTGCTAGTGGCTTCAAAGTCTTCCAGTTCACCAGTACTATGATCATGAGGCCCTCCAGCTCTCACGGCTTCACGTGTAATATCATTATTGGCTAAACTGAAACCTGCTGTCAAGGTAGTGAGCTTATTATTGAGTTCCCAGCTTAAATTGCTTGAGCCGAAAGTCGAATCAAAATCATCCTCAAGGGAATAACCACCAGAAAGACCAAGTGTAACGGGCCCCCAATAAAAATTGCCACCTAACACAGGCATGTTTCTTGATTCGAGGGGATGAGCGGCGATGACCTGAACAGGTTTGCTGTAATCAAGAGTTGTCGAATTAATAAGACGCCTGAAGGTTTCAGTATTTAAATTTGTTGGTGGGATGACGCGGTTTCTTATATCATTACGGACACCTTCTTTTACATCATCATTTTCGACAATCACGCTTACGCCCAAACTAAAAGGATCTACGTTAGAGGCTGCTGATATAGCGTCAGACGCACCATCAGGCGTACTAAAATAAGGTGTTGCTCCCACATAGGTATCCTGATCAAAGCTGAATGTAAACTCAAACCAATCTGTTAATGGTAAAATAAAATCACCATGATAAACATCAGCCTTCATCCGGTCACCCTCTTCCTCATAATGACCGTACTGTGTAGTCGCTTTAGGTTCTGCTACTGGAGTTGCTGCTTCCACATCAATACCGGGTAAAGTCAAGGCCGCGCCACTCAATGCCAGTAAAGTGGCTTTGCCGGTTTTTTTTACCCTAGTTACAGCCACAACCGCCTCCTGCACCACCCGAACCGCCAGAAGAAGCTTCTTTACTTTCAAACACGTGTGCTCTCAATGATGAATGAGCCGGGTTAGGTGAAATTAGCATGTTCCGTTTTGCCAAATTACCTCTTTCCCAAGGGGCTACACTGCAAGCAGACATGGTCATGCATAACACAACTAATAGAGTATGGTTGGAGGCGTCTTTTAGTATTTTCATCATTTATTTACCCTCATTCTCTGCCAGCAACTCCAGCACCCGTCTGCGAATTTCTTCTTTATCACCCTCACGAAATCCTAGGTGGATATATCGAACAACACCTTTCCGGTCTATAAAATAAGCCGAAGGCATAGCTTTAACATCATATGTCTTTGGACATTGCCCCGTGGAATCTATTGCAATCAAATAGTCTATTGGATATTGCCGTAGAAATTTACGGGCATCTTCCGGCTCTTCATCGACACTAATTGCAATTATTTCAAATCCTTGTTCAACCAACTCATTACGTAAGCTATTCAAAAAAGGCATGGACTTCATGCAAGGCGGACACCAGGTTGCCCAAAAATCCAGGTAAATCACTTTACCTCGAAATTTCTGCAAATTTAAAGGTACTTTTTCCTCTTCCATAATTGCTGGACATGAAACAGATAAGTCATCTACTTCAAGTGCCATAACTGACGAGTCAGAAAAAGTCAGAAAAAGCATTAATAATAAAATACGCATTTAAACTTCCAGGCAAACAACAGACATTAGCATTTTTTATACCACAAGACTTAAACACAAGTTTTTCATGGATTGAAAATTTTAAAGTGATACTTAGTAGTCCGCTATTAATTCGATTAATGGTAACGATAGCCTCATATTCAAGGACAAATTACATTATTGTATCTAAACCCTTAAGGTACTTTGATTTTTCTTAGATAAGCAAACTGTCTAATTAGAACCTACCATCCGCGTCAATAAAGCAGTCGTAAATTACAAAACAGCTGAAAACCCTACAATCAAAAAACTATGTTATATGCCTTAAAAAATAGGCCATTTAACCTACTTTTTTGTTTTTTGACAAATATGTAGCTTACGAAGAAATATTCTTGAAACTCAGGGAGCTTAAAAAAAGGGGCAGCAACAAGTTACCCTCCCCCCTTCCTCAAGTGTAAACGCTTAACAAATGCAAACGTTTTCAGTCAGATTTTATCCAGCATCAAGCAGCAATAGCTGGTTTTTTACGCATACCACCAAGACCTAGTAAGGCGGTGCCAAACAAATAAACTGCTGCAGGAACAGGAACATGAGAAACTTCTGGACCAAACTCTACATTGTCAATTTCTATCAATAGATTATTAGCTGTTGGAACAAATGCAGGGTTATTAGCGCGGCCTACTTCATCAAACCAGTACTCAAATAAATAGAGTTCTCCAAATCCCACTACTTCATCAAGATGCAAATGTGTACCATTAAATCCTGCACCTGTTTCAGTATCAAAATCAGCACTTGTAACAGCATTAGAAGTTCCATCACCAAGGGTTACATCGACATGAGCCGAAAAATCTGCCGAAGTATAACCACGGAAAGTCACGGTTGAAAAGCCACCACCGACTAAAGCTAAGTTCATTGAAGCAACATCCAGCCCACCAATACTGAATGCATCACCATCCAGTAATTTAAAAAAACCACCGCCGGCATCCGCTTCCAACTGAGATACTCTGCTGCCGTTTGTGGTCCCCCCATGCACATGGCTGGTGCCGCCGCCAAAGTCATCATCAAACGTAGCTACTGAGAATCCCGGGTCCGTACCAAAACCGATAGAAGAATGCTGGATGCCATCCTGAATATAATCCTGTGTATCCCTAGAAAAAACGGCTCCTGGCATTGCTATGGCTATAGGTGTTTGTGGATCAAAAGCATCTCTAAAAATACCACTGCTAAAATCAAATGTAGTCTCTCCGGCCAAATGCGCAGAAGCCTGCCCAGAAACACTCAGCATACCCACCAACAGGCCTCCAGCCACGGCAGAATGTTTAATAAATTTATTCATATCTATTCCTTAACCAAATGTAAAACTATAATATATAGTTAACTAAATTAAAAAACCCATAGCAACCATTCAATACCGCTAGGTTGATGGTTGCTTGAGCACTCATCTATAGGCAATTCACAATCTCATTTAATGAGTCCCATGCCAAGGGGGTAGTCTAGCCATCTTTCAAAAAAATCCGATAGATCTGAAACTTTCTGACCCAGTTTCACAACTGGTGTAGCGAACTAAAATTAAATGCAATTAATATGCCATTAATTGTAATCACTGAAAGCCATGAGATTAACAAGCTATACAAACATAACAAAACACGCACCACATAATTATGTGGGATATCGCCTATAAGCACGTCATACCCACATACTATTTAGCACTTCATTTTAATTTGTCACTTCCACCACCTTAAATGTTCCAGTTTGGAACGAATTAATTTACCACGTCGAGGCTGTCGCCAGCAGAAGCTATATTGCGCCGACGAACTCTAAACGCAAGTCCAAACAGACTGCCTAGCATTAATAATCCTGAAGGAGGAAGAGGAACAGCAGCTGGTGGTGTGAATAAATCAGTACCGGTCTGTGCAAAAAATCTGAGCGACCCTGCATCTCCATCATTAACATCCATCAGGAAAGTCAGCAAGCCAATATTATCAATGGGGCCATTGCCATCACCCTGAAACCAGTTCAGAAATTGCGAGTCCCCAGAAGTAAGACTTGCATCATCGATAGTGACCATACCAAAAGCATTAGAACTTAAATCTGTAATCGGTGCAGTTGTTGCATCAATGGTTAATTGATAAGGTACAGTAACTTCAATCTGACCAGTTCCTAGTATTATGTAATCCAGTATGTATTCCATAGTGGATCCACCAAAACCTCGGTCAGTAACGTTACTGATGCTTGAAATGTCTAGAGGATCAAAAGTAGCACTAGTATTGACCGAACCACCGTCTTCATTGATATTTAATACCGCAGAAATTGGATCATTAGCAAAATGAAATCCGTTTGCCTCTGCATTAGCATCAGTAAACTCAGTACCAAAGGATGGTACAAATTCGGCATCTCCCGAGAAATTCAGAAAGTTCGCAGCATTAAGGTCTATTGTTGCGAAACTTGAAAGACTGGTGCCAGCATGAGCACTAGTGACACCCATTAGGGCAAATAGGCCGATTGCAGCGGCAATAGACTTTGTTTTTATTTTCATTATTAGGGGCTCCTAAAAAGTGTTAAATCGCCGTTCAAAAAATCATCCTGAGGATTGATAGGACCAAAGCCTGTTATGATAGCGACCCTACACCCATCCACTTGTATGCCAAAGTGGATGGGTAATCTAGCGAAGTTAAAAGGAAGAGACTAGTTGTTTGGCCAGTATCCTGGCACACCCAAAAAGTCATCAATTTGTTGATCGTTTGGCGAAACGTCTAATTGAATTGCCACACCGCCACAACCTAGAGGAAGAGGGTTGCTATCCAAATCACGCGCTACGTTCACTGTAGGCCAGAAATTGATAGACACAACAGATGGGTCATTGTATTTAGCAGTTAGACGACCAACCCAGGCATCAACACGGTTTGCAGCGATTGCAGATTTGTTACATGCATTTAAGATTGGGATACGAATGGCAATTGAATCAGCGCAAGATGTACTGGCAAATCTTGGTGCTGACATACGAAAAGGAACCCAACCTCTCAGGTCAGCTTGCAAATAACCATTGTTATAGGTCATTCCAACTTTAGTGCCGTTCGCATCTTTGTTAGTCGTTAAAGTACGGAAAACATTTTTATCTTGCACGAAACTTGGTGACGCAGGTACACCACTTCCTGATGCAAGTGGACTTTCATTTCCAGAGTGATCAACATTAACAAAATGATCGGCTAGGTCTACTGGGTTTCCGTTATTATCTAAAGCAAGAGGGTTATCACCTGTTGGAAAAAGAATAGATTGAGCACGAACAGCTGTACCGTCACAACCGTGGGATATAGTGGATGCAGTGTAAACACTTTGTCCTTCAGTTAATGAAGAATCTGCAATTGTTGTATGTGCAGCGGCAGAATGCCCGAAAACTAAGAAAGCAGTACCCAAAAGGGTACCGATAATATTTTTATGAATGTTGTGGATAGTCATTATTGCTCCAATGTTTATTAATATTATTGCTGACTAAATCGTCCTATCTAGACAAAAGACAAGCAAGCCGCAGCAACTTAAAGGCAATAAACATGCCGCAACATGCAGACGGTATTGGCATGCACTATTCTCATCACAAAAGCCCACCCCCAACCTACGTGTACCGGTCAATATAAACTAATACCCCTCATCAATTATGCCATCACAATCATTGTCTTTACCATCAACAGAGTCCGGTGCTCCGGGGTAAACAAGGTCGTCATTGTCATCACAGTCTAGTGGAGCAGGTACGTTGTCGTTATCTTCATCAGGGAGAACCTCACCACTGGGTATAGGGCGTGGATCTTGACATTCCGGCCCTGTCCATTCTTCATCACAGGTACAAAATCCATGTTCTATGAAGCCATGATCGTAGCACTCAGGCTTATTATCCGCTATGGACTCACCCCTAGACTGACTGATTGTAACAATTTCTGAACATATAATTGCTCCACTCGCCTTTATGCCTGTGACAAATTGCTTTCTCGGACAGCTTTGAGAGCTGGTTTTTTGCCTGCTCTGCTGTTCTCGCCGGGCCAGGCCCTGACTAGAGAGGACATTTCCTTCGGCAGATTGGCCGTCACGGGGATTTTCCGTTGTGATCCGTAGTATGAGTACTAAAACAACAGCCACAAGAACTGCGAGAATGCCATAGAGTATGAGTAAGTGTCGATTCATAAGGTTTAGATAATCAATGGGGTTTAATAATTATATATTTAAAGAAATTCCGTCCATTTATCATTGTAAATAAGTATATTAAACTATATTTATTTAATTATCATTCTCATTAACATTGTCATTTAACACAGTAAAGTGTGTCATATGACACACTTTACTAATTATTGACGAAATATAAATAAACGGGCAACACAAGAATGTGTCACCTGATCAAATCTGTCAAGTTTTCGGTTTTTGGGTAATGAACAAATAAAACCTTCTCATTTATCCTTTTTTAATAATCCAGGGACACCCTAAAATGCTGCTGACCAATCCCTCTATTGCTTGAAGATTGGGTGAGGCGAATAAAACCCAAACTTTTGCCCTCCGTACAAACGCCTCTAGTTATAACTCTTCTTCATTACTTATATATAACCAGCCAACTGATCAATTTAGGATTAACTTCGATTTAATTTAACATCATCCTTATAGATAACGTGTACCCAGAACACGTTATCGCCTCTCTATATATAAATTTGTTCCGTACTGCCAGGTCACGATAATTATCACTAGAAATTTTACAATTCAAACTATCAATACAAACATCCACCATAAAGTGAAGGCATATTTATTGCATGATAAATTTTGATAGCTTGATCGTTCACAATAATAATAACAACACTTTATATATGAGCCCTATGATTAAAACAATAACGCGCATTACAGGAATGCTTATCATTACTGCAATGCCAATCTTAAACACTGCATATGCAAGCCTGGCATCGACAGTTACCATTGACTTTGAAGCGGGTGACTGGTTATTTTTTGATGGATTCGGAAACCCTCAAGAAATTCAAAACATCCAATTACCAAGCGCTGTTTTTGACCAGGGCTATTATCTTGAAGAGGGTGTTGAACATCGCGCCATTCCATTTGGAGGTGGTGCTGGTGGCACTACAAGCCATGTCCATGGCTTTACCAATGCTGCAACGGGCAACAGTACCAGGCAGTCTGAATTTTCTGATGACAGTGGCGGGGGCCTGTTCACACTTCATGATGGAGGCAATTTTTCTCTACAAACATGGGAAGACGAGTTCATTGGTGACGATATTACTGTTCGAGGCTACCAATCAGGGGGTGCATTCTTCGATGTCACCTTAGATAATGCTATATATGGCTCAAGAACAGACAGCCCGGATTTTATGGACCTTGATTCCCGGTTTGGCAATATAGTGTTAGTTGAATATTTCTTTACAAGTCCAGGACGAGGATTTGCAGGTGCTGCTGGTGTAAATTTCTTAGTGGATAACATCGCTTTAGGAGCCCCCGTTCCTCTGCCCGCATCAATTTTCTTATTTATGTCAGGATTGTTCGGCATGTTTGGAGTTGCTCGCAAACGAAAAATAAATGTTGCAACATAACTATAATACAAGTAGCGGTTTAGTTTTGGTGAATCCTTAAAAAAGGGACGGAGCTAGAAACGGTGTTCAATTAACAGATTGGGCGACAGGACAGTCTATCTCAGATTGAGGTGGCTCACAAAATAACACCTGCTGCTTGTTGACTACCAGCATTACTGTTCACGCTCTTATCCAACCGTTTAAATAATCAATTATTATCGAATCTAGCGTTACAGCAACACTTTAACCTCCTATTAAATGATGTTTTTTATCTTATGAACCAGAAAATTTCTCTCTCAATGTTTGATAAAGTAATCTTGTATCTAACTGTCTCTCTGACTGGAGCGGCCGTTATGATCATTGAATTACTTGGCACACGTATCATCGGTCCCTTTTATGGTGTAAGCCTATATGTCTGGTCTTCATTGATCTCAGTTACTTTATTTGCTTTGGCCGTAGGCTATTTTCTCGGCGGAATAATTGCTGATAAAAACACTCGATTCCGATTATCTCACGTCATCTCTTTGGCGGCTTTGTTTGTTGCTGTCATCCCATTAATCAGTGATGTAGTACTGTCAGGCACCGATAGCTTAGGGATCAGGGCTGGCGCATTTTCCAGCTCAGTTATTTTATTTACCATTCCCTTAACATTATTGGCTATGGTTGGGCCCATGGTTATAGCTCTAGCGGCTGACCGGCTTAATATTATTGGCTCTGTTTCCGGTTCAGTTTATGCTGTAAGTACCATTGGCAGTGTATTAGGAACATTGTTTTTGGGATTTTATTTATTACCTGAATTCGGCTCCAAAACTATCATTGATGCGTTAAGTGTATCGCTTATAATTTTGTCAATTTCATGGGCTATATTCGAAGCTCGATCAGGCAAAATTTTTGCCTGGGGTAATTTACCCGTTGGTGTGGTGACTGTAATTTTTCTGACGCTATCACACTCTTTTCATAATTCGGATGAAGACCCGGGGTTTACGCAGGTTTTTGCCGAAGAGAGCATCTATGGTTGGGTAAGGGTTATTGACGAACCCGAAAAAAACATTCGCTGGCTGATGTCTGATGCGTCAACCATTGGAGCCGCCAGTCTATCAACAGGACAAGGACTGTTACAATATCAAAAATCTATAGAAATGTTACCTGATTTCCATCCTGATGGAAAAAACGTTTTATTGATCGGCTTGGGTAGCGGTCATCTAGCCACACATTTTGATAAACTGGGGTTAATTACCGACACCATCGAAATTGACGCATCAGTCGCTACAGCGGCAAAGAAATTTTTTAACTTCAATCCTAAGGGAGATTTGATTTTAGGAGATGCCCGCTACCATGTCAGACAATTAAAAAAAAAGTATGACTTTATTATTCATGATTGTTTCACCGGAGGAACCGATCCTTCGCATTTGTTAACCAGCCAAATGTTTCAGACTCTACAAAACAGGTTAAAACCAGGAGGAATTTTAGTTGTAAATCTGGTTGGATTTATGCACGGAGATGAATCCAATGGAACCAAGGCAATTGCCCGCACATTATCAAAGACGTTTAAATACTCTAAAACATTTATTGCTGACCTGAACAAAAATTTCAATGATATTACTTTTTTTGTTTCGAATTCGCCTATACAAATAAAATCTAAAAGAAAAAACAACCACATTGAAAATTGGCTAAAATCTCACGAATTTAACTTTCCAGAAACAAATGGCTTCATCCTGACCGACAATTATAACCCCTTAGACAGCTTACAGGTAAAAAAAGCTGAACTCTACCGCAAACAAATGGTAGATAGAGTCGGAAAAAAAATACTGCTATGGTAACAGTAATAATTTCATCACAAACCATCCATTATTTCACACACTCATGACACACTTATTTAAACCCCTTGTTTACTGACTAATACGGCGTCAATTTAAAAGACAAAGGAAGTTCGCAAGAATACCTTTTTTATTTGGCCCACCAAAAATACGTCATTTAACATAGATTATTGTGAGCCAACAAATACTACCTCTTCAGTTGTCTATCTCACTACCAACAAAAGAAGTCAAAACAACCTATTCCTCTTGAGTATATTTAACAAAGGCAAAACTTACTGCTAATTTTTACATTTACATCAAACAATAACTTGTTTTTTACGTATCCCACCCAGCCCTAGCAAGGCAGTGCCAAGCAAATATACTGCCGCAGGCACTGGAACTGAAGAAACAACCGGACCAAACTCTACATTATCAAGAGCAACCTGCAAATTGTCAAAATTTGAAATGAGGGTAGGGTTGGTGGCGCGACCTGGCGCATCAAAGAAATACTCCACCAGGTAAAGTTCACCAAATTCAGCGACTTCATCAAAATGCAGATGTGTGCCATTAATATCCGCACCTGTTTCGGTATCAAAAACACCTCCCGCAACATCAACTGGATTGCCGCCTGCCTCTCCAATAATTACATCATGTGAACTCGAAAAATCTGCAGACGTATACCCACGAATAGTCATCGTTGATGTGCGGCCACCTACTAGGCTCAAGTCCAATTTGGCAATATCCATTCCTAATAAGCTGAAAGGTGCCTTATCTCCAAGCTCAAACATACCACCGCCTGCATCAGGCTCAAGACTACTTGTTCGGCTATCATTGATCGTATCTCCATGCAGATGACTTGTACCGCTAGATGTCTGAAACAATGAGTTTTCCAGTCCTGGGGCAGAGCCAAACCCAATTGCCGTGTGAATCATATTTTCTTCATTATAAAATTCACCAGATCTTGGAAAAACGGCAGCAGGCATGAAGGCTCCATTAATATCAGAGTCAAAACCAACAACAAAACCGTCCGCTGCTATATGCGCAGCAGCCTGGCCTGACATACCCAGCAAGCTAACAGCAAAACTGCCAGCAAATATAGCTTGTTTAACAAATTCATTCATTATTAACCCTTAATTCTTCAATAAAACAACACACGAGAAATATCTTTTTTTAATCCAGTCAGGATTTAAACATCTATCACACCAGAAACATGCTAGAAACCATTATTTCCTAAGCATATATTATGCCAGCTGTTCTTATGAAAAACTAATGGCAGCCTATTTTTGTAATTATCAATCAACTAAGGCGGTTTGACGAAACAAAATATTCTAACTTTCGCACCACACCAAGACTATACACAAATATATTTGAAGTCTTTCAACACAAAATAGGTCATTTGCCTTATTATTTTATAAATCACAATTATCTTTTTAATATAAAAGCCTTAATCCAATGTAAAAACCTTTTAGAATCAAGGTTATTTATTTGTGGCTCATTTATTGCTTTTAATTCCTCCATAGTAACAACCCTCCACAGCATTGGAGCAGCGTTTTTTACAAACTGGAGAAATTAAAATGCGACTACTATCTAAGCTGACTCTGCTTTGCAGCCTGCTTATCACCCAAACCGCAACTGCCCACGGCCCTTTGCCGGTCAGCTTGAAAGGCGCACCTATTCCACCTCTGCCAGCGGGTCTTATTGATGGTACAAGTCCTATTATCATCGACCAACAAAAAGCTATAATCCTTGGCAAAGCTTTATTCTGGGACATGGCTGTTGGTAGTGATGGCATTGCTTGTGCATCTTGTCATTTTCATGCTGGCGCAGACAGTCGCACCAAAAACCAGCTGAATCCAGGCAATAAAAATCCTGCAGCCAGTGGAGAGATATTTGAAGAGACAGCGTCTCTTTCTGTTGGCGGGCCGAATTACACGCTAAATCGCAGTGACTTCCCTTTTCATCAGAGAGAAGACCCATTTAGCGACATTAGTCCCGTCACTTTCGACACAGATGACGTAGCCTCATCCTCTGGTACTTTTGCTGGTGAATATAACGGTGCCCCACGCACTGGTGATATAAACGACGAATGCACACGTGATCCAGATGCCGTTTTTCATGTTAATGGTACAGGAACAAGGCGTGTAGAACCTCGAAACACACCTACTGTAATTAATGCAGTATTTAACCATAGAAATTTTTGGGATGGTCGCGCCAACAACTCTTTCAATGGGAGTAGTATATGGGGCGACCGCGACACTAATGCCGGCGTCTGGGTTAAAATTAATGGCCGCAAAGTTCTAAAGCAAAAATTATCACTAATTAACTCATCTTTAGCTTCACAGGCTTTAGCTCCACCCCTAAGTGATTCGGAAATGGGTTGCCGGCAACGCACCTATCAGGAGTTAGGCAGAAAGCTACTCTTCCGTCGCCCTCTGGAACAACAAAAAGTCGATTATCAAGATAGCGTTTTAGGTACTTTGAGTTTTAGTAGTGCGGATAACCAGCAACCAGGACTTAATACAACCTACGAAACACTTATCAAGCAAACTTTCAACAAAAAATACTGGTCTTATCGACGTCGCGGTCCTTTTGGCGGCACTGCAGGACAATTACCATACACTCAAATGGAAGCTAATTTCTCAATGTTTTTTGGCCTTGCCATTCAAATGTATGAATCAACACTGGTATCCGATGATTCGCCTTTTGATAACGCAACATTTGATTCCGACACCTTACCCACAGATTTAGGGGACTCAGTACGTAGAGGCGTTCAATTATTTGAAGCATTTCACTGTAATATTTGCCATGCAGGCCCCGTATTAACAAGCAACGCCATAATCACTAACGCTCAAATGCTAGAAGATGACCCTAATGCTTTCGGCGATGCCAATCTTTCTCAAAGTGGCGTTAATGGTATGGCTATAAACCGAAACATTGTTAATTATGATAATGCGTTGGGCTCTAAATTCTTTGATATGGGCTTTGCCAATACGGGTGTACAAGGCCACAAAACTGACCCCGGCTTAAATGGAACAGATGATTTTGGCAATCCACTGTCTTTTTCCATGCAATATGCTGAATATTTGGCGGGCACTCCAAATGCTATTGTTGATACACAAGCAGGAATTACCGACACTAAAACCTGTGATTTTCAATCCCCTTTTGCCAGCAATGCCTTTGTCCCTCCTTTTATAACAGTAACCGAATATTTCAGACCTGTTGATGGCATTATTGCTGACCCTAACGGTAGCACTGATTGCTTTCTCGGTACTTCGAGTGCACTTGTACCTCCACAAGCTTTGGCTGCTAGCGAATTAGCCGACCCCAATAGTAAGAAAATGGCTTTTGCTACTAAGGCTGCATTTAAAGTTCCCAGCTTACGTAATGTTGAATTAACAGGGCCTTATATGCACAACGGTAGCATGGCAACC
>Ga0164315_10002287_pt1 | contig 14707 bp, 9 predicted proteins | sample GuaBasSedimGuay6_FD_113737 | JGI IMG/M metagenome (GOLD analysis project Ga0164315, IMG submission 113737) | Subseafloor sediment microbial communities from Guaymas Basin, Gulf of California, Mexico - Guay6, Core 4569-2, 0-3 cm | ecosystem: Environmental > Aquatic > Marine > Hydrothermal vents >... | reverse complement strand
TGAAAAAGGGCGAATTGGTATTGATATTTCTGCTTCTAACACGGATGTTCTGTATGCGGTTTACGCCGACAGTATTGGGTATCTGCAAGGAATTTACAAAAGCATGAATGCCGGTGAATCCTGGATAAATGCTGATAATGGAGTCGATGGTGCATTTTCATCTTTTGGCTGGTGGTTTGGCCGAATAAAAGTTGATCCCACAAACCAAAATATTGTATACCTAATAGGACTTTACATTCATAAAACTACTAACGGTGGTAGTAGTTGGAACGAAATTTCTGGAGGTCAAATGCACATTGATCAACATGCATTGGCCGTTGACCCTACAGACAATAATAAGATTTATGCTGGAAACGATGGTGGTTTCTTTTATTCAGGCAATGGTGGAAACTATTGGGGGTGGACTGAAGATGCTCCGATTACTCAGTTTTACACATGTGAAGTTGATGAACAACACCCTGAAAGGATTTATGGAGGCACTCAGGATAATGGTACCATACGTACAATGACTGGAGCCCTTAGCAACTGGAAGAGAATTTATGGAGGAGATGGCTTTAGAGTTTTGGTTGATCCTGAGGATAATAATTATATTTATGCTGAATATCAGTATGGAGGTCTGGGAAGATCAACAAATGGAGGTGAATCGTTCTCGGGTGCCACCAATGGAATTACATGGAATGACAGATTTAACTGGAGTTGTCCGTATATTTTCGATCCTTCAGATTCTCAGATCCTTTATTTTGGGAGTAATAAATTGTACAAATCAAGTAATCGTGCTCAGTCATGGGAAGCAATAAGTAATGACCTAACCAATGGTGATGAAGGTGGAAATATTGCCTACAACACCTTGACAACAATATCAGTTTCTCCTCTTAATCAGGACTTAATCTACACTGGTAGCGATGATGGAAATGTTTGGTTTACACAGGATGGGGGCGATTCATGGATGAATATTTCAAATGATTTACCCAACCGTTGGGTAAGTAGTATTGTTGCCGATCCTTATGATGAAAATGTCGTTTTTGTAACTTTCTCGGGTTATCGTTGGGATGAATACCTTCCTCACGTTTTCCGGTCCGACAATAATGGTCAGACCTGGATTGATATTTCATCAAACTTACCTGAAGCCCCTGTAAATGAATTAATTGCCGATCCTGATTTGGAAAATTATTTGTATTTGGCTACCGATTTTGGAGTTTATTATTCAGAAAATAGAGGAGAAAACTGGCTTGTTGCTGGAACAGGAATCCCAATAATTGTAGTTAATGATATCAGACTTCATAACCCAAGTCGTAAACTTGTTGCAGCAACCTATGGAAGAGGGATTTATTCTTTGGATTTGTCGGTTCTCACAGGAGTAGATAATTATGAAAATGAAGTTTCAACATCTTTGAATTGCCATCCAAATCCATTTTCTTATTCTCTGGAGATTGAGGTTCCTGATAAGTTAAAAGATAGGCAGATTAGAGTAGAGATTATTAATTCAACAGGTCAAATTGTTGATGTTGTATTTGAAGGAATCATTAATAATTCAATACGAAATTTAAATTGGGATGGAACAAACCAAAGTGGAAGTAATCTACCTCCAGGGATTTATTTTGTGAGATTGATAGATGGTAATAGAACTATTACTGAAAAGGTTCTTCTCTCTAATTCCAAATGAAATAACTTTTTAGTTTAATCTATGCAGAAGCAATATGATCTAGCAATGAGAATAATGCTTTTTTATTAGGTGAAAAATGACATTTTTCGCCCATAATTTCACTAGCAGTATGAACATAACGACCTTCAGTAAGGTCTTCATGCATTATTTTTACCATCTCATTAAGGTCAACGGATCTAATTTCTAGATGAAGTTGGATGCCATAAACCTTATTATTAAATACAAAGCCCTGATTTTTTGTGGCCTGAGAAGAGAATAGTCTTTCGCAGCCATCTGGTAAATCATAGGTTTGTCCGTGCCAATGAAATGCTACCAGATCGTCTGGCAGACTCTTCACCCAACTGTTATTAATATTTGGATTCTTTTTAATTGGGAACCAACCAATTTCTTTTTCTGCATTATCATAAACATCAGATCCTAAAGCATCTGCAACTAATTGTGAGCCTAAACAAATACCAAGTACTTTTTTGCCTTTGTTTATCATCTCTGAAATATAATCTTTTTCACCAACAAGCCAGGCATATTTAGATTCCTCATCAATGCTCAAGGGGCCGCCCATAATAATTAGGAAATCAATATCAGTTGGTAGGGGAATCGAAAAAGCCTCATAAAACTTAGTAAAACTTATGCTATGGTTATTCTCTTTCGCCCAATCGAATACATAACCAGGACCTTCAAAATCAGCATGCAGTAAAATATGAATCTTCATAGGCCAAATTTAAACTAACTTTGCAGAAGTTTTCTATGCCGTTTTTGTGATATATTGCAGTAATAATGAAGGATTATTTATTTGGAAAGACATTAGTACAGTTACAGGAAGTTACTCAACAACTTCAACTACCAAAGTTTACAGCAAAGCAAATTGCTCACTGGCTCTACAATAGTGAAATCTCCTCAATTGATGAAATGAGTAATTTATCGAAGAAAGCAAGGTTGCTTCTTAACGATAAATATGTATTTGGTTTACAACAACCAATGAAGGTTAGTGAATCTGATGACGGCACCAAAAAATATCTATTTAAAGTTGGCGAAACCAACTTTATTGAGGCTGCTTTTATTCCGGAATTAAATCGGAAAACATTATGTGTTTCATCGCAGGTGGGATGTAAAATGGGATGTAAGTTTTGCGCAACCGGAAAACAGGGTTTTCAATCTCATCTGAGCACTAACGAAATTCTTAATCAATTGCGAAGCATCCCAGAATTTTCTACAGTAAGTAATATTGTTTACATGGGAATGGGAGAGCCTCTCGACAATATGGAGAATGTAATGAATAGCCTGGAAATATTGACCTCTGAATGGGGATATGCATGGAGTCCTAAGCGTGTAAATGTGTCCAGTATTGGAGTAGTTCCTGCAATGAAGTATTTTATTGAACATTCAAATTGCCATCTGGCAATCAGCCTGCATAATCCATTTGATGATGAACGCTCAGCAATTATGCCTGTGAATAATAAATACAGCATTAAAGAAATAATTGATGAACTCAGAAAAAATGAGTTTGGCCGTCAAAGAAGAGTTTCTTTTGAATACATAGTTTTTCATGGTCTGAATGATACCCCTCGCCATTCAAAGGAACTTGTAAAATTGTTAAATGGATTGCGTTGCAGGATAAATTTAATCAGGTGGCATCAAATTCCTGGGGCAGACTTTCCTGGAACGGATGAAACCAGACTGGTTGAATTTCAAAATGAATTAAAAGCAAAAGGGATTACAACAACAATCAGGGCGTCACGTGGAGAGGATATTGAGGCAGCATGTGGTTTGCTTTCCACCAAGGAGTTGATGGAAACAAAAAAAAATATCCCCAAACTTTAAAAGAATAATTATGGTAAAAAGAAAATCATTTGCAAGTGATAACTGGTCAGGTACATGTCCTGAAATTATGCAAGCACTTACTGATGCAAATAGTGGACACAATGAGGCCTACGGTGAACTTGATGATGTGTACACCAAACGTGCAATTAAGAAGTTTGAAGAAAACTTTGGAGATGATATTGAAGTATTTTTTGTTTACAATGGAACTGCGGCAAATGTATTGGGAGTTTCGCATTTGATTAATTCATATCATGCAATTGTGACTGCAAAAACTGCCCACCTTAATGAAGACGAATGTGCTGCTCCTGAGAAATTTATTGGAGCAAAGATCTTAGAAATTGAAACAGATGACGGTAAAATAAGATCTGAGCAAATAGAACCGTTTATGCAAAGCATAGGTTTTCAGCATCATGCACAGCCAAAAGTAATCTCAATTTCACAAGTTACTGAAATGGGAACCATTTATTCTACAGAGGAAATAAAAGCACTTGCAGATTATGCCCATTCCAATTCCATGTATCTTCATTTGGATGGTGCTAGAATAGCCAATGCAGTTGTTTCGTTAAATACAGATTTTAAAAAGATGGTTACCGAAACAGGAGTTGATGTTGTGTCTTTTGGTGGAACCAAAAATGGATTAATGTTTGGTGAAGCAGTGGTTTTTCTTAATAGAGAATTGGCAGTGGATTTTGAATACAGACGTAAGCAAGGAATGCAACTTCACTCGAAGATGAGGTTTATTGCGGCACAGTTTGAGCGTTATTTGATGGATGATTTGTGGAAAAAAAATGCACTACAGGCCAATGCAATGGCAAAATATCTTGAAACAGCAATTTCAAAACTCACTGGACTAGAAGTATCACAAGAAGTTTCGGCTAATGGAGTTTTTGTTTTTATGCCAACTGAAATAATTCCTGAAATTCAAAAGCATTATTTTTTCCATGTGTGGAATGAATCACCCGAAGGAAAATCAGGAATGAAAGAAGTAAGGCTAATGTGTTCCTGGGATACTTCCAAGGAGGATGTTGAGGGGTTTGTAGAGGAAGTTGCTTCGCTTTTATCTAATTAAAATCAAATAACAATCGAGCAATCGAACAATCACTCAAAAACTACTCTTGTTATTCCAGCCCCACCTTGTGTAAGTGGCGCATCGCCATAATGTTTTATTTCATCAACTGATTGCAAGTATTCACGGATTATTGGCCTTAAAATACCATTTCCTTTTCCATGAAGAATGCTCACTTCTTTCATACTAATCAGCATCGCTTCATCAATGTATCGTTGAAGATCAGCAAGTGCTTCGTCAACTCGTTTGCCCCTTAGATCAAGTGAAAGGCTAAAGTTTGCAGCCTTTTTGTTAATTTCATTTGCAATTCCTGAAAATGCACTGTTGTATGGCTTTGCTTTTGCTTTGGGCTTGTTGGTTTTTTCCAGTTTTTTTAGACTGGTTTTAAGTTTTACATTGTTAATATTTACAAAGGCATCATCTCCTGAAATTAATATCAGTTCACCAACAATATCTGTATCCTTTACTCTCACAAAATCACCAACTTTGGGTTCTGTCCCGATAGTTATCGGGATTTGAGTTCCGAGTTCTGTGTTCTGTGTTTTGAGTTCTGAGTTTTGAGTTTTGGGTTTTGCCTTCCGCTTTCCAACTTCCGGCTTCCGGCTTCGGTCTTCTGACTTCTGTCTTTTAACTTCTGATCCCTTAAGTACAGACTTTGTAACTTCCAACTCTTCCCTAATCTCTTTAGTCTTTCCTTTTTCAGCCTGGGCTTCCTTAATATCTCTGATAGTTTTTTCAACAGCTTTATTTGAGCCTTCAATTATTCTCAGCGCATCTTCCTTTGCTTCTGCAATAATCTGTTTTTTTGATTTCTCCAGTTCGCTTAGAAGATTGGTGTATTTTTCAACAGTTTTTGAAAGTTCATCATCAACAGATTCTATCTTTTGCTGTTGTTTTTGCAAATAAATTTTGTCTGTTTCTAATTGCTGAAGTTGCTGATCGAAACGCACATGTTTTCCGCCACTTTTCTTTTTCGCTCTGTTAAGTACATAGTTTGGGAAACCAATTTTTTTGGCTATTTCAAATGCAAATGAACTACCAGGCTTACCGATTTGTAGTTGATAAAGTGGTAACATTTTCTTGGAATCGAAAAGCATTGCACCATTTATTAATCCTTTCGTTTTGTCAGCTGCTAATTTTAAATTAGTGTAGTGAGTTGTAATAAGTCCATAAGATTTCTTTTCATTCAACTGTTCCAATGTAGCCTCGGCAATTGACCCCCCAAGTTGTGGTTCGGTACCAGTTCCAAACTCATCAATCAAAAATAGAGTTTCATCATTGGCATTACGAAGAAAATACTTCATATTCATCAAATGCGAACTGTATGTACTTAAGTCATTTTCAAGTGATTGCTCATCGCCAATATCGATAAAAAGGTTTTGAAAAATTCTCATCTCACTATTTGGTGATGCAGAGATAGGTAATCCACACTGCAACATATATTGTAGAAGGCCAGTTGTTTTCAGACAGACTGATTTCCCTCCTGCGTTTGGCCCGGATATGAGTAGAATTCTATTTTCTTCATTTAGATTTAAATTCAGAGGAACAACTTCTTTATCTTGTTTTTTATGTGAAAGCCAAAGTAATGGATGTATTGCAGTTTTTAAATCAAAATTATTATCTGTGCTCAAAATTGGGATAGATGCATTTATCTTTAAAGAAAAAGTAGCTTTTGCTCTAATGAAGTCCATCATTCCAAGAAATCGATATCCTGCAATAAGGTCTTGAATATGAGGCCTTAAGTGATCACTAAAATCAATAAGTATTTTAATTATTTCCCGTCTCTCTTCATTTTCTAATTCTCGTATCTGGTTGCTTAGTTCAAACGAGCCGGCTGGCTCCACAAATACTGTTTGCCCAGTTGCTGATTCATCGTGGATAAAACCTCCAATTGCTCTTTTATCTGCTGCTTTAACAGGAATAACAGATCGTCCGTTTCTAATTGTAATTTCAGCATTCTCCGGAATCCAACCCGATTTTTTCGCTTGACTAAAAGCCTTTCTGATTTCTTTAAGTACTTGCCTGTTTTTGGATGAAAGTTTATTCCTGATGCCCAGAAGATTTTCAGAGGCATTATCTCGTATTTCTCCTTTGTCATCTATTATCTTTTCAGCATGTGAAAGCAGATCTTGCGGGACAAATACAGTCTCAGCAATATTTTTCAGTTCAGGATAAAGTTCATCTTCAGAAGTTGAGAAAAAATTTAATATTTCAGTAATGCCAGTTAAGGAGGCTTTTAGATCGAAAAGTGCTTCTTGTTCAATAAAAGTACCAGGTGTTTTAAGACGTGCAATTTCAGTCCGTAAATCAAAATAGTCACTAGTTGGAAAATGTCCTCCCAGAGTGAGTATCTGGATAAATTCGTTGGTTTGTGTAAGCAGTTTTTTTATTGCTTCAGGTTTACCACTAAATCTAATTTTTTCCACAAAAGCCTTGCCCATCGTACTCAGACAAGACTCTTCTAGCAGACTACGTATCTGATCAAAGCCTACTTTTTCTTCAAAATTATGCGGATAAACCATGTGGGCAAAGTTAGGGAAAACTAAGAGATACAACTTAATATTATCTTATTTTCAATTAATTGTTTAAACTATTTACTTGGAATAGGGTTCGGTTTTTATTATATTTGTGCGACTCACCTCATACCCATTTATGAGTAAACGAACAACAGCATATTAATTTATGTAAACACTAAAAATTACCACTATGAAAAAGTTATTTGTTTTTACCATTTTACTATTGAGTTCCTTTTTTCTTTTAGCTGACGATAATTGTAATAATTATTGTTCAATAATTTCGCCTGATGGCAACTATATTTATTTTTCATCAGATCGTGATGGTAGCAATTATCAAATCTACCGGGTTAATATCGATGGATATTCAAATCCTGTACGTTTGACAGATTTACCAGGAAAATATAATTTCTATCCAGCAATAAGTCCAGATGGTTCTTTAATTGCATTTCAAAGTGGTTCCGCTGGTTATGGTTCTGATGTTGAAATATATATTATGAATGCCGATGGATCAAATCTTCAACAACTAACAAATAATTCAGGTCATGATGGTTATCCTAATTTTTCACCAAATGGCACTAAAATAGTTTTTGAAGCTTGGGATGACTCTAATTACCCTGAAATTTTCACAATGAATATTGATGGAACTGACCGTACTCAACTTACAAATGAACCTGGAGCCTTTTGGCAAAGTGCACCAATTTACAATCCGGCAGGAACTAAAATATATTTTAGCGCTGGCTTTAATGCAGATAACTACTATGTGATGATGGATCTTGACGGTACAAACTGGGTAAATATTACTGATCCAAATGATTTTGGATATTCTGATTGGGGACTTCGTTTTAATGAAGATGGTTCTGAGATTATCTTTCGTACTGCTGAATGGGTGGGTTATAATAATGGTAGTGATATTGTTATTGCTGGTGCTGATGGTTCAAATTGGAATAGAATAACAAACTCTGCTGAGGGCAAATATTATAGTGAACCAGCATTTAGTCTTGATGGCGAATCAATTTATTATTCATTTTATTGGCCAAATGGTAGTGGAAAGTATAGTGTTCATCTGATGAATTTGGATGGTACTAATGATGTAAAAATCTCAAATTGTTCTGGTGTTGGCATTGGGGAAGATGTTGAAAACAATAGAAATTTAATTTATCCTAATCCAGTTTTAGATATCGTTCAAATCAATTATGAAGAAGAATTTGATTTGGAAATATATGATTTAACAGGAAAATTATTATTAAAAACTAATAATAGGCAAACTGATATTTCAAAGTTTAACGAAGGCGTTTATATGGCTGTTGTCAGAGATAAGGATAATAAAATAATTATATCTGAGAAACTAATAAAGCAATAGTAAACAAGGGTTGAGTTTTTCGAATTCAAGGTCAGAGTGAGATTTCTCTTGGTAAAGTTTAGGATCATTGTGTTGTAAACATTGCTCATTCTCTCTCTTGGTATATTTCATGTATGACAAATAAAAACCTTTATTTTGTGAAAATACATGTCTATTTCTATTAATGACAAATTTAATTTTATTCATGTCAAACGAATAGTTAAATATGTATATTTGGGCCAATTAATTATTTATTCATTTATAACTCAAATCATTTTAATATGAAAAAACTTTATTCTATTGTAATTACTTTGCTAGTTATCACACAATTAAACCTAAATGCTCAAACTCTTCTTGCTAGTTATCCATTAACTGCTGATGGAGTAGATGTTACCGGAAACAACACAGACATGTCAATTAGTGTAGCACCATTTCAAAATGGTGGTATTTACTCAAATGGAATTTATTATGGAAATGACCCAGATAATGGGTCGCATATCCAAAGCCCTCAAATAGCAGACTTTGATTTCGATAATCTTACTGTAAAAGTTGATTTTCTTCTTGAAGAACACACAGAATTTAGTATGCCAATAATTATGGTTGGATCAAGTTGGCGTTGGTTGAGTGCATGGATGGTTGAAGACAAAATTGCACTTAGAGTTAATAATGGTAGCATCCAGGAAACAAGTGATGTTGTTGTAGATCTGAATCAATGGCATGCCGTATCAGTAAGTTACAATAAAGCAGAAGGTAAAGCAATGCTTTACCTGAATTATGAACTTGTATTGACTCTTGAAGTTGATGAACTTACACATGGTGAAAATGCAAGAGTAGTAAACTCTGATGGTGGAATTGGTAATACTTATAAAGGATATTGGAGAAATTTAGAAGTGTACAACTCTTCTATCGTTGCTTCAGTTGACAACCAGATTATGGAAGATATTGAAGTTAATACCTTTGGCGATCAACTTCAGGTAAATATCCCATTTGAGAATAATGGCATTAGCTTACAAATGTTTGACCTAAGTGGAAGAAATATTGGTGAGTACAAACTTAGTCAGGGAACAAACAGTTTTAGTGTTCCACAAGGTAATAATGTTATCATGGTTGTTCTAAGTGACCAAAAAGGAAATCAATCAGTTAGAAAACTTGGCTTTAATAATTAATTTTAACACAAGTTTAAAAATATTAGGGCAGGGTGATTCAATCACTCTGCCTTTTTTCTTTTAAATACGACTTAAATAAAGTATCGTATTGCTGAGAAACTTCTTCAGATAATTCAAGAAATCTGTTATGAGGTATTGCTATTAAACTCTCAGCATACAAAGCACCATTTATTCTGCTGATCATTGAAACTTTTGCTGCTGTTTCTTCGTTTGGCGCTTCGTAAATATCAAGAAAATCATATTGACCTAACAAAGCATAATGTGACAGAAATTTAACTTCGGGGCAATTGTGTTTTACAGTTTTGTACCAGTCGTGGCTCGACTTTGCCCTTTCTTCAAACTGCTTCGAAGCCTGTGGGGCAAGTTTAGTTAGTAGAATGTAAGTTTGCATAACCCAAGTATTTTAGAAAAAAACTTAAAGGTACGAAAATTACAAGGGAAAATCAAGGGTAGAAACATGCATGTTTAGAGTTTATTTGTCTCTATACTTCTTCCGCTTCTTCTTCCCAAAAATATTATCGAAAAACTTTTGAATCTTGTTTCTTTCTTTTGTTTGATTTTCAATTTCCTGACTTTCTCTATTGTCAATATCATTTGGTTCATTTCCAATAAACCTGTTGAATGCTCCAGAAATTCCTATTTCACGGAAAGCATCACACTCAATCGCTTCTGTGGTTTCTTCTGAAAAACTAAAGTCCGTGAGGTACTTCCTTCTGAGGGATGATTGTTTTTCAATAGTTGAAATAATATCTCCCACAATTGGTAAAGCTAATGCAGAGCCACTTCCCAAGCCGTTTCTAAAATGCATTTTAGGAGATCTGGCACCTACCCAACTGCCAACTACAATATCGGGAGTGTAGGCAATAAACCATGCATCGCTGTAGTTTTGAGCGGTACCTGTTTTGCCGGCAAGATTGGCATTTATGCCATATTTGGTTCTTAGCTTTATGCCGGTTCCTTCATCAATAGCCAATTTAAGCATGGTTGTAATTTGATGACTAGTTGCAGTAGCCATTACTTGTGATTTCTCTATTTTCTCATTCTTGTAAATAATTCCACCGTCTGCATCAACTATCTTTTCGATCATATAAAGGTCGTCAAGTAAGTAAGCATTATTAGCAAATAAGCCATAGGCTTTTACAAGATTGTAAAGAGACGCATCAAGTGCACCCAGAGCCATTGATGGAGTTTCTTCGTAGGGAGCATCCAATCCAAGTCGTTGGCACAAATCGGCAATGTCATCATGTCCTGTTTTAAAATACAGATCAACAGTTGGTAGGTTTAAAGAGTGTGAGAGAGCATACCACATTGCTACTTTTATCTCTTCACTGTGACTTTTGTCGTAGTTTTCAGGTTTCCAGTCCTCATAGCCTTCATATTCTTTTAAACTATTGTCAAAGTAATCACAGGGCTCAAATCCTACTTCCAAAGCTGCAGCATAAATAAATGGCTTAATGGTAGAGGCAATTTGTCGTTTTGCCAGTACAAGATCGTAAGGCAAATACCTAAAATTGTTTCCACCTCTCCAAACTAGAACAGCGCCATTTTTTGGGTTGGCAGCCAGTACGGCGGCATTCAACATTTTGTAATAATGCCACAGACTGTCGGTTTTTGAAATATTTTTCGTTTTTATTCCATCGACAGTAAAAATATCTCTTTTGTCCTTTTTAATTAAATCCTCATTAATTTTAATTGTTCTCTCCCATTTACTTCTAATGCCATAATAATCAAGTTGATTATCTAGTAAATTCTGCATCTTATTAAGTTGTTTTAGTGCAGCACTGTTGGCAATTTCTTGAAGATTAATATCAAGAGTTGTATAAATTTTTAAACCATCTTTTTGGATATTGTATGGATCTCCTTCAGGGTTAACTATGTTATCGAGAATAGCAATAGCACGTTTTTTTACCTGGTAAACAAAATATCCAGCCTGGGATTCCAATTGGTAATTGATGTATTTTAATTCTATGTTTAATTCCTTAAGGCTGTCAGCCTCCAATGAAGTCAGAAAATTTTCGTTAGCCATCAAGTCTATTACTTGATTTCTTCTTTTCGTAGCATTCTCAGAATGAAGTCGTGGGTTATAATACGTATTTGCTTTAAGGATTCCTACCAAAACAGCCGATTCCTGAACGTTTAGGTTCTTTGCATTTTTGTCAAAATACCTTTTCGATGCTGCTTCAACACCATAAACTTCTTCTCCAAAGGGAACTGAGTTTAAGTAAAGTAAGAGGATTTCTTCCTTTATCAGCACTTTCTCCATTCGAGAAGCAATTATGGCCTCTCTTACTTTACTGACAGGCATTGAGAGAATACTATGATTATTGCGGCCATAAAGGTTTTTTACTAGTTGTTGGGTAATGGTACTCCCACCCCCTGAACTTTTATCCCTAAGAAGAATAGTTTTAAAAAATACTCTTAGATAACTTCTTCCGTCAATACCCTTGTGTTCAAAAAAGCGTTTGTCTTCAGTAGCAATTAATGCCTCCACAAGATGTTGAGGAATATCCTCCCATTTTATATTTGTGCGGTTTTCCGCGAAGTATTTTCCAATAAGTGTTCCGTCACTTGAGAAGACTAATGATGCCTGCTCATTTGTGATACCAATTAAATCATTCTTGTTGGGTAGAGGACCGAAAACACCAATGTAAACGGAACCCATAAAAAGCCCAATTGAAAGTAGGACAAAAATGAAAACAAAAACAATAAACTTTATCAGGTGTTTAAACCACATATTGAAGGATATTTATTTTAATATGTTAACGCTATTAGTGGATTCTTGGTATTTGTATGTATTTAATTTTATACAAATTAATTGGCAAAAATGACAAAAGCCCATTTGAAAAAACCGTCATTGCGAACCGCCAACACAAACTTTGTTATTTGAAGCCTTATTTACTGCGGTGTGGCAATCTTAAACGGACTAGGGTTGGGGAGATTGTCGCGCTGCGCTCGCAATGACGTTCAAACTTTTTTCAGCATCTTTGTTTAAAATAATAAATAGTAAATACTCAGGTTGAAGTCCTCCATCAACTCTGCTGTCATGCCGTAGTGGAGACATCTCCTGAAAACAAACCACTTCCTTAGGAGATTTCTCCACTCCCATTCTTCGCTATCGCTACGAATTGTCGGTCGAAAAGACAGCGAGAATAAAAAAAGCCGACCTGAATAAACAAGTCGGCTTTTATATTTAGATAAGAACTTTTAATGTTCTGAATAATCCATATCAGCAAGACGTTTGTAATAATTGTAACGCCATTTTGCGTTCTTAAGAGCATAAGCCTGAAGTTCTTTTGCCCTTTCAGGGAATGACTTCTTAAGAGTTAGGAAGCGAACCTCCATATCAAGAAACTCCTGATACATTTCCCACTTTGGCTCTTTTGAATCCAGTTGGAATGGATTTTTACCTTCTTTCTCCAAACGAGGATCGTAGCGGTAAAGATTCCAGTAACCTGATTGAACAGCAAATTTCTCTTCTGCTTGCGATTCGGCCATTGTATTCCTCAGTCCGTGAGCGATACATGGTGAATAAGCAATTATTAGTGATGGTCCAGGGTATGCCTCTGCTTCCTTAAGTGCTTTGAAATATTGATTCATATTTCCACCTAGAGCAACCTGTGCAACATAAACATAACCATAAGTCATTGCGATGGCACCAAGATCTTTCTTACGAACCTCTTTACCAGAAGTAGCAAATTTAGCAACAGAGGCTGTTGGAGTTGCTTTTGATGATTGTCCACCAGTATTTGAATAAACTTCTGTATCCATAACCAGAATATTTATGTCTTCTCCTGAGGCAATCACATGATCAAGTCCACCAAATCCAATGTCATAAGCCCAGCCGTCTCCACCAAAAATCCAAACCGATTTCTTGATAAAATACTGTTCTAAGGCCATTAACTCTTTGGCTAAATCATCAGTTTTACCTTTTAATACTTCGCTTACTTTAGCAGAAGCTTCAGTTGATGCTTCACCATTTTCTTTATTTTCAATCCAACTACTGAAAGCTGCTTTTCTATCCTCGTCAATGCCATTTGATAATGCCTCGGTCATTAGCCTTTCAATACGGGTACGCATCTGGTTAACACCATGAGCCATACCAAATCCATATTCTGCATTGTCCTCAAACAATGAGTTTGCCCATGCTGGACCTTTACCATCTGCATTTGTTGTGTATGGTGTTGATGGTGCTGAACCTCCATAAATGGAAGAACAACCAGTAGCATTAGCAATCATCATGCGTTCACCGTAAAGTGAAGTTGCTGTCTGGATGTAAGGTGTTTCACCACAACCAGCACATGCACCTGAAAATTCAAACATTGTAGGAGCAAATTGCGCTTCTTTGAAACTGCGGAATTTATCTACAACATCTTTTTTGAATGAAATATTCTCAATAAGGTGATCCCAATGTGGAATTTCATTTCTCTGGTCATCGAGAGGTTTCATTATCAATGATTTCTCCTTCGAAGGACAAACATCGGCACAACTACCACAGCCAGTACAGTCGAGTACACTAACCTGAATACGGAATTTGTGGCCTTTTTGTTTTCCTTTAGCATCAATTAAATCAATTCCTTCCGGAAGTGCTTTTTCCTCTTCGTCGTCAATCAAGAATGGCCTGATAGCAGCGTGAGGACAAACGTAAGCACATTGGTTACATTGAATACAATTTTCTTGTTGCCATTCGGGAACTGAAGTTGCTATGCCACGTTTTTCAAAGGCAGTAGTTCCATTTGGGAAAGTTCCGTCTTCGCGGCCAAGGAATGCGCTTACAGGAAGATTGTCGCCTTTAAGCCCATCAATTGGTTTTACAACATTTTTAATGAAATCAGGAAGATTGTCAAATTTTTCATCTTTAACTTCCTTTACTTCAATATTTGCCCACTCGGCAGGAACTTTTATCTCAGTTACATCTGCTCCACCGTCAACGGCCAAATAATTCATGTTTACTATTTCATCACCTTTCTTACCATAAGTTTTCTTGATGAAGAGTTTCATTTGCTCTTCTGCATCGGCATAAGGAATAACTTCTGAAACTTTAAAGAATGCAGCCTGCATAATTGTATTAGTACGGTTGCCCAGACCAATTTCTCTTGCAGCCTTAGTTGCATTAATTATATAAAGTTTAATATTCTTTTC
>Ga0164315_10002286_pt1 | contig 14708 bp, 11 predicted proteins | sample GuaBasSedimGuay6_FD_113737 | JGI IMG/M metagenome (GOLD analysis project Ga0164315, IMG submission 113737) | Subseafloor sediment microbial communities from Guaymas Basin, Gulf of California, Mexico - Guay6, Core 4569-2, 0-3 cm | ecosystem: Environmental > Aquatic > Marine > Hydrothermal vents... | reverse complement strand
TGGGCCGATACTCGTAGCGCCGACCGGTCGCGCTGCGCGCCAAGTCGAGCCAGCTGCTGATGCCCGGCAGGAGCAGGAGCCCGAGAAGCACTCCGGGGAAGATGCGGCGCAGCACGGGCACGCAGCTAGCCTAAGCGCGGCGGTGTCACCCTGCTATCACCTGCCGAGTTGGGGACGGCGGCGAAGGACGGTACGCACTTCGATGATCACGCCGACCAAGATCGCCTCGAACTGCCTGACGATGTCGGTGGCAGGGCCGAGTTCCTCCGCCCCGCCCGGGCCGCCCTCAAGTCGGAACCGCTCGTCCTCGACGCGCAGGTGACGGACGACCCCGGCGGGCGGTTCGCGCAGCAACAGGTAGTCGTCGGGCTCCGGCATGGCGCCGGGATCGATGAGAGCGCGATCGCCCGCGGTGGGGGTGGCGAGGCTGCCAAGTTGGTCGGCGGTCAGATCGAGCAGGAACGGATGCTCCGCGCGCGGATCGTCGGCAGGCGGGAGTGTGGCGAGCAGCGGCGGCTCGCTTCGCCCCTGATCCTCGATCAATCGCGGAACGCGTTCCGCGAGATCCTGGAGTTCATCGTCCGAGAGCTCTTCAACGAACTTGCGCACTTCCGCTTCGCGGCCGACGCGGTCGTGGCGGTCGCGAAGCGCAGCCTCTCGAATGCGCCGGCGCTTGGCGGGGCTGAGGGCAAGCGTGTCCATGGCGCTGTCCGCGTATCCCGGCGGGCCGGAAAAGAGGAATGGGGACAGCATGTCCTGGAGGAACTGGCGCATCGAGAGCCGCTCGCGGTGCAGGGACGACGTGAGCGAGTGGACCTTGGCCCGAAGTTCCTTGGGCGCGCGCTGCAAGTGCGCCCGCTCCAGCAGCGTTTCCGGGGCCAGGTCGAGCGCGTGCGCGAGTCGTCGGCAGACTTCGTCCGACGGGGGCGGCTTCTTGCGATTCTCGATGAAGCTCAGATACGAGGGGGTCAGGCCGGCTGCCGCGGCGAGTTCGGTCTGGGTCAGGCTCGCCTTCTTGCGGGAGGCGACGAGCAACGCGGCAAAGTCTTCCAATGCGGGGATTCTAGCCCTGAGCCGGGTCATGGAAAGGCGATTTGACTGATCGGTGAATAGTTCATCGGATTGTGATTGACTAGTTAGTCATAGTCGGTACTCTTGGTCTTGGAGCTTAGGTTCAGCCCTCGCCCCGAAGAACTCGACAGACTTTGAAATTCATAGGAACAAGAAACAGAAAGGTCGACAGGCAGGAATGGTTCGCGCAATAGGGACGCGGGGTCCCGGGCGACCGATGCTCCAAAGAGGACGGGCGACACGCGGGTGTCGCCCGTCTTTTCGATTTGGCGTGGCCGTGGGGTGCCTCGGCTGGCGGAATCGACTCAAAATGAGTGCATTCACTGCCCTGATTCGTGCTCAGTGGCCAGCTATGGCGTGGCGTAATTGCACATCCGGGCGACCGCTTGGCGGAATGTGGCGTAAAAATCCGCCGGCCCAGAATTCCGATTGTGAATTTTCGATTTCCATGCCGATGAAAACATAGGTGACACGCGGATTTCTGGCGTCTCACTGCGTGGAGCCCGCTGACTGGCACGCGCGTTGTTCTAGTCGAGGCGGAGATTGAGTCGATGAGTCCTAGCTATTACCGAACTGTCCCTGTCCTGCTTGCGGTTTGGGTTGTTGCGTTGGCCGCGCCGCGCGAAGCGACCGCCGCCGATTCCAAGCACGACTTCGAAGTGGTGTCCTTCTCGGATGTCTACTACGGCTCCGCCCGGCACCCCAAGAAGCCGGCCGTCTGTGCCGTCGATGACGTCTGGGCCGAGATTCCGGAGTACAAGAAGATCATCGACGAGGAGCTGGACGAGAGCGATCCGCGCTATCACCTGCTTCTCAAGCGGGCCACGAAGCGGTTTCACGCCGCGCTGAAGAAGCTCGCCAAGCGGGACGGGTATGACCTGATTGGCAACGTAGGCTCGGTCAAGGCGCTGGGTAAGAAGAAGAAGATCGCGACCGTGACCCAAGATCTCGTCGATCTCGTTTCGCGCGACTGAATCGCGTCGGGGGGGACATGCTGGTCTGGATTGGGCCGGTCCCATGGCGCCAGCACCCGCCGCTAGCCGATAGGAGCCTTGATGCGACTGCTGTTTTTCGTCTGCGCCTGCGTGCTCGGCCTGCTGTCGGTGAGCCCCTGCATCGCGCAGGACAAGAAACCGCCGGTCAAGAAGCCGGCTGCAAAACCTGCCGCCAAGAAGCCGGCTGCCAAGAAGCCGGCTGCCAAGAAGCCGGCGAAGCCCAAGATCACGCCGCCGGAGTTCCAATTCCTCTCCGACGACGTCGTGCTGCGCAAAGACGGCAAGCTGATGTGGTTCTACCGAACGAACCATGTGACCGCCTCGACGCTCGATGGCTCGCTCAAGGCGATGAAGGTGCCGGGCCTGGAGGTGCTGACGCGCAAGCGCACGAAGCGCAGCTTCACCTACGACATCGCCAAGGAGCGCATCAACATCGTCGCGCCTCCCACGACGTCGACGGTTACCGACGAGAACGTCTTGATCCTCATCTTCCCGCCTCCCTACAAGGAGATGGTGGAGGAGTTCCTCGATCGCCTCGACATTCCGGATCCGCAGGTGCTCATCAAGGCCAAGGTGGTCGAGGTCACGCTCAATTCCGAGTTGGATATCGGAACGTCCATGACGTTCAACCGCGGAACCGAGAACACAAACGCGTTTTTCCGCGGCTTCACAAGTGCATTCAAGCCGGACTCGTTCACCGACCCGAACGCCACCGGTCTGAGCCTGTTCTTCGACGACATGGGCCAGAAATACGGCACGATCAACGCGCAGATTCATGCGTTGCAGGCGCGCGGCAGCGCCAACATCCTCTCCGAGCCGAGCATCGTCGCGGTGCAGGGGCAGTTGGCCACCCTCGTGACCGGTACCGAGACGCCCATTACGGAGGTGACGGTCACGGGCGGTTCCGAACGGATCTCGACCAGTTTCAAGGACACCGGCATCAGGCTCAACTTCATGCCGCTTCACATAGGCCGCGAGTACGTAAGGCTGCGCGTGCGCGTCGAGGTCTCATCCGTGACCGGGTTCTTGACGACGACCGGCGGCGGCGTGAGCGTGCAGAACCCGATCGTAGCGCAGCGCAACTCAGAGACTGTCGTGGCGGTGCGTGACGGCATGACTTTGGTCATTGGCGGGCTCTATGCGATTTCGGAAATCGATAATCGCGAGGGCATCCCGATCCTCGGCGATATTCCGGTCATCAAGTACCTGTTCAGCCGAACGAAGAAGTCCAAGGTGAAGTCCGAACTCGACTTCTTTATCACGCCCTTCATCGTCAAGCATCGCCTTGATTCGAGGGTCTTTACGCCCCCGGGTGAGAAGGACCGCCTTGCCCGCATCCGCGCGCGCAAGGAGGGACGCAAGGTCGAGTCGCCCGAAGAGCGCGCGGCCAAAGAGACCGACGCCGAGCGGGATCCGCCCGCCGAGTAACTTCCGCAGTCGGCTTTGGTCTTTGAGCTTTGCGCAACGACCAGACAGCTCTTCCTGCGAACGTTCTGGTGTGGGGCCTCGATTGTGACGGGGACGGCAAATGGACTCCCGAGGCCCCATGACAGATCGTGCGCAAGCGGTTGGCCTGGTTGCGACGCAGAGCTCAAAGCTCAAAGCCCAAAGCCGTGATCGAGAGGGTCTTGCGAATGCCGCAACCGACTTTCACAGCCCACAAAAAAAAGAGCCGGTCGCATGTGCGACCGGCTCTCTTCGTTTGGATTCTCTTGTCGGTTAGACGAGTCGGACGTTCTCCGCGTAGAGGCCTTTTTCGCCCTCGACGACTTCGAACTCGACTGCCTGCCCGTCCTTCAGCTTGCGGAACCCGTCGCCATCGATGGCGCGGTAATGGACGAATACTTCTTCACCGTCGGTCTGGGTAATAAAGCCCCATCCCTTGCGGTTGTCGAACCACTTGACGTTTCCGGTGGCCATTGTGCATCTCCTACTATTGCTGATGGTGCGCTCTGCGTACTGCGTTCCGCACCGTGAATTCTGATGTTCCGTAGCTGGGGGTGACCCGTTAGCGACGGCCACGGCCTCCGCCGCCTCCGCCTCCGCGTCCACCACGATCTCCGCCGCGTCCGCCACGATCACCACCTCGGCCGCCACCGCGTCCGCCCGAGGGCGGAAGATTCGGCTCGTACGTGCCACCGGCCTCCTCGATCAGCACCGCGCGGCGACTGAGCTTGCACTTGCCCATTTCCACCGCGATGCACTTGACCTTGATGACCTCGCCGACCTTGACCACGTCCTCGGGACGCTCGACGTAACCGTCGGCCAGTTCGGAGACGTGCACCATGCCGTCCTGGTTGGGAAGGATCTTCACGAAGACACCGAAGTCGCGCATTTCCACGACCGGCCCCTCGTACACCTTGCCCACTTCCGGCTCGAGCGTGAGATCCTCGATCCACTGGCGGGCGCGCTCGGCGCTGGCGCCACTGGTCGAGAAGACCTTCACGAGGCCCGTGTCGGTGACCTCGATCGTGCTGCCCGTCTCCTCCTGGATCTGACGGATCATCTTGCCGCCAGGGCCGATGATGGTGCCGATCTTCTCGGTGGAGATCTGAACCGTGAGCAGGCGCGGAGCGTGATCCGAGTAGTCCTCGCGCGGCTTGTCGATGGCCTTGGCCATCTCCGCGAGGATGTGGATGCGGCCTACCTTGGCCTGATGAAGCGCCTGCTCGAGCACCGAGCGGTCCACGCCGATGGCCTTGATGTCCATCTGCAGCGCGGTCACGCCGTCGGCCGTGCCGGTCACCTTGAAGTCCATGTCGCCCGCGTGGTCCTCGTCGCCGAGGATGTCGGACAGGACGACGACGGTGTCGCCCTCCTTGACCATGCCCATCGCGATACCGGCGACCGGCTTTTCCATCGGGATGCCCGCATCGAGCATCGCCAGCGTGCCGCCGCAGACACTCGCCATCGAGGACGAGCCGTTGCTCATCAGGATCTCGGAGACGATGCGCAGCGTGTACGGGAACTTGAGCACGTCGGGAATGAGCGGCAACAGCGCGCGCTCGGCCAGGTCGCCGTGACCCAGCTCGCGACGGCTCGTGCCACGCAGCGGACGAACCTCTCCGACGCAGAACGGCGGGAAGTTGTAGTGCAGGTAGAAACGCTTGCGCATTTCGTCCTGGATGCCGTCGATGATCACCTCGTCCCGGCCGGTGCCGAGCGTGGCGGTAACGAGCGCCTGCGTCTCGCCGCGCGTGAAGACGGCCGAGCCGTGCGCACGGGGAAGGACGCCGATTTCGCAATCGATCTGGCGAATCTCGTCGGACTTGCGGCCATCGACGCGGGTACCTTCCACGATCAGGGCGCGCAGCACCTCGTCGCAGACGGTCCGGAATGCGTTCGAGACCAGCTTGGCCGGGAACTTGCCCTCTTCGCCCGTGTCATCCACATCGGCGAAGCGCGTCATCGCCTCCTCCTTGAGGGGGGCGAGGGCGGCTTGGCGGCCCGGCTTGCTGGGCTGAATGATGACTTCGCGCACCTTGCCCGCGAGCGCTTCGCGGACGTGCGGAATCACCTCGTCGATCGGGTCGGCGGGAGGTTCCCACGAATCGACGGCGGGTGTCTTGCCGAGCTCCTTGAGGACCTCGTTCTGGAGCGCGCAGATCTCCTTGATCGCGGCGTGGCCCATGTCGATGGCATCGAGGATGAGGGCTTCATCCGTGCCGCCCGAGCTGGCCTCGACCATGGTCACCGAATCCGCCGTGCCGGCGATGACAATGCTCAGTTCCGCCTTCTCCAACTCGTGGTCGGCGGGGAAAAGCACCAACTTGCCGTCGAATGCGGCGACGCGCACCCAGCTGACCGGGCCATGCAGCGGAATGCCCGCCATCATGATGGACATCGATCCGCCGATGCCGGCGAGGCAGTCGGGGTCATGAATGCCGTCGTAGCTGATCGCGTTGCAGATGATCTGCAGATCCGCCAGGTAGCCCTTCGCGAAGAGCGGTCGGACGGGGCGGTCGATCATGCGGCAGCCGAGGACTTCCTTGGTCGTCGGGCGTGCTTCGCGCTTGAAGAAGCCGCCGGGAATCTTGCCGGCGGCGTATGTCTTTTCCCTGTACTCCACGGTCATCGGGAAAAAATCGATGCCGGGACGGGGTTTCGCGGCGTTGACCGCGGCGAGCACCATGGTGTCGCCGAGTGTGACGACGCAGGAGCCCTGCGAGAGGTTGGCGAGTCTGCCAACCTCGATGGAGAGCGACTTTCCGCCGATCTCCTTAGTCTTCTTAACGTACAACTCTTTCTCCTGGGCCCCTCGCGGGCCCCGGCGGCGCGGGAACTTCCCAGGCGATGCGCGGCCGAACGTAATTTTCGTGTTCTTGCGTTCGAATCGTCTGCTCCGCCCCCGCTGCCCGGTTTCGTTCCGGCGAGGGCGGAGTCGCGTTCGGTTCGCCTAGCGGCGGATGCCGAGACGCTGAATGAGCGCAGCGTAGCGCCCGTAATCGCAGCCTCTGACGAAGCGCAGAAGGCGCGCGCGACGGCCGACCATCTTGAGCAGGCCGCGGCGGGACGCATGGTCCTTGCGGTGGATCTTGAGATGCTCGGTCAGGTGCCGGACACGCGCGGTCAGAATGGCGACCTGTACCTCGGCCGACCCCGTGTCGGAGTCGTGCGTGCGGTACTCGCCGATGACCTCTTGTTTGCGTTCGTTCGTAATGGACATTGTCGCGGTTCCTCTAGTGTTGTCCGCCTTACCCAGTGCCCGTGGCCGCGACACCGCGTGGTCCGAGTAGGGGGATACCGATTGAATAGCCACAAATGGCTATGGAATCGGCGGATCGTAACCGGAGGGGCCAGTATCCGGCGTGCTCCGGAGTGGTGATGTTTGCCGGGAAGTCAGCCTTGCAGCAGCTTTTTCAGCTCGGCAAACTGCCGCTCGAGCTGGCCCAGCCGTTCCGCACGGCGCCGATTGACCCGCTGCTGAGCTTGGCGCTGCTTCTGGCGCTCCTTCTTGGCGGCGGCGTTGGCGGTACGCGCAGCCTTCAGGTCGCCGGCGGCGAGCGCTCGGTCGAGGGCAGCCTGGGCCGCGCCGAGGGGATTGACCCGACGGCGGGTGGGCGCATCCGTCGCGCGCATGTCGCCTCGCGCGGGAGCCGGCGGGGCGACTTTCGGGGTGGCCTTCCTGCCCTTGTTGGCTTTCGCTCGCAGTTCCGCGATGCGTGCCAGCGTGGCGAACGCGTCGGCGCGCTTGCCCTCGTTGAGCAGCTTTTCGGCCCGCTTTTCGAGCTTCTGGATCTCCTTGCGGAGGTCGTCGTTTTCGTCGGCCAAGACCGTGGGAATGAGGAGGAGAAGGGCCAGCAGCAGTCTCATGCGATTCGCTCCGCGTTGTCTTCGGCGCCCAGAAAGTCCTGTAACAGGATGCACGCCGCCGCCGAGTCGATGCGCTCCTTGCGGGCCCGCGGGTTGCGCTGGCCCTGCACCTTCAGAATCCGGTCCGCCTCGGCGCTCGTCAACCGCTCATCCGATCCGTAGATCGGCAATCCGCTCGCTTCCGCGAGTTTTGCGGCGAACGCGCGCGCCTGCGTCTCCATTTCCGACTGCGCCCCGTCCATGTGGTGCGGCAGTCCCATGACGAGCGCCACCGCGACCTCCTCGCGCGCCAGTTCGACCAGCGCGCGGATGTCGGCATCCGGCTCCGTCCGGTCGAGGCGCTGCCGCGGGTGGACCGTGCCGATCGGCGACGAAACCGCCAAACCGATGCGCTTGGTGCCATAGTCGATGGCCAAATACCGGGGCGTCATCGAACGTTAAACCCGGTTGTCGAGGCCCCGGTTTCGGAGTTCCTCGACGATCTTCTTGACGTCTTCGGCGCGGTCCTTGGGGCAGACCAGCGTCGCATCCGGGGTCGAGACGATGATCAGGTCGTCCAGGTCGATGGTTGCCACCACATGGTCGGGGCGGCCGATCACGATGCAGTTGCTGGTTTCCAGCGCAACGACGTCGCCGGAGGTCACGTTGCCCTTGGCGTCGCGCTCGCGCAGGCGGTCGAGGGCCAGCCAACTGCCGACGTCGTCCCACGAGAACTCGCCGGGAATCAGCTCGACGTTGTCGGCGCGTTCCATGATGCCGATGTCCACCGGGACGTTCTCGAAGCGCTCGTACACCTCGGCTGCGGGGGCGCGGCCGGCATCGAGGTCCGCTTCCATCGCATCCAGAACCGCCGCGTGGCCGGGCAGGTGCATCTTCAATGCCTCAAGAAACGCGGTCGCGCGCCAGACGAACGTGCCCGCGTTCCACAGGTAGCCGCCCGCCGCCAAAAAGCGCGTGGCGGTATGCGCATCGGGCTTCTCCTTGAAGCTCTTCACGGCGCGCACCGAAAAGCCGTCCACTTCCGCGACCGCATCGCCGGTTTCGATGTAGCCGTAGCCCGTCGCCGGGCCGGTCGGCTCGATGCCGACGGTCAGGAGCGTTCCCGCGTCGGTTGCGCGCTGCGCCGCCGCCGCGAACGTCCGGGTGAAGAGCTCCGCCGGTCGAATCACGTGATCGGCCGGCAGCACGATCATGACCGCATTCGCGTCCACACGGGCGATGCGCGCGGCCGCCCACGCGATCGCCGCCGCCGTGTTGCGCATGGCCGGCTCGGCGAGCACGTGGTCGGCGGGGATTTCGGGCGCCTCCGTGCGCGTATCGACCGCCTGCCGTTCGTTGGTGACGATCCAGGTGCGCTCCGGCGGCGCCAGATCGGCGCAGCGGACGAGCGTTTCGCGCAGCATGGAATCGTCCGAGGCGATCGACAGCAACTGCTTGGGCCGGTCTCGTCGTCCGGCGGGCCAAAAGCGCGTGCCCGCGCCTCCCGCGAGGATCACAACATGAGTGCTCACGCGACCAGCTTACCAATGCCGAGCCCGACTGATTAATCGGGCAGCACGCGGGGTCGCACGCGGCGCGGAAAGTTCGCGTGCGGCGACTGCGTGAACGACTTGGGGGCGGACTTCAGGATGGGCAGGGCGCGGCGGCGGAGGGCGGGACTGCCGATCGTGCCCTCGATCCGGATCTCGTTGACGTTCTTGAACCAGGCGTTGCCGATCGCGCTCAGGAACGGCACGTCCAGGAAGCGGGGCAGATCGATCGCCTTGGTCACCTGCGGGAAGATGAGCAGGTCGAGATCGCCATGAATCGTCATGAGGCCGTAGCCGTGGATGTCGTTCACGGCGGTGGACAGGTGCAGTCGTTCGACTTCCAGCGACTCGCCGCGCACGTTCACGTCGAGAACCGCCGTATTGAATCGCGGGCTCTCGCCGAACGGAGCCACGCGCCCGAGTACGCCCAGCACCATGCGCAGTCCGGGGATCTGCAGCAGGCGCCCTTCCGTGATCCGGACTTCGGCGCGCCCGCGCATGTGCCGCACCTTGTTGCTGTGCGACTGCAGTTGCAGCTTCGCGTCGATGCTTCCGGAGTACTCGTCCTCGTCGATGCCCTCTTCCTTGAGAAGCTGGGAGAGGCTCGCGCCGGTCACCTGCAGGTCCACGTCGAACCCGCCCGGTTCCTCGGAATGCACGGCGATTGCGCCGATCAGGTCGCCTCCGTAGAACTTCGCAGTCATGTCCTGCAGGCGCAGGAACACGGGCCCGAATTCGACGCCCATCTTGGCGTGGTCGATGCGGCGTCCGAACGCGGTCGCCGATGCGCGTGCGACGGCCCCCGTGAACTCCAGGCTGTCGCCGATGCTGCCCTCGGAAATGCGCAGTTCGCCGCTCAGGTCGTAGATCGGCACATCCACGTTGAAGTTGACGCCCTCGAACTCGACCACGCCGTAGAGTTGGATCGGATCGCCCTGGTTCTCGGGCAACCGGATCGTGAGGGGGGAGAAGCCCAGAAGGCCGGTCGGTTCGAGGCGGGTCGTCTTTTCTTCCGTCAGGCGGATCCGTCGCAGATCGACCGCGCCCGAGAGCAGCAGGCTCTCGTCGCCGCGGTTGAACTCGATTCGAAAATCCTTCAGGTCGACCAGGACGTTGGGGCCGAGGCTCTCGCCGAACGCGGGGCCGAGAAGCATGCGAAGGTGTTCGTGCGGGTGCAGGTCATTGGCATTCAGCACGACCGCGCCGGGGCCGTCGAGCGAGCGCGGTATCTCGAAACTGCGCACGAACAGGTCGGCGTTCTTCGCCGTGACATGCATGCCCGAGGCCTCGATCAGGTTGTCGTCGAGCTGGATGCGTCCACCGCGGATCGATAGCGGCACGCCCGCGACGTGTGTCGCCAGGACCAGCTCGGTGAACTCGGCGTTGATGCGGGTGGGCGAGTCGGTGTCCGCGCGCGTCACGCTGAGCGCGACGTCGGCGCGCGAGCTCGGATCGAGGGCCAGGGTGCGCAGGAACTTGCCGCCCTCCGGCGCGACCCGTTCGAGAAGGCGGGTGATGGGATCGGTGAACAGGACGTTCTGGATGCTGCCGGTCAGGTAGAGGCCGCCCTTGTCGTCGACGTCGCCGCTGATCCAGAGCGAGGCGTCTCCCAGCGTCCCGGAGAGGTCGCGAATCTTCACCTGCGCCTGCGAGACGGTCAGGTCGCCCTTGAGGTGCTTGATGGGCAGGCCGACGCCGCGGAACCCCCGCAGGTGCGTGTTGCCCGCCAGTTGCACGTGGATGGAGAGGTCGTCGCCCACGATGTCGAGTTCGCAGCCCAGCACGCCGTAGGGGCGCAGTTCATTCCAGATATCGAGCAGCGGGGAGTCCGCGACCGCGCTGTTCTCGAACGCGTTCACCAGGGCGGGCCCAAGCGGCAGGTCGTCGGTATAGATCTGCACCGCGCGCTTGCGCGATCCGTCGGGCGCGATGTGGATGCGGCCCGACGCGCCGACGTGGCCGCCTCCCACGATGTTGCCGAAAAGACCGCACAGATCGACGACGGAGTCCTCCGAACCGGCGGGATCCCGGTCGTACATGACGACGCGGCCGGTGAGCTCGGAGACGCCCAGCGGGAAGGGGTCGAAGAGCGCCGTGCAGCCATCCAGGTCGGCCGTGTACGTAGCGATGGGAGTGTTCTCGCCCCATCCGTCCGATTCGATGTGGATGGCCAGACGGCGAATCCAGCCGGTGAGGTTGAAGTCTGTGTAGGGCACGGGAATGCCCGCGCGTTTGAATGCCTCATCGAGGCGCGCGTCGATCGGCAGGTTGGCGACTTCGATATCGACGGTGGCGTGCGTGGCCGGGTTTCCCACCGGGACGGTGTAGAAGGTCGCTTCGGCGCGGACCTTGACCTCCACCTCCTGCGGATCGCCGGGCCGCGCGCCCACGATCGGCCGGTAGCCGCGCGTGTTGACGAGCTCGAAGCGATCGTAGAGGCCGTGCGAATTGACGAGGTTGGACTCGTAGCGAACGATGCCGGTGCCGCGCGACAGCGGGTACTCGAATCCGAGACGGCGGCGCGTCTCCTTGTCGAGGTGGCCGGCGAAGCTCGCGGTCGCGTCGCGGAAGCGGATCTCGAGGCTGTAGTTCTCCGGCAGCGACGGGAGCTTCTGCACCGAGACGTCGATGTCGAACGTCCCCTCCGTGCGGAACGGATCGATCACCTGCTCGATCAGCAACGGCTTGAGCATGCGGCGCATGTCGAACTCGACCGCTTCCATGTTTTCCGCGTGCAGCTTGAACGCGACGCGCGGGAACTCCCAGCCATACGATGCGTCGAGCATCAGGTTGGCCCCGATGGAACCGATCCGGCCCGACGGGCTCACGTACTCCGCCGCGAAATTCTCGATTTCCATCTTCGGCCAACGCACCTTGATCGCGGCGTGGCCGTTGCGGAACTCGAACGGATAGTCGTGGCGCTCGCCGGTGAAGAGGTTTCCGAAGCCGCCTTCCACGTCGTGTATGCGACCGTCCACGGTGACTTCGCGCAGTTCCTGCCCGTCGGCCGAGAACCTGGCATGGGCTTCCAGATCCGCGTGGCCGCTGGCGCGCACCGGCGGCATGTGGCCGCGCAACTCCTCGGCGAGCGCGGCGAAATCGTCGCGCTCGAGGCTCAGGTCGGTGAGTTCGACATCGATGGTGATGTCGCCGCCGTCGGGCGGACGAGAGAGCGTAACCTCGCCGAATCCGAGGCGTCCGCCCTCGAATTGCGCCGTGATGCTCTGTTCGTCCGGATCGAACTTCGCGTCCACGCAGCGCAGCATCAGGGGCCGCGCGGCGTTGAGGATCTGTGGGAAGGTGTCGCCCGCCCCCGTGGGTCCGAGGTCCTCCAGTATGAGCCAACTGCCGTTCTCGCCGGGCGAGACGACGATGGCCGGGGGCGGCGGGCCCTCCCCCTCGCCGTCCCCATCGGGCGGGCGCAGGATGCCGGGCAGACTGGGCACGCCGCCGTGCGTGGGGTCGCGCCGCAATCGCAGCGTGAGGCCGTGGATGTGGACGCGGCTGACAACCACCTCGCCCGCGAGCAGCTTGGTCTGATCGATCAGGATGTCGATCTTCTCGGCGCGGATCGCATCGCCCGCTCGCCCTCCGCTGCCGTCGCCGGGGTAGGGGTACGGGTAGGGGATGACAAGATTGTGGATCACCAGGCCGTGCTTGAGCTGGATCTCGACCTGGTCCTCGTCGAGTTCGAAGGGCGCATCGAACATCTTCTCGAGCGCCGCCTCGACCTGGTCACGCAGCGTCTCGGGGCTGAGTCGGCTTTGCAGGAAGAGGCCCGTGCCGACGGCGATGCCGAGAATAAGCAGCACGATGCCGCGGCCAAAGGTGATGGAGCGAAGCCTCATGCGCAGTGACTATTATCGACCATCCAGCAGCGGAAGAGAGAGTTTGCGGCCGCGATCGGGCGCACCCGCGTCAGACCCGCCTCACGCGTCGCGGCGGGGCGCCTGCGGTCCCAGCTCGCTCGCCGCGGACTGGGGGCGCCGAACCACGGCGAAACCCCGCTCGGCAGCGCCATTCGAGGCGAGCTCTTCGTCATCCCGACTGGCGCGATAGACGCGGGCCACGCGCTTGCCCAGACGGGTCAGGATTTCGTAGGGAATCGTTCCCGCGCGCTCCGCCAATTCGAAGGCGCTGATCGTGCGGTCGCCCGAGGTGCCGAGCAGCGTTACCTCGTCGCCCACCGATACGCCCGGAATCTGGCCCACATCGACCATCAGGTAGTCCATCGAGACGCGGCCAACGACGGGGGCGCGGTGGCCGCGCAGAAGAACCTCGCCGCGATCCTTGAGGCGCCAGGGGTAGCCGTCGTTGTAGCCGACCGGCAACGTGGCGATGCGCGTGGCGCGCGAGGTCACGTGCTCGCGCGCGTAGCCGACCGGCGCGCCCGCGGGCAGGTCCTTGAGGAAGATCACCTGCGTCTTGAGCGTGAGCGCCGGCGAGAGGCCCTCGGCGAGTTCCGGTTCGGGGGCGATTCCATAGAGGCCGAGGCCGGGACGGATCATGTCGAGATGCGACGCCACGCGTGTCAGCACGGCCGCCGACGCGGAGGCGTGGCGCGCGGGCAGTGCGACGCCGGTGTCGGCGATGGAGCGGCAGACGTTTTCGAAGAGCGTCACCTGCTGCTGCGTGAACGGGTCGGGTTCGGCGCCGACGGAGGAGAAGTGGGTGCATAGTCCCACGAACCGCAGGAACTCCGACTGGTCGATGACGCCTGCGATCTCCGCGGCGCGCGTCGGGCTGCAGCCGAGACGCCCCATGCCGGTATCCACCTTGAGGTGCACGGCGACCTGCCGGTTGGCGCGTCGCGCTTCGCGTTCGAGCAGGCGGACGCGTTCGCCGCTGTGCACGGTGACCTCGATGTCGTGGGAGACGACGGCGCCCATTTCGCCCGGCACGATCGCGCCCAGCACGACGATCGGGATGGAAATGCCCGCATCGCGCAGTTCGATCGCTTCCTGCGAGTCGCCCACGCCGAGCGCATCCACGCCGTGGGTGGCGAGGTGCCACGCGACGGGCACGGCGCCGTGGCCATAGGCGTTCGCCTTGACGATGGCCATGATCCGACGATCGGGTCCGGCCTGGAAGCGGAGACGGTTCAGGTTCCGGGTAATGGAGTCGAGATCGATCTCCGCCCAGACACGACGAGATTGCATACTGTCCTCTTCTTACTCGCCCATCCAGACACTCCGGCGGGCACGGGCGGACAGATGCGGTGTGCGGTAGCGTTACTTTACCGCATTCGCGCGGCGCAGTTCGGGATCCGAGAGCCGCAGATAGAGCGGGCGCAGTTCGGATGCGTCGATGCCGCGCCCGGCGGCGAGGTCGCGAGCGCCGATGCGGGCCACGGCATCCGGGTGCACGTCGGCGTTGGCGCTGCCGGGGAAGCGCTCGAACAGGGCGGGGTACGCGCTGCGTGCGTCGCCCATGACATAGGTCAACGGCGCCAGTTCCTCGGCCAGTTCGGCAGCGGGAACGTGGCGGTACTCGCCGACCAATTCAAGGCGGCCGCTCTCTCGGCTAAAGCGTGCGGCGAACGCGTGCTCGCGGCGGGCGTTGAGGACGACGGCGACATCCCGCTCGCTCTCGGGCGCCGACGCGGCCATGCCGTGCAGGGAACCGATGGCGACGACGGGAAGGTGCGCGGCGTAGGCGAGCGTGGCCGCGGTCGCGATGCCGATGCGAATGCCGGTAAACGAGCCCGGTCCGACGGCGCAGGCGATGCCTTCGAGTTGTTCCAGCGTCGTGCCGGATTCCTCGAGCAGACGCGCCACCTCCGGTACGAGATCACGGCCGC
>Ga0164315_10002284_pt1 | contig 14714 bp, 15 predicted proteins | sample GuaBasSedimGuay6_FD_113737 | JGI IMG/M metagenome (GOLD analysis project Ga0164315, IMG submission 113737) | Subseafloor sediment microbial communities from Guaymas Basin, Gulf of California, Mexico - Guay6, Core 4569-2, 0-3 cm | ecosystem: Environmental > Aquatic > Marine > Hydrothermal vents... | reverse complement strand
GCGAGGCACGAAGCAATCTCTTGGAGGTTGTCCGTCATTGCGAGGCACGAAGCAATCTCTTGGAGGTTGTCCGTCATTGCGAGGCACGAAGCAATCTCTTGGAAGCACGACAACAAACCAAGAGACTGCCATGTTTCGCCAAGCTCGCTCGCAGTGACGGACTTCGTGCCTCGTTATCGTTATGACGGGTATGTTTTTGCATCTTATTATCTAATTCAACATAAAAAACTATTATTTGTTATAATTTTATCTTTATATTTATATTTTTACAATGCAAAACTTACAAATTATAGGCACAGGTGGCACAATTGACAAAGTTTATTATGATGCCCATGATGACTACTCTATCGGTGAGCCGATGGTTGAGACAATTCTTAAACTGTATAAATTATCCTTTGATTACAAAATTGAGAGTATTTTAAAAAAAGATAGTTTGGAACTTAATGATGATGACAGACAGATGATTTATAATAAAATACTCAACTCTCAAAGCGAGCATATTCTTATTACCCACGGCACAGATACGATGGTTCAAACGGCACAAATTTTATCCACTATTAAAAATAAAACTATTGTATTGACAGGCTCTTTTTTGCCGGCAAAATTTATCGAATCTGATGCTATTTTTAATATCGGTCTGGCGATAGGTGCCATTCAAAGTTTAAAAAATGGGGTATATGTTGCGATAAGTGGCAAGGTATTCCCGTATGACATGGTGCAAAAAAATCGCAAATTAGGTAAGTTTGTTTCAATCGCCCTATAACCGTATTTATGGATATTAATCTTAGCCTTGAAGTCGCTCTTTTTTTATTTTTTATAGCCCTTGTTGCCTCGTGGGTAGATGTTCTGGCAGGTGGTGGTGGGCTTATTACCTTGCCTGCTTTGTTGTTAGTTGGTGTGCCACCGCATTCTGCCTTGGCAACGAATAAATTACAGGCAAGTTTTGGCACTCTTATCTCCTCTTGGTATTTTATCCGTAAAAAAATAGTCAATATCAAAGAAAATAAACTGATGATATTGATGACATTATTAGGCTCGGTTGGAGGCAGTTGGTATGCCTTGCAAGTTGATGCGAGCTTTTTAAATAACATCTTGCCTTTTATGTTAATCACTATCGGATTTTATTATTTATATATGCCGTCAACTGCAAATATTCACCGCGCAAAAAAAGTATCATATGTGTTATTTAGTATAATGATTGCCTCTCTGTTGGGTTTTTATGATGGCTTTTTCGGGCCTGGTGCTGGGATGTTGATGGGTTTTTCTTTTGTCGGTTTATATGGTGTGAGCCTCTTGCAAGCGACAGCCTATGTCAAGGTTTTAAACTTTACAAGCAATATCTCGTCTTTGTCTTATTTTATCCTATTTGGCAATATAAATTATAAATTAGGTTTGATTATGGTGGCAGGACAAATTATAGGGGCAAGCATTGGGGCTAATATGGCAATAAAATATAATAGTAAATTGATTAAACCTGTCATAGTTGTGGTATGTTTTGCGATGTCAATTCTTATTTTTTTAAAATGAGACCTTTGCATAAATGATAAAAATCGGTTTAACAGGTGGCATAGCAACTGGTAAAACTTTTATTAGTCATATTTTAGAGCAGGATTATAATTTACCTATCATTGATGCTGATAAAATTGTCGGTGATTTATACCAAAAAGATAAAGCAGGTTATCTTGAAATTATAAAATTATTCGGTTATGAAATATTAGATAAAAATCAAGAAATAGACCGGACAAAACTTGCAAAAATTATATTCTCCGACCCATTACAAAAAACAAAGTTAGAATCAATAATTCATCCTTTGGTATGGCAAGAAACTAACAGCAAATTAAATAAATTAGAAAAAGATGGGGCAAAAATAGTTATAATTGTCGTGCCGTTATTACAAGAGACAAGCGGTCAGCACAGGTTTGATAAAATCATAGTTATTCAAGCCGATAGACAAACCCAGATAAAACGTTTATATGAGAGAAATAATTTTAATGAAGAAAAATCACTTAGGATCATCAACAGCCAAAGCACATTCGCCCAAAAACAAAAAATTGCCGATTATGTAATTTATAATAACCTACAAACTGCCACAGAGATTAAAAAACAGATAGATGATATATTGCAAGATTTGTGATTCTGTATCGTAATGAGACAAAAAATAAGCCAGTCATTGCGAGGCGGACGGAAAAATGATACGAGACCTTTGCATAATTTAAGTGCGATTTAGGATAATAAGAAAATAGTGCATATTTTATTAAAAAATGAGGAAAATAGCCCGCTATTTGACGAATTTTTTGATAAAATAGGTGCATTTTATTGTTGTTATAAATTGTGCTTAAATTATGCAAAGGTCTCGATATAACATCAGGCAATTAACCGCCACGGCAATCTCTTTGGATCCTGTCTTGTTTACAGGTTTCGCACACACCTTATGGGATTGCTTCTGTCTTCGCCTTGTGGCGAATTCCTCGCAATGACGGGGTTTTTTTTGGGCTTGTTTTTACTCTGCAAAAGATAGTGCATTTTTATAACAAAAATGAGAAATATGGTAATTTCCCTTTGGAGTTCCTCGCTACGCTCGTGATGACGAATTTTTGCTATAAACATATGCAATCTATTTGTTTTATAAATTGTGCTTGATTTATGCAAAGGTATCACAGTATAATGCTCGTTTTTTATTATTATAGCGACAATGAGTATAATGCAACAAGATATGGCAACTTTTATTATTGAATCTTTGGGTTTGGATGATGTTGAAGCAGGTGACATAAAACCAGATGAGCCTTTGTTTGGCGAAGGATTGGGGTTAGACTCCATTGATGCTTTGGAATTATCTATGTTGTTATCAAAAGAATACAATACAGAAATAAATGAAAAAAATGCCCCAGAAGTTTTTAAAGATTTAAAGACTTTAACTGCTTTTGTTAATAATAATGCCAAACAATGACTTTGATTTAAAGCAAAATTTATCTAAATTTGATAATTTTTTTCTTTATCAAAATAAATTTATTGATAGTAAAAAATTTATCCACGACATTAATCATATTGCCTCCCACCTTCAAAACCATAAATATATTATAAACCTATGTCAAGATAGATATTTATTTGCTGTGCTTTTTTTTGCCAGCACCTTAAAAAAAAATATCAATCTTTTGCCTGCTTTTAAAAAGAAAAAATTTTTAAATCAAGTTATCAAACAATATAAAAATTCAATTATTTTTTATGATGATGATATTGTAAATTTATTAAATCAAAAATCAAAAAACACCGAAAATAATCTTAACTGGGTTATAAAAGGCAAACAAAATATTGTTATTTTATTCACCTCTGGCACAACAGGCAAACCTAAACCCATTTGTCATAATCTCTCTTTTATGATGTCAAGGGCATATCTTGCAACCCAGTCTTTAAAAATACATAACAAAAAATATTTAATTCTTTCAACCGTTGTGCCACAACATATGTACGGCTTGGAAACTTGCATTTTTTGGCCTCTGATAAGCGAGTTTATCTGTCATTCTCATCGTTTTATATATATGGCTGATATTCAAAAAATATGCGAAGAATCAAAACTGTCTATAATTCTTATCTCTACTCCTTTTAATCTTAAAACCTATTTAAAAAACTCATTTTTGCCAAAAAATATTATAGAGGTTATCTCTGCTACGGATAAATTAGAGTTAAGTTTATCCTGTGAAATTGAAAAAAAATTCAATACTCGTGTGAGTGAGATTTATGGCAGCACCGAGACCGCCTCCGTTGCATATAGATACCCCACCAAAGATGAGATATATCAATGTTATCCAGGATTACAGATAAAAAAACACGAAGATAGTTCATTTATTTTATTGGATGAATATAACAATATAACAATAGCTATGGGAGATAATTTACAGTTAAAAAATAATACAAATTTTAAAATTATATCACGTATTGACGATCTATTAAAAGTAGCAGGCAATCGAATCTCTGCCTCTTTTTTGCAAACAAAATTATTAAAAATCTCTTATGTAGATGATGGAGTATTTTTTCAAAACTCTACCAATCATCTGGATTTAATGGTTGCAAGCACTCTTTCATCTACCACAATAAAACAAAAATTAACAACAGAACTTGATCCAATTTTCCTGCCAAAAAAAATATATTTTGTTGAAAAAATACCAAGAAATGAAAATGGTAAATTAGATCGTGATAAATTTAAAGTTTTGATTTTTCAACAACAGACAAATTTTACAAAAAAGATTAAAATCAATAAAGATTTAAAAATATTTGTCGGACATTTTAAAAATAACCCCATATTGCCTGCCTCCATTATTTTGGACTACATAATTGAGTCTTGTTATGAGTGGTGTCATAAAATTAAAATTGATAAAATTATTCAGGCAAAATTCCTTCATACTTTAAAACCTGATGATGATTTATTAGTATCATTAGAAAAACAACAGGATAAAATTAAATTTATCTGCTATTGTAAAAATAATATAATTTGTCAAGGCTCTCTTTTATATGAAACCTCATAACCTTAAAAAATCTTGGCAACAGGAAAAAGAAAAATCAAATTATTTTTGGTTACAAATAATTCTGTGGCTGGCTAATAATCTAGGTCGCCCATTAACCAGATTATTTTTATTGCCAATTACTTTATACTATATGCTTTTTTCTCGCTCTATCCGACATTCCTCCAAAAACTATTGGTTGATTTTTGATAAAAAATATTCAATCCTACGAAGTTTTAAACAAATTTTTTATTTTTCAGCAACAATCTTAGATCGGGTTTATTTTTTACAGGATAAATTTAATTTATTTAATATTGAAACTTGTGGCGTGCAACAAGCGTTGGATTTAATTAAAAAAAATAAATCCTGCATATTTTTGGGCTCTCATCTGGGGTCATTTGATATTTTGCGATCTATGTCTACAGGTGATAAGATTCCCATCAGTTTAAAAATCTCTATGGATGAAAACCATAACGAAAAAATGACTACAATGTTAAATGTTATCAACTCCAATATTTCAAAAATGATTATAAAAAGCAGCAACTCACTTGAAAATATTTTTATAATGAAAAAATTATTAGACGAGTCTGTGAATATCGCTTTTTTAAACGACAGAATTATCAGCAAAACTGATAAAAATTATCAAACAAAATTTTTAGGTAACAAATGTTATTTTCCAACTAAGAATATAAAGCTTGCCATAGCCCTTAAAAAACCTGTTATTTTTTTTGTAGCGGTTTATGCAGGCGACAACAACTATAAGATTTTTTTTATACCGTTGCTCTTAACAGGCGAGCAACAAAAACTCCCCAAAACTAAAAAGATAAAACTTTTATGTTCGTTATACGTTCAAGAATTAGAGCAAAAAGTTAAAGAATATCCCTATAACTGGTTTAATTTTTATGATTTTTGGCACTAGATTTTTTTTATTCTTATGTTTATTTTTTTTGTCTTTTGTGACAGAGGCAATAGCAGATGATAACCTATCCGCCAAACTTACAGTTTTATATCAAAATTATAACCAAAAAATTCAAAGTTATACAGAGACTTATAATAACGATGATTTAATCCAACCTATTATAAGTTATGGAATATTGTTATATAGTAAAAATAAAATCCTGCAAAGAACCCAAAGCAACCCATCGCATCAAAAAATAACTTTTAAAGATGGGATGATAACAATCCAAGAAAATAAGGGAAAAATGTATGTGTTTATGGAAGATTATGAAGATTTAAAACTAATTTTTGATACTATTGACGGTATATTAGGTGGTGATTTATTAAAATTAAAAAATAATTTTTCAACTGAATTTTTTAACAAAAAAGATAAATATCTATGGCAGATGAGGTTAAAAAAATCAACTGAAACCTATCCGATAATTACCATTGAAGGGCAAAAAAAAATAATCAATACAATTACAATTTTACAAGAAAACAATGATATTCGCACAATCACAATTAAAAATAATTAAAAAAATTATAATTCTATCAGCAGCCCTGTTATCTCTTTTAATAGTTGCAATAAATACTGTTAATGTTCGCACAGATATATCTTTTATAATCCCAACAGACACAAAAAATAAAAGTATATTACCAAAAATTTTAAACAAACAAAACGAAAATATAATTTTTATTCAAATATCATCTATTCCACCACTACAATTAATTCATGCCAACCACAAATTATCAATCGCTTTGAAAAAATCAAAACTCATCAAGCAAGTTTTAAATGGCAAGCAAAATTTAAAAAACATTAAAAATAATTTTATCTTTAAAAATAGATATTTACTAAGCCCTAATTTTAACCCCACCACAGATTTAACAACTAACAATATCAGAGAAAACTTACTGGAAAACAAAAATATTTCGCAAAACAGATTTTTAAAAAATATCTATCTATCAGACCCTACAATGATTTTTAAAAAAATACTCGCCAAGAATATTAAAAAATCCACCATTTATCCTGTATGGATAAGTGATGATAAAAAAAATTCTTATCTTATTATTTTACCTCATAAAAAAAGTTCCATTGATGATAAAATAGAGATTATAAATACAATAAAATCAGAGGTAGACAAGCTAAAAAAACAGCATAAAAATTTAAAACTTACCCTAAGTGGTGCCGGATATTTTGCCGCCATCTCCAAACAAAAAATTCAATCTAAAATAACTCTATTATCAATTTTTGCAAGTATCAGCATCGCTGTTATCATTATCATAGGTTTTGGCAAAAAGATGCTATTGCTGTTAACCTTTATGCCAGTTATTATCAGTGCATTGGTGGCAACCTTAGTTGTAAATATTGTTTTTAACGGTATTCACGGGATTACTTTGGCATTTGGTGGGGTTTTGTTAGGGTTAGTATTAGATTTTGTGATTCATCTATTGAACCTGCATACAGATAAAAACCACAAAGTAGCAAAATTCTGGCAAGTGATATATCTATCCGCTGGTAGCTCAATCTTAGGTTTTGCAATTTTGATTATAAGTCCATACCAATTATTATCACAGTTAGGATTATTTATGTTGGTAGGCATCATAACCTCTCTTTTGGTGTTAAAATTTTTTATGAATAAAGTTATTAGTGATTTGAATTTGAGTGTTATAAAATCTCATAACAAAAAAAATGATGGTGATGATTTTTATAAATTTATCAAACCTAAGTATATTTACTTGCTGACTGTAACTATAATAATTATTTTATCTTGGCAATTTTTCAATGATAGAATTAAATTTAACCAACAGATTCAAAATTTTTCAATCATCACCAGTGAGCAATTACAACAGGACGAAAAAATCAGAGAAAATTTGGGCTTAACCGATTTTGGCAAAATGTTAATAATTAAAGCCAATAGTTTTCAAAATGTTTTAAAATCTATCAACAACATCAAACCCCAATTAGAAAACCTTGTGGAGAAAAATTTAATTGATGACTATAAAACCATAACCAAATATTTACCCAGCAAAGATCGACAAAGACAAATTCAAGCTAAGATTCCAGATGAAAGCAGCATTGATGATTTAATACATAAAAGTGTCATAGGTTTAAATTTAAAACCATCTGCATTAACCGGATTCAAAAAAGATTTATTAAGGAATAAAACCTGCAAACCCATCGGTTTACAAGAGCTAAAAAATAGCAAATTTTTTGATATAATAGATAATTTAGTAGTCACGGATGATAAAAACTACTATGGCTTGGTGTTCTTTAAAAATATAAAAAATTATCCTGAATTTAAAATAACTATCAAAAAAATAACGAGCGATAATGTTGCTTTCATTGATATTAAAAAACGGATTAAAGATAATTTATACTCATTTAAAATCTCTTTTATTCAATCAATTATAATGATATTGTTGTTGTTTTCAATCACATTATTATTCTTTTTCAAATCAATCAAAAAAACAATCAAAGCTCTGTTGGTAATTTTGCTACCAGTTGCTTGTGTTGTGATTATTTTGTCATTATTATCAATCCCTATAAATATTTTTCATCTTGTAGGTTGGTTGTTGTTATTAAGCCTAGGACTGGATTATATTTTGTTCGCTAACCTTAATCAGCATCACCTAAGTGTTAATTACGGGATGAAGTATGCGATGCTATCCACAGTCGTAACATTTGGTTGGTTAGCAGTATCTGGTTTATATATTTTAACTTCGCTGGCTATAACAGTATCAACTGGCATAATTCTTATATATGTATTCTCATTATCGCTCTTTGCCACAGTAAATACCAAGAGTTGAGATGGTTTTTAAACGGTTATCATGCAATAAAATTATATCATTTTTTTGAGCCTTACTTAAAATATATAATACGAATTTTTGGGGCAAAAATGTATCAAAGGATCTAATGCTCCACCCTAAAATTATCATTTTTTCGGCAAGTGCAACCTTGTATATCTTAGGATTCATTATGCCAGCAGGAGGGCGAAAATATTTAATTTTTTTGTTTGTTATTTTTTGCAAAATCCTGTTTGTAAATCTTATCTCGTATTGTAATTTTTTTATAGAGTAAAAACCGAATTTATGAGAATGACTATAACTATGGTTGCCTATTTGATGCCCCTGGTTTATTATATCTTGTATTATATGTGGGTATCTTTCTGCTTTTTTTCCAATACAAAAAAAGATAGCTTTTATATTGTTTTTTTGTAAAATTGTTAAAATTTGTGGAGTTATTATCGGATCTGGTCCATCATCAAAGCTATATAAAATTTTATTATTTTTGCTCTTACATTGCACCTTGCCATAAAACGACAAACACAACATAAAAGATGCTAATCCTATTACGATAAAATAAGTTAAAAATATATAAAATAAACCGTGATAAATTTCTTTGTCGCTCTCTATGTTGGTTATTATTTGTAGCAATAAAACAATAAAAATCAACCAATTAAAGATAAAATATTTACTTTTTTTCATTCAAAAATTTCTACTTTTGCGGTAAGGCTTGTCCATAATCTGCCACAAGAAAACCTATATTTAAAGATATATTTTGCTACCATCTTAGTAATTTTTTTTATATCTTCATAACCTTTAAAATGGCTTGCTCGCATGATTTTTTCATAGCTATAGGCAATTTTCACAAAACCTATGGGGAAACCTGCAATAGAAGCCTTGATTATAGACTCAGATTCAAAAACGAATCCTTTGTTAGTGTAATCTGTATCCAACAGATGTTTCAATACAGCAACAGGATATAAGCGAAATCCTGATTGGCTATCAATAATTTTTTTATTTGCAGCCCAACTTATCCAAAAATCGGCAAACCTGTTGGCAAACAATCTTGTCTTGGGGGCTTGGTTTTTGTTGTAATATCTTGTTGCTAAGATAAAAAATTTTTGATTATTTTGATGAGCCTTTATTAACTTTTTAATATCACAAACTCGATGTTGTCTGTCGCCATCAATAGTCACAACTGCTGTCCCACCTAATTTTAATGCCATCTTAAAGCCATTTATAAGCGCACAAGACTTACCTTTGTTTTCTTGGTTAATAATAAGCACATTATCGTTTTTGGGAATTTGTGAGTATGTATTATCACAAGATCCATCATTTATAACTATGATATTCCTATATTTATCCATAACCTCTGTGACAATCTTTTTGATAGTTTCTTGCTCGTTATAGGCCGGAATAAGAATAAAAATTTTTGGTAAAATCATATAAATTTATTTTTAAAAAATGATATTTTACAATATTTTTATCAACAAAAACATGGTAGATTTAAAAAAATATTGATTTATGTTTAATTTTTGTTATAATACTTGTTTTTTTTAGGAAATTTATTATGAGCGAAAAACAACAAGTTATTGACCAAATGTTAGCTATGCAACAGAAATTTATCAACAAAGAACAAAAAACCGGTGTTGATATGCAAGAATATTTTACTCCTAAGCCAGGTAGTGAATTAGATGGTTATCGTCAAGAGTATAATGATTTAGCTATCAAATTAGTGGATATAGCCCACACAGAAAAAGGATCTCACAGATAACTCACAACAACAACTTAAAAGGTAAATACAATGGCATGGAATAATCCAGACCCTAATAATCCTTGGGGCAAAAATAGTGGCGACTCGCAACAACCTCCTGATTTAGATGAAGTTTTAAAAGACATGCAAAATAAATTTTCTAATTTGTTTGGCAAAAAAATTAAATCATCTGGTAATAATGGTAATGACGGATCAGATGGCAACAATAATATAACTGGAAAATTTAAATTTTTTGGTACAGGTATTGGCATCAGCATTTTGTTAATAATATATCTGCTTACTGGTTTTTATATAGTAGATCCAGACGAAAAAGGAGTAGTGACCCAATTCGGCAAATATCACAGCACAACCACCTCTGGCGCTAACTGGCATATTCCTTGGCCTGTGCAGGCTCGCCAGGTTATAAATGTTACTGTTATGCGTCAAGTTCCTCATCAAAAAACTCTGATGCTTACCAAAGATGAGAATATTATTGATATTGATATGGCTGTTCAATACAACATCAAAAATCCTGAAAATTATCTCTTTGAGGTGCAAAGTCCAGATGAATCAGTTGTGCAGGTGGTGTCTTCTGCTACTCGTGCCATTATCGGACAAAACACGATGGATACCATCATCACCGAAGGACGTTCGCAAATAGCCCAACAGATAAAAACTCAGATTCAAAAAATCTTAGACTTATATAAAACAGGCATTCACATTCAAACTGTTAATATGCAATCTGCCCAACCACCAGAGGCGGTGCAGGCGGCATTCTCTGATGCCAATAAAGCACGAGAGGATAAACAAAGATTCATCAATCTTGCCGAAGCATACCGCAACAAAATTGTGCCACTTGCCAGCGGTGATGCTAAAAAAATCATCGAACAGGCAAAGGGTTATAAAGAAAAAGTAATAAAAATTGCCGAGGGTGAAACCGCAAGATTTGATAAGATATATAAAGAGTATATCAAAGCACCAGAGGTTACTCGCAAACGTCTCTATTTGGAGACTATGCAACATGTGTTCTCAAATACATCTAAAATTATGTTGGATACAAAATCAAATAATATAATTTATTTGCCCTTAGACCAAATCTTAAAACAAGCACCTAATAAAAATGCCGTGAAACTTACCACCGAGCAAGAACAAGACATAAACACGGCTGCCGAACAAGAAAACACCAAAGATGGTAACCAACCCAAAAGGAGAATCAGATAATGAATAAAAAAATTATAGTAGTCATTGTGTTGGCTTTGAGTTTATTTTTATACCTTACCTTTACTTTTAGAGTGCACGAATCAAAAACTGCTCTGAAAACTGCGCTTGGTAAAATTGTGCAAGTAGATTATAAACCAGGGTTACACTATAGAATCCCTATTTATCATACTATCACAACTTTTGATACCCGTATTTTAACATTAGATACATCCCCTGAAAGAGTCTTGACATCTGAAAAAAAGAATGTTTTAGTTGATTATTTTGTTAAATGGCGGATTATTGATACTAAAAATTATTATTTAAAAACTCAAGGTGATACTCGTCGTGCTATGAGCCTATTAAGTGAATTTTCAAGACGCACTCTTTTGGATGAATTTGGTAAAAGAACAGTGCAAGAGGTTATCTCAGGTGAGCGGTTAGAGCTTATGGACGATGTCAAAAAACAAACAAATATTCAAGCCTTAGATTATGGAATTGAAATTGTTGACGTCAGAGTTAAAAAAGTAGACTTCCCATCTGAGGTTAATCAGTCCGTATTTGAAAGAATGGAAAAAGAACGTGCTACAGTTGCTACATCTTTTCGCTCCGAGGGTCAAGAGCAAGCTAAGTTTATTCGAGCTGATGCCGATCGGCAAAAAGCTGTGATATTAGCAACCGCTAGATCTCAGAGCGAAAAAATCAGAGGTGATGGTGATGCTGTTGCTACCAAAACATATGCTGATGCATATAGTCAAGATTCTGATTTTTATGCTTTTTATCGTAGTTTAGAGGCATACCGCGGTAGTTTTACTAGCAAATCTGACATTATGGTTTTGCAACCTGATTCTGAATTTTTTAAATTTTTTAAATAACTTTAACAATTTGAGCTTATTGCATATATTATTATGTGGCAAGACATTTTTTCAGCAATTGCTTTGATGCTTGTTTTTGAGGGGATTATGCCATTCATAAGCCCCATCTCCTATAAAAAAACTATGACAGAAATTCTCAGACAAAAAAATTCAACCATAAGATCTTTGGGGTTTTTTATTATGTTAGCAGGAGTTATATTACTTATGTTGGTGAAATAAACAATGAAAGCTTGGAATCTACCCCAGGGTTTCTCTGATACTCTACCCCCTGATGCCTGGGAACAAGAATCAATGAGGCGCAATGTCTTGGATGAGTTTAAAAAACAAAACTATGCTTTGGTCTCTGCCCCTATGATAGAATTCGCTACCTCACTTTTAAGTGGAAGCGGTGCCGATTTATCTCTGCAAACTTACAAATTTACCGACAGTCAAAGCCTGCAACAAATGGTTTTACGATCAGACATCACACCTCAGATGGCAAGAATTGATGCTAATCGTTTAGCTGGCAACAAAATAAACAAACTGTGTTATTGTGGAAACATAATCCATACCACAATAAATGACTTTAATTCAAAAAGAGATCCATTACAAATTGGAGCAGAATACTTTGGCAACCCCACGATAGATGCGGATTTAGAGATTGTCAATCTTGCTATATCTACCCTCAAAATAACAAAAATAAAAACTATTCATTTGGATTTAGGACATATCGCTATCGCAAAAGAGTTAATCCCATCCGCACTACACAAATCTACCAAACTTATGGATGCTATTCATAACAAAGATTCTCGCTTGATTGAAAAACTCACAGATAAAAAAACTAATGTTAACTTGCAACAACTAATTAAACTCTACGGTGATGTAAATATACTATCTGATGCTAAAAAAATATTCAAAAATAATGAAAATATTCAAAATTATTTACAACAATTAGAAACCGTTTACAACAAAACAATGCAAAATAATAAAGATCATAACATCTCAATTAGTTTTGATTTATCAGAGATTATGGGTTTTAGTTATAAGACCGGTTTGTTATTTGCAGCTTTCACAGATAACTATGGTAAGGAGATTTTAAGAGGTGGTAGATATGATAATATCGGAGCTGTATTCGGCTCATCACGTCCTGCCACAGGATTTTCAGCAGATTTAAAAACACTTTTCAATATACAGGTTAAAAACAATGGCAAATAATATAGTAGTTCTCGGCACTCAGTGGGGAGATGAAGGTAAGGGTAAAATAGTTGATTTATTAACAGAAAAATTAGATGTAGTTGTTCGGTTTCAAGGTGGACATAATGCAGGGCATACTTTGATAATAGGAGACGAAAAAACAGTTTTACATCTAATTCCATCGGGAATTTTACGAGACAACGTTCAGTGTTTGATAGGAAATGGAGTGGTTTTGTCGCCGCATGCTCTAATAAAAGAAATTAAAGAATTGGCAGAGCGTAATATTGATGTTGAGAATCGCCTGAAAATATCAGATGCTTGTGCTTTGATTCTACCATACCACATTGCCCTTGATAAAGCTCGCGAGATAAAAAGAGGCAACAAAGCCATTGGCACCACAGGGCGTGGCATAGGTCCCGCCTATGAAGATAAAATTTCTCGCCGTGGCATAAAAGTATCTGATCTACAAGATGAGCAACATTTGTTAGAAAAGCTAAAGAACGTCATGGAATATCATAACTTCTCTTTAAAAAACTATTACAAACAAAAAGAATGCGATTATAATCAAGTATTAGACGAGTTATTACAACATAAAAAAATAATTGCACCCATGATAGCCGATGTTCCACAAATATTATTTGATGCAAAAAATTCTGGCAAAAATATTATGTTTGAGGGTGCACAGGGAACACTTCTTGATATAGATCACGGCACATATCCGTATGTCACATCATCCAACACAACAGCAGGAGGTGCTTGCACAGGATCAGGTGTCGGCCCTGCAGAATTAGATTATATTTTAGGAATAACAAAAGCTTACACGACAAGAGTGGGTTCCGGTCCCTTCCCTACTGAGTTATATGATGGTGAAAATTTAAAAAATCCCATAGGTAAAATTTTGGCGACAAAAGGAGACGAGTTTGGTGCTACCACAGGACGTGCTCGTCGTTGTGGTTGGTTTGATGCCGTGTTATTACGAAAAGCTGCATCACTTAACTCTCTCACATCAATAGCCTTGACAAAATTAGATGTTTTGGATGGCTTGGATGAGATAAAAATTTGCACCTCATATTCATATCAAAACCAAAAGATAACAAATCCTCCAACCGGAGCCGCCGCTTATGAATTATGTCAGCCAATTTATGAAACTATGCCAGGATGGAGCGAGAACACCGTAGGAATTATCGACTATAATAAACTACCCCAAAATGCTAAAAACTATATAAGTGCATTGGAGAAACATATAAGAGTCCCTATTTCAATTATATCAACTGGCCCTGAACGCAACCAAACGATATTTAAAAAAGATATTTTTAACAGGTAGCATCAGATTGCCTGTAAAACTTGGGATAAAAAATTTGTTTATGAAATTTTTTAGGGTCATGACAACAATAAACATATAAAAAGTATGTTAAACTATTGTTATGATTATAAAAAACAAGTATATTAAATGTGCAAAGATTTCAGAGGCTAAATTCAGGGAAATAATTCGTTATTTTG
>Ga0164315_10002283_pt1 | contig 14715 bp, 10 predicted proteins | sample GuaBasSedimGuay6_FD_113737 | JGI IMG/M metagenome (GOLD analysis project Ga0164315, IMG submission 113737) | Subseafloor sediment microbial communities from Guaymas Basin, Gulf of California, Mexico - Guay6, Core 4569-2, 0-3 cm | ecosystem: Environmental > Aquatic > Marine > Hydrothermal vents... | reverse complement strand
CAAACTAAGTTGCACGGACAGTGTATAATTTTTTGTCTGTGACTCTCTAAATGATTTGTCAATTAGACTAATGTATGGTTTTATCCTAATAGGCATAGGGCTTTACTTATTCCCAATTGCCATCGGTTGAAGGTTCGGTCATAGAGCCAACCTTTAAACCGGGATACCTCTCAATATCTTCTTTTGATGCAACAAGATTAATAATTGCTTGCTCATCCATTCCATAGAGATAAGTTTTGTAGTGCGCTTTTGATTCAAATACAGAAACTTTTACACCACCACGCTCAATACTTCCAGCATCAAGTTTGAATAATTCTCCATTAGAAAACGGAATTACACCCAAATTACTAAAGTTGAAGTTTATTCTTTTTCCAAAAAGAGAATCAACAACACTAACAAAACCAACGGTGTCATTAATGGTTCTAACAAAGGTTGTATCCTCCGGATCAGGAATAATTTTCACTACTGGAATCTCGCCATCTCTGATATAAGCAACCAAACTATCGAAAGATTTTGCATATTCTGAATGTGCTCTTTTATAATAAAACTGAGTATTACGGATGTCTTTAAGGTGTTGTACAACTTTTGCCTGTCGCGCATCCATCTCCTCTTTAAACTTAACAGGCTCCATAATACTACTGTATACAAACCAGCCCAGGGCTACAATAACTACAAGTAAAACTAACTGAATAACTATCTTCATGACATTTTTATTTTAATGCACAAATTTAAAACTTTTTTCATAAGGTGATTTTATTTAGTTTAAAATTTATGCACCACTTATTTCTTTATAGTTTGGGATCCCTTCTAAGAATACAATTTCAGATTTGTTATAGTCAATCATACAACAATAATGTTGCAGTCCATTGCTGACAATCAGGTACTTAACCTTTAGTTCTATGTTATATACTGATATTTGTTCAAATACTGCCTGTGATATTTTTACATTCGGTGATTTAAATTCAATGAGTACAAGAGGCTCTCCTTTATTATTATAAGCAACCGCATCAAAGCGCTTTTTTAGTTTATTCACCGTCAAACCCTTTTCAACAGCGATTAAAGAGGCAGGGTAAGTTTTATCGTGAATTAAATAATGAATAAAATGCTGCCTTACATTTTCCTCAGGTGTAAGTGAAACATATTTCTTTCTGACAATATCAAAAACCTCAAGACCACCTTTACTAGTTTTTCTGGTTGTTAATGAAACTTCAGGCAAGTTCAACATTCCGGAATAAATCAAATTAATTTTAAAAATGTAAATATCGTAATTTATTAGAAATTTTACATTTGCACAAAATTGAAAATCATGGACAAAAAAGCCAATCTAATCTTAGTTATATTAATTAGTGGAATTCTATTTTCATCAAATATAATCAGAGCACAGGTTGGTGGCCTTTCTGGTTCAAAGTTAAATGCATTTTGCGTTGATGTTGTTGACCATAAGAAAATAGAATTTGAACCCTCTTTTTTCCATCATAGCTCAAAAACAAGTTGGAATGATGATGGCCATCTTGATAATATTTATGGATCATCTGATAGTGTAATTCATAATACCGGCATAAATTTTAGATTTACATATGGATTATGGGATAAATTAGAAATTGGGGCCAGTGTCTCCACCGATTTGCAATTGAGTAATTGGGGGCTTCGATATATTTTATACCAAAAGAAAAAAATTGGCATTGCACTTATTGCAGGCGCAAACATACCATTTGGCAATAAGGTAGTCGATCAATCTGCCAGATTAGCTGACAACTTAGCTTCAATTGGTGGAGGTGCTGTTTTTTCTGCTCAGTTTTCTGAGAATTTTTCTCTAGACATCAATGCAGAATATATGGCCTTTATACGAACTACTAATGACAAACATAAAGGCAGTTATTATATAAATGCTGATGTTGGATATTATATTTTAAAGCATCAAATACAATTTATTGCAGGATTGGGTTATCAGCAGTCAAATTTTGCTCAGTTTAATAGCAGCATACTAACTGTTTATCCGGGTGTAACTATTGAAACCGGCAAGAATTACATAGTTGTGATTTCTGTTCCATTTGATGCTTATGGAGTTAATGCTACTAAAAATGTGGGGGTAATGATTGCTCTTACATTGACCTTCGATTAGATTTGAAAGCAATAAAAACAAGATTTATATGATTAAGTTAATGAATTATTATACCATTGTTATAATAGGAGGACTGCTTTTTTTTGCTTCATGTAATACCGGACCTATTGAAACAATTTCGAAAAGTATACATACAGTAGGTGATATTGAATCTATTGATTCATCTCTTGTTAAGCCATACGATTATACAAGTGTCGTCTCTTTAAAAGACCTGACCGTTAAAGAGAAAAAACAAAAATATATTGATATGGTTTTACCTGCTATTTTGGTGGCAAAAGTAAAATTGCAACACACAAAAAATGAGGTGCAGGATTTGATCTCTAAGGATACTTCTAATCTCTCAAATAAACAAAAAACATTTCTTTACGACTTGCTAAAAAAATATAAAACCAAAAATTTTGATGCTTTATTAATGAAATTAAACACTCATCCCAACAGCATTGTACTGGCCCAATCGGCAATAGAAAGTGGATGGGGTACCTCCCGCTTTTTCCTCGAAGCCAATAATATTTTTGGTGTTTGGTCATTTAATAAAAATGATAACCGAATAAAAGCAAAAGAACTACGAAATGGGAAAGCAACCTACCTGAAAAAATATTCTTCACTTTCACAATCAATGGAGGATTATTTCCTAACAATAGGAAGAGGCCCTTACAGTGATTTTAGATTAGAGCGCACAAAAACAAACAATCCATATAAATTAGTTACTTATCTTTTAAAATATTCTGAATTAGGAGAGGAATATGTTCGGCAATTACAGCATGTGATCAGGAAGAATGATTTGACAAAATATGATAACTACCAAATCGATCCTAAATATATAAATGAGGATAATTTATCCATTAAAAAGATTGAAGAGAAATTTGAATTTGAAGAAGAATTTAGAATTGAGCAAAAACAAGATACCCTATTATCTGATAGTCTAAAACAAGATACCATTAGCAGTGAAAAAAAAACTATAATTCAGAACGAACATCCTAAAGTTCAAAAGAAAGAAACAAGCCAAACTGCCACAGGGGAGTTTAAAAGCGACTTGCCAGATTTCGGCAAGACCATTAATATTCAGGAAAAGAAAAGACAATTTTTTAATTTTATGCGACCATTTATAACTGCCGAAAGTAACATTGTAATCTCTGAAAGGGAATTTGTTAAAGAAATGCAAGTAAAATTTAACTCAGAGGAGAAATTATCAGCTTATGAAACAAAAAAACTTGAGGAAATGGCAGTTCGTTATCGAATCAAACAGCAGGATATTTCAAAATCAAAAGCCTATAAAGATTTGTTATTGCATGTAGATATTATCCCAACAGAACTGGCCTTAACGCAGGCTGCTCTTGAATCGGCATGGGGGACTTCTTATTTTGCCCGCAAAGTCAACAATATTTATGGACAATGGTGTTTTACTCCAGGTTGTGGAATAGTTCCAAAAAGGCGTCCTGCCGATGAATCCCACGAGTTGGCAATTTTTGAAGATGTTTCACATTCTGTTAAATTTTATATGCAGTATTTGAATTCACATCCACTTTTTAGTAAACTAAGAAAAGCCAGACTAAAAAACCGAAAAAACAATATTGAACCTAATGCCTATGATATGGCTGGCGGATTAAGTGCATATTCTGCCAGGGGAAAAGACTATATTAGTGAGTTGAGAAGCATGATTGTAAGCAATAAAAAAACCATGGAAGTGGAGTAATTAACATCCAAAAGTTTACAAAATATTCTTAATTAGCAATCATAATATTATTATTGAACTTACATTTGCACAATATGCTACGGATATTATTAAATAAGTACTTCTACGTAAGTCTGGGCTTTCTCGTTTGGATGATTTTCTTTGACCACGAGAGCATTGTAGTACAGCACAAACTGAGTCAGGACATCAATAAGCTAAAACAGCAGGAAAAATTTTATCTGGAAGAGATTGAGAAAAACAAAGCGTCGCTAAATATACTTACCACTGACACCGCCCTCCTTGAAAAATATGCCAGAGAAACATACTTTATGAAAAAGAAAAATGAAGATATTTTTGTGGTTATTGAAGAATAGGTTGATTGTTCCAATCTTCCATCCTTCCAATCTTCCTCCCTTACTGTGGATCAACATCAAACTGAACAATAACAGATTTATAGGCAGCCAGTTTTCTAAATTCATCCAAACTTAATATTAGTATTTTTTTCATTTCGAACTGACTTCTCCCGCGAGCCATCTTAAGCATTATTTGTTTTATATAATAAAGGCGTATACGTGATACCATTGGAAACTCCGGGCCATAAATTAAATTTCCAAATTTACTCCGAAGTATATTTCCAAAAACATCGGCAGCTCTATTTAAAATTTTAAAATCCTTATGCTTTATTTTAATATTAATAAGTCTATAATATGGCGGATAACGAAACTTATTTCTTTCCAACAACTGTCCTTTGTACATGCTGTCATAATCATTGAAAACAACATTCTTAATAATCTTATGCCCAGGATTCCATGATTGTAGTATGACCTTTCCCTGTCTGCCTTTTCTTCCTGCTCTTCCACTTACCTGCGACATCATCTGGAAACTTCTCTCATGAGCCCTGAAATCCGGAAAACTAAGCATATTGTCGGTGCTCAGAACCCCAACAACATGTACATTGTCAAAATCAAGACCTTTGGTAACCATTTGTGTACCAGTTAGTATGTCTGTTTTCCCATCTTCAAAATCACTAATTATTTGCTGAAAAGCATTTTTCTTTCTGGTTGAGTCAAGATCCATCCTCTTTATGGTTGCATTAGGAATTATCAATGACAAATCCTCTTCAACTTTTTCAGTTCCAAAACCAATCATGCTTAAATCATGGCTGCCACAATCACCGCATGTGGATGGAATGCTGGTAGAATAACCACAATAATGACATTTTAGTAATTCACTGTTTTTATGGTATGTTAAAGTAACATCACAGTTTTTGCACTGAGGAACCCAATTACACTGTTTACATTCAAGCCTGAGAGAGAAACCTCTTCTGTTTTGAAATAAAATTACCTGATGTTTATCATCAAGAGCCTGATTTATTTTATTTAAGAGTACAGAAGAGAAATTCGACTTTAAGGTTTTACGTTTCATTTCACTCTTCATATCAACAACCATAATCTCAGGCATCTTCATCCCCCCATATCGCTCCAGAAGCTGGACAAAACCAAACTTTCCGTTTTCAGCATTATAATAACTTTCAATACTTGGTGTTGCCGACCCAAGAACAACCTTGGCCCCATGCAGACTTGCTAAATAAATTGAAGCATCACGGGCGTTATATCTTGGAGCAGGATCGAATTGTTTATATGATGCATCATGTTCCTCATCAACTATTATAAGTCCGAGATTCGAAAAAGGAAGAAACATTGCCGAGCGCGGGCCAAGAATAATTTGAAACTGATTGAAGTTCTCGGTATCTTCCAATTGGGCTATATTTCGCCATACTTCAGCCCTTTCATTTCGATTATATCGTGAATGGTAAACACCTATTCTATTACCAAAATATTTCTTTAAACGGTGGATTATCTGAGTTGTAAGAGCAATTTCGGGAAGGAGGAATAAAACTTGCTTTCCCTTTTCTAAAACTTCCTCAATAAGTTTAATGTAAATTTCGGTTTTACCGGAGGAAGTAACTCCATGTAATAAAACCACATTGTATTTCTCAAAATTGGTTTTTATACTCCTGAACGCCACTTGCTGCTGTTCACTCAAAACAAAATCTGATTTATCATCTTCATGCTCTAACTGCTCAAATCTGCTTATTGTTTTTTCTTCAGTACAAAATACGCTTTTATCAACAAGAGCTTTCAAAATTGCCTGGCTTGCAGTTGTTTTTTGCAATAAATCAGACTGCTTGATCTCGTAGTTTTCAATATCAGGGTAGGACGACAATCGTAAAAACCCCATTAAAAGTTCCAATTGTTTATGGGCACGCCTACTCAATTCCTCCATCAAGCCCTGCATATTTTCTTCTTCAAAAAAATCAATATTCAGAGATACATACTTTTCCTTTTTGGGCTTGTATCCACCTTTTAATTCTTCTTCCATCAATAGATAATTTTTATCTATCATTTTTTTCAAAAGAGGTAGAACATTTGGAAAACCAAGGATATTTGAAATTTCACCAACAGCAAGACTTTTTTTTGAAATTAAAGCTTCAGTAAGTTTATATTCATGTTCATCGAGGATATCTATATCCGGAACAAAACCCGGTGCCAGTAAAACTTTGCTTTCGCTTGCCAGTTTAAAGGCCGATGGCAGTGCAGCATTCATAACATCGCCTTCTGCACTAAGATAATAATTTGAGATCCACTGCCAAAACTTAAACTGAATACTATTTACAACCGGCTCCTCATCAAGAAGATGTAGAATATATTTTGGGGTATATTCAGGAACAATGCTGTGGAGGTTCTTAATTAGTCCCGAATAAATCTTCTTTCTGCCAAACTGTACTGCAACCCTCTGCCCGACTTTTACAAACTCATTCAGTTCAAAAGGAATTCTATATGTGAAAGTACCTTTTATGGGTAAAGGCAGCAAAATATCAGCAAAAAGGGTTGTGCGTTCCATTAAGAGCAAAAGTAAAGAAATTGATTAAAAGTAAATAAGGTGTTAGCAAAATATTAGTTAGTCATAAGTCCCCCTAGGCATGCCCACACACAGATACTTTCACCCAATGTCATTTAATGAAGTGCTTAAATAATTAATTGACCTAATTTGTCCATGTAAAAATCCTACTTTTTTATCACTTTCTTTGTAACAACCATTCCATTGATAAAAGCAATATTGACTATGTATAAACCTTTTGGATAAGTTGACATATTGATTTTTGCATTTTCCTGATTACCACTTGAGTTAGTGATAATATTTCCCTTGATATCATAAACAGTAAGTTTATAGTCATTTGATAAGTTCTCAATTTGCAAACTTTCAGTAAAGGGGTTAGGATATATCAAAATATTATGTGATTTTTCGATATTGTTTTCTATTTCACTAATCAGGCTTTCGCATGAACTTGCAAACGGCACTCCCCATTCTTCAGTGCCTTTTTTATAATATTCCAGTTGGCGTTTGGGGTAATTAAAAATACTTGGATAGTTATAATAAGGTCCACCACAACCTTCAATATACGAATGTATAATATGTGATGGACATATTATGGAATAGGTTAAACAATCATCCCAAAATTCTACATAATCATAGGTTATTGTTTTTAACTGTCTGTAATTATATGAATAACTGTTAGGATAGTCTTGAGTTATCATTGAAAAGGAAAACCCTGACCCATAGTACTGTCCTGGAGAAGTATTCATCCAGTAAAATCCTGCAATATTACCTATAGTTTCTTCAATCAAGGTATCTGAGATATAAATAGTATCAGTTAAAACCGAAGATCGTTTAATAACCTGCCAGCATTCGATAAAAGTAAATCTTATAGAGTCTTGATAATCGATCAGATCGATCACTTTCCTTATCTTCTTAATGAAACTAGTAACCTCTACAACTGTATCATTAATTTGCTCAAATCGTTTAAATTGTTCAGAAATATGGAATTCGTCATCTATGTTTATGGAATAAATATCATGCCAGTCTATGTTTGATACACCTGTTTCAGCACCTGAAAACCCACTTATTTCATAAGTAGTTGCATAGGTTGCTGGAAATAAATAATTGTCGATTGTTGTTATGAGTCCATAGTTTCTACTTAAGCCAAAAACCAACCCATTAAAATCATGATCTAGGCTATCGGAATTTTGATCAAATGCCTGAATAGTAAAATACTTAACCGAATCTGAAATCCCGAGAAACTCTTCATAAACCGTGTGGTTGTGAGTTATTATCAGATGATTTCCTGAGTTTGGATACTCGAAAAAAATATTACTTTGGCCTGGAAGCGTATTATGATAATAGTATATTGAGTCGCCGTTATAGTTTAAAATAGTTGTTTTGTGGTTTGATTCAATAAGTTCTTTTCCAATATACATACCTGCATGATTCATGAGGCATTCGTTATTAGGAATCACCCTGATACTTGTGGCTAAATAATAAATATTGAGGTTGCCAACTATTTCCATTGAGTCAACAGCAAATGTCTTTATCTCATATTCAGAGTAGTAAGATGGAAGATGGTTGTGTATTAAGTGGTATTGCTGTGCGCTTATACCTGTAGCAAAAAATATGAATAGTAATGCTAATGTGTTTTTCATTGTGATAAAACCATTTATTCACCGGGGCTAAAAATTCACCAAATATTAAATCCCTACCTAGCCTTAAATACTTGATTCAGTAAAGATAAGCAATAAATAGAACTGTAATTCCTAACTCAAAACATTTTTTCTACTTTTGCAGCCAATTTCAAAAAATCGAATGGGAAACTTAAAGGAAATAAACCGTCGAAGGACATTTGCTATTATCAGTCACCCTGATGCTGGTAAGACAACACTAACTGAAAAATTACTTTTATATGGTGGTGCTATCCAGGTTGCGGGCGCAGTTAAATCAAACAAAATAAAAAAAACTGCAACTTCTGACTGGATGGAAATAGAAAGACAGAGGGGTATTTCTGTGGCCACATCTGTTATGGGTTTTGAATATGGAGGCTCTAAGATAAACATACTTGACACCCCTGGTCACCAGGATTTTCAGGAAGATACCTTCCGCACACTAACTGCTGCCGACAGTGTAATTGTTGTTATAGATGTTGCTAAAGGCGTGGAGCCACAAACCGAAAAATTAGTCAAGGTTTGTAAGATGAGAAAAACTCCTGTCATGGTTTTTATAAATAAACTTGATCGTCCCGGTAAAGATGCCTTTGAACTTCTTGATGAACTTGAACAAAAACTAAATCTAAAAGTAACTCCACTTAGCTGGCCTGTTGGAATGGGTAGTGATTTCAGAGGTGTTTATAATATGCATTTTAAAAGTCTGAACCTTTTTAACCCGGGAAGTCAGATAATAGAAGAAAGTATTGCTTTCGACGATATTAATAATCCCATACTGGAAGAGTATATTGAAGACAAAGCCATCGAACTCCGCGACGACCTTGAGTTAGCAAATGGTGTTTATCCCGAATTTAATGTTGATGAGTATTTGAATGCTGAAATCTCCCCCGTATTTTTTGGTAGTGCATTAAACAATTTCGGAGTAAAAGAACTCCTGGATGTTTTTATAAAAATTGCGCCATCGCCAACAGGCAGAGAAACAGAAGAACGTTTTATTGAACCTACAGAGGATAAATTTAGTGGCTTTGTTTTTAAGATTCATGCCAATATGGACCCTAATCATCGCGATAGAATTGCTTTTGTAAGAGTAGTTTCCGGATCTTTTAAAAGAAATACAAACTATCTGCATGTGCGTCAAAACAGACAATTGAAATTTTCCAGTCCTACAGCATTTATGGCCCAGAAAAAGTCTATAGTTGATGAAGTTTTCCCTGGTGATATTGTTGGTTTACATGATACCGGAAACTTTAAAATAGGTGATAGTTTAAGCGAGGGAGAAAAAATTAACTTCAAAGGAATGCCTAGTTTTTCACCTGAACTATTTAAATATATTGAAAATGCCGACCCCTTGAAATCCAAACAACTAGCCAAGGGGATCGATCAGTTGATGGATGAAGGTGTAGCGCAGTTGTTTACCGGAAAATATAACAATAGAAAAATCATTGGTACTGTTGGCGCTTTACAATTTGAAGTAATTCAATACCGTCTAGAACATGAATATGGTGCTAAATGTCGATATGAGAGTATTAAACTCTATAAAACAGCGTGGTTTATAAGTGATAATGATGCCCAACTTGAAGATTTCAGGGCACGAAAAGCCATGCAGATTGCCATTGATAAAGAAGGCAGAGAAGTATTTCTTGCAGATACGCAATTCTCACTCCAGATGGCTCAGGATAAATATAAGGATATCCAGTTTTACTTTACTTCAGAATTTTAGGGAAAATATTTATTAACCGCTAAGGCGCAAAGTATTATTCAAAACCATTTAAACTTTCTTCGCGCCTTTGCGCCTCAGAGGTTAGAATATTTGTTAAAAACTAATCCTTACTTAATCTTCCTCACACTTTTTCCATTAGCGAAATTGTCTTTCCCCTTTTCAAGAAACTTAACAAATTCTTCTATATCAAGATTATAAGCTCGTGGTTTTGCCAGTATGTCGTTACTATGGCCCAATAAAACATAATAAGGTTGAGCATTTACATTGAACATCGTTTTTTGGAAATCAAAGTTCTTCCCACCAAGGGTTTTCTTAACTTTATTGTCGTACTTAGATATGTACCATTCTGATTCTGGCAAGTCTATTTTTTTATCGTCAACATACATTGCAACTACAATGTAATCGTTTCTTAATATTTTCAAAACAGCAGGATCAGACCATACGTTGGCCTCCATCTCACGGCAGTTAACACAGCCATGACCTGTAAAGTCAATAAAAATTGGTTTATTCTGTTCCTTGGCACATGAAAGGGCCTGTTCGAAATCAAAATAACCTTCCAGTCCGTGTGGTAAATGTAGATGTTCGCCATACTTTGGTGTTTCACAGATGGCAATTGTATTATCTCCATTACCACCTCCATAAACTTTTAGATTATCACGCACTATTTGATTTACATTGAAGTCGTGCGTGGAAACAGGGGGTAACCATCCGGAAAGAGCTTTAAGCGGGGCACCAAACATGCCGGGAATAAGGTAAACAACAAATGTGAAGGTTATTATTGCAAGACTTAACCTTGGCACCGATAAAAATGGTAAATCCGAATCGTGTGAGAATTTTAGTTTTCCAAGCAGATAAACACCCATCAAGAAGAAAATTACTATCCAGAAAGCAAGGTAAATTTCACGATCAAGAAGTCCCCAGTGGTACGTTTGGTCAGCAACACTTAGGAATTTTAGTCCTATTGCCAATTCAAGAAAACCAATAACAACTTTCACTGAGTTAAGCCAGCCACCTGATTTCGGTAATTTGTCGAGGGCAGCAGGGAAAATTGCAAAAAGTGTAAACGGAATTGCAAATGCCAATGAAAAGCCCAACATTCCTACAATTGGGAGTATTACTTCTCCTTGTGTGGAAAGTGCAAGTATTGATCCTGCAATTGGTGCTGTACAAGAAAATGAAACCAAAACAAGAGTAAAAGCCATAAAAAATGCTCCTAAATATCCTCCTTTATCAGCTTGTGCATCAGATTTGTTCACCAACCATGATGGCAGAACTATCTCAAACATTCCAAAGAAAGAGGCTGCAAAGGCTGTAAAAAGAATAAAGAAAAACAGGTTTGGCGCCCAGTGAGTACTTAACCAGTTTGTAAATGATTCTCCCAGCGTAACAGCTACAATTGTTCCAATAAATACATAAATCAAAACTATTGAAAGTCCGTAAATACTGGCTTTTGTAATAGCTTTCCCACGATTCTCACTACCATGCATAAAATAAGATACCGTTAGAGGAATCATTGGGTAAATACATGGTGTTAGCAAAGCAATAAGTCCTCCGCCCAAAGCGGCAAAGAAAAATGCCCAAAGCGACATGCCTTTATACTTTTCAACCTCATCCTCGTACTCTGAAATCTCAGTATTATCATTACCATCATCAGTAGTACTTATTACCTCTTCTCCTAGTACAAACTCAAATTCAAGATCTTCAGGGGGCAGACATTTTGTATCATCGCAACTCATAAAATTTAGCACCCCTTTTACTACTGCTCCATCCTTAACCTTAACTATTTGTTTAAATATTGCCTCATCAGAATAGAACTTAAGTACCATTTCAAAATTGGGATCATATTCTTCGTGTACTTTACTTTCCTCGGTAACACCGCCAACTAGCTCATAATTATCGTTTTCTTGAAAAGAAAAAGTAGTGGCCGGTGGTGCCATTGGAATATCTTGTGAATAAAGATGCCATTTATGATCAATCGTAGCTTTGAATACAAGTTCATATTCATTATCAGAAATTTTCTTTTGTGAGAACTCCCAGCTTACAGGTTCAAATATTTGAGCACTCAAACCTAAACCTACGAACATGACTGAAAAAAGTAATAATATTCTTAATTTCATATCTTAAAATTCATTTGTTAAAAATTGCTTTTAAAGAAATTAGCGTGCAAAAATAACTATTTCATTATTTTATAACTTATAATTAACATTCGTTGACAACTCCTTTTTGTGATTTGTTGCATTATTGATCAATTCCTGACAATTTAATTAAAATATTTTTGGCATTCTTATAAAAGAATAACTATGTTTAATCGGATCTCACTGGAAATGGTATAATATAAATTTTATTGAAGAGCAATTCTATAAACGGTTTTAGTTTGTTCTGTAATTTTGAATTTATCAGAAGTACGCATTCCCACAACCCAAACAATTTCTTTCCCTGAAACAACTAACCAAATGTTTTCTTTTTCAATAAGACTAAGTTTTTCATCAACAAAATAATCACTTAGAAGTTTACTTCCCTTCATTCCAAAAGGATGAAAACGGTCACCGGTTTCCCATTTCTTAAGAATCAAAGGAAACATGAGTTTGTCCATATCAAAATAGCCAGTATTTTTACCTTTTGATATGCTAAAGTCATCTTGTTTTGAATATGAGGAAATATCCAATTGTAAAGGAGAAAATAATTTTATATCACTTTCTCTAATTTCGAATTCAGATTCAATTTCAGAAGGTTTATTAGGTATAATTATAAGTTTATCCCTGTCAATTAAAAGCCTGTGAGAACCTGAGAAGAAATTTTTCCCAGACTTGTTTTCCGTCAGACTAGCAGAGATGTCATCAGATACCGACCTGCTAAAACTAAAGGGTTTAAGCAAATAATAAACCCAGGCTTTAAGTGGTGAGAGCAATAATAATTTCTCTTTTTCCACAAATTTATAGCCCTTGCCTTTTTCAATTATTTTTTGTCTTTTTTGATTAAGAAGTTGTTCGAAAAGCAACTCATCTTCGGCAAGATACGACATGCTTTTTCGGAGAGTTTCATTGGAACCGCCCAATATTTCTAAAAAACCCGGAAGCAGATTATGCCTCAGATTATTTCTTAAATATTTATCCGACGCATTTGAAGAGTCTTCCCTGAACTTAAGTTGGTTTTCCTTAGCATAACTCACAATCTCTTTGCGTGATGCAAACATTAACGGACGTATAATTTTGTCATTCTTAACAGGAATGCCTTTCAACCCACTTAAACCAGACCCTCTGGAGAAGTTGATAAAAAAAGTTTCTAAATTGTCATCAAAGTGATGTGCTACCAAAATTTTGTCAAGATTATTTTCAATTGAAATTTGTTCAAACCAATCGTATCTCAATTCTCTTGCAGACTCTTGAATTGAAATTTTATTGGTTTTTGCATAATCCTCAGCATTACATTCTTTAATAAAAGTTTTAAGATTATACTTTTCTCCTATGCTTCTTACAAATACTTCATCTTTATCAGATTCTTTTCCCCTTAATTGAAAATTGCAATGGGCAATACAAAACTCAAATCCTGTTTCATAAAGAAGATGAACTAAAACAACCGAATCAATTCCCCCACTTAAAGCAACTAAAATTCCATGGCTTTTATCCAAAAGTTGACCAGATTCGATATATTTAAGGAATTTCTCTTTCACCGGGCAAAATTACTTAAAATTAAATATCATAAAATTGTTGATTTTTGCCTAACAATATTGTTATAATTACACTGAAAGTTAGACCGTTTATAAATTAACAAATAAATCAAATTAGTGTAATAAAAGATGATATTTATTATAATTTTGCAGTATTAAAACACAAAAAAAATGGATAAGTTATTTAGAAAAGATGCTCTTAATTATCATGCACTGGGACGCCCGGGCAAGATAGAAGTAGTTCCCACGAAACCATATTCAACACAGCGCGATTTATCGCTTGCCTACTCACCAGGAGTAGCTGACCCCTGCCTTGAAATTGAAAAAAACCCTGAAGATGTTTACAAATACACAGCCAAGGGCAACCTGGTTGCTGTTATTTCAAACGGAACAGCAGTATTGGGTCTTGGTAATTTAGGTGCCGAAGCCGGAAAACCTGTAATGGAAGGTAAAGGTCTTCTATTTAAAATTTTTGCCGATGTAGATGTTTTTGATATCGAAGTTGATGAAACCGATATCGATAAATTTATACAAACAGTAAAAGCCATAGCACCTACTTTTGGAGGAATAAACCTTGAGGACATTAAAGCCCCTGAGTGTTTTGAGATTGAAGAAAGGCTTAAGGCAGAGTTAAATATCCCCTTAATGCACGATGACCAGCACGGTACTGCAATAATTACCTCTGCCGGTTTGCTCAACGCACTTGAATTCAACAAAAAGAAAATTGGAGATCTTAAGATAGTTGTAAATGGAGCTGGTGCTGCCGCAATTTCATGTAGCAGGCTTTACATCGCTTTAGGAGCCAATCCTAAGAATATTATTATGCTCGATAGCCGTGGCGTTATCCACAACGAGCGTACCGACCTCAACGAAACAAAAAAGGAGTTTATCTCAGATACTAAGGTAAGAACTTTGGAAGAAGCAGTCAAAGGTTCTGATATTTTTCTTGGCCTCTCAGTGGGTGGAGTGATGAAACCT
>Ga0164315_10002282_pt1 | contig 14715 bp, 15 predicted proteins | sample GuaBasSedimGuay6_FD_113737 | JGI IMG/M metagenome (GOLD analysis project Ga0164315, IMG submission 113737) | Subseafloor sediment microbial communities from Guaymas Basin, Gulf of California, Mexico - Guay6, Core 4569-2, 0-3 cm | ecosystem: Environmental > Aquatic > Marine > Hydrothermal vents... | reverse complement strand
TGGAAGCGGCCGCGGCGACCGCGGCTTGGTGTTTTCCGTTTGTTGTTCATGGGGTGCATCGTATACGCCCGGTGGAGGGAAGTCCAGATGGCCGGACCGTGTGCGAAGTCTGAGCGGTGTGATATATTGGGTTTCGGTTCGCGCAAGAACCGGGCGAAGCTAAATTTCCCTTCCCTTGGGGCACATTCGATGAAGGGCACAACCTGCCATGTTGAGAGTCGGTCAGTTCAATAATCTGGCGGTCATCAAAGAGGTCGACTTCGGTTTTTACCTCGACAGCGAGGACGACCAGTGGGGCGAAATCCTGTTGCCCTACGATCAGGCGCCAAAAGGCTGCTCCGCTTACGACAATATCGACGTCTTCATCTATTTCGACTCCGAAGACCGGATCATCGCCACCACCAAACGGCCGCACGTAGTGGTCGGTCAGTTCAATCTGCTGCGGGTCGCCTCGATCGAGAAAGTCGGCGCCTTCATGGACTGGGGTTTGCCCAAGGACCTGATGGTGCCCTTTGGCGAAATGAAAATACGACTGCAGGCCAACCGCTCCTACATTGTCTATGTCTTCATCGACGAAGGCTCGGGCCGGATCGTCGGCTCAACCCGTATAAACAAGTTTATCGACCAGGTGCCGGCCGACTATGAAGTGGGTCAAATGGTGGAACTGCTCATTGCGCGCGAAACGGAGTTGGGGTACATGGCCATCATCAACGATGCCCACTGGGGCTTCCTCTATCACAATGAAATTTTCAAAGACATGCGCATCGGCAAGAAGGTCAGGGGCTACATCCAGAAAACACGGGACGACGGCAAAATCGATTTGTCACTGACGTCCACGGGATATGAAAAGGTGGCTGGCATCGCCGAGACGATTCTCAACCACTTGGCAAGAAACAACGGCTTTCTGCCCATCACCGCCAAGACCTCGCCCGAGGAACTGTCGGATCGGTTTGGTGTGAGCAAGAAGAACTACAAGAAGGCTCTCGGATCTCTCTACAAGAAGCGTTTGCTCACTATAGATCCCGACGGCATCAGGCTGTTGCCGTCTCCATCAGCCGAAGGAAAACCTGATGACCTGTAATGACGTTCTGGGGCGCCTGCGCTACATATTCGACTATGGCGATGCCGAGATGGTGGCCGTTTTTGCCGCCGCCGATCACGCCGTCACCGAAGAACAGGTGAGACATTGGCTGCTCGACGAGGAGAACCCGCTCTTTGCAAAGCTCTATGACCGGGAGCTGGCAACTTTTCTCAACGGATTGATCAACCACAAGCGGGGCAAACGGCCAGGTCCGCCCCCTGTTCCGGAGAATCGGCTGACCAACAATCTTATCGCCACCAAGCTGAAGATCGCCCTGAATCTGAAGGGCGACGACATGATGCGGATCCTGGGCCTGGCCGATTTTGAACTCAGCAATCACGAACTGAGTGCCTTTTTTCGCAAACCGGGACACAAGCACTTCCGGAAAATGAATGATCAGGTCATGAGGAATCTCCTGCAGGGGCTGCAGCGGCAATTCCGGCCAAAATGAGGTCGTTCAACATCGCCGGGTTTGAGACCCCGAGTTCCTTTTCTGGCTCTACGTGGGGAGCCTATTTCCAAAGCTACGCAATGCGAACTCTCCGGTGCTGCCCGATCCGCTTGGATCGGGTTCCTTCGTATCAGGCAATCTGATTGGTTGTGTCTTGGAGATTGTTGCTGGCCGGGTCGGGCCATATTTGGGGCCCCCAGGGGGCCCTGCATTATCGCAAATGTCAGGATAATTGTCGCATGGCGGGGCGCGACCCCTGGCCGCGGCACCAGAAACAATCTTCAAGACACAACCTACACCTTCAACGAAAAGACCGGCCGCCAAACCTCCCTGGGTTCGGCGGCCGGATGGGACGAATAACGAAAAGAAGCGCGAACTATTTCAGGAGCAACATCCGCATGGACGTTTTCTCGCCCAACGCCTGCAGCTGAACAAGGTATACGCCACTGCTCACGCGCCGGTCATTGGCGTCCCGGCCATTCCACGTGAATCGGTTATCTCCCTTCGGCAGTGGCCCCTGCCAGAGCCGGCGGATAACGCGGCCCTTCAGGTCATAGATCGTCAGTTCCGCCCGCTCGGCGTCCGCCGACAGGGTCAACTGGATCGCCGTGGAGGGATTGAAGGGGTTGGGTGTGTTCTGGTGCAGAAGCACCGTCTCCTCGCCCAGTACGGCCGGAACGTCCGACACATCGCACCCGTGCAGGTAGTGGGCTTTGACGATGTTCAACGCAGCGTGGGTGACCACGGGGGTGCGGAACGAGCGGACGAGGTACAGGCAGATGTCCTCGGTGTACAGGGCCGCGGTCCAGGCGGCGATGTCGTCGTCGTCGATCAGATCGCTGGGTCCGTCGCCCAATTCGTAGCGCTCTATATTGAGGGTCTGCACCATCTTGTTGATCTCCATCGAGCAACCCTCGTACTCGATCCTGATGTTCAGGTCCAGGCAGGCATCGGGCCAGCGGCAGACGCCACGGGGTTGAAATAGGAAGTCAAGCTTGCCCTGCATATCCGTGATCGAGGCCAGGGGCGTCAACTTGAAGGTATCGGCGCGGTTGCCTCCCAGGTCGTCCTCCAGGAAGACGTGGAAGTCCGCGGCAGGCAGACCCGGTATCCCTACGCCGTTCTGATCTCGCATGACCACCGTCACGTTGTCGGGCTGGGAGAGGTCATCGCCCGGACACGTGATGTACTGGTCGCTGTCCTGTACGAGGTAGGACATTTCGCAGGGAGTCGGAGTGCCGATGCAGCCGACCACCTCGACGGGTGGGTAGAAACAATTGGTGAGGACGACGTCGGTGAAGCCGATTTCGTTTGTGTAGTAGATGCCGTGGGTCGTGGCCTGCAGTCTGATCTGGCACATGAATGCCGGCCCGGAGGTGATGTAGGGAGCCGTCATGGTGGCGCGGATGCTCCCGGCGGGGGGGGTGGGCCGCATGAGGTTCTCGAAGTCTCCGATCGCCACCAGAGTACCGCCAACTTCGATGAGGGTTGGTGGCAGGACCATCGTGAAATCCACGCCGGACATGCAGCTGAAGTCCTTGACCAGCAGTTTCAGGAGGACGGTTTCACCGGCGTCGAGCTCGACCGATTCGCGTATCGTGGTCGGGTAGCCGTCATCATCGAAATCGCGCTGGATGCAGCCGACGAAAATATCGTCCCGCACGGCCTTGTCCAGTGCCAGTGATCGCCGAGCGAGCGCGCCGGAGCTGGAGCCTATGTGGTCGGCAAAAACGACCTGATCGGCCAGCGTGACGCAGCCATCGCCGTCGTAGTCGCATCGCAGGCACGCCTCGGTGTCGTCGCAACAATCGAAAGCCGCGGCCAAAAACACTACATCGGTCATGTTGACGATCCCGTCATGGTTCAGGTCGGGAGTCCTGAACTCGACCGGGATCGAGGCGCCGCCGCCGATGGGATTGCCATAGATGGCGATCACGATACTGCCGTGGACGATGGTGGCCGAGGCCTTCAGCGGTTCGGTCAACAGGATGCGACCCAGGGAATCGGTAACACCGGTAGCCAGGGTCGGGGTGCCGAAATCGACCATGGTGCCGGACAGGTTCACGATGCTGAAGGCCGAGCCGGGAACTCCCGCGACGGGCATACCCACGGCATCGTAGCAGTGCACCACGATGCCCAGATCGCCAAGTGGGTCGCCACCACCGTTGGGGACGGTGAGCAGGTTGATGTCGCCGAGGACCTCGAAGTAGGAATTGGTGGGATCGACAATCTGTGCCTGGCAAAGGCTGGCAGAGAGCAGGAACAGGGTAGCGAGGGCAAGTACCTGCATGAAGCGGTGCGACCCTCTTGGGCTTGATAGAGACGACATACTCGCTGACCTCCGGTTCGAGGATTCACTGGCCAGCGGGGGATGTACGTCAAGGTTGTGGGCCCATTCGGGACGGGGCACGCCTGAACCGTTCCCCAAATCCCCCACGGGTGGAAAGACATTATCATATTTGCCGCGTCCCGGATAGTCTGCCGCGGTGAAGATACCTGTATGCAGCCAGTAACACGATTCTGCCTTGGGGCAGGTGTGCCTTCCGTTCATTTATCCAACTTGCAATCCAAGGACTTACGCGGCCAGGCCGGTTAGCTGTCCAAAGGATGAGGCCCTCGGGGCCCTCACTGAGAATCATCAACCTCGGGCGAGAGTCTCTTCCAGATGCTGTCCCGCCCCAACTTCACGAACCCGACCTTCACATAGCCGAAAACCTCCAGGGTGTCGGTGTCCTTCAAGGTGGCCTTGCAGCGGTAGTCCTTGCCACTCTCCGGATCGTAGATGTGGCCGTCCTCCCACTTGTTCTTGCCGTTATGCTCGAAGCCGCGCATCAGCTCCATGCCCAGGATGGGCCGGCTACGGAGGGCCTCGTCCTTGTTCTCCGTGTCCACTACCGGCTGTCCGGCCGGCCCATCCGGGTCGCCTTCGTCGTACACGGGGTGGCTGAGCCACACGATGCGGCCGTGGACCTTGCCGCCTTCCTCGTACACTTCGATGTGGGACCAGCGGACGTCGGGCTCGTCGTGCTCCGTTTCCCAGATGCCGAAGATGGCGTCAGCGGGGAAGACCGGGTCGCCGGCCAAGGCGAGGCAGGGAAGGAGCAGAATGGCCAGGACAAGTAAACGTTTCACGGTTCATCCCTCTCTTGGGGTCAAGTGACAGCAGCCGGACTTTCATCCTGGCACCTCGTAGACTTTTTGCCAACGGTGTCTATTTTGGAAACGGCCTGTCGCGTCTGCCGGTGACTGTCCTGGCCGGCGCTTTCGATTACCCGGTCACCCTCCAGCTCACAGTAGAATGGGTTCGCCAGGCCCCAGCCGGCCGCGAAGTTCAAATGGACTTGGCGGCGGCTGTCTAAATAGCTTATGTTATGAACATATGACCACAACGTTGGGCCATTTCAGAGGAATTCAGGGTCCAAGAACAGAATTCAGGTGCTGTCATGGCCAGGGAACCACAAGGAGGCACGGTAATGACCGAGATATCAATCAATTCAGCCGATCTTCCCTGGGAGCGGGCGGAAAATTATCCTGACGGAACGATGCGTAAAACGTTACGCAAGGATTCCTCGGGTAACCCCTTGACCATGCTCCTGAAACTTCCGCCTGGATTTGCCATGGATGAACATTCGCACGTCGTAACAGAACACCACTATCTCCTGGAAGGGGAGTACGAGGTGAAGGGCGAGATCTTTCGCGCCGGTCAATACCATTTGATTTCCCAGCACACCGATCATGGTCCGTTTAGGTCCGCCAACGGGGCCCTGCTTCTGGTTATTTGGGAATCGTAGGACCTATCTGTAATAGTGGCCACGGTCTGGCCTGGATTGTGGAGACTCTTGTTACTGGACGTCACTTGCCGGGCTACGGGGAGAGCTCTGTCCAGCTGGATTCTCCCGGCTAAATATTGCCCTTGCGTTATGCACATTAGTGCTTAACTTTATATCCAGATCACCGAGGAGATACCATGGCCCGTCCACACAAGAAGCGCACAGTCCACCGCCCGCCGGTCCACGTCGGATTCAAGCCGACCGGAGTACAGTCTCGATTTCTGGAGACTCTTCCCTTGGCACTCGACGAGCTCGAAGCCATTCGCCTGGCAGACTATATGGGCATGGATCACGCTGATTCGGCCGAGGAAATGGATATCTCACGATCGACTTTCTCCCGACTCGTGGAGCGAGCCAGACGCAAGGTGGCGGAGTTTCTTATCGAGGGACGGCACCTGCAGGTCGATGGCGGCGAGATTCATTTCCAACAAAACAGGGTTCTCTGCGATGACTGCGGGCATTTGTTGACCACCGGATTCGGTCCGGGTCCGACGAAGTGCCCGTCCTGCGGTTCGACGAATTTGATCGATCTGGCCGGCGGATTCGGCCATGGACCTTGCTGCCGCCGGCATCACAACAATAGACGGAGGTAACGAGATGGCTGGAGGAGACAGGAGAGGACCTCAGGGGATGGGCCCCATGACGGGCCGAGGTCTGGGATACTGTGCCGGAAACGACGGGCCTGGCTACGAGGCGGATCTGCCCGCAGCGGGAGGAAGAGGATTCGGCGGGGGTCGCGGCAGGGGACTCGGTCCGCGCATGGGATTAGGTCGTGGATTCGGTCGTGGATTCGGCAGAGGCCATGGGTTCGGCGGGGGTTTCGGCCGTGGGTACGGCTGGGATCATGACGACTATCGCGGTGAGGCACCACGGTCTGCGGACACGGGTTCCTCCAGCGACCTGGCAGCTGAGTTGGCCCGTTTACGGGAGCAGCTTGCAGTCATGGAGGAACGCCTGGCCAGTCAAGAGAACACGGACTGAGATCAACGACGAGCAACCGACCACGGACGGGAGTGATCATGCCTGGTGGCAGGGGAATGGGCGGCGGTGGTGGAATGGGTCGCGGCAGCGGCCGGGGTTCGACCGGCGGTGGCGGTGGTCGCAACCGGGGTGGTGCTTTCGGCGCCGGAGGTTTCTGCATTTGTGCCGGATGCGGTAAGAAGGTAGCGCATCAGCGCGGCCAGAAGTGTACCGACCTGAAGTGCCCGGACTGTGGCCGCACAATGGTCCGGGAGGAATTGCTGGAAAGTAGAAGGAAACCAGGAGACGAAACGTGAAACGAACTTTTGCCATCCCCACCCACGGCGGGAAGTCCTGTGCCCATTTCGGTCATTGTCAGAGTTTTGCCGTGATCCAGGTCGCTGACGACAACGAAGTAGGCGAGGTCCAGTTTCTGGATCCGCCTGCCCATCAGCCCGGAACGTATCCCCGTTTCCTGTCCGACCAGGGTGTGGACATCGTCATCGCCGGTGGCATGGGCGTCATGGCCCAAAACCTCTTCCGGGAGAACAAGATCGAGGTCCATATGGGCATCGGCGTGGAAGAGCCCGCGTTTCTCGTGGAGCAGTTTCTCCGCAACGAATTGCAGACTGGTGACAATCTCTGCAATCACGGCACCGAGGATCACGAACCCAACTGCGGCGATTGAGACATGAAGATCGCGATCGCCAGCGGCAAGGGCGGCACCGGGAAAACCACCCTGTCGACGAACCTCGCCGTGTTCATGGCTCAGACCGAACCGGTGGTCCTGGTGGATCTGGATGTCGAGGAACCAAACTCAGGACTCTTTGTCCGGGGTGATGCGGTACACGACGAGCCCAAGTACAAGATGATTCCTGTTTGGCAGGAAGACACCTGTCGCCTCTGCGGTAACTGCCAGGAAGTGTGCAACTTCAATGCGGTCATGATGTTGGGGCCCAGCATCATGGTCTTTCCCGAGCTCTGCCACGGATGCTACGCCTGCTCCGAGCTCTGCCCCACTTCATCACTGCCCATGGAACCGAAGAAAATGGGCGACTTGCGGCATATCCGGACCGGCAATCTCGACTTCATCGAGAGTCGCCTGCTGATCAGCGAGGAACAGGCCGTCCCGTTGATCAAGCAGACTATCGCCTACGTCGATGACCGATTTTCCGCAGATACACTGAAGATCTTCGACTCGCCGCCGGGCACCTCCTGCCCGGTGATCGAGGTCACCAAGGGAGTCGATCTGGTGGTGCTGGTCACAGAGCCCACACCGTTCGGGCTGCATGACCTGAAGCTGGCGGTGGAAACGATCCGGCAACTGGGCAAGCAGTTTGTCGTCGTGTTGAACCGGTACGGAATCGGGGACGACCAGGTGGAGAAATACTGCGAGGCGGAGGGAATCCAGCTTCTGGCGCGAATCCCCAACAGTCGCAGGATAGCGGAGATCTATGCGGCGGGGGGGCTGCTGTATCGGGACGTGCCCGAGGTGGGCGTCGTGGTGGAAGAGATCGCGGAATTCATCCGGTCCCGGCGGGAGGTGGGGCGCTCATGAAGGAGATCGTGGTCATTTCCGGCAAGGGCGGTACCGGCAAGACTTCCCTGACCGCCTCTTTCGCCGTGCTCGGCGGTGAGGATCTGGTGGTGGCCGACTGCGACGTTGACGCAGCGGACATGCACCTGTTGCTGGAGCCGGACTTTGCCCTGAGCGAGGAGTTCTACAGCGGCGAACTGGCGGTCATAGACCAGGAACTGTGCACCGGCTGCGGGGACTGTGCGGCGGTATGCAGGTACGACGCCATTCCGGTGGTGGACGGCCGCTATGTGGTCGATGAAATCGGCTGTGAGGGCTGTGGTTACTGCGCACGGATCTGCCCGACCGAAGCCATCACCAACATCGAGCAGAACGTGGGTCATTGGTACCGGTCGAAGCTCCGGACCGGCGCGACCATGATCCACGCCCGACTGAAGATCGGGGCCGACAACTCGGGCAAGCTCGTAGCCAAGGTGAAGAACGAAGCCAAGATCGTAGCGGAGCGGGACGGCAAGGGCCTGATCCTGGTCGACGGTTCGCCCGGCGTGGGCTGTCCGGTGGTTTCTTCCCTGTCGGGCGCGTCACTGGTGGTGCTGGTCACCGAGCCCACGGTATCGGGCCTGCACGACCTGCGGCGGGTCCACGAACTGGTGAAGATGTTCGGTATCCCATCCGGCTGTATCATCAACAAATCGGATCTGAACCGGGACGTGCTTGCCGACCTGCGGCGTTTCCTGGACGAGGAGGGAATCGTCCTGTTGGCGGAAATTCCCTACGACGAGAAGTTCACCGAGGCCATCACCAGCGGCAGGACGATCGTAGAGCACGATGCGGACCTGGCGGGATTGGTGAGGGACTGCTGGCGGAAGATAACGAAACTGGTCGAGGACGACTGAAACCGGGGACGAGAATCTCGATTCGTATCTCCCCGACAACCTGGAGAAAGAAATGAAACTGATCTTTACCACCCAAGGTACCGACTGGGAATCCCCCATGGATCCCCGCTTCGGCCGCACGCGGTTCTTTTTCGTCTATGACGACGAGAGCGAGGAGACCCAGACCTACGACAACACTGCCATCGAGAACGAGGCCCACGGCGCCGGGCCCAGAACGGCCCAGAAGCTGGCCGAGTTCGGAGCCCAGGTCCTGATCACCGGGAATGGCCCCGGGGGTAACGCGGCTGCCGTGCTGAAGGCCACGGGCGCGGAGGTCTACGTGGGTGCCGGCGAGATGACCGTGCGCGAAGCCTACGAGGCCTACCGGAGCGGATCCCTGAAGAAATTCCAGGGAGTTTAGCCCATGGCGGAATTGCGCGTCGCCGCGGCTACCGATGACGGAGAGAGTTTTGTCGGGCGCCACTTTGGCGACGCCGAGTTCTACGATGTGTACAATGTTTCTCCTGCGTCGGTCGAATTCGTGGTGCGGGTGGAGAACAGGACAGAAGAGGAAGAAGGCCATGCCGACCCCAGGAAAGCCAAGGGTATCGTCGGCATCCTGAAGAAACATGGCGTACAGGTGGGGCTGACGCGGGTTTTCGGTCCCAACATCAAGCGCATCAAGTCGAAGCTGGTTTGCGTTCTGACCGGGCATGAAGCGGTGTCCGACGGCTTGGACATGGTCAGGGGGAACTTCGAAACGATCGTCGCCGAATGGGACAAGGGCGAAGACAGGAACTTCCTGGATCTGCGGCGTGAATAAACACGTTCCAGCAGTTCCTCCACCGCTCCGGAACGCATCGGGTGCACGGCCGTGATACCAAGCAGGCTGTCTCTCGGATCGCCGGCGGCGGAAAACGTGCTTCCCTCGTAGCCCATCAGGTATTCCACCCGCCCGACAAGCTTTGTCATGAGATCATGGATCCGGACCAGGGTCTCGGCGTCCGGAGGTTGGACCCAATTCGCCGTGGGCGGTCGTGTCGGTACCGAGAGATAGGCCTGGTCGGGTTCAAGCGAAGAGAGGAAGGATGCCGTGTCCATCGCGTGGTCGAGCGTGTCGTTCACTCCCAGGGTCAACATCGTCTCGGTCACGAAGGTGCCCGTGAATGAATCCCGAAACTCCTTGATCCCGGCCAGTATATCGGGCAGTTGCAGGGCCGGGTGGGGTCGGTTCAACCGACGCCAGGCCTTCTCGTCGACCGTGTCGACCTTTACCGAGACCCAGTCCGCGAGGCCCAGTTCACGTCTCGTTTGCGGGTTGTCCAGCAGGGAGGAGTTGGTGATGACGGCCACCGGCAATCCCAGTTCCTTCAGTTCCTCGATCTCGCGGCCCAGGTGTATGTCCAGGGTCGGTTCACCGTCCGGCACGAAGCTCAGGAAGTCGACCGGTTCGCCCGCCCTTCGAATTTCACCGAGCCGGTCCGCGACATCCTCGACGATGCGTTGCGGAGGATAGAACTCCCGCCGCTCGATACCCATCTCCACGGTGAATCCGACCTGGCAGTAGGCACAGGCGTAGGAGCAGAACTTCGACGGGATATTGTTGATGCCGAGGCTGCGGCCCAGTCGTCGCGAAGGTACGGGTCCATCGGCTCCCGTGTCCGGTTGGGATGCCATCAGACGTGCAGCAGCATGGCGAGGGCGCCGATGCCCAGGCCGACTGCCAGATTGATGGTTTTGACGTACACGAAATCCTTCCTCGAGTGGGCCAGGAGAGGCAACATGCCATGGCCGTCCTGGACGATGGAACCGGCCAGCAGAATGCTGACGGGTATGGTCCCCTGGACGTAGAGAGTCAGGAAGACCAGATGGGGTCCCGATTCCGGAATCAGGCCCACGAGGCAGGCCAGCACGAGGACGACCCAGAGGTTATCCCGGATCAATCCCTGCAAAGGCAGGTACTGCTGCAGGAAGTGGAGAACCAGCAGAGTACCCAGGGTCCAGGCGAAGATCCGTGGCACGTGTTTCCGGGCCACGTGATTCCACAGGTGCTGCTCCAGGAAATGCTCGGGCACGGTTACGACGATCAGCAGGGAAGCAATGGTCAGGGACAGCGTCGTCACGCGGATCCAGTTCCAGACCGGAGGGCCGAGATACCCGCTAGCCAGCCCCACCAGCAACGAGACCAGGATGATCAGCAATGCGCCGCGCGCGAGGGTCATGTTCCCCAACTGGGTGAGGATCCCGCCGTGATTGAAACACCGGCAGATCCTCTCCTCGTGGATCTCCATCTGGAAGCATTGATCGGTATGGCCGGAATGGAAGCGGTCCGTGATCGCACCGACGAGAATCCCCAGGATCAGCAGGACGAGAGTCAACGCCAGCGCCGGACCGGGAACCAGGGCGAACATCACGAAGGCCTCGTCGCCGCTGGTGACTATCATCGCCGTGACCAGCGCGCCCATCGACATGAGGCGGTGCGTGTACATTCCCACGACGAGGAAGGCGCCCAGACAGCCGGGAGTGGCTCCGAGAATCGCGGCGATCAGGTACTGACCCCAGGGATTGCGGGCCAGGCGTCCTTTCCCCAGGCCCCGCGTCATCACATTCATGTAATCGATCAGCAGCAGCATCACGAAGACGAAGCCCGTGATATTGATGGTTTGCCTGATGACGTTGATCATGTCCGCTCAGCTTCCGGAAGCCGGGTCGAGCCGGCATCCCGCTGAATCCAGGAGGGGCGAGCGGCTTCCCCGGACCGGAGCGGTCGGACAGGAAGCCGAATACCTTCCTGATTCTCTCCACAAAGTTAATCACATATGTGTAAAATTACAAGTATGAAACGGCGGTACTTACGCCAAGAGCTCGTGCCAATTTTGATCCGACAGCAACAGTCCGTTGAACCGGTATACCGGGTGATGGTGAGGGGGAATTCCCGGGAACGCGGTAGGTGTATTCTGCGATTCGGCGGGAAGTATACGGCACCGGAGTCCGGGACAGGTGTTAGGATTGATCGCTTGAGGGACGCGGGGACAGGGAAGGTTGGGGTGATCATGGATCGTCGGACGTTTGTCATGGGGATGGGCGCGACTGCGGCCGCGGTCTGGTCGAGTCGTTTCCTTACTCCACTGCGGGCGCTGGCCGCGATGTCCCGGCCGGGAGTGGACAAGGTGCTGTGCCTGGGTCTGGACGGTATGGACCCGCAATTGCTGCGCCGCTTCATGGCCGAAGGGGTCATGCCCCATTTCAGCCGTCTGGCCGCCGCAGGTGATCTGCGCGTCTGCGGTACCTCGACTCCGCCCCAATCGCCGGTTGCCTGGTCCAACTTCATCACGGGCCGGGATCCCGGGGGCCATGGCATCTTCGACTTTATCCACCGTCGTCCCGACACGCTTCTACCCATGCTGTCCCTGGCCGAGACGCGGCCGCCGGCACGCTTCTTCAAGCTGGGCCAGTGGAAGTTCCCGCGCACCGGTGGCGAGGTCGAACTACTGCGTCGGGGCACGCCGTTCTGGGAGCCCCTGGTGGACGCGGGGGTCGACGTGACGATCTTCAAGATACCGTCCAATTTCCCGCCCTCGGGTGGAGATCTACGCAGCATTTCGGGCATGGGCACGCCGGACATCCTGGGCACTTACGGTATCTTCGGCTACTACACGGATGACCCGCCCGCCGATCGCGACATTGGCGGCGGCCGGGTCGTGCCCATTCGGACGGTGGGCGGTAGCTTCGAGGCGTCCATCCCCGGCCCGGCGAATCCCTACCGCGAAGGGGACCCGGCCACGTCCGTGACCTTCGAGGCCGTGGTCGACCGCATGAACGGCACGGCGTACTTCGAGGTGGGTGACGCGGAATTTCTCCTTCAGGAGGGTGAATGGAGTGACTGGCTCACCCTCCACTACTCCATGATACCGCGCCTGCGCGAGGTAACCGGCATCTGTCGATTCTACCTCATGGAGGCCGGCGAGCGTTTCCGCCTCTACGTCACCCCGGTGCAGATCGACCCGGCAAATCCGGCCATGCCCATCAGCATGCCCGCCAGCTACGCCCGCGAACTGGCCGAGGCCACGGGCCCCTTCTACACCCAGGGCCTGCCCGACGACACCAAGGCCCTGGACGAGGGCGTCTTCGCGGATGGGGACTACGTGAGCCAGGCGGACCTTGTGCTGAACGAGCGCCTGAACCAGTACCGCTACGAGTTGGCGCGGTTCCGGGGGCTTGACCGGGGCTTCCTGTTCTTCTACTTCAACAGTCTCGACCAGAACAGCCACATGTTCTGGCGCGCCATGGATCCCGAATCGCCACGGCACGACGAGGAGGCTCGCGTCTACGCCGCCCGCATCCGCGACATGTACGTGGCCATGGATCGGGTGCTGGGCCAGGCGCTCGAGGTTGCGGACGACCGCACGGCCCTCTTTGCGGTGTCCGACCACGGTTTTGCGCCCTATCACCGCAGCTTCCACGTGAACACCTGGCTGTTGGAGAACGGCTACCTGTTCGTGAAGCCCGGCCGCGAGCGCAAGGATGTGGCGTTCCTCGGCGGCATCGACTGGTCGCGCACTCTGGCCTACGCCTTGGGCATCAACAGTCTGTATGTGAACCTGCGCGGACGCGAGCGCCACGGCATCGTCAACCCGGGTCGGGAGCGCGACGCCCTCGTGCGGGAACTGGTCTTGCGCCTCGAGGCTGTGGTCGATCCGGTCACGGGTGAGCATCCCCTCAAACGTGTTGACCGCACCGACGTGGTCTACCACGGGCCTCACGTGGCCGAGGCGCCGGAACTCATTCTGGGCTACCGCCGGGGCTACCGTGGTTCCAACGCGAGTGCCCTGGGCGAACTTACCGACACGCCCTTCGCCGACAACCTCGACAAGTGGAGCGGCGACCACTGCATGGCCGCCGACGAGGTACCGGGCATCCTCGCCTGCAACCGGCCAATGGCCACGGGAGATGTCTCCCTGCTGGACATGGCCCCCACTTTCCTGGGGCTCTTCGGCTTGCCCGCGGTCGAAGGAATGGAGGGGCGGAATCTGCTGGGCTGATAAGTCGACCTGGACCCCACCGAGCCAGCAATACACCTTGAGGCTCCTCACCATGCAGGATACCGTGTGATTCCACGAAATTCACCACCCTCGGAAACCGCGCGCCATGGCGTGGGAACCATGAGGAGATCGAGATGAAGAACCTCGGATCCGTCATCACAGTCATCGTTGTCCTGTCCGGTTGCGTCGCCATCGCGCTCGCCGACCATCCCGCAACCCCGGCCACGATCTGGACCTTCGATGAGCCGGAGGCAGCCGCCAATCTCCCCGACGGCTGGACCGTCGCGGGCACCAACCAACGCGGCCCGGTGGCTACCTGGACTGTCCAGGCTGACACCACCGCGCCCTCGCCGCCAAATGTCCTGGCCCTCACCGATACCCACGACGGCTGGGGCGGCACCTTCAACCTGTGCTGGACAGACCAGGTGACCTTCGAGGACGGCGTGATCGAGGTGAAGGTGAAGTCGGGAACCGGTCTCGAGGACCAGGGCGGCGGCATCATCTGGCGGGTTCAGGACCCGAACAACTACTACATCACCCGCTGGAATCCCCTCGAGGACAACTTCCGTCTCTACACCGTCAAGGACGGCAGTCGCAAGACCCTCGAGAGCGCCAGGGTCAAGGTCGATCCGTCGCAGTGGCACACCATACGGATCGAACATACGGGCCATGAGATAAAGTGCTTCATCGACGACGAGGCACTCAAGACAGTGAACGACGACACATTCCCCGCCGCCGGCGGCGTGGGCCTGTGGACCAAGGCGGATGCCGTCACCTCCTTCGATGATTTCGTGGTCGAGGGCCAGGCGGTCCAGTGATGGGAAGTACCGGCTCCCGCACACTGCTCGCCCTGGGGGTCGTCATCGTCCTGGCCGCGCTGGGATATTTCCTGAAGCGCGATGCGGACGTACCGACGGTCGTCGTCTACACCTCGGTCGA
>Ga0164315_10002281_pt1 | contig 14717 bp, 10 predicted proteins | sample GuaBasSedimGuay6_FD_113737 | JGI IMG/M metagenome (GOLD analysis project Ga0164315, IMG submission 113737) | Subseafloor sediment microbial communities from Guaymas Basin, Gulf of California, Mexico - Guay6, Core 4569-2, 0-3 cm | ecosystem: Environmental > Aquatic > Marine > Hydrothermal vents... | reverse complement strand
TCGCCCGCCGCCTGGTAGACGGTGCCGACGATGACCTCGTTGCCGTTGAAACGCGACCAGCCCTGGTCGAGGCCCGCGACGATCTTGACCTCGGCGATGTCGCGCAGGCGTACGCCGCGCAGCACCGGGAAATCGCGCAACTCCTCGAGCGATTCGAACTCCATGCCCGCGCGCAAAAACGCCTTGCGGTTGCCGTCGCGCACGTCGCCCAGATCCGCCGACATGTTGTCGCCGCGCAGGCGTTTGAGCAGATCGCGCAGGTCGATCTGTAAACGCGACACAGCTTCCGAGTCGATGCGAATGCGCACGCTGCGGCTCAGCAGGCCCCAAGCGCCCATGCGCGCGACGCCGTCCACCGCCTCGACCGACGGACGCACGACGTCCTCCATGAAATCGGAAAGCTGTATGCGGCGCTTGGTGGGCGACTCGGCCGCCATCTTGGCCGTGACGGAGAAGAAGAGCACAGGTCGGTCGGTGGCGCCCTCGCGGCGCACCCGCACGGTGGTTACGTCATCCGGCAAGTCGGGTTCGACGCGGGCGACGCGATCGCGCACGTCGCGCTCCACGATGGCTGCGTCGGCTTCCGGCTTGAGCTTGAGCGAAATGCGCACTTGTTCGCGCGTGGCGCGCGTGGACACCGATTCGATGCCCGCGACCGAACCGAGGCCCTCCTCGATCGGTATCGCGACGTGCCGCTCCGCCTCGGCCGGCGACGAATCGCGCATGCGGGCGAACACGGTAATGTGCTTCGACTCGAACCCGCTGGGCAGCATCTCCAGCGGGATGTTCACGAACGAGAGCGCGCCCATGATGAGAATCGCCGAGCAGGCGACGAGAATACCCACCGGACGCGCGAGCACGCGACGCATGGCGATCTTCATGCCGCCCTCCTGCGTCCGCCCGCGAGGTCGTAGAGCACCGGCAACACGACGAGCGTGAGCAGCGTGCTGGAAATCAATCCGCCGATGACGGTGATCGCCATTGGCGCGCGCAGTTCCGACGCCTCGCCGCCGCCCAGTCCGAGCGGCAGGGTGTCGGCGCCGGGAATCGTCGCCAACAGGCCGGTCAGCGGCAGCAGGCCGAGAATCGTCGTGAGCGTCGTCATCAGGATCGGCCGCAACCGTTCCATGGAAGCGCCCAGAATAGCGTCGCGCCGCGTGGCGCCCTCGCGCATCCAGCGGTTCATGCAGTCGAGCAGCACGATCGCGTTGTTCACGGCGATACCCACCAGCAGAATCGATCCGAGCAGCACGACGACGCTCAACGGCAGGCTCAACAGGTCCAACAGCAGCACGGCGCCGACGCCGGCGAGCGGCAACGAGACCATGATCAGCAACGGCTGCACGAGCGACTCGAACTGCGCCGCCATGACGGCGTAGACCAGGAAGATGGCCAGCAGCAGCGCGAACAACAGCGCGCGCGAGGAGCGCTCCGCCTGCTCGCTGCGCCCCAGCACAGCCACGTCTACCCCGTAGCGCGCGGCGATCGGTTCGGCGGCGAGACGCGCCTGGTCCGAGACGCGGTCGAGTTGCAGCCCTTCGTAGTCCGCCTCGATCGTGGCGGCATGACGACCGCCCACGCGGCGAACTTCACCCGGACCCTCGGCCACGACCGGTTCGCCCACGAGCACCATGCGCAGCGGAAGGGGGGGGGCTCCGGGGGCCGCGACGTTGAGTTCATGCAGCGCGCGGACCGAGTCGCGATCCTCCTCCGCCACGCGCACGCGCACATCGGTGCGTGCGGAGCCTTCCACCAGTGCGGTCGGAATGCGGCCGAGCAGCTTGCCCTGGATGCGGTTCGCCACCTCCTCTGCGGTCACGCCGAAACGGAAGAGCGCGTCGCGATCGAACTTGAGGCGCACTTCGCGCGCGCCGCGCCCGTGGCCGACGCGTACTCCCGTGATGCCGGGTAGTCGCCGGACCTCCAGCGCCGTCTGTTCGGCGGCGCGCGAAATGCGTCCCAGATCCTTTTCGCCGCCGCCGAAGAAGACCAGCTTGAGCGGCAGCGCGAAGCGGAAGAGCGACGAGGGCAGCAGCTGCGACTGCGCGTCGGGTTGCGTGCGAACGATCGCTTCGACGGCGCGCCGCACCTCGCGTTCGCGGTCGGCGCGTTGCGCGGCGTCGGTCAGGTGCACCGTCATCGAGGCTGTGTGCTCGCCCTCGTCGGCGGCGCGGTCGGCGTCCGCTTCGACACCGACGGTTGTGGCGACCCATTCGACGCCGGGCAGCGCGCGCACGCGCTTCTCCGATTGCCGCACGCGTCGCGCCGTGCTCTCCAGCGGGGTGCCGGGAACGAATGAGATTTTCATTTCGAACTCGCCCGTAAGCGACTCCGGAATCAGGTCGGGCGAAAGCGTGGACGCGCGCCAACCCGCAAAGGCGAGCGCACCGAACGCGAGCGTGAGTACCAAGCCGCGCGCGTGCAGACAGCGCCGCAGGAACGGAGCGTAGGCGGTTTCGAGTGCCGCGTAGCCGCGCTGGAAGAGCGTCGCGGCGGGCCACAGGATGGCGCGCGTCAGCCAACTTATGGCGCCGAACACGGCGCCGAAAAACGCGGTGATGAGGAAGGCGACAAACGCAATGGCGCGGCCGATGAGCGCGAACTGCAGATAGATCGCCCAGCCGATACCGAAGAAGATGCGCCCGACCCAGCCGTGCCGAGCTACATGCGCCAACGCGAGGATCGGTCGCGGGCCGAGAATGCGCCCGGCCATGCCGAACCGGTTGACGCGTCCGGTGGCGCCGGCGCGCGGTCCGAGCAACTCGAGGTTGGCGAGGCAGGTGGGAATCACATACAGCGCCACGACGAGCGAGACGAGCAGCGAGAAGACCACCGTCAGCGCCAAGTCGCGGAATATCTGGCCGGCGATGCCCGCCTCTTCCACGAAGACGATCGGGAAGAAGACGCAGACCGACGTGAGTGTCGATGCGGTGATCGCGCCCGACACGTCCGAGACGCCGGCGATGGCCGCCTCGAGCGGCGCTAGCCCGGCGGCCCGGCGTCGCGCGGAGGATTCGAGCACGACGATGGCGTTGTCCACCAGCATGCCCACGCCGAGCGCGAGTCCGCCGAGCGACATGATGTTGAGCGAGACGCCGGCGAGGAACATCGGCGCAAACGTTGCCGCGATACAGATCGAAATGACCGACGCGGTGATCAACGTGATCAGTCCGCTCTTGAGGAAGAAGTAGAGCACTAGCACCGCGAGCACGCCGCCGAGCAGTGCCGTGTCGCGCACCTCGTCGATGGCGCCCTCGATGAAGCGGCTCTGGTCGGTTAGCACCTTCATCGAAACCCACGGCTGGAGCGCCGTTGCGAGGTTGCCTTGGCTGCCGATGCCGGCGCTGTGGCGGCGGCGCCTGCCGCGACCGCGGCCGCCGCTCGAACTGTCCGATGTCGCGCCGATGGTTTCGCCGGAAATGCGATCGCGCACGCGCGCCGCGACGGCGACGAGGTTGGAGTCGGCCTTCTTGTAGACCTCGACGAGCACCGCTTCCTTGCCGTCGAAGTAGGCGGCCATTTCGCGTTCCTTGAACGTCTCTTCGACGCGCCCAAGCTGGCTAATTCGCACCGGCACGTCGTTGATGCGGCGCACGACGAGATCCTCGATCTCCTCGACCGTGCGCAGTTCGTTCACCGAGCGCACGATGTACTCGATCATGCCCTCGGCGATGAGTCCCGCGGCCTCGTTGCGGTTCGCACTGCTCAGCGCGTCGGCCACCTCGTCGAGTCGAATGCCGGTGCGGCGCAGGGCGCTCTCGTCGAGATGCACCGCGATTTCGCGCTCGCGACCGCCGCGGATCTTCGCCGCCGCCACGCCGTCGAGCTTCTTCAGCTCCTTTTCGATCTCCTCCTCGGCGAGTTTGCGCGCCAACGCCAGGTCCGCGTCGCTACGTCCTTTGGCGAAGACGGCTATGCGCAGTATGGGATCGAGGTTGGGATCGTAGGGCAGCACCAGCGGACGCTTCGCCTCGTCGGGCAGCGTGGCCGCGGCCAACTTGGCGTCGATGTCGCCGCGCACCGCCGTCATGTCGGCGTCCCAGCGGAACTCCAGCGTGATGTCGCTGTAGTTGCTGCGCGAAACCGAGGTCATCGAAATCAGCCCGCCGGTCGTGGCGAGCCGCTTTTCGAGTACGTCGGTAATGCGCTCGTCCACATCGCGCGGTCCCGCACCCGGATACTCGGTCCGCACCGTCATGGTGGGGTAGCTGAGGTTGGGCAGCAGCGAGACGTCGAGCCGCATGTAGGAGACGACGCCGAAGACGACGACCGCCATCACCACCATCAAAACGGCGACGGGTCGGCGCGCGGCACCTGCGAGCGGTCCGGAGACGCTGCTCATATGCGCCGCCTAGTCCTCGGCATCTTCGGTATCGCTGCCGAGTTTGACTTCCGCCTCGTCGGTGACGGTGTCTTGGCCCTCGACAATGACGTCGGCGGACGGGTCCAGCCCCTTGACGACCTCGATCACGTCGTCGCGGCCGTAGCCGGTCTCGATGTCCACGCGGTACGCCTTGTTGTCGCGCACGACGAAGAGATAGGCGCCCGTCTCGTCGTCATGCAGGACGGCGCGTTTGGGCACGACGAGCGCGTCGGGGCGCGTTTCGACGACGATGCGGATCGTGACGAAGAGCCCGGGCCGGAAGCCCTCCTTGGCATCGACCGACATCTTCACGCGAATTGTTCCGGCTTCGCTGTCAACCGTCGGGGCGACGAGTTCGACGCGCCCGCTGGTCGTGTGCGGGAGCGCGGAACTGCCGAAGTGGACGGGGTTGCCGCGACGGACGCGGTTGGCCTGGCGCACCGGGATTTCGCCATAAACGACGATCTGCGACGGATCCTCGACGGTGTAGAGATGGTCGCCGACGCGCACGCGCTCGCCCACATGCACGTTGGCGAAACTCACGACGCCGCCGAACGGAGCGCGCACCTGCGATTTTTCAAGCGCGACGGCTGCACGTTCCTGCTTCGCCTCCGCGTCCTCGATGGCGATTCCGCCGAGTTCGACCTCGAGCGTCATCTTCTCCTCGTCCGCCTCGATGGTCGCCACCTTGGCGTGCGCAACCTTGACTGCGAACTGCGCCGTCTCGTGCTCTTCGCCGGTGATGGTGCCGTCCTTGATGCCGCTCGTCGTGCGGCGCAGGATGCTCTCGGCTTCTTCGGCCTCGAGCTTGGTCTGCGTAAGTGCACGCCCGGCGCGCCGCAGATCCACCTTGAGTTCCCGAAGGCGCCCGTGCACGTCCTTGACCTTGATCGCCGCCTCGCGCAGGGCGAGTTTGAGATCGCGGTCGTCGATGCGCGCCAGCACGAACTCCGCTTCGCCGCCGTTACTCGCGTCGATGCGCTGGCCCAAGTCGGCGTGCTTTTCGATGATGCGCCCCTCGACCTCGGCGAGAATCATCGCGCGCCGGTCGGATTCGAGGTTGGCCTGCGTCTCGACCCAGTCCTCTACTTGGCCGCGCCCCGGCTTTTCGACCTGCACGGGAACCTTGAAGTCACCGTCCTTCTGCTTGTCGCGGCCCCCGCTTTCGTCGGAGTCGCTTTTGCCGCCGCAGGAGATGGTCATCGCGGCGAGGAGGAGAATCGAGGCGTTTCGCATGGTCAACTCTGTGGAACCGGGCGATTCTATCTGACGATCCCGTTCCGCCATGAAGCTCAAACAGAGACCCGAAGACTTCCGCGTCGAGGAAGAAAGCCGTCTGGATGCAGGCACGACCGGCGCATTCTGCCTCTACCGCCTTTCCAAAAGCGGCATAGGCACGCCGGAAGCGGTCCGCCGCGTCGCCAAGCGTTGGCGTCTGCCGCGGCGGGCGCTGTCGGTTTCCGGCCTGAAGGACACCCACGGCCAGACAGGGCAAATGCTGAGCGTGCGGGGCGGGCGCGCCGAAAACCTCGACTGCGGCGCCTTCAAGCTCAACTACCTGGGACGGGTCGAGCGGCCCGCCGACGGCTCCTGCCTGATCGGCAACCGCTTTCGCATCGTCGTGCGCGATTTCGACGCGGGGCAGGCGGAGCGCTTCGCGGCGCGCGCGGCAGCGCTGGCCGAGACGGGTTTTCCGGACTTCTACGACGATCAGCGCTTCGGTTCGCTGCGCGGCACCGGCGGCCGGTTCATCGCGCGGTCGCTCATCGACGACGATTTCGAGACTGCGCTGCGCCTCGCCGTGGCCTCGCCGGACAAGCAGGATCGCTCCGCCGTGCGCCGCCGACGCGTGCTGCTGCGCGACCGCTGGGGCGAGTGGGAGGCGCTCGCAGCTGAACTGGGCGAAAGCTACGAGCGCACGCTGGCGCAATCGCTGGCGGCGGGCGATAGCTACGAGACGGCCTATGGCACGCTCGATCGCGAGTTGCGGCGGCTGCATCTTTCCGCGTTCCAGGCACAGCTGTTCAACGAGTGCCTGCGCCGGTCGCTCGCGCCGGGACCCGAGTGGGAGGGGGCTGCGGGGGCCTACCGCTTTCCCGATACGCTGCCGGACGACGAGCGCATTCCGCTGGCGTCGGCTCAGGCGGAACCGCACCCGCTGCTGGATGCCGTGCTGGCGGAGGCGGGAGTGGAGCGCGCCCAACTCGCGCACTTGCCGTTCCGCTCCGGCAGCCGTTCGCTCATTTCGCTGCCCACCGCCGTGCGCGTTTCCGAGCCCGAAACCGATCCGCTCAACCGCGGCCGTTTCGCCGTTGCGCTTGCGTTTACCCTGCGCCCCGGCAGCTACGCGACGATGCTCGTGAAGCGGTGCGCCCACGACTTGCGGTCTGGTACAACGCAGGCATGACCCAAGACGCCATCGATCACGTCCTGCGCTCGCAGAACCCGTGGTGGGTCAGCGGGGCGGGAGTCGTCCGTGGAGGTGCCGGACGCGCGCGCCCCTTTGACGTCCAATTGCAAGACGATGCGCGCCCGCTACTGCTCGCGGGGCCGCGCCGTGCCGGCAAGACCGCGGCCCTTTTGAGGTTGGTCGAAACGCGCCTGCGCGACGGGGCGGGTCTGCCGGAGACCGGCTACTGCGATCTCGGCCATGCACTGCTGCGCTCCGAACCGCTCGGCGCCGTCGTGGACCGCTTGTTGCGGCTAATGGATGCACCGGAACGGCCGTGGGTGCTGCTCGACGGGCTCCAGGCGGTGCCGGATTGGCCGGTACGGCTGCGCGAACTGATCGACACACGCCCGCACGCGCACTTCGTCGCGGCCAGTTCGGTGGCGCCGGAGGGGCACGAACTCGCCTACGACGTCGTGCGCGTGCCGCCGCTGCGCTTTCGCGAGCAGTGCGCGCTGCGCGGCCTGCCGGAACTGGGCGCGCCGCCGCTCGATCCCATGGCGCTCGAGTTGCCCGCGCAGTCGGACGACGCGGACGACTACTTGTTCGACCGCGTGCTCGACCCGCTGCTGGCGGACTATCTCGTGCGCGGCGGATTTCCCGAGGCGGTGTTGCCCTCCGATCCCGCCGAGGGGCGCGCGCGCGTGCGTGAGGGGGTGGCAGCGCGCGCCATCTATGAGGATCTCCCGTCGGTCGTACACGTGCTCACGCAGGCCGACCTCGACCGCGTGCTGGTGGCGGTGCTGCAACACGGTTCCGCGCCGCTGGCGGTCGAGGCGATGAGCGGCGCGCTGGGGCTCACCTCCTCCACGCTGGGCCGCTACATCGACCATCTCGAGCGCTGCTTTTTGCTGCATACGCTGCGCAACTTCGCCGCGACGACGGAGCGTTCGCGCCCGCGCCTGTTTCCCGCCGACCCGGCCCTGCCCAACGCATTTTTCGAGCGTGGTGCAGAGGTGCTGGCGCAGCCTGAGGCGCGCATCGAGTTGCTGCGGGCGGCGATTGTCGATCATCTTTCGCACTACGCGAGCCAGCGCGGATTCGATCTGGCGTACTTCCGCGAGGGCGACCTCGAGGCGGACGTGGTGCTGGTGACGCCCGAAGGGCCGCTGCCGATCCTGCTCTTCGATCGCGAGGAGTTGGGCGACGAGGAGGTCGCGCGCGTGGATCGGCTCATGAAGCGCATGGAGGTACGCCGCGCCATTGTCCTGAGCCGCGCGCGCCGCCGCCGCCGTGAGGCGCTGACCTTCTTCGACTCCGTCGATCACCTGCCCGTCAGCTACTTCCTTTACGCGTTGGTAACGTAGGACGCCATGCATTCGGTGGATGAAGCGCGGGCGCTCCTGTGCGGGGTGGCGACCCCGATCGGCGAGACGGAAGAAGTCGCGCTGGCGGTGGCGTCGGGCCGCTGGCTGGTCGATCCGGTTGTGGCCGATCGCGACGATCCCCCGTTCGAAAAAGCACTCATGGACGGCTACGCCCTGCGCGCCGCCGAAACGCCGGGCACGCTGCGCCAGACGGCGCGCATCGAGGCGGGCCAGGATGCCATCGACCCGATCGAGCCGGGCACATGCGCGTGGATCAACACCGGCGGGCCGGTGCCGCCCGGCGCCGATGCGGTCGCCCGGGTCGAGTGGACACGTGAGAACGCCGGCGTCGTCGAGATCGACCGCGCCGTCCCGCGCGGCGAGGCGGTGCTGCCGCGCGCGGATCTCGTGCGCGCGGGAGACGAGCTTTGCAGCGGTCGCCTCGATCCCGAGCGCATCGCGGTCTGCGCCTCCGCCGGTCTCGATCCGGTTCGCGTGCGCCGCCGCCCGGTCGTGGCGGTGATCGCGACCGGCAACGAACTGGCGGCCACGCCCGGCCCGCACGACATTCGCAACAGCAACGGCCCGCTGCTGGTCTCACTGCTGCAGCCGTATGCCGATGTCGTCGATCTAGGCGTGGTGGGCGACGAGATCGAGGCGACGCGGGCGGCGTTCGAAATCGGCCTCGCCTACGACGTGCTGGTCACGACCGGCGGCGTCTCGCGCGGCGATCTCGACCTCGTGCGCCCCGCGCTCGAATCGCTGGGCTGCGAAGTGTTGCTGCACGGCGTGGCGTTGCAGCCCGGCAAACCGTTCCTCGTCGCGCGGCGCGGCGACTCGTTCGCCTTCGGCCTGCCCGGCAACCCCGCCAGCGCGCTCGTTTGCGCGGATCTCTTCGTTTTGCCGTTCCTCGTGGCGTTGCAGGGGGGCTCGTTCGACGCGACACCGGCGCGCCGCGAAGGAGTGCTCACCGCACCGGTCAAGGCGTCGGCGGAGCGGCGGCGCGTCTTTCCCTGCGTGCGCGAGGGCGACCGCATCCATCCGCTTCCCTTCCGCAGCTCGGCCGACCTCTACACGCTGCCGCGCGCCAACGGCTATCTCGTCATCGAACCGGGCGCCGATCTCGCCGAGGGCGACCGCGCCACGTGCCTTGTTCCCGAGCGTTTCGCGGCACGCTGATGAAGTGGATCGTCGCCCTGCTCGTTGCGGTGCCGCTGGTGCTGTCGTTCCTGCCCGGACTGCCTACGCACGGTTACGGGCTCGTGCTGCTGGGTCTGCTGCCGCTTTACTACTGGCGGCGCCCCGCGCACCGTCCGCGCCTGCTGGCGTACGCCGCCGCGATCGGCATAGGGACGCTGGCGTGGCCCGATCCCGATCTCGGCTTCCTCGGCTGGGTGCTGCTCTTGCCCTATCTCTGGGCGCGCGAACGGGATGACGGTGCGAACTGGTGGCGCTCGGCGTTCCTGTTCGGGTTTATGCGCGCGATCGCCGGCTTCTACTGGCTTGGAAACGTCCATTTCACCGCCTGGGTCGGCACCTGCGTGCTTTCCGGAGTCGGCTTCGTGGTGGGCTACGAGCTGGTTCTGCGCCGTGCGCGCTTTATGCCTTTCGCGCTGCGCGGGGCGATCGGCTGGCTGCTCTTCGAGTGGATGCACGGCTGGCTGGGCGGGGGCTTTCCGTGGCGCTACATCGCCCACACCCAGCACGACTATCTGCCGCTGATCCAGATCGTGGCGCTCTTCGGCGTGCCCGCGCTTTCGTTCCTGATGGCGTTTTCGCAGCACGCCGTCTACGAGGCGTGGAAGGCGCGACGCCAGACCCGTTCCCTGCGGCTCGCGGCGTTTTCCATCGGCCTCGTCGCCGCCTACGGCTTTTTTCGATTGGGCAGCGCGCCGACGATTCCCGACGACGCGCCCACGATCCTGCTGGTGCAGACGGCGGCGCCGCAGTCGCTCAAGGAGCAGCGATTCGACAATTTCGAGGCGTTCGAGCGACGGTTGCGCGCCGATACGGTTGCGGGCATCAAGGCGCACCCCGAGGCGCAACTCGTCGTTTGGCCGGAAACGATGTTCCCGCTGCCCTACCTTGAGGATGCGACCGACACGCGCTACTCCATCGAGCGCTATGCGCGCAGGCTGGCGCGCAGCCATGGACGGGCGGCGATCTACGGCGTGAACAGCTACCCCGATTACGCGGCCTACAAGACGCAGCGCGGCTACAACTCGGCGCTGCTGGTTCGCAAGGACGGTTCGCTGGGCGGTCTCTACCGCAAGCAGTGGCTGGTTCCAATGGGGGAGGAGTTTCTCCCGCGCCGCGTGCTGTCCGATGCGTGGAGCGATTCGTTCATGGATTTCTTGCAGCGCACGATGGGCTACCCCGGCACGAGTGACATGTACACCGGCGCGGGCGCCGTAACGCTCGATGCGGGCCCGGGCCTGCGGTGCGCGATGTCGATTTGTTTCGAAGGGCTCAGTCCCGGCATGACGGCCACGTCCGCGCAGCATGAAGACCCCGACCTGATCCTGAATCTCGTCAACAACGCGTGGTTCGCGAAGAGTTGGGAGGAGCGGCAGATGCTCGCCATCTTCCAGTTCCGCGCCGTCGAGACCGGTTTGCCCTTCGTGAGTTGCGTGAACGGCGGTGTTTCCGGCGTGATCGCGCCGAGTGGCGAGGTCGTGGCGAGCCTCGACCAGGTCATGGAACCGGGGGTTTTGGCAGTCCGCGTGCCGCCTGCTTGGGGCGCTACGGTCTTCCTTAAAGGCGGATGTTGGGCGCTGCCCGCGGCGCTCTTTTTGGCCGCACTCGGTTTCTTTCTGAGCGAAAGGCGCAGAAAGTCGAATGCTCCACAAAAAGGCCCGTAAAAAGCGGGATTTCAGCTTCTTGGGTTCGCCTTGACTCCCGGGGGGCCTTTTGCTGATATGTCGCGCTGTCCAAGCGGACAAGTAACTCCCGGGGCCAGACGGTGATACCAAGTGGCCGCGGGCGGAGATCGGCGAAGAAGTTAATCGGCAAGTGATTGCCGAACATCTGAAGATTCGGAGAGGAGACGGTCCATGTCGAGCATGGCGAAGATTTTCGTCGTGGTGAACCTTGTCATCATCGTGGCGGTTTTTGGTTCCGCTGCGACTCTACTCGGTGCCCAGGATGACTACCGCAAGGCACTGACTGAGACGGCAAACAAGGCACGCGATACCCACGCGAAGCAGAAGAAGATGATCGATGACGCGCGAGCGCAAACTGCGTCGCAGCGTACAAAGGCCATCAATGAGATGAACCGCGCGAATGATGCTGAACAGCGCTTCGAGATGGCCAAGGCCAATTCGGACAGCGCGAACCAGATCAACGTGTCCAACGGTGCGGCCCTCGAGCGCCTGTCGGGCGAGTACAACTCGCTCCGCAAGCTCTATGAAGGCCAGGCGGAGATGATCAAGACGCTCCAGTCGAGCGCCAAAGACGCCGACCAGAACTACACCGACAAGAACACGGCGTGGGAGCGGGCGGTCAAGGAAGCCGCTCAACGTGCGAACCGCATCGCCGAACTCGACGATTCGGTGCGCACGCTCCAGGCAGAGCACAAGGCGAAGATGGACGAGCTCCGTACGACCAAGTTCTGGCTCGAGGAGATGGAGAAGCGCTTCGGTTCCATCCGTGGCGAGCAGATCATCGACGTCGAGGGCCGAGTCCTCGAGGTGCGTGAGGCGGTCGGTGGCGTCGTGATCGTGATCATCTCGATCGGTCGCGAAGACAAGGTCACTGTCGGGTCCGAGTTCAAGATCAGCCGCGGCCGCGACTTCGTCGGGTTCGCCAAGGTCACCCGTGTGATGAAGAACTCGGCCGTCGCCGAATTCGACACGCGGTTCGCAGGCAAGGGCGCACCGGTTCGCAGCGGCGACCGCGCCTACAGCCGCTAAAGGGAAGGGCAGGCGAATATGGCCAAGGACGAATATCTCGAGATCCAGGATCTCGACACCACTCCGGAGGCAGACAAAGTCTCCATGGCACTGATCTACATCACGACGATCCTTGCCATCGGCGCCTTCGTCGTCATCCAGATGAAAATGAAGGAATACGGCATCGGCATGATGTCCGACTAGTTCCGAATCTTTCCGATCTCAACCGGATCCGTCGCGAGGCGGGTCCGGTTTTTTTTTGGCGTTTGCGCACCCGGATGAAAAGTACGCGCCGCTTTCCTGCACCCTGACACCACCCGTTCCTATAATCCGCGATCGTAAGTATGAAGGGCCTCGACTGGATTCTCGGAAAGTTCTCTGTGGACATGGGTATCGACCTGGGCACGGCGAATACCCTCGTCTATGTGCGCGGACGGGGGATCCTGCTCAATGAGCCCTCCGTCGTGGCGGTTCGCAAGGGGAGCACCGAGGTGCTGCTCAACGGGCGCGCGGTCGGAACCACGGCGAAGGAGATGCTGGGCAAGACGCCCGCCAACATCGTCGCCATCCGTCCCATGAAAGACGGCGTGATCGCCGATTTCGAGGTGACGGAGCAGATGCTCAAGTACTTCATCCACAAGGTGCACGGGCGCAGTTGGGCGGTCAGCCCGCGCGTCGTAATCGCCGTGCCGTCGGGTATCACGCCGGTCGAAAAGCGCGCGGTGATCAACTCCGCCGAGCGCGCGGGGGCCCGCAAGGTCTACCTGATGGAGGAGCCCATGGCGGCGGCCATCGGTTGTGGCCTGCCCTTCGCCGAGCCGCGTGGTTCCATGATCGTGGATATCGGCGGCGGCACCACGGAGGTCGCGATTTTATCGCTGGGCGGCATCGTCCAGGCGCACTCCATCCGCACCGCCGGTGACGAGATGGATCTCGCCGTGGTCGACCACATGCGCACCGCGTACGACCTGCTGATCGGCGAACTGAGCGCCGAAACGGTCAAAATGGCCATCGGCAGCGCCTTCCCGCTCAAGAAAGAGCAGACGATGGAAGTGCGCGGCCTCGACAGGAAAAAGGGGTTGCCGAAGAAGGTGGTGGTCACCTCCGAGGAGATTCGCGAGGCGATCTCCGAGCCGGTGGGGGAGATCATCGACTCGGTGCGCAACACGCTCCACTCGTGTCCGCCGGAGCTCGCCGGCGATTTGATCGAACAGGGCATCGTGCTGGCCGGCGGTGGCGCCCTGCTGCGCGGCATCGGCGCGGCCATCAGTGAATCGGTCGGGCTTCCGACGCGCATCGCCGACGAGCCCTTGACCTCCGTCGTGCGCGGCACCGGCGTGTTCCTCGACAACCTCTCGGAGGTGAAGTCGATCCTGGAGCAGGCGGAAGAGCATTAGCGCGACCGGCTTTGGGCTTTGAGCCTTGGGCTTTGCGCCGCCACTAGGGCGACCCCACGCCGAAGAGCACGATTGGGCCTCGTCAGCGCCGATCCGCAGCGAGCGGAAGCACAGCCGAGTCCCCTTCGCGTTCGCATGCGAGTGGATGGACTGGTCGTTTCGCAAAGCTCTGAGCCCAGAGCCCAAAGCCGTTCTGCAACAACGCCCACCCGCGATTAGTAGAAGCACTAGATCTGGTTGAGAAAGGGGCATTGGGGTACTAGAATCTGTATCCCGGCCCGCCGCACGCGCCTCGGGAGCCACGCGTCATGCGCTTCTCACGGATCGATCGATTTCTCCTCGTCCTCGCCGCGCTATTTGTGCTGGCGGCGCTGCGTGGCCGCAGTCTGCCGGGCGAGGAGGTGCTGCCCGACCTCTACAGCACCTTCGTCCAGCGCCCCTTGCTGGCCGCGACCGCCGGTGAGAGTGCCAGCGAGACGCAGCAGATCACCAAGCTCAAGAGTCAGGTCGCCAGTCTCGAACGCGAGGTGCGCCAGCTTCGCGATCAGGTGGCCGACACGCGACGCCAGGCGCGCTACTTCGCGGAGTTGGATTGGCCGGTTCCTCCGCGGTCGATTCCAGCATGGGTCACCGGCATCGATCCCGATCCGTGGCAGCGCGCGTTTAACATCGGCTGCGGCACGGCGGACGGCGTCAGGCTCGGTCGCGGCGGCCACCAGAAGCTGGCGGTCATATCGGGCCGTGCACTGCTCGGAGTCGTGATCGAGACGGGGCGTCGGCTCTCTACCGTGCGGCGCATCGACGACGATCGCTTCCGTCTGGAGGTGGAGCTCGAAACCCCGGAGGGCGTTCTGCGCGGCATTCTCCGCGGCCAGGGTAGCGAGCAGATGTCGCTGCGATTCGTGCACCGCGCGCGTGAACTCGCCGACGGCATGCCGGTCTTCACGAGCAGCTTCGATCGCGACATTCCGCCCGGATTGCTGGTCGGTCGCATCCGTTCGGTCAAGGACGCGGAGTCGGACGGCATCTTCGAGGTCGCGGTCGAACCCGCGTCCGCGTTCGTGCGGCTGGGCCAGGTGGAAGTCCTCGTCCCGAGGGGGGCGCGGTGATCGTACTCGCCCTGCTCCTCGCTGTTCTTGCCGACACCACCCTCCGCCGCTTCCTGCCAGGCACGGATTTCCAGCTGTCGGCGCTGCCCAGTATTCCGCTCATTACCGCCTTCTACATCGGGCTTCACGCGCGTCGCAGCAGCCAACTCGGCTACGCCATCTTGCTCGGTCTGATTCTCGACTGTTTCAGCGCGCGACCGCT
>Ga0164315_10002280_pt1 | contig 14719 bp, 11 predicted proteins | sample GuaBasSedimGuay6_FD_113737 | JGI IMG/M metagenome (GOLD analysis project Ga0164315, IMG submission 113737) | Subseafloor sediment microbial communities from Guaymas Basin, Gulf of California, Mexico - Guay6, Core 4569-2, 0-3 cm | ecosystem: Environmental > Aquatic > Marine > Hydrothermal vents... | reverse complement strand
CAATGAACTGTATGACGGCCAGCATGCCGGACACATTACCGATAAACGGTATGGATCTTGCCGGGACCACAAGGGATAGATCGGCAAACCCGATTACAGGACAGATGGAGCTGTCACTCATGGTTAACAGGGTGTGGCCGCTGCGGCGGATCATCTTGCTCAGCTTGATCAGTTCATTGGGATACCGGGAAGTTGCCATCAGGATTACCAGACAGTTGGGATGGGCATTGGTCAGCATGTCAAAGCAGGTAGAGTCACTGCCTTTAAGGATATGAACCCCTTTTCTGATTTTGGTCAAAGACCAGCCAAGATAGTAAGCAAAGGTATAGGATAGTCTTGAACCGACAACATAGACAGAATGGCTTTTATCCAGGTGGTCAATAAATTGGTTCATGGTTTCAATATTAATATTTTCATAAAGATATTTAAGGTTGTTCAATTCTTCCAGGATACCCCGGTGAAGCCTGTCCGTCCCTGGCTCCTTAATGCCTTTGATGGCTACTCTTTCAGGAAGAGAAAGGCCTGTGTTGACAAAGTCTTTTAAAGCTTCCTGAAATTCTGAATATCCTTTGTATCCCAGGGTGCTGACAAATCGGACCACGGTGGCTTCACTGATCCCGCAGGTTTCAGCCAATTCCTTGGTGGTCATGAAAACCGCCTTGGAAGGGTTTTGCATGATATAGGTGCCAAGGGTCTGGGCCTTTGGGGTGAGGGACTCCAATTTGTTCGAGATATCAGTGATTACGGGGTGTGATCCAGGGTCATTCATTATTTTTTTTACCTGATTAAGTGTATTGTAATAAGCTAATATTATTTGTTTTTATAAAAAGGAAATGACTTTGTCAAGGGTCTATGAAAGAAAAAATATCATTTATGGAATAAATACTTGACAGAAATCATTTCATCCTATAGTGAAGAAAATGGATAAGATGTAATTTAACAACAATCCATAATTTTAAGAGAAGGCCAATGTTTTTTAAAAGCAAACCCATGTGGGGGAAAAAAACCAGACTTAAATCAAGCTATGATGCGGTTATCATTGGAGGCGGGCTTCACAGCCTGGCAACGGCTTATTTTCTTGCAAAAGAACATGGCATCACAAATATCGCGATTATAGAGAAGAACTATATCGGATTTGGCGGTGCTGGAAGAAATACGGCGATTGTTCGCGCCAATCAGCGAACCCAGTATAATGTTCCCCTTTACAAGGAAGCCCTTGACCTCTGGCCGGTTCTGACAAAGGACCTGGATTATAATTTAATGTTTAATAATTGCGGGAATTTAAACCTCATGCACTCTGAAGCTGCCATGAAGGCTGCCCGCATGACCATTGCCACAGCTCAGTTTCATGGGGTGGAAAGTCATCTCATTGACGCAAAGCAGGCAAAAGAGCTGGTTCCGGCCTTAAATATCTCCGAGGATATTACCTTTCCCATTCACGGGGCCATGTTCCATCCGCCGGGTGGTGTTGTCCGCCATGATGCCGTGGTCTGGGGGCTTGCAAGAGGTGCTGCTGAAAGAGGCGTTGAGATTCACCAGCAGACAGAAGCATTGGGAATCGGCACAAAAAATGGCAAGGTGACCTCTGTGACCACCAGCCGGGGAACCATTAATACCAGACAGGTGTTGATTTCAGCCGGGGGCTATTCTGCTGCCCTGATCTATAATATGCTGGGGATCAAGCTTCCCATAAGTGTTTTGACAATCCAGGCCATGGTCACCCAGCCTTTGAAACCGGTTCTGGATCATGTGGTTTCTTCCGGAGCCTACCATTGTTATGCCAACCAGACCTTGAAAGGTGAAATTGCCACGGGTGCCCACATGGATCCCTGGCCGAATTATACCACTTTAAATACGGCTCATTACATCAAACATCAGGCTGAAGCACTTTCTGAATTTCTGCCTTGCTTCAGGGGCATTCGTTTCATGAGAATCTGGGGCGGCTTAGCAGATATGACACCTGATATGGCACCCATCATGGATGGCAACAACCAGGTTGAAGGATTTTTCATGGACTGTGGATGGGGTTACTTTGGATTTAAATCCTGCTCTGCCGTGGGCAAATACATGGCCCAATACATGGCAACAGACATTTGCCCCGACATGTTGAAACCCTTTGCCCTGAAGCGGTATCAAGAACACAGGCTCATGGGTGAGACGGCAGCGCTTGTAAGCTACAGCCCGGACAATTAGAGGAGACAAAAATATGGCATTAACAATCACATGTCCAATTTGCGGAAAAAGAAACGGATATGAATTCAGATTTGGCGGAGAGGAAAAAGGCCCGAGACCTGATGAAAAAGATCTGACACCGGAAGCCTGGTGCGATTATGTGCATTTAAACAAATGTGCTGCAGGGGTCCAGCAGGAATGGTGGTACCACAAAGATGGCTGCGGGTCATGGTTTTCCATTTACCGGGACACGACCACGAATCTTGAAAAGCAAGAAACTGGGGGGCGGAAATGATGAACCGGTTTAATCATTTGCCTACATTAAAAATAGATACTGCCCGGAAAATTGCTTTTACATATAAAGGTAAAAAATATTTTGGGCGAAAGGGCGACACCGTTGCAACGGCGTTATATGCAAACGGAATACGGATTTTTGCCAGAAGTCTAAAATATCACAGGCCCAGGGGGCTTTACAGTCTTGACGGCGAATGCAGCAATACCTGCATGGAAGTGGATGGTATCCCCAATGTCCGGTGTGAAAACACTTTACTTGAAGATGGTATGGTCATAAAAGAGCAAAATGTTAAAGGGTCTGCAGAAAATGATTTACTTTCTTTTCTGGATAAACTGGACTGGCTGATGCCGGCAGGATTTTATTATAATGTCATGCACAAGCCTGCGAAAATCTGGCCAATCGCAATGAAGCAGATCCGAAAAGCTGCCGGACTGGGTAAGATCAGTCCTGATTTTAAAATGCCGGGTATTTTTGATGAGATTTTTCTGAACACAGATGTCTGCATCATCGGTGGAGGCCCTGCCGGAATGATGGCTGCTATTTGCGCAGCCCAAAAAGGCTTGCGGGTCATTTTGATGGAATCTCGTCCCTGGCTGGGCGGATTTTTTGAATACCGATCAAGCCCGTATAAAAAAGGAAAAACCCTTCACGAAAGGGCAGGCCGGCTTGCAAAAGAGGTGGAATCCTTTGAAAATATAAGGGTATTTACCCATACATCTGCTGTTGGAACCTATAACAACAACCTTATTACAGGGTTCCAGATCGGAAAAAAAGAGGATGTCTTTAACCAGCGGTATATTGAGATTAGAGCCAGAAGTGTTGTTGTTGCAACGGGATGTATTGAAAGGCCCTTGATTTTTGATAACAATGAAAGACCCGGGGTCATGCAGATTGGTTGTGCCTTACGCATGGCCAAAACCTATGGCCTGCTTGCCGGCAAAAAAGCGGTTTTCAGTATTGGTCATGATCTGGGGCTTGAAGCCGCGCTTGAACTTTCCGACCTTGGCCTTGCCATTGGATGTATTGCCGATATCAGGGAAGATGGTCAGAACCCGGTGCTGTTGAAAAAAATACAGGATAAGAACATTTTGTTTTTAAAAGGGTGGGTGGCCACAAAAGCCCATGGCAGAAAACTTGTAAAAAAAGTGAGTCTTGCAAGTGTTGACGGCCAGGTGTCAAAAACATTTGACTGCGATCTTGTTGTGGCATCGGCCGGGATGACACCTGTTACCGGTCATATTACCGTGGCCCGGGGAACCCTTAAGTATGATAACCATACGGGGTTTTTCCTGCCGGATCAAATGCCGGAAAAAATGCATGCCGCAGGTCGTCTTTTAGGTCTTAATGATCCTTTGTCTATTGAAACGTCAGGCACTCTTGCAGGTTTAAAGGCTGCCTTTGACTGTGAAAATTGTTCCATCAGGGAAATCGGTGAAGCGAAAAAAGCTCTGGAAAACCTTCCGGGACCGGATCGGGGGACAAAGCTTGTAACCGCACCGGTAAAAGGTCGTAAGAGTTTTATCTGTTTTGATGAAGATGCAACCATTAAAAATATTAAACAGGCCATAGATAAGGGCTTTGATATGCCGGAACTGATCAAGCGGTTTACAGCCACGGGATTAGGACCGGGACAGGGCGGTATCCCCGGTCATAACCTGCCCTTATATGTGGCTAAATATCAGGCCCTGCCCGATATTTCCATCAGACCCACCAATGTCAGGCCTCCCCTTGTTCCCACATTGATTGCTACCTATGCCGGGGTCAATCACAAAATGTTCAAAATAACGCCCATGGATGAGATGCAGAGAAAAGAAGGTGGAATTTTCAGGAATCTCGGTGTATGGCAACGGGCTCGATATTTTTCCGATGATTTATCCTGTAAAAAAGAGATTGAAAATGTCAGATCAAATGTGGGAATGCTGGATGGATCAACCCTTGGTAAGTTCAGACTCCATGGGCCGGATGCATTAAAAGCCCTCCAGCGGGTATTTATCTCAGATATGTCCAAATTAAAACAAGGACGGATCAAATATTCTGCCATGTGTAATGATGATGGCTGCGTGATAGATGATGGGGTTGTCGTCAAACAGGGAGAAAATGATTATTATTTCACAACATCAAGTGGCCGTGCAGGACAGACCGTTGAATGGATCAGATACCACACCCGGTATGATGGGTGGGATTTTGCCATTGTAAACCTTACAGATGCCATGGGGGTCATAAATCTTTCAGGACCCAATTCAAGGAAGGTGCTTGAAAAAGTTGTGGATATTGATATTTCAAATGAAGCTTTTGGGTATTCTGAATACAAAACCTTTAAAATACAGGATACAATTCCTGTAAGAGGCATGCGCCTGGGATTTGTGGGCGAACTTTCCTATGAGCTGCATGTGCCATCTTCGTATATGAAGGCTGTGTGGCTCATGCTCAAGGAAGCGGGAAAAGAATTCAATATATTAAATTTTGGTGTTGAAGCCCAGAACGTGCTTCGTATGGAAAAATGTCATATCATCCTGGGTATGGAATCTGAACAGAGAACCAATCTTCTGGATGTGGGCCTTGGTTTTTTGTGGGATCGCAAAAAAACAGAGGCAAAAACCGTGGGTGCTGTGGCGTTGCGCCAGGCAGAAAATGATCAGACCCGGCTTAAGCTTGTGGGCTTTAAAATGGAAAACAATGGAAGAGCTCCCAGGGATGGTGCATTGATTGTGGATGACAAGGTCAGGGGATATATTGCTACGGCAAGGGACAGCTTTTCATTAAAGGAAGCTGTGGGAATGGCCCTGGTTGAGGCACCTCTTTCCAAAATCGGCACAAGGCTCACGATTTTTGAGGATGAGTGCGGTGATGAAAGGATTTATGGAAAAGTAGTTGCCATGCCGTTTTATGATCCGGAAGGCAAACGGATGAAAATATAAGGACAAATCATGGAAGAGATACAAAGAGTTTCCCCGGTTGTATTGAAAAGTACACCCCTTAAAACTGAGACAAGGGATAATTGGGCGGTGGTTATGGAGTACCATGGAGAAGGTGACGGGCCATTCCTGGTTGACTTGAGTCACAAACCGCGGTTTGATCTACAGGATGCCAACCTTGCAGTCATAAAACCGTTTGGAATTTTATTCCTGCAACACCAGGCGATTGTATTCTTGAAAACGGTATTCTTGCCAATCGCATGAACCGCACACAGGTCTCATTGTTTAATTTTAACGGGCAGGACAATGTCAGCATGCCGGATGAACCCGGATATACGGATGTCACAGAATCAACCTTATGTATCGCGCTGATCGGGAAAAATGTGTTTTCAATCTGTGAGAAATTGACAGCCCTTGATTTTATGGATAATCAAAGAAAGGCACCTTTCCTTTTTCAGGGTCCTTTTTCCCATGTGCCGTGTCAGATAGTGACATTGAGTAAAGAGATTGATAGTACAGGAATTATATTGACCTGCTCAAGAGGATATGGAAGAGATATGATCCATTCCATTCTTGCCGCAGGTGAAGAGTTTGGGTTGCAACCAGCCGGCGAAAGCAGGTTTACCAACTGGATCAAGGCTCTTTAATAAGCCAATAATCGGGGTCAGACCCCAATAGTTGGGTTTAGCAATTGGGTTAAGAATTTTCAGGTTTTCTATGAGAAACAAAATAGAAGGAGAAAAAAAACATGGACAAAAAAGTTGATGCAATTATTATTGGAGCCGGTGTAATAGGATGCCCCATCGCTTACGAGCTTTCAAAAATCGGATATAAAACCCTTACTGTTGACAAGCATACAGATGCCGGAGAAGGCTCAACCGCTGGATCTTGTGCCATTGTAAGAGCCCATTACTCTACTGCCGACGGTGTTGCCATGGCCTATGAGGGCTTTAAATACTGGCTGAACTGGGAAAAATATCTGGATAATGTAAAAGATGAAAAAGGACTTGCCAGGTACATGAACACAGGATCTTTGTTGGTCAAATCCCAGGGGCACGACTGGAAAAAAGTTCAGAAAAATTATGATGAAGTGGGTGTGAAGTACGAAGAATGGGATAATGATAAAATAAAAAAAATGATTCCCATTGTTGATCTCCACGAATTCTGGCCCATCACTCGTCCTGAAGACCCGGCGTTTTATAATGAACCTGTAAAAGAGCTTGAAGGGGGGATTTTCTGCCCTGAAGGCGGTTATGTCAATGACCCGACCCTGTCTGCCCATAATATCATGAGGGCTGCTGAAGCAAAGGGCGCCAAGTTTATGTTTAATGCCGAGGTAGTTGATATCAGAAGTGAAAATGGCAAAGTAACAGGCATTACATTGAAAGACGGCACCCGGATTGATGCGCGGATTGTTGTTAATGTTGGCGGGCCCCATTCCTTTAAGATTAATAAGATGGCCAAAGGTGTATGGGAAGGCTGCAACATTAAAACAAAGGCACTTCGCCATGAAGTCATGTATTGTCCTTCACCTGAAGGATATGATTATCTCAATGACGGGTATCACATGTCTGATGGAGATATCGGCTGCTATGTCCGCCCTGAAGTGGGGAATACATTTTTGGTCGGCAGTGAAGATCCGGACTGCGATCCCCAGGAATGGGTTGATCCTGACACCTTTTATGCCGGCAAAGGCGGGCATGGCAAGGATAATGTCCTCACTGAAGAGCAGTGGAAAGCACAGTGCTACAGGCTTGGCAAACGGATTCCAACGCTTTCCGTACCCAACCAGCCAAAAGGGGTTGTTGATCTTTATGACTGCTCTGATGACTGGATTCCTGTTTATGATAAGTCTGATCTGCCAGGGTATTATATGGCAATCGGGACCAGTGGAAACCAGTACAAAAATGCACCCGTTGTCGGGCACATGATGGCCAAGTTGATCGATGCCTGCGAAAAGGGTCTGGATCATGATAAAGAGCCCTTGCAATACAAGTTCAAGTATACTGACAGGTCAACCAATGTGGGTTTTTTCTCAAGAAAACGGGAGATAAATTATAATAGTTCTTTTTCAGTTAATGGATAATAGATGCAAATCTATGTTTGTATCAAGCATGTTCCTGATTCTGCCGCTAATATTTCCATAATCGGTAAAAACAGTATTGATGAAAATGTAAACTTTCTTTTAAACCCCTATGATGAGCATGCACTTACTGAAGCTGCCAGAATTAAAAATAATCTGCCCGGTACTGAAGTGATAGCGGTCTGCCTGGGTAAAGCAGATGCTGAAAAAACCCTTCGGTCTGCCCTGGCCATGGGGGCTGATCGAGGGATTTTGATTGCCAAAGAGAAAAATTACGACAGCAGGGTAACTGCCCTTGCCCTTAAGGCAGCCATTGAACATGATGGAAAACCCGGGCTGATTTTTACGGGCAAAGAATCCATTGACGAGGGCGGCATGCAGACCATGTTCCGGATCGGGGCGTTATTTGATTTTCCAGTTGCCACAAATGTGGTCAAGCTGGATATTGAGGCGGACAGGGCAGTTGTTGTTTGTGAACTGTCCGGCGGCATTACCCATACCTATGAGATGTCTTTGCCCTGCGTTATGGGCACGGGAAGAGGATTGAATACGCCCAGGTATCCGACTTTTCCGGATGTGGTTAAATCAAAAAAAAAACCGGTCCAGAAAATTGCTTTTACTGATTTGAATATTAAAGTTTCTTTGGCTGGAATGCGCGTTATTGAATTAAAACCCTTGTACCAGGCCCGTCAGCCCAAAGAGATCAAGGGTGATGCCACCGTTGTTGCCAAAGAACTGATCAGAATTCTTAAACAAGAGGCAAAGGTTCTATAATGAAAAATATCGGAGTCATAATAGAACTGGATAAAGGAAGGGTTAAAGAAGCCAATTTGGGTATGATCACCCTGGCAAGAGCAAAAGATGTTAAGCTTTTTGCTTTTGTGCTGGATAAGCAGGCAATAAGTGTAAAAGCGGTTCTGGAATCCTTCGGCATCACAACGATTGTTGAAATCTGCCTTGCAAAAGACCAGCAGAATAACCCGGCAACAAGGGCAAAAGCCATGATAAATGCCATTAAAAAATTTAATATTTCCATGGTTTTCGGTCTTTGTACGGCAATGGGCAAAGATTTTTTACCGCGTATGGCAGCATTGCTTGACGCTCCCCTGGTCATGGATTGTTTTTTTGTCGATCTTGAACAAAAAACAGCAAGAACATACCAGTATTCAGGTAAAACCATTGCCACGATACAATTATCAGGACAGACCCTTTTGTTTGGTATCAGACCCAATGCTATTGAACCTGTCAAGGCGCAGGAAAAAGCACGGATCTTGAAATTTGATTCAAGCCATGTTTTTGCCGGGGGGTTAAGGGTTATTAAATCAGGCGGAGCTGAAAAGAGTACCGCCATCAACCTTGCCGAGGCTGATGTGATTATTGCCGGAGGAAGAGGGATGAAAAACAGTGAAAACTTTAATATCCTTTTCCAGTGCGCTTCAAAGATCAATGCTGCTGTCGGCGCCTCCAGGGTGGCCGTGGATTCAGGTTGGGTCCCCTATTCCATGCAGGTGGGACAGACAGGTGAGAAAGTAAGCCCAAAGGTTTATATTGCCTGCGGCATATCAGGGTCTATCCAGCATTTTGCCGGGATGAAAACCTCGGGAATGATTATCGCGATAAACACGGATGAAAATGCTTCCATCCTGTCAAACTGTGATTATTATGTGAAGAAAGATGCGTTAGAGATCATTCCCGTGCTTACAAGAATTCTGGACAATGGCTGAGATAAAAAAATATGACGGCAACGCGTTTGTATGATAAAAGTTAGCTGGCATAAATTTTTATCTGAAAATGAGTAGAGAAAAGAACATGAGCTTAGCAAAACAATTTGGTCAACTGCTTCATATAGATCTTAACTCAGGTCTCTGCAATCTATGCGCATTCCCTGAAACGGCTGCTGAGTTTATCGGAGGCCGCGGCTTTAATATCTGGTATCTTTATCATCATCTTCCATTAGGAACAGATCCTCTGGCCCCTGAGAACATTCTTATGATGTCCTGCGGCCTTCTTACCGGGTCATCTGCGCCGACCTCATCAAGACTGCACCTTAATGCGCTTTCGCCTTTGACAGGCATTTTGGGAAGCTCAAATATAGGAGGGTATGCAGGTGCCTGGCTTAGATCCTGTAACATTGCTGCAATTATTATCACAGGCAAATCGAAAAATCCTGTTTTTCTTTATATTGATGCCAATGGTGGACGTCTTGAGGATGCATCCCATCTGTGGGGACGTGACACCATTGAAACCCAGGAGATGATTAAACAATCCCATAAGGATAAAAAATTAAAAATTCTCACCATCGGTCCTGGTGGTGAAAACAAGGTCGGATTTGCCGCAATTATCAGCGAGCGGGATCATGCTGCCGGCAGAACGGGAATGGGATCTGTCATGGGATCAAAAAATCTTAAAGCCATTGTGATTTCCAAAGGAAGCCACAAACATTTTCCTGCCGTAACACCCTCACAGAAAAAAGCGGTTAAAGAGTATGTGTCTTTGATAAAAAATTCAAAGGAGTTTGATTTTTTTTCAAAATATGGCGGTGCCGGATATGTTAAATGGGTAAATGATCTTGGGGTCATGGGCAGGAAAAATTATAGCAAAATCGGAACCAGGCATATTGAAAAGATAGATGGCCGGCAAATGGATAAAAATATCGTTCGATCCAGTGGCTGCTTTCGATGTCCTGTACAATGTAAAGCTGATCTTAAGTTGGATGGATTGGACAAAGAGACGCTTTTTACACGACCTGAATTTGAACCTGTTCTTAACCTGGGGCCCAAATGCGGTCTTGAAGATCTGAATCAGATAATCAAGCTGGATAATCTGTGCAGCCGGCTGGGAATAGACAGTACTTCAGCCGCCTCAGCTATTGCCTTTGCCATGGATCTTTTTGAGAAAAAAATATTGCCTGAAAATTTGATTGGAGGCCTTGACCTTTCCTGGGGCAATGCCGAAACCATGGAAATATTAATTTTTCAGATGGTTGAGGGCCAAGGCCTTGGCAGAATTTTAAGCCGGGGTGTAAGAAAAGCGGCCCAACTCATCGGCAATGGCGCATCAAAATATGCAGTCCATATCAAGGGACTGGAACTTACGGCCTATCATCCTGCCGCCATTATGGGCACAGCCCTTGGGTATGCAGTGTCAAGCCGGGGTGGTGATTATAATAATGTGTACGCATCTCTTGAATACAGCTGGACTAAAGAAGAAGCAGAAAAAGAGTTTGGAACCTGCGAAGCAGTTAATATCAAATCCATCTGTGCAAAAGGGCTGGTGATCAAAAAAGCTGTTACCACCAATATCATTGTTGATAGCCTGGGTCTTTGCAAGGTACCGGTTTTATCTCTTTTAAAATCCTTTAACCTTGAAAGTGAGGTCAGACTCATTAATGGCCTGACGAATTTAAACCTTTCAAAAAAAGATCTTTTTGATGCAGGACAAAAAATTGCAAGTCTTGAGAAACTTTTCAATATCCGGCATGCAAAAGAAGATATTAAAGACAAACTTCCTGAAATGTTTATGAACAAAGAAAACGACCAGGGATTAACCCTGAAAAATTTTGAAATCATGTTACAGGAATACTACACTGCCATGGGGTGGGATGAAAAGGGAATCCCTCCTGAACCGGTCTATAAAACAAATTTTATCAAATTGGAGGAGAAAAAATGATTCAGTCTTCAAATATTCAAACAAGATCCGTTGGGATGAAGATATTCACGGATGACCAGATCTGGGAAATAAAACAGGCTGCCTTTGATATTATTGAAAGAGTCGGGTTTAAATGCCGGCACAAACAAGTTCATAAAATGATGAAACAGGCTGGTGCCCGGGTTAAGGACAACAATATTAAAATTCCAAGACATATTGTTAAACAATGCCTGGTCACAACCCCTGAAGGCTGGACCATATATGACCGAAACGGAAAAAGGGCAATGGAAGTAGAAGGGGAAAAAAGTCATTATGGCACATCCACTGCCAGCCCCTTTACAAGGGATGCATTTACCGGTGAAATTCGGAATACCGGTATCAAGGATATTGAACTGGGTGCCAAAGTTGCGGATTCCCTGGATGGTATTGATTTTGTCATGCCCATGGGAACAGCCCAGGATGTACCGGCAGATGCAGCGGAAGTCCATGAATTCCCAGCCATGGTTTCCAACACGACAAAACCGTCTGTTTTCATCGGTTATACGGCCCTTGGCTGTGAATATGTGTATGAAATGGCGGCAGTGATTGCCGGAGGACAGGATAACTTAAGTCAGAAACCCTTTATTATTGCCTATCCCGAAGCCATTGCACCTCTTTTCTTCCCGGATGAAGTGGTTGAGCGTATTTTTGTGGCGGCAGATCGGTTTATGCCCCAGCTTCCGGGTTCAACTGTCCAGGCCGGTGCTACAGGGCCCGTAACCCTGGCAGGATTGATCACCCTGATCACTGCGGAATCGCTTATCCATATCACCATTGCCCAGTTGCGAAAAACAGGATGTCCTGTTGCCATGAGCGGCAATGTCGGTATCCTTGATATGAAAACAGCTCTCATGGCCATGGGTGCACCGGAAAACAACCTGGCCCTTGCTGCCCAGGCAGAGGTGGCACGATCTTTTAATCTGCCCACCTGGGGCCTGGCAGGTGCCACGGATTCCAAAAGCTTGGATGCCCAGGCAGGCATTGAAAGCACATTTTCCATATTAAGCCAGGGGCTTTCCGGCCTTAACCTGATCCATGATGTAGGGTATATGGCTGCGGGTATGGCCTGTTCCCTTGAACAGCTGGTCATGGGCAATGAAGTGATCGGTATGACAAAGCGATTTGTACAAGGGATTACAGTAAACCGTGAAACCATTGCAAGGCAGATCATAGAAGATGTAGGGCCCGGCAATCATTTTCTGGTTCAGCAGCATACCATGGACCATTTTAAAAAAGAACTGTGGAATGCCAAACTGATGAACCGCCAGACCATTGATGCCTGGAAAACTTCCGGCAAACCCTCAATGGAAGACAGGGTGAAACAGGAAGTTCGAAAGATTTGTGAAACCCATAAGCCTGAGCCCTTAAGCGACAAGATTCTTTCAGAGCTTGCCCGGTTGAAGAAAGAAGGTGAAAAGGAAATCCTTGCCAAATTAAAAAAAGGATAGGCTTTGTATTATCCTGGAATATTAAATCATCTAAATACACTTATAGCGTTTGGAGAAAAAAATAAATGACCCAACAAAAATATGATGCCATTATCATTGGTGCCGGTATCATCGGCAACAGTATTGCCTATGAACTGGCTTTGAAAGGCTGTAAAACACTGAGCATTGACAAGCTGGGCGGTTCTGGCTTTGGTTCCACCGCAGGCTCCTGTGCCATTATCCGGCTTTATTATTCTTCCCCGGAAGGGGTGGCCCTGGCCCGGGAAGGGTATTATTACTGGCTGGACTGGCCAAGATACCTGAAGCTTATTGATCCTGCCGGCATGGCCTATTACAAAAACACGGGGGCCATGGTCTACAAATCCGAGCACAACAAGAATCTGGTCCCTGTGATGGAATCCCTGGATGCCCTTGGCGTGGGCTATCTGGAACTGACCCCGGAAGACATGAAGAGATATCTGCCCAACCCGGATCTTCACTCTTTCCATCCCCAGAAACGCATGGATGATCCGGATTTTGGACAACCTACCGGCGACAGCGTCAATGGAGCTGTATATGTGCCTGAGTCAGGTTATGTCAGCGATCCCAAGCTGTCCACCCATAATGTGGAAATGGCAGCCAGGAAACTGGGTTCGGATTTCATGTTCAAAACCCAGGTTGTGGATATCCTTAAAAAAGACGGCAGGGCAGCAGGCGTGGCACTGAAGGATGGCACTGAAATTTTTGCCCCTGTGGTGGTCAATGTGGCAGGGCCCCATTCCTACCTGATTAACCGCATGGCAGGACTTGAGGATACAATGAATATAAAAACCCGGGCTTTGCGGGTGGAAGTGGCCCATGTGCCAAGTCCTGAAGGAGTGGACTGGGAAAACACCGGCATTATCACTTCAGACTCTGACACAGGAGTATATACACGACCTGAAGTCGGCAATCACGTCCTTATCGGCAGCGAAGAGCCTGCATGTGATCCCCTGGATTATGTGGACCCGGATAATTATAATGAAAATTTTACAGACCAGCTCAAGACCCAGGCCATGCGGGTAGCCATGCGGATCCCGGATCTGCCCATCCCCACCAAGGAGCAGGGACTGGTGGATCTCTATGATGTATCAGATGACTGGTATCCCATTTATGACAAGTCTGATCTGCCCGGATTTTATATGGCCATCGGTACCAGCGGCAACCAGTACAAGAATGCGCCTCCCGTGGGTTCTTTTATGAGCGAACTCATACTATATTGCGAAGGCGGCAATGATCATGACAAGACACCCATGCAATACAGGATGAAATATATCAACCATACATTGAATATTGGTTTTTTCAGCCGGAACCGGGAAATCAACAAGGATTCCAGTTTTTCGGTTATCGGATAAAAACAAAGGAATGATTGTTCATCATTGAAATTCTTTGAAATTAGACCTGCTGGGTATTCCCCAGGACAGAATTGCAAAAAGGCTGGGGGTGCCCCAGCAGACAATATCGCGCTATTTACTACAAATGCCACAAGTGGCAAAAAGCGTAAATAGCGATTTATTGAAAGGTTTTATAGTCTCCTATGTTACGCAAAGGCACGGCTGGCCTGTACCTCTGGTTTTGTCACAGGCCCTGGTAAATACGGATGATTTTGATCGGTTCAAGGCACTTCAATAATGAGAACCAAAAAGACCGATATTAAGAACACCGAAAGTTTCCTTTAAAAAGGATTTTCCCGCCTTAATCAAATTGATGATTTCGTTTTTGGAAAGTGCCTTTCTCATCTGGTTATTTAAATCCTTTTAACTATCAAAAAAATGACAATAATTACTACATTTGATCGTAACAGCACTGTCAAATCCAAACAACAGTTTTGAACCACTCAAGATTTATATTTGTATCCTGAACAAATATAATTACTGGATATTTGGGACAAGGATAATACTCGAGTCTAATCCATGGAATAATTTTTTTATATTACAAAAATTACTCTGGAAGAATACTATTGATTAAGATTGTCAGGAAATATAGTTGAATTTTAACGTCAAGTGCATTTACATTGTTATGCATTTATGTGAAGCCTAAAATAGCAGGCACCTTTGAATATCCTGCCGCAATTGAGCAGTGGAACCTATGACTACCATCT
>Ga0164315_10002278_pt1 | contig 14720 bp, 11 predicted proteins | sample GuaBasSedimGuay6_FD_113737 | JGI IMG/M metagenome (GOLD analysis project Ga0164315, IMG submission 113737) | Subseafloor sediment microbial communities from Guaymas Basin, Gulf of California, Mexico - Guay6, Core 4569-2, 0-3 cm | ecosystem: Environmental > Aquatic > Marine > Hydrothermal vents... | reverse complement strand
CGGATCAAGCGAATCTTTCGTCATCCAATGCTTACCGGCGTCTTTATCTGGGCGGTTGCCCACTTGCTGGTCAATGGTACGACTCGAGCCCTTGTTTTGTTCGGTGGCCTCGGCATCTGGGCTTTGCTCGAGATAGTGCTCATCAATAAACGAGATGGCGCATACACCAAGCCCGACAGCCCGGATTTCAGCGAGGAATTAAAGGGAACGTTCATCAGTGCCGGATTTCTCCTGTTCATATTGTTTCTGCACCCGTATTTTGCTGGCGTTACTCCATTCCCGCGCTAGCAACAACGACTCCAGCCAGTTGAACAATAAATAGGGTCGAACCGAAATAGCCAACAGCAATTTATTCGGTTCGACCACTTTTTTTCCGGGAGATTAGAAAGTGGCTCGGTGTTATGGATAATCAGCAATGATTCAATCGGCACAGTCAACCACAAGAGTGGCCTGGCGCTTCTCGCCGGAATTGTTGCCTGCGTCCTCACCGCGAATCAAGATACCACTACCGGTAATAGTGCGGCCATTTAGTGCAACATCAAATGATGCCTTGGAAACCACAGTGCCCGGTATCGATTCCCAGTCTGCCTGGTAGGTTTTAAAATCTTTGGTATCGACCCAGCTTACTTTGGCACCATTTATAATAGCGCCTGCAGCAAACACTGTTACATCAAAGTAAGGACTTTTAACTGACGTGGCTGTATAAAGAATCTCCTGCCCCGCGGCCGATTGTGGTTCCAGTACACATATCACCAACGTGCTGAGTGTCTCACCATTTTCAAAGGTCAGGGTAGCAACACTGGACTGCGACCCGGATGAACTACCAGGCTCGCTACCACAAGCCAGCAGTAGAAAACTCATGCCGGCAATAACAAGAGATCGATGACAGGGTATTCGCATGATGTGTATCTCTTTGCTTGTAGTTATTGGGGCCAATCTATATCGCGGGCAGTTCCAGGGCGTAATCTATTAGCAACACCTTGCCGGCGCTATCTGTCTTTACCTGATAGCCGCTAAAGTTGTCAAAAAACGTACCGGTCGCGAGCTGCCACCCATCAGCCGACTTCAAAACCTTGTCTTCGGTAGTGACGCCATCGCCTGTAACACTCCCCAGGGCATGCAATAAGGTCATGGCATCCTCCTCTGAGTTCACGACAAAATCATCGTTAAAACAGGTTATTAGCTGTGAATTTCCCTCATCGTTTTTAGGGGATACGAGCGGTGCATAACTATCGCCCGTCTCAACAACCACATAACTGCCAGAACTCTCCTTACTGCCATCGGAACTTTTCATCCATGGCGTGACCTGGTAAAGATTGCAGGAAAACACCTTCTTATAAGCAAAACTTTCGAGAACCTCAACTTCAATATCGAGTCGAGTTCGAAGTGAGTCCAGGTGGTACTGCGCGACCTCGGCCTTTTTATCCTCGGCGCCGGCGCCGTAGGACAAGGGTGCATGGAAAATCACGATAGACAACAAAACAAACGCAATATTGCGAAAATTCATTTTCATGGTTAACGCCCTTTTATGATGATTATTTCAACTATTGCTTTATTTTTTGCGAGAATACTGACCCTAACGCACACCTGACTTTCGCTCGGAGTGCTGGCCGGCAATTGTCCTTTCCCTTTCACCCACCAAAATATTTCGATGCTTGCGTGCAAAGCTGACCAATTGATGTGAACCACGCAGATCCAGCTTGGCAGAGATATTCGCCCTATGATTCTGAACCGTACGAAAACTGATATTGAGTTCCGCGGCAATCTCCTTACTTGTTTTAAATTCGGCAACCTTGCTCAACACAACTCGCTCCATCTCCGTCAAGATATCCAGAGCCTGGCTATCCGCCGAATTCAAGTCGGGTAATTGCGGTGTGGGCCTCCCCAAAGAGGGGCTGATAAATACCTCGCCCCGGTTTACTGCATCCATGCACAGCTGCATACACTCACTGGCCCCGTCCTTGAGCACATAGGCGCTTGCTCCCAACTCCAGAGCACGCTCCATATAGGCACTGTCGTCATAGCTGGTGACAATAATGGCAATCAGTGTCGGTTGAATTTTCCTGGCTTTTTCCAACACAGTGAGGCCGTCCATCCCGGGCATGGCTATATCCAGGATGGCAATATCCGGCTTGAGATATTCAATTTGGGCCAGCGCAGATTCGCCACTCTCGGCCTCAGCAACAATTCTCAGCCAAGGTATGCCCGCCAGGATTTGCTTCATGCCCTGCCTGAAGATGGGGTGGTCGTCTGCAATCAGCGCTGTTTTCTTATTTTCTGCCATAGAACATCATTGGATGGGCACAGCTACTTCGCTCATCACTGCCCCGGATGTATAAAGTGCAACTCCAACCTACCCTAACCAATGACGCCAACCCCTGCAATGAACAACAGTACTTAGTGATATCGTGCTATTTGTTCACTGGCAAACCAAAACGAATATGCGTGCCGACCCCGTTCACAGAGACCAGCTTGAACCAACCGCCGAAGAGTTCGATTCTCTCCTCCATTGCCCGCAATCCCAGACCATTCGACTCAGGAGGACCCGAGGGAACACCCGAACCGTCATCTTTAATGCTGACCACCAGGTAATCATCTTCATTACGTAAGGAGACGATAACCTCCGATGCATCTGAATGTTTTAATATATTATTGATGCACTCCTGCAGGACACGATAAATAGTAATTTCACTTTCTTTGTCAATAGCGTGCGAAGAAAGCTCAATGTCGGCGTTCCAGTCAATATCACCATCTTTGAAGGCGCGTTCCAGGGTGGATTCAATAGCAGCCTTCAGACCCAGTCGATTCAGAAGATGCGGGTGCAGATCGTGAGAAATACCCCGTACGTCACCCAACAATTCCCCACAAAAAGCCGCCTGTTCTAACAATTTTACCGAGTTTGGCTTACTGGGCCCACCTTCTCCTGACTGGGCGATGCGTTCCAGATTTTGTTTGAGCACCAACAAGCCGTGGCCGATTGAATCGTGCATTGCGTTGGAGAATTTTTCCCGGTCAAGCTCCTGCACCGTAAGCAAACGTTTGGAAAAATATCGTTGCGAATGCAGCGCCTGTTTTTCTGCTTCCTCCTTGGCCTGCGAGAGCAAGTTTATTCTATCCGCCAACGCCAGTGATAGAATGATGCCCTCCAGCAAGGACCCGATTTCAACCGCATGAATCAGATATGGGTTGTATCTGACAACACCATAAGTGTACAAAAAATAGGCGATTAACCCTGCGACGAAAACGACCATACTCAGGGCAAGAAACCGTGCCTGTTTCATACCGGCAAAATAACTGAGCAGTGACATACCAATAAAGTAAAACGCGCCCAGCAATAGAAAGAGGTGCATTAATGTCCCGGTCCAACTGGACGGAACGATATGAATCCTAAAGGCAAGAAGTAGCCCGAAAATTACTGCCAGGGACGAGAATGCTACTGAGGCCCGATAGGTGAACGCATAGCGCTGCCTGACATTGAGAAAGCTATTGACAAAGCCCACACCGAAAAAAATCCCGAAACTTGAAACCAGCAGAATATAATTTCGACGCAGGCCCTCCCGCCAAATGAACTCCTCGGGTAGCCCGCTGTAAATTAGCACCACCGAGCAGAGCGAAAGCACATAGCCCACGTAGTAGAGATATGATTTTTCTTTTAGCAGCGCCGCAAAAAACAGGTTGTAGATAACCAGAATAGCGATTCCGCCGAGAAAAATACCGTACCAGAGACGCTGGATGGAAACGTAGCTATCCCATTTTTCTGCGCTCCATAATACGGCAGAGAAATTAATCGGCACGCCGCTGCGATTGCGAATATAGACTTCCATTGGCTGCTCGTGGCCAAAGGGAATAGCAAATGCAATACCCGCGTGTTTGATTTTTCGCTCGGCATAGGGATATCTTCTGCCGGAATAGTCATGCGAGATCGTACCGTCGGAGAATTTAAACCAGATATCCACCCTACTGAATAAGTGCCCGGGTATCTCCAGTACAGCAGCACCCATATATTCTTTATCGAGCGCCAGAACGACCTTCATCCAGTTCTCACTCCCGACCGCAAAAATCTCATCGGGCGGAAACAAGCGCCTAAACTCCAGCTGTTCGCTACCGGAAATAACGTCTTCCGGTTTTACAGAATCGTAGGGTGCTATAGCGACGGAAAACTGATCGGCGATATCCACGGGAAATACATCGCTACCACTATCCCCGTCTATGTCGGAGGAGCAAGCAACAAGAAGACTGACAGACGCCGCAATGAGCAGCACTCTAACGTTCATACAAGTCCCAGGAAATTATTATAATTTTAATTTTGCAAAGCCCACTCCCCCAGCATGTCCACAATAATAACGCTTATTGCCTGACATAATAACTGAGTACTTCTACTCAAGACGCTAGAAGTATTGATCGCTATTATTTGTATGCCTGCCGTCGCTTAGGATTGTGTCAGGCACAGCTCGCCATTCACAAAGATGGTGGAGAAAAAATACAAAGGTGGCAGCATGCGATATAACAAAATCAGGGGTCGAACCGAATTAATCTACAGCAATTTATTCGGTTCGATCCCTTATTTTGTAGTCGAAAATTAAACCTTGCACCTTTTCCACACGATCAAAAGGTACCCGTAATACTCATACTGTAAAATTACTCCATATCACCTCATCAAAAGAGCATACATCATGGGCATTCTGGATAAGCTACAAGAAGCAATGGAAGACGGACCTAATAGAAGCGCGCAGATTGATCAGCTGGTAATTGATGATGAAGTGGCAGCTAAAACCGATTGGGAACGGGCAAATCGAGGCGGCACAAATGTTGGCTCGCACACCCTTCGTGAAACATCATCTACCCGTTTTGAATTCAAGGTGAATGCCATGGCTTTATTACAGCCGATGTTATTTATTATCGGCGGAACAGGCGCTTACATTTTTATAAACACGAGCCATTTCGGGCAGGACGCGATGATATCTCTTGCATCAATTCCTATCGCCGGAAGTATTGTACTTATCGGTTTATTCAAGATTTTCAGATGGACAGAACCCAGGGTCTTTGACCGAACCACGAACTGCTACTGGCGAAGCCGTAAACAGCCCGACACGGAAAATGCACAAAGCAGAAAAAAAGCCTGCTTGCTTGATGACATACATGCTATTCAGTTACTAAAAGAATCCCTGGGTAATGCCCGCAATGGCGGTGGCTACGCCAGTTATGAACTAAATCTTGTACTTAAAGACAGCAGTCGTTTGAATGTTGTTGATCACAGCAACCATTCACAGGTTCGTGCTGATGCAGAAAAACTGGCGCAGTTTTTGAATGTTCCAGTGTGGGATGCCAGTTAGAACTTCAATAGCAAAATATGGGAACAAAAAAACGCTCCTTATTTCAGCAACTCGCTTTCGGCGTACGTTGATCGATGAGGAAAACGGGAAAAGGTGTCAGGTTTATTATCCATATATAAACCTGACACCTTTTCCCAATAAAAAAGATAAACAATTAGGGGATCGAGCATGGATAAGACATTGAGATTGGGGCTGATTGCCGTTGCGAGCTTGACTGTTGCGGGCGTGGCCAACGCAGCTCCTTCTATCAGCACTGCTGCGGCGTGTGTCGATGGTTCAGGTTTCGAATTCGTCCTGGAGTTCACTGCTGGACCGGACGAAGCAATCATATTGAGGATTGATGCTGAGTCTAATCCGTTTGTGAGACCGACTGAGCGAATCAGCTTCAATTACGACGCTGCGGGCGTTGTTGCTTTCGCCCCCCTGGTGGAGACGCTTGATACTACAAGTACTCCTCCTGTTACTGCGCTCTTCGATCGCTGGCAGGATGGTGTCATTCCTGAGGGTGACTTTACGATAACGGACCTGAGTGGGGGTTCATGGCGGGTCGAGGGGACGGTGCCACACGGTACTGAACCTCTGGTGGTGGGTGATGAGGTTGCTTTCTTCAAGGTACGAACCACTGCTGGTAACGCGTCTTCGCCTAATGTTCCGGTCGTGGCTTGTGCTGGCGCGGCCGCTTCGTTTGTGTCCGAAGTGAACCTGGATGACGGGGCACCATGGTCACCCAATACACCAGGCGACATTATTGCCACGAATGGTGAGGGCGTGCTGGTCGAAACCAGTCAGCTGATCGATGTGACGATGACAATCAACCTCAATGGTGTTGATGTCTGGAGCTGTACCGAGGTGTCCATCATTGACGGCATTTTCGAGTCTGGAAAGGTGGATCACGCCGATTCGGCGGGCGCTGGCCCGGCCTTTGCGGGCTTCCAGATCAGCGCACCGGCGGCTACCGGGATTTACGTCATGGAGTTGACCGGATACCCAAACGACGATTGTACAGGATCGCCGATAGCGACCATCACGTTGCTACCAGGATCCGTTGAAGTAACGCCACCGTCGGTGGCTATCATTGATCCGACCGCGACCATCGGCAACAACGTCACTTTCGGCGGCATTGTCACCATTGAAGCAGGAGCAATCATTGGCGACCGCGTGGCACTGGGAGATCAAGTCGTGGTTGGTGAGAACACGACCGTCCAGGCCGACGCGATCCTCGATCAAGGAACCATCGTGGGTGCCAATAGTTTAATCGGTACGGCAGCCAACCTGACATTTATTATCAATGGAATCTTCACGCCGAGCGTTATCGGCGACGCTGTCGTCATTGGCAACAACGCGCAGGTTATAGGAGCCCAGATCGGCAACAATACCGACATCGGTGCCGGTACCGAAATCCGCTCAATTATCAACGGCGTCTTCGCCCCGGCGTCGGTCGGACGGAACGCGTCGATTGGGGATAACAGTACGGTCATCGGCTCCATAGTCCGAAACGGCGCTGTCATCGGCTCAGACGTCGAAATTACCTTTATCATTAACGGACTCTTCGAATCGTCGAAGATTGGACAAGACGCCTCGGTTGGGGACGGCAGTGTTATTGCGGGGACTTTCATCAAAACCAACGCAATGCTGGCCGCAAACGTTACCACAGGCACAGGCACCGAAATCGGTCATCGAGCGTCAATCGGTGCTGAGAGCAACTTCGGTAGTCACACGATCATCAAACGCGACACGATCATTGGTGACAATGTCCAGGCCGGAGATAATCTTATCATCCGGACAGGAGTCGTCGTAGGCTCCGACAACGACTTCGGCAACAACGTCGATCTCGGCAAGAACAGCAGCGTTGGCAACTTCGTGACGATCGGGAACGACGTCACGGTGACCCCGGGGGCAAGCGTTCCAGATGGAACATTCATCCCGGATGGCTCTTCTTTCCCTTAACAACGATCGGGCCAAACGCTGGTTGCCCGGAATTAGCCCTCTTGAGACCTAAACAAACCCCGCTTCGGCGGGGTTTTTCTTGTGGCAAGCGATGTCCGTTTTTAAAACATAAAAGGGTCGAAGCGAATAAATTACTGTAGATTAATTCGCTTCGACCCCTATTTTTGTGTAGACCATCGGGAGGCGCAGCATGCGCAGCAATCACGCGGCACTATTATTACTGGCTTTCGTCCTGGCTTCGTGTTCGCCGCAGCCGGATGAAACCATCCAGAGTGAAGATACCCACACCTCCGGCATGGTTGCCTCGGCGCACCCGGTCGCGACGGAGGCCGGGCTCGAGATCCTGCGCGCTGGCGGCAACGCCTTCGATGCGGCGGTGGCGATCGCATCCACGCTGAATGTCGTCGAGCCGATGATGTCGGGCATGGGCGGCTACGGCACGATCATGGTCTACTCCGCGGAGGCCGGGCAGCCGTTCTACCTCGATGCAAGCGGCAAGATTCCCGTCGGCGTGAATCCGGATGCCTATCGCGCGCCGACGCCCAACTACATGGAGAACCGGGTCGGTGCGAAAGGGGTATCGACGCCGGGCGCCTCGCATGCCTGGAGCGCGATGCATGAGCGCTACGGCTCGCTTGCCTGGACCGATCTGCTGCAGCCGGCAATCAGGGCCGCCGACGAGGGCGTCATTCTCGATGAACGTATCGCGCGCTACGTTGGTATTTCGTTCGAAGAGTTCTCCGACTACTCCAAAGCGATCTATGGCAGGGGTGGCAAACCGTTAGCTGAAGGCGAGCGACTGATACAGAAAGACCTCGCCGGTTCGCTCCGGCAACTCGCCGCTGAAGGTCCGGCTGCGATTTACGGCGGCACGCTTGGCCAGAAGATCGACGCTGCGATGAAATCTGCCGGCGGTTTCCTTGCGCTGGTCGATCTCGAGAATCACGAAGCCGAATGGTGGACGCCCTTGCACCTTGCCTACCGTGGCCACGACATTTACACGCCCTCCGCGCCCGCCGGTGCATTCCCGATGCTGGAACGCCTGGGCATGATGGACGCCCTCAATAGCCGCGACATGGGGCACAACTCGCTCGAGTACCTGCATCATTTCGCCGAGGTGACCAAGATGGCGTACTGGGACCGTCTCGCTTTCTCCGGCGATCCGGATGTAAAACCGCCACCCTACGATCGCCTGTTCGCGCCCGAATACTGGCAAAGCCGCGTCGAGACGATCGACGCGGAGCAAGCAAAGGACTTCGATTACAGCGGCATCGTCAGCGCCAACAGTGAGAACACGACGCATTTCGTCGTCGCGGATGAGCACGGCAACATCGTTTCCGCCACAGTTACACTTGGCGGCCTGTTCGGCAGCAAGATCATGCCGGAGGGCACCGGCTTCTGGCTCAACAACTCCTTGCGCTATTGCACGTTCGAGCCGGCAGGCAACCCGATGGACGCGCATCCCGGGCGACGCAAGCTCTCAAGCGACGCACCCTCGATAATCCTTAAGGATGGTAAACCCGTCGCCGCACTCGGCACTCCAGGCGGCCATACAATCACGCAGGCTGTCTCGCAGATGATCATGAACCTGCTCGACCACGGCATGAGTATTGAAGAGGCAATCTCAGCACCGCGCATTGCCTTTCTCGAACCGAATACGCTGATCGTCGAGGAAACCATTCCGGAAACCATCCGCGAGGCCCTCGCAAATATGGGGCATGAAATCAAAGTGCGGGATATCGGCAACGCCCACGGCGTGGCGATCGAATATTTGGAGGATGGCAGCGTGCAATTTACCGGCACCAGCGACCCGCGCGGTGCAGGACTCAGCGAGGGACTGTAGGAGTACAGACTTTTAAAACCCACCATTCCTAACTGCGCGGTGATCGGCTGCCGTTGTCCGAATGATAATCAGTGCTATTGACGGGAAGATCTATGGCCAACATTGACGATATTCTGCATGCCCTTAACAAGAACAAGATTCGTGCGACTTACGGAGCAATCGGGCAGGCTTTGGGCGTACCGGCAATCGCAGTCGGACGAATTCTGGGCAGCAAACGACCTGAGGCTTCGTGGGTAGTGAGCGCTAGCACAGGGCAGCCGTCCGGCTACTCAGCGAACGAAATACACACCGACCTGCTCGCAAAAGACAAAGTCATCAAAACCGGGAGCGAGCTGCAGTCTATGCTCGAAACACGGACGACTGAGACATCCCGTCTCATTGGCCTTGATCTAGCGTGGAACTGTGAAAAAAACGGATCTGGACTGGCTACAGGACGAATTGACGGTAACGCTATTGTGCTTGAGGATGTTCAATCGGGTATTCGCGGTTTGAAATTCATAAGAGATGCTGTGATTTCAACCTCTGGTGTAACAGGAATCGCGATTGATGCACCGCTGATAATCAAGAATGCCACTGGTGGGCGGCGTTGTGAGAAAGAACTCAGCGATAAGTATCGCCGATACTCTGCAGGCGCTTACCCGTCAAACCTTGGCATGAAATGGAAGTCCGGCTTGGCACTCGCTGAATCACTTGAGGACAACGGTTTTGTGCACTTGGGTAACAAGGATGGAAAATGGCAAATTGAGTGCTACCCACACCCGGCAATGATTGAGATATTCGGACTAAATGAGCGTCTGAAATACAAACGAAAAAAGAACATGAGTACGCAGGATGCTCGAGACGGCCAGACGAAACTTGCAAACTTGATACGCGGACTCGAGAACCACCAAAAATTGCCTTTGGTCATTGAAGAAAAAGCACAATCATTTCTTGATGACAATCGAATATCTACTCTTCAGCCATCAGCGTTGAAGCATAACGAAGACGGATTGGACGCAATCATCTGTTTGTATATAGCCGCAGTCTATTCCACCGGGAGTAATTACCAATGCTTCGGCGATTCCGAAACCGGGTACATCATAGTTCCGAGCTAGCCATTAGTTGCGATATGAATGGCGACCAGCGAAAACTCGATCCAATTTTATGGGTGTCCCGAATTCGCTGCTGAATTCTCCCGACCCTGTCGGGAAAAGGTGTCTGGTTTATTTTTCGAGTGAAACAAATAAACCAGACACCTTATTTCCGGCTCCGCAATTAAGTGGGCACCGCACCCAGCATCTCGATGTACTGCGTCATGTCATCGCAGGTCGTATGCGGTAGTTGCCCGCGTTGTTCGAGCGACTTCATCTCGTCGCCGCGCTTCTCCGAATTACGGGGACAGTGACCCTAACTACCCGCGGGAATTACGGGGACAGTGACCCTAACTACCCGGAGTTACGGTCACTGTCCCCCTAACCTGGGCCGAGCCGAATTTTGACTAATTCGGTTCGACCCCATTTCTGCTCAGACGCTTAGCTAAGATGTTCCTTGAAAAAGGCGACCATACGCTCCCACGCCAACTGAGCCGCCTCGGGGTTGTAACGCGGTGTTGAATAGTTGTGAAACCCGTGGCGCGTACCGGGATAGGTGTGCATTTCGTAGGTTACGTCGTTTGCTTTCAAGGCCGCTTCGTACTCCGCTCGCATACCGTTAACGCGTTCGTCGTCCTCGGCATAGTGGACTTGTATCGCTGCCTTTATCGCGGGAACCTGGTCGGTGACCGCCGCGCTTCCATAGAACGGTGCAGCAGCATTCAGTTCCTCGCCCATTTCGGTCGCCAGGAAATTTGTCGTGCCGCCTCCCCAGCAAAACCCGGTTGCGCCAAGCTTGCCGTTTGATAACGGGTGCGACCTGACATACCGCGCACTATTAACCATGTCCTGCCGAAGTTTCGCCTGGTCGAGCGTACGCTGCATCGTGCGCCCTTCGTCGTCGTTGCCGGGGTATCCGCCGATCGGTGATAAACCGTCTGGCGCAAGCGCGAGAAATCCAGCGACGGCAAAGCGACGCGCAACGTCTTTAACGTATGGATTTAAGCCTCGATTTTCATGCATCACAAGCACAGACGGGAATGGCCCTTCGCCATCAGGCTGGACAAGGTAACCGCGCATTTCACCGGAGGTGCCACCCGGCGAGGGATAGTTGATCCAGTTGGCCTTGATGCGTTCGTCAGTAAACAGCACTTCCTGGGCGTCAGCGTAGTTGGGCATCAAGGCCTCGGCCATGGCCACCGCTGATATGCCAGCGACAGTCAGTTCTGAGGCACGTTTGAAAAACTGGCGCCGATCAATTTTTCCGTGGCAGTACTCATCATACAACTCAAACACCTGGTCATCGATTTGGTTTTGATCCATGGTCGTTTTCCTCGCTCGGAATGTAGGTTGCAAATGTGTGCTGGAAAATTCTACCGCGATCGTGTCGGAAAAGGGGTGATTCGCGCAAAAACTGGTCGAACCAACTATCTGAAATTCAATTCCACCTCTCCCTTGTTGAATTATGGGGACAGTGACCCTAATTCCCGGTAGTTAGGGTCACTGCCCCCCTAACCTCTGGTGCTTTTCTCTCAATTCGAGCAGGAATACGGTGCCGGTGTTCACTTAATTTACTTATTCGAATGGATTCGGTAACAGCATCGCACCCACAAACTATTTCTATGAATAAGTGAATTAAGTGAACACCGGCACCGTTCCCCTCCTCGGACAAACTGGCGGCGCGGGGGTTACCCGAAAGCATGCGTCCGGTTGCCGAAGAGCGCTCGCGAGAACTCAACTCTGCGTATGACATGATCAAGAGTGCGCGGGCAGACGTCCGATGATGGTGCAACGAACAGAAATTAAGGGGTCGAACCGAATTAACCGACAGCAATTTATTCGGTTCGACCCCTTATTCCTGGTGCCGGCACCTTGCTGTTCAACGCCCGCTTTGAAATTCAGGGAATTACAGTCAAGCGCGAGAAATAAGCAACGGCAGGACGGACTAAAAAGATGTCAGGTTCACTTCTAAAATAAACCTGACACTTCATTTCCGGTCGCATTACCGTGATTGAACCATCCGCTATAGCGCTGGCCGTTACTTCAACGGGCAACGACGCATTGGCGCACCGTGTTTGCACCTGCCTGTCGGGATCACAACTCTTAAAGATGATTCATTAAGGATCTGGATTCCACGCCAAGGATAAAGTCGGCATCGGCATCGGACCAGATTGCCAGTGCTTCAACGAGCGCCTCGCGGCCAGCTTCTTCGTTACCCTGTGCTATGTGTACCTTGGCAGACACCAGTTTTGCATGACCGTTGGCCGGGAATACTTTCAGAATTTCCTCAAGGTGCTCCCGTGAGTCGTCGACTGCGTCTGCCTCGAGATAGAGCTCCGCAAGCATCACGTGCAGCGACGAATTGCCGAGATTGCTCTGAAACATCTGGAGAAAGGACTGGCCCAACAGGTCGCTGGCGCGATCCAGGTGCGGGATAGCAACGTCATACTCCTCATCCCAGATGGCCACCCGGGCCAATTGCATTTCGATAAATGGTCGCATAATCGGGGGAAGTTGATCCTGCACCAGTAGTGTCCTGTTCACCCATTCCCGATAGGCCTCGCGATCGTCGGCGGCGTCGTAAATGGACGCATAGTTAAAGTTCATATAGGCATCTATCGGCGGCTGCAGTTGTGCAGTAATTTCGTCGGCTATCGCGATAGCCTCTTCGGTCTTGCCTAACAGCGCCATCAGAGTTGATCGTTGGCTTTCGATACTCATCAACCGAACCATCGGCGGCATGAACGCCTTCGCGATTTCGTTGATCTCGTCGATCAGCGCTATTGTTTTATTAACCTGGCCTCTGACGAACGCGACCTCCGCCCGGGCTGCAAGCACCTGGACCCGCTGTTGCGGATTCAGATCATCATCAAGTTGCCCGTCCAGCCGCTTGTTTGCCTGCTTGAAATAGCCCCGGCGAGCCTCAAGCCGTGCGAGACCGATTTCCGACTCAAGCGGGCTATCGGAAAGGATCGCCGCGTCCTCCAGCGCTGACTGAGCCGCTTCCAGGTCACCCAACGCCTGATAGACAGCGGCGAGCTGAAGGTGGGCGTCACCACTAGCGGGCTCATGTTCCAGGAAAATCCTCAGGTAACCCGCCGCCGCCGTATGGTCGCCTCGCTGTTGCTCCACTTCCGCTTTTTCCCGGTAAATCCTGAAATCCCGCGGGTCGAGTTCAAGAAGGCGATCATAGGCAGCACTTGCCTTTTGCAATGACTCCTCAGTACCGCGCAATTTGTTGATATGACCCATTGCCCGGAAAGCATCGGTGCTGTTTGGCTGCACCTGTGCCCAGATGTCGATGACACGTTCCGCGCGATCAAAATCGCCGTCGAAAATGTAACGATTGGCCTTGAGAACGAATTTACTGGTTTCGGACAACCGATGGCTGTTCTTCAACGCTCGCGAAGCGGTCGAGCGGGCCGACTCAACATCACTACTCAGATAGTGGCTTTGCGACAAGACGCCGTTAGCTTCGGCAAATTCAGGATCTATCTCCACCGCACTTTGCAACTCAGCAATGCCCTGCGGGTAGTCATTATTAACATCAATTGCTACCTGGCCATTGGTGAAGTGCTCTATTGCCTGCAGCGAATCGCTGAAATGCTGGCCGACCGGGTCGTCGCTCTGGTTGTCGCTCGGTTCAACCTCGAGATAATTCAGCACGGCAACGCTGACATCGTCTACGACGCTCAGCCAGTCACTACCGGTTACTGAGTGCGACCCGATCTCATTTCCACTCGCAACGTCTATCAGTGTGACATCGACCGCTACTGTCCCGTCTACCGTTGCAAAGCTGCCAACAATCAGGGCGGCAGTGTGCCGCTCCCTGGCCATTTCCACTCGCAGGCCCTGGGGCTCATCCACAAATGACGGGTAGCCTTTTCTCCTCAGCTCGTTTCTCATTGCCCTGGAATCGAATGGTGTCTCAACGGTGATGACCGGTGATACGCGGTTCAAATCGTGCGCCAGCATCAGTGGCAAACCATAGGACAGCCAATCCAGATCGCGGTTACCCGAATCGTTCCGCCAGAAAAACCCGATCACCTCCTTGTGATAGCCCTGCCTGACTATCTCGAATTCCTGAACTACGCCGGTCTCGTCTGAAATCTGGACGGTCTCCGTCGCAGCCTCTACGACCAGCAACGGGCTGAGGAAATACAGTACCCCCAGCGCCAGAAGGAAATTCATGGAAATAGCCATTCTTTCCATCCTGGTCCACTGATCTTTGCCTGGCGCCCCGTGGTTATAAGAGAACACGACAACAGCCGGCAACATCACCAGCATGACCACGAAAACATACGAGGTAAGTGTGGCCGGCAGGTTGAATCTCTCCGTCACCCAGTCGCCCAGTTCGATGACCAACCAGGTTGCAGCGATATACATGCCGACAAATTGCGGCACACGGCGATGCACCAGGTTTTCAGTTACTGAGCGCTTTTCTGTCATTTCTGTTGGGCGGCGGCAAATGAGGGGAACGAGTATATCCGACAATCGGAACTTCCATACTCTTGTTGGGAATTAGGG
>Ga0164315_10002277_pt1 | contig 14725 bp, 8 predicted proteins | sample GuaBasSedimGuay6_FD_113737 | JGI IMG/M metagenome (GOLD analysis project Ga0164315, IMG submission 113737) | Subseafloor sediment microbial communities from Guaymas Basin, Gulf of California, Mexico - Guay6, Core 4569-2, 0-3 cm | ecosystem: Environmental > Aquatic > Marine > Hydrothermal vents >... | reverse complement strand
GTTGTAATGCTCTTCAGCAGTTCCACCTACACTAAAACCTCTTTGAGCAGCTTCAGCAAGTAAGAATTCTACCTCTACTAAATCCTGAACAATAGCAGGGAAAGTAGGAGTAAAGAAAACAGGAGTGAAGTTAGAGAAACCCTGGTAAACCTGTGCACCATCAAGACCGGCAACAGCACCTAAATAAATTTGGTTACCACTTCCATCATCAACAGTTGTAAACCATAATGGTAAACGTGGATCTTCTTTTGCAACCATAATATCAATTATAGTATTAGTTGGAAGATAATCAGCACGACCATCAACTTCAAATGCATTGTAAATAGCATTTACGTGAGGTACAACACCACTATAAGTCATCATTGCGCTTTGTCCCTGATCAGTAAAAATACCATTACTAACACCAGCTTCAACAGTTGCTTTAGCAGTTCCTGCGTTTACATCAGCAAGACGCATACCTAATCTCATTTGAAGAGAAGCACCAAATCTTTTCCAAGAGGCAACATCTCCACCAAACATAACATCAGCTCCACCAAAACTTGCACCAGGCTTAATCATGCTTATAGCAATACCAAGTTCAGAAATAATTGATGTATAAACACTTGCTGCGTCATCATAAGCAGGTTGTGAATTAGCATCTAATTGTAAAGCTTCAGTATAAGGCATATCACCAAAAGCATCAATAACACATTGCCAAGCATATACTTCAAGTATAGTTGCAATAGCAATTTTGTTGTCACGCTCTATTGTATTTCCGCCCCAATCAACTAGCAATTCTTTTACTCTCTTAAGATCCATTAATGCATCTCTGTAAAATTCATTTGTATAGTTATCAGGAATCTGGCGATCTTGGAACAAATACCTAGATTCATCAAAGTAAGTTGTTTGCTGCCAGTATTGTACCATAAGACGTGTAGTGTTACGGTTAATATTAACATCGTCAACCTGATTTATCAAGGCCACCTCAGCATTTGTGAAGAGGGTCTCGATAGGAACCTCTGTTGGGTTCTTTGGATCTATATTATCAGGTAGTTTACATTGAGTAACCCCGATAATAAGGACCATAACAATCGAAATATATTTTATTATTTTCATATCTATACTTATTTAATTGTTAATATTTAAAATCCTACCTTAACGCTGAAACCGTAAGTTCTTGCAGTTGGGTAGGAGCCAGTCTCAATACCTTGCTGGTTACCTGAACTAAGTTGGAACTCGGGGTCAAAATGGTCAACATTTTTTGAAATAATCCATAAGTTACGACCAATAAGAGAGAAACTTACGTTACTAAGAACAGTGTTTTTCAATAAACTTGAAGGAAGACTGTATGTAAGTGCCATTTCACGTAGTTTTACGTAAGAAGCATCAAATACGTAACGAGCTGTTGGACTGTTATTATAATAAAATGCTCTACCCCAACGTGAAGCGTTTACATAAATATCATTAGTTGTTCCATCAGCAAAAACAGTATTCTCATATTTGTATCCACCACCATCATCAACAGCGTCACGCATTGGAACACCTTTGTCGTTGTTACCAGCAGTTTCTTCATATAAACCAGTAGCTTGTCCGTACTTAGTGTTAATTGAATAAACATCTCCACCTTGCTGGAAGTCAACTAAGAAATATAATGAAAGTTGTTTCCATGAAAGGTTTGAACTGATACCCATTTTCCAATCAGGATTGATGTCACCAATTACAGTATCACCAGCTGATTTCATATAATAACCATTCTCATCTACAGTCTTTTTACCGTCTGTCCAAACAAAGTCAGTTCCACGGATAGTTCCGTAAGGTTGTCCAACCTGAGCGTTTATTGAAACATCCCATGCTGAATAAATTAAGAGGTTATCAACACCTTCGTAAAGGCTAAGAACTTCGTTTTTGTTAGTCCACCAGTTAACTCCGATATCCCAGTTCCAATCTTTTGTGCGAACAGGAGTACCTGTGATTCCAATTTCCCAACCTTTATTTTGAATTTCTCCACCATTAACCCAACGACGGCTAACTCCAGTAGTAGGAGATACAATAACCGGCATAATCTGGTCGAATGAATTCGCGCTATAAGTTGCAATATCTAATCCGATACGGCTTTGGAAGAAGTTAGCTTCAATACCAAATTCCCAACTTGTTGTACGCTCTGGTCTTAATTCTGGGTTCTGTAATGTACTGTTAACAGAGAATAGTGCATAATCACCCCAACTTGTGTTTTGTGAATATGTAGATGTTAAACTATAAGCAGGAGCATCGTTACCTACCTGAGCATAGTTTCCTCTAACTTTCAATAATGATAACCAACTAACATCTTTTAAACCACCTAGTTCATTTACTAGAAGACTTAAAGAAACCGCTGGATAGAAATATGAATTTTCTCCAGAAGGAAGTGTAGATGACCAATCATTTCTACCACTAAGTTCAAGATAAACGAAGTTGTTATATCCAACACTTGCTTGAGCATAAACACTATTAGAACCTCTTAATGTTAAAGTTTCTCTAACATTTACTGGAGATTTTGAATTAGATACAGTGTAAAGATCAGGTACAACTAGTCCACCAACAGTATTTGTGTAAATAGATGATGTTTGACGTGAGTTGAAGTTTGACCCTAATAAAGCAGTAACTGAAACTTTACCAAAGTTTTTGTTGAAATTCAACATAAGGTCGGTATTAGTTTCAAGATATGATCTTCTAAAATTTGAATAGAAAGAAGGATCTACACTACTAACTGCAATTCTTTCATTTTGCTCTTCACCATAACTGTCAAGTCCAAAACGAGCTACAAAATTCAAATAATCAGTGAATTCCCATTTTGCATTAACATAACCATAAATTCTGTTACGTTCGTCATCTTCATAATTTCTACGACGAGTAAAGTATGGATTGTCAGCATAAATTGGGTGAAGGTGATCAGTACCTGCAAGGTCACGGTTACCATCGGCATCATAAGTTGCCCAGTAACTTGAGTTCCATGAAAGTTGATCGCCATTACCTTGTAGATAATGTTCGTCAAGACGTTTAAAGTCAACGTTAGATTGGAACCACTGGCTTAACGCCTGCATTGGGTTCAAGCCATCATAACCTGTACCGGCACGTCCTTGTGCTTTTGTATTGTTATATGTTACATTTGCTTGTACACTTATCTTTTTAGTAATATTATAAGAACCAGCAAAGTTCAATACGTTTTTCTTAATCTCTGAATTCTCAAGAATACCTTTTTCGTCCATATTAGTGTATGATAAACGGAATGTTCCGTGCTCATTAGCACCATCAATAGCGATATTGTTGGTCCATTTTACACCAGTTTGGAAGAAATAGTCTAGTCCGTTTGCACCTGCAACCCATGGACGTTCTTCACCAAAGTTATCTTGGTTTGGATCAAGGGCATCCCATTGAACAACCATAAGATTTGGATCAAATTTTTGTCCCCATGTTGCATCTTCTGATACAGGAGTAATAAGGTTCATGTTTCCATCACCTTTAACATCTCCATAGAAGAAGTTACCTTCACCTACTTCAACGCCATTGTATGTTCCACCTGGGTTTTCATAAAACTGACCATAACCACCACCGTACTCAGTTTGGTAATGTGCAGCAGTTGACATATCAGCTTGGCTGAACTGAAGACTTGAGTTAATAGTAACACCTAGTCTTTTCTTACCGGCTTCAGTTGTTGCACCTTTTTTTGTTGTAATCATAACAACACCGTTTGCAGCACGTGAACCGTAAAGAGCAGTTGCAGCAGCACCTTTTAGAATAGATACTGACTCAATGTCGTCAGGGTTAATGTCCATAGCAGCGTTACCATAGTCATAACCACCCCAACCATCATTCTGTGTACTTGCAGAAGAGTTGGCCACATATCTGTCTTCGTTGGTGTTGTTGTTATCAATAGGAACACCATCAATTACAAACAACGCCTGGTTGTTTTGTGTTAATGAAGCAGTACCTCTAATAAGGATGTTGGCTGAACCGCCCATAGTTGCTGATTGACGAACATCTACACCAGTTGCTTTACCAGCAAGTGAGTTAACCACGTTTGTGTTTCTTACACGGTTAACGGCGTCTCCGTCAAGTTCCTGCACTGCATAACCCAGAGATTTTTTCTCGCGGGAAATACCAAGAGCAGTAACAACTACCTCATCCATCAAGTGAGATTCTGTTTCCATCACAACATCAATATTGTCGCTAGTGCCAAGATCAATCTCGACAGTAGTCATACCAATGAAGGAGAAAACTAAAGCCTCTGCTGAAGGCTCAACATTTAAGGAGTACAGACCATCGAGGTCGGTGGTGGTTCCTTGGGTTGTGCCTTTTACAACAACAGTAACACCAGGAACACCCATACCGTCGTCGGCACTGGTAACCTTACCACTAATAGTTCTTGTTTGTGCGTTGGCAATATTACCTCCAACGAAAAACAGGAACGCTAGCAAAATTGTAATTTTTCTCATAATGATAATTTTTGGTTAATGAATTACTAATTTTAATTTACGTTCTATTTTATATTTACTTGAAATATTAATTTACAAACTTAACAATTTTTAACATACGACATCACAAAAGCCAATTATTTACTGTTAATTGACTTTTACTAGTCATTCAAGTACTAAAACTTATAATTTAAGATTCCCAAATCTTTTGATTATTCTGCTAAATTCGATGCAATTTATAACAAAATACTTATCTGGCAAGGCTTTAATCAAAATTTTTCCAGTAAAAACCAAATATTAACATAATTGTAAATGTTACTGCAATGTAAAGCCAGTCAATTTTTACAAAATAGGTGTAGTTCATAAGTATTAATGATACTAATCCAGCAAGGATTATAAAAATCCCCCTTTTTTTTAGATAAAGCAAAAAAACAGCACCAGATATTATTGAAATAAAAACAAGAGATTCAATAATTACATAAACCTGTGGGCTAATTATTGGGTTTTTAATTATGCTTATTTCCTCTGCCATTACATCTAGATTGAAGAAAAAAATGTATCCATAAAGCAACAGCGCTATGCTTGAGCCTAAAATTAAAAAAAAGGAAATAGCCTTTATTATAATAGGTATGCCACCTTTAGTTGTAAGTTTATTTGTTTTTTTATGACTTTTCTTGTCCAACAATCCTTAAGTTTTTAAAATATAAAAGTATAAAAACAACAGTTATTGAAATTTCCAATAGTGGAAATGGTAGTGAAGGAACATAAATTTCAGGCATTATTAAAAGTAAAATTTGAGAAACACTGTAAATGTGAAAACCATACATTTTAAAGTTCCACATTAAGAATACCCCATAAATTGAGAAAGAAAATAATACTATTTGCCAAAGGAAAAAGTCTGGATTTATAGAAATAATAAATCCCATATCTATTTCTGTACCTAAAATCTTTTGAGTATTTCCACCTTGTAGGTATTCTTTTATTTGGTCAAATGCCGAATAGAGGAATAAATTTGACAATACGGATGCCCCTCCTCCCACAAAACTTAATACACATAATAATGTCAACTGCTTTGGGCGTTCCCTTTGTGTATTATTATTAACTTCTTCTTGCATTTAAATGATATTTAGTTTATTCCAAAGACCCTATTTCCTTTTCAACTTCAAGTAAAATTTCACATGATTTTACTAGTTCTTTCATAGTATTGTGATCTTTGTAAAGAGGTCTGTCAATATCAAGAAAATCAACATATTTTCTAACTACTTGGTGGGCTTTTATTGTTCCATCACCAAAATGATAATCTCTAAAATCAAGTGCTTGAGCAGAAGCCATAAACTCAATGCCCAGAATGCCATAAGCATTATCAAGTATTTGGAAGTTCTTTATTGCAGTATTCATACCCATTGACACAAAATCTTCCTGATCTGCCGCAGCAGGAATAGATTGAATAGATGCAGGAGCGGATAAAATCTTTTGCTCTACAATTTGCATGTCAGCAGTATATTGGCTTAACATTAATCCAGAAAACATTCCTGCTCCTTTCGTTAAGAAGGCTGGTAATCCAACGCTAAGTGCCGGATTATTTAGTCTGTTGAGTCTTCTTTCTGAAAGAACACTAATCATCGTAATGGCTATTCCAGCCATGTCCATTGGTAATGCAACAGGTGTGCCTTGAAAGTTAGCTCCAGAAAGAGCAATGTCTTCATCAGGGAAGAAAATAGGATTGTCACCAACACCATTTAGTTCAATTTCAACCTGAGATTTAGCATACGCCAATGCATCGTGTGCGGCACCAATTACCTGAGGTGTTGATCGCATTGAATAAGCATCCTGTACTTTATGCTTTACTTTACCTTCTTTAAGGTCTCCATTTTTAACCATTGCGGCTATTGCTCTTGCACTTCTAACAGCACCCTTAAAACCTCTAACCTCATGTAAACGAGACGTGTAAGGTCCCATGTTTGCTTTTAGGGCTTCCAACGACATGGCCGCTGCAATTTCTGCTTGTTTTAACCAATTATTGGCATCATTAATAAAAATTGCACTCATGGCTGTAAGAACATTTGAGCCATTAATTGTTCCTAATCCATCCCTGGCTTGTAAGCCTGGAATTTTAATATCTACTCTTTTCATGGCTTCGCTTCCCTCAAGTAGTTCGCCCTTATAAAATGCTTTGCCTTCACCCATAAGTAAAAGTGCAATTTGTGACATGGGAGCCAGATCGCCTGATGCGCCTACCGAACCTTTTTGACAAACATAAGGGGTAAGGCCTTTGTTAAGCATTTCAACAAGAGTTAATGTTATCTCTGGTCGTATTCCAGAATTACCATGAGCATGAACATTTATTCTGCCTAGCATTGCTCCTCTAACATATTCTTCATCCATCGCATCACCAATTCCTGCAGCATGGTTGTAAATGAGATATTTTTGAAACTCTTTAACTTGTGCGTCACTTAGTGCGACTTCTGAAAATTCACCAATGCCTGTATTAACACCATAAATTGTCTCACCTTCTTTAATTTTGTTTTCCAGCATTAGCCGGCATTTTTTTATCCTTGCAAGAGCATCTGGGTGTAATTCAACTTTTTCACCATTTCGGGCAACTTTAACTACGTCTTCTACTGTAAGGCCGCTACCTTTTATTATTAATGTCATCGTTTTTTTGTTATGCGTTATTTGTTAAGTGTTATTTGTTAAGTGTTATGCGTTAAGTGTTATGCGTTAAGTGTTATGCGTTAAGTGTTATGCGTTAAGTGTTATGCGTTAAGTGCTAAATGATTTGTGAAACTAAAAAACATCTAACTCCTAACTTCTATCTTCTTTTGCTTTTTGTAAATATCTAATGTAGCCATTTAGGATGTTTTTTGCTTTTTCCAATAACTCTCTTGCACTATTATAATCTTTCTTTGATATGTATTCTTGATCCAGGGCAGTAATGAATTGATCCATTAACTCAAAAATTGACCCTCGACTAATTCGGCAGAATTGAATATTTTCTTGATAATGGAATCGACCATAACCTTCAGCAATATTCTCTGTTATCGATCTTGCTGCCCTACGCATACCATCAGTCAAAGAGTATTTTTCTTCCGAAGGAAATTCCTTAATAACAGAGTAGACATATATTCTGACTTCTCTGCAAGCCTTCCAACAATTAAGATCCTCGAAACTATTTATGCTTTCCCCCATGCTTTTTATTTGATGCCAAGTTAGATGTTAATTGTAATGTGTTACGGATTTTTGTGTTTCCCGTTATTAAACTAACTCTTACTTCTAACATTTAACATTTAACTTCTAACTTCTAACTTCTAACTTCTAACTTCTAACTTTTTCTCTGCATGCGAAATTATTAAAATCTGTTAAATAAAAACCCACTAAAAAAATATGTTGACCTAAAATTCCTATTTTCGCTTCGTTAAAATTTCTTGCAAGAAACATCATATGATGAAGAATTATAAAAACCTCAATAATCTTATTGGTTGGCTTGTGTTTGGCATTGCCACTATTACTTATTTTCTTACTTTAGAACCAACTGCAAGTTGGTGGGATTGTGGCGAATATATTGCTACTGCCTACAAACTTCAGGTAGGCCATCCTCCAGGGGCTCCATTGTTTCAGTTGCTTGGGCGTTTCTTTTCGCTATTTGCATTTGGCAACGTTGCTAATGTTGCCTTGATGATTAATGCGATGTCGGCCTTGTCAAGTAGTTTTACAATTTTGTTTTTGTTTTGGACAATTACAATGCTTGCAAGGAAACTTTTTACAAAATCATTCGATGAAGAGATTTCAGTTTCTAACGGTTGGGCTGTACTTGGAGCAGGTATTGTTGGATCATTGGCTTATGCTTTTTCCGATTCGTTTTGGTTTTCAGCTGTTGAAGGTGAAGTTTATGCGATGTCGTCATTTTTGACTGCGGTAGTTTTCTGGGCCATTCTTCGATGGGAAGAGGTTGCTCACAAACGCCTTGGATTTAGATGGATTCTACTTATTTCATACATTGTTGGTCTTTCAATTGGAGTTCACTTGCTAAACCTTTTAGCTATTCCAGCAATTGTTTATGTGTATTACTTTAAAAAATATAAGTTTTCTACAAAAGGTTTCCTCTTTGCAGGAATACTATCCTTAATAATACTATCCATAATAATGTATATTATTATTCCTTGGACAGTAAGTCTGTCAGGGAAATTTGAATATGCATTTGTAAACGGACTAGGATTGCCATTTAACTCAGGAACAATTTTCTTCTTTGCATTAATAATTGGGTTAATTGTTTTCGGACTTTATTATTCACACAAAAAGGGTAAGGTAGTATTAAATACAATAGTTTTAGCTTTCACATTTATCTTAATTGGATATTCTTCATTTTTTATTCTGATTATTAGAGCGAATGCGAATACTCCAATTAACGAAAATGATCCAAAAGATGCCTTGAGTATGCTGTCATATCTCAATCGTGAACAATATGGCACATGGCCATTATTTTATGGACAATATTACAATGCCCCTACGGTAGGTTCTGAAGATGGATCTCCAATTTATATGAAAGATGAAAAATTAGGGAAATATGTAATTAAGGATGACAGAAAAGGAACAAAGCCTGTTTATGACAAAAAATTAAGCGGTTTCTTCCCACGAATGTGGAGTAATCAGAAACCAATTCATGCCACTCTTTACAAGAGATTTGGTGGTGACAAGGGTACACCTGTAAGTATTGATAATGGTGATGGTACATCTAAAGTAGTTTACAAGCCAACTTTTGGTGAAAATATGAAGTACTTTTTTACATATCAAATTAACCATATGTACATTAGGTATTTTATGTGGAATTTTGTTGGACGACAAAATAATATGGAAAGTCAGGGTGAAATTCAAAATGGTAACTGGATAAGTGGGGTTAATTTTATTGATAAGATGAGATTGGGTGACCAAAGCAATTTACCAGAAAGTATGTCTAATCCAGCACGTGCAAGATTTTACTTTTTACCTTTATTGCTAGGGATATTAGGTTTTGTTTTCCACCTGAAAAGAAGCAAAAAAGATACTTGGGTGGTTTTTCTTTTATTTTTACTTACAGGTCTTGCAATTGTAGTTTACCTTAACCAAGCGCCTATGCAGCCTAGAGAAAGAGACTATGCTTATGCCGGGTCATTTTATGCTTTTTCCATTTGGATTGGACTCGGTGTTTTAGCAGTTTTTGATCTGTTTAAGAAATTCATGGGAAACAAAACCATGGCAGCAGGAATTGCAACAGTATCTACATTATTACTTGTTCCTACAATTATGGCCACTGAAGGCTGGGAAGCACATGATCGTTCAGGTAAATATGCTGCTGTCGATTTTGCTAAAATGTATCTCGCATCTTGTGAACCTAATTCAATACTATTTACAAATGGTGATAACGACACTTTCCCGCTATGGTATGCCCAAGAAGTTGAAGGTTTTAGAACAGATGTGAGGGTTGTAAATTACATGCTCTCATCGGGTGATTGGTATGTTAATCAAATGGGTAAAAAGGTTTATGATTCCGAGAGATTACCATTGAGCATTAGCCCAAAGTTTTACCAAATGGGAGATCAAAATTATATGCCGGTTTTTGAACGTATTGAAGAGAGATCAAGTGTTCAGGATGCAATTAATTTTGTTAAAAATGACACTAAAGGTTCGAAAATGCCTTTGCAAAATGGTAGTTGGATAAATTATATGCCAGTTAAAAAACTTAGTCTGAAAATTGATTCGGCTCAGGTTGTAAATACTGGAAGTGTTGGGCCAGAACATGCAGATAAAATTGTGAGTTTGATAACTTGGGATATTAAGCAAAATGGTCTCTTTAGAAATGATTTGATGTTACTTGATATTATTGCTACAAATAACTGGGAACGTCCAATTTACTTTGCCAATCCAAATTCAATTAAGAAAGTACTTGATGTGGATAAATATTGTCATCTTGAAGGTGTGGTCTACAGATTTATGCCATATCCTGCAAAGCAGCATATTAACAAAGTTGGTGGTGTTGAACCAGAAAGATCATATGAAATATTAATGGCTGACGATGTAAGATGGGGAAGGTTAAATGAAGACGATGTTACGGTGGATCGTGAAAGCGACAGGAATGCCGGAATGATAAAGCAGAACTATCTTCGTTTGGGACAAACTCTTTTGGCAGACAATAAGGCGGACTCAGCAATTTTGGCATTGGATAGAGGACTTGAGTTCTTTCCAAATAAAAAATTCCCATTCGACTATTTTATGATTCCTTGGGCTGGTATTTATTATGAAGCAGGTGCTGAAGATAAAGCAAATGAAGTTGTTGAGACTATCTTTAAAAGGTACTCTGAAGAACTGGCTTATTACAATAGTTTATCCCCTAGGTTCAGCGATGCATATCAGAATGAAGTGCAAGAGTCGTTGGCAGTACTTCAGAGACTTGGACAGGTTACAAGAGAGTTTAAACAAGTGGAGATTTCTAATCAAATAGATAGCCTTTTCTACGAAGAAGTTGGTAAATTGAATTTGAGATAGAATACTGGTTTCTGGTTGAATAATTAATACAATTGTACGTATTCTCCTGATTCCTATTTCCCTGCCCTGAAGGACAGGGCTATGAGATATGGCTCTGTTTTAATTATCACTTTTAAGGGCCTTATTCTCTTTTTATCTTGATTTATATTTCTTTTATCTTTTATCTTTTATCTTGTTCTTATTAGCAAACCACAGCATAATAAAACCCGTTAGAATAAGCGGGATACTTAGAATTTGCCCCATATTTAAGAACATAGTTTCTTCAAAGCCAACCTGAGGGACTTTAATAAACTCAATAAGGAATCGTACTCCAAAAAGAAGTATCATGAAGTAGCCAAAAATCTCCCCATTGTTTGTTTTCCCTTTAGACTTCCAATAAAATCTGTACAAAAAGATAAATATTGCCAGATAACTTAATGCCTCATAAATTTGAGTTGGATGCCTTGGGTCGATGGCTAATGCTGTGTCGAAATATCTAACAAAAATAAATCCCCATGGCATAGTAGTAATATCTCCAAATATTTCTGAGTTCATTAAGTTTCCAGACCTGATAAAGAATCCAGAAAGTGCAACAACAATTGCAATTCTGTCAAATATCCATAAAACAGGTTTTTTGTTTGTCCTGGCGAAAATATACAGTCCTATAAAAATTCCAACTGCAGCACCATGACTTGCAAGTCCGCCCTCCCAAACTTTAAGAATCTCCAGTGGGTGCGATAAATAATATGATGGTTCATAAAACAGACAATGTCCAAGTCTGGCACCAATAATAGTTGCAACCAACATATAAGTTGAGAGTTGATCAAGAACTTTCTCACCCAAGCCCTCATTTGTAAATATTTTCTTCATTATTATGTATCCAAAAATAAACGACATGGCAAATAAAAGGCCGTACCATCTAATGGAAAGACCACCAACTAAATTTGTTTCAAGGGGAATGGAAAATATTTCAGGACTAACATCCCATGTAATGAAGTTTAAAATCATTGTTCAATTATTTTGGGAGGCAAATGTACAAATTTGATTGATGGGTGGAAGTAGATGTTTTGGAAGTATTAAGTTTTATAGTACATAGTTATGTAAAGCACAATTTTAAGCATTAATTCATAAAACCCAAAACTCAAAAACATAAATCTGATAACTATTATATTGGCGTCAACCTTGTTTCACAGAAATACAATTCAAATACCTATGAATCAGAGAGGTACTGTCATTTCGACTAAATGGAACGGAACAAAGTGGAGTGAAGTGCATGGAGAAATCTCCTAAGAGCACACCCTAATGTTTTGGAGATCGCTCTATTGCATATTCTCCGTCGCCTCCGAATATTCCAATCGGGAGGACATGGGTTTTGTTTTAAGAGAAAAGTGAGTTATAAAGGGCTTTTAGAACAATATGATTTGTCTTAGGTTGACGCCAATGCGATAACTATCGGGACAGAACTTGCTAACTAGATCCTCTAACAATAAGTTCAGTCTTCAATTTTATGGTAGTGGGTTCGTAATCAAAGACGCCGCCTTTAATACGTTTTAAAAGAAGTTCAGCTGCTTTTTTGCCAAGTTTGTATCCAAACTGGTCAACACTTGTAAGTTCTGGTTCGCAGACGGAGGCGCTACGGCTATTTTCAAAGCCTACTATTCTTAATTCATCAGGAATTTTTATGCCCAGTTGCTTGGCTATTTTCAATACGCCAACAGCAGTTAGGTCGTTTACTGCAAAGATTCCATCCGGGCGATCTTGTTTTTTTAAAACACTTCTTGAAATTTTCATAGCTGAATCAAGTGTGTCACATGCGTAAACAAGGTTTTTGTCAAATTCAATATTATTTTTCTTTAAAGCATCTTTGTATCCCTCAAATCTCATCTTTCCAATTAACATATGCTGTGGAGAAGAATAGAGCGCTATTCGTTTACTGCCTCTCGAAATGAGATGATTAACAGCATTAAAAGCACCAGTGTAGTCATCACAAATTACTCCATCTGCATGAAAACCTTCTATGGTCCTGTCATAAAAAACAATTGGAATTTCATAGTCAACCATCTGCTGAAAATGAGAATAATCCTGAGTTTCTTTTGAGAAAGAAACCAAAACTCCATCAACACGATTTGCAATTAATGTCTGCGTATTTAATACCTCTCGCATGTAGGATTCGTTGGATTGAACAACCAACACATTATAATTATTTTCGTAAGCAACTTCCTCTATTCCATTAATTATTTTACTGAAGAAATGGTGTTCTACTTCAGGAACTATTAATCCAATGGTATTTGTTTTACTATGCTTTAGGTTTAGTGCAATTAGGTTAGGCTTGTAACCAAGTAATTTGGCAAGTTCTTTAACTGCCTGTCTGGTTTTTACACTAATATCCGGATGATCTTTTAAAGCACGTGAAACCGTTGAAATACTGATGCCCAGTTTTTCCGCAATATCCTTAATGGTTACCTGTTTTTTCATGTAAAACTGAAATTAGGAATTTTTCTAGGTAACGAAAGTACTGTTTTTTCAAACATGCTTACTTATTGTTTTCTTAACATGAGTTAAGATTTTATGGACTATTGAATAATTTATATTTTTCATTAACTTTACAACTTCATCAAAAGTAATTTTAGCATGATAAAAATCCTGACACTCTTAATCTGTATTTTTTTTGCTACTTCCTCCATCGCCCAGCAATCTTACTCTTTTAATATTGATACAAAAGCAAAAAAGGCAATTCAAAGAGGAGAGATAAATACTTCATCCCACAAAGAAGTTCCCAGTTTGCAAATTCCTTCTCCCAACAGGGATACTGATATTGTAACAATTATCGACATTGGTACTTCTGCAGATATTTATGATTTCGCCCGTAGCAATTTTACCCTTTGGGCAGATGCTGAATTGAATACTATTAGTTTTTACCATAGAATGGGTGGTACTTTAGATCCATTGGGTAATGCCGGTGATTTGGGTTATGATATTTCAACTGATGGAGGGCAAAACTGGGATCTGATGATCAGGAATTTCTATTTCGGTGACATATGGGGTGGTTACCCAATGCATGGAATATTTAATCCTTCCGGAAGCATAGATCCCAATGATGCTTATGTTGTTTATGCTCTCAGTGGTGCTGATGGTGTAAATTCAGGTTTAATTCATGGTAGTTCAAATATTGGCGACACTTCTGTAAGAAATCAATCTTTTGTTGCTGGAGGAGCATATGCTTCCTCACCGAGAGGATTTGATCTTACATTAATGGGGGAAGTTTTTATTGTAACACCTGATTTTGACTCCTGGGATTATCAGGACAGTTTGTTAATTACAAAAGGAATATGGAATGAAAACCTCATGGATTTTACTTATGAGACAACTAAAATTGAAGCCCTCTTTGTTGGTGAAACAGGAAGCCCTGTTGATGTGAAAATTGCCTTTGGCCCTGATGGACAGATAGGTTACATTAGTGTTTTAGGCAATAATGGTATGGCCACCCAGCAAAGTGGATTTTTGAATTATTATCCCATTTATTGGAAAACTACTGACGGAGGAGAGACTTGGGATGGCCCTGAATTTATTCAATTGGATGGTCCCGATGGAATAAATAATATTGTTTATCATCATCTCACAAGTGAGTTAATAGAGGAGTTATTTGGAGATAATCCACCTGCAAGAGAAGACATTTCTTACACAACTGCTTTCGACCATGATATTGTTGTAGATGCAAATGGGGATTTACATATTGCTGTTGTAATTGGCCCGAGTGGGGCTGATCCGTACAGTATTATTACAGCAGAAGGGTATCT
>Ga0164315_10002276_pt1 | contig 14728 bp, 8 predicted proteins | sample GuaBasSedimGuay6_FD_113737 | JGI IMG/M metagenome (GOLD analysis project Ga0164315, IMG submission 113737) | Subseafloor sediment microbial communities from Guaymas Basin, Gulf of California, Mexico - Guay6, Core 4569-2, 0-3 cm | ecosystem: Environmental > Aquatic > Marine > Hydrothermal vents >... | reverse complement strand
GCATCTAGTTTTAATTTAGAATTATTTAATGTCGATGAAGATTGGGATGAAGGTTCTGGTTATGATTTTATTTATAACGACACAATAATTGCCGACCCTGTATATGAAGCAATTAATTGGTATCAAAGAAAAACTGATGTAGATTGGACATATGAGGGAGCATATTTTAGTGGAAGTTCTGAAATAATTGGAACTCAGAGATTTGAAACTGGTGGAGAGAATCTTGAAATTGATGTTACTGATTATATTAATGAAAGATTATTTGGTACAGGCTTTACAGGAACAACAGGATATACAGGATCGTCATATGGATTAGGTATAAAATTTCCTGATAATCTTGAAGCGTTGGAACTTGAATTTAGACAAGCAGTTGCATTTCACGCAAAACATACTAATACGTGGTATGAACCATATATTGAAACCATAATAGATGATACAATAACCGATGATAGAAATTATTTCTATTTAGATAAAGATAATGATTTATATCTATATGTTAATGTAGGAAATGGGGATATATTACAAAATATTAATGTTGATAATGTTAATATATATGATCATGAAGATAATTTAATTGAAACTATAAGTGGTAATTCTATTATTAATGTAAGTAGAGGGGTATTTAAGATAGTTCTAAATATTGATTCAGAAACTTATCCAGATGCGGTTTTATTTAGAGATGAGTGGAATTTAACCATAAATGATAGAAATACTACTTATAATAGTGAATTTTATTTAATTTCACAAAATAAATATTATAGTTTTGATAATTCAAATGATATTAATTTTAATAATTATAATTTTTATTTTTGGGGAATCAATGAAAATGAGAACATTAAAGCAGGAAATTTAAGAAAAGTTAAATTAACTATAAAAGAATTGTACCCAAATCAAAATAATTTCATACCTTTAGACATTGAATATAGAATATTCACTACGGTAGGAAGTAAATATGAAATTGATGTTGTACCGTTTACTAAAGCAAATAGAACGAATAGTGGTTATGAGTTTAATATCGACACAGCTTGGTTAATACCTCAAGACTATTATTTACAAATAAGAATGAAAAATGGTAATTATTATGAAAATAAAAATACTTTATCATTTACAGTTGTTTCAAATAATATATTTTAAAAAAAATTTAAATAAACACTTGTTTATAACATAAAAATAAATAAATTTGTAGTCTAAATAATCAATCTAAATAAATTAAATTTAAAAAAGTAAAAAATGGAAAATCAAATTAGTGAGCTGGAAAGGCTTAAACAAGAAATGAATGGGATCGCTGAAACTCATAAAGGCGAAGTAAGAAAAACTAAAGAAGAAATACTATCTAAGTATTTTAATTTAGCTAATGACACAGAAAAAATAAGAATATTACCTAATAGTACAGGGAATTTTAAAACAGTAGCGTATTTTCATAATATACAAATTACTGTTGGTAATGGTGTTAAAAGGAATGTTGCTATTTATTGTCCTAAACATAATGATGCCAAAGTTGATGGTAAGTATCAACCATGTCCATTATGTGAAAAATCAGATGCTATATTAGCCAAACAAGACAATACTATTAAGTATGTGAAAAAAGCTAATATGACACCACAACAATTGGAAATCAATGAAAAAAATAAACTAATATTTGCAGAAGCAATGAAGTTTAAAGCAAGGAAACATTACATCCTTAAAATTATTGATAAAGGTGTTGAAAAAGATGGTGTTAAATTTTGGAGATTTAAAGAAAATTATAAGAAAACAGGGGTGATGGATAAACTCGAACCCATTTTAAATCAATATATTAGCAAATACAATAAAAGTTTTCTGTCAGAATTAGAAGGTACTGATGTTACCTTAATGACACAAAATTTGGAAAATACATTTAAAAGGGGTACGTTTTATAGGTCTGTTGTGGCAATTGCTACAGATGAACCAACACCTTTACATCAAGATCCTTTAGTAAGGCAACAATGGTTGAATGATAAAACTAGTTGGCGTGATGTATTTAAACCAAAAAAAGCACCGAATGTTACCCCACAACAATTTATGGAAATGGTATTAAGTGGTGTTGAACCTTATTGGGATGATAGTGACCAAAACAATAAACATTGGGTATTCCCTAATAATCCAGAACTTCAAAAAATGGCAAATACAAGGGATATGGATTTAGGTGCTAATAAAGAAGATGATTTTGAACAAGCTTCTGATTTAGGAGAACGATTGGTAAATGTTACTAATGTAACAGCATCTGATGTAGGCACATATACTGATGGTTCAACTGATGTTGGTGCTGCGGTTATAGCTGAAAAACCTGCTTCTGTTGTGGAAAATAAAGTTGCTCCTGTTGCAGAAAATAAGGTTGTTACTGAAGTTCCTCAAAAACAAGAACAAACAAAAAACGTTGTTGATGCTGATTTAAACCCATCTACTACAGGTGGCGATTATGAAGACTTACCTTTTTAATCTTTTAAATAATATATAGTTATGACAAAAAAAAGTGACGAAAAGAATTCTATCCCCACTACAACAGGGGGTAGAAAACCTACTACTAAAAAATCTTTTTCTTTAAGCGATTTTAAGAAAAAAATAGGTGGTGAGGATGTTCCAGATAAACCATTGGAATGGATTAAATTGGATGATGCTGCTGAGGAAGCAACAGGTTTACCCGGATTTGCTAAAGGTTACACCAATCTATGTCGAGGTTATACTAATACAGGTAAAAGTACTGCCTTATGTAAAAGTATTGTAAATGCCCAAAAAATGGGTATTATGCCTATAATCATTGATACTGAAAATAATTTAGGTATTGAACGATTAAAATTAATGGGTTTTGATTGGGGTGGTAATTATATTTTGGTTGATAATGAGTTTTTACTTGATAAATTTGGTAAAGCTCAAGATAAAGATAGAAATGAAGCATCCATAGAAGATATGGCAAAAGCGATTCAATATTTTTTACTTGAACAAGAAGCTGGTAATTTACCATTTGATTTATTATTTGCAATTGATTCAATCGGTACTTTGAATTGCATTAAAACAATAAATGCTTTAGAAAAGGATACCACTGATAATAATATGTGGAACGCTGGGTCCTACGAAAAATCGTTTATGTATTTGTTAAATAATACTATACCAAATAGTAGAAAAGTTGACAAGCCCTATACTAATACAATTATTGCTGTACAAAAAATATGGTATGATTCCATGAATAAGGTGGTTAAGCACAAGGGTGGTGAAGCATTCTTCTTTGGTTCAAGATTAATCTATAATTTTGGTGGTATTTTAACTCATGGCACAAGAAGGATTGTTGCTACAAGTAAGAAAAGAGATATTGCATATGGTATTGAAACTAAAATTAATGTGGCGAAGAACCATATTGACGGTCCGCTAGGTGGTATTTCTATGGAGGGTAAGATTATTTCAACCCCACATGGATTTGTTTATCCAGATCGAATTCCTGAATATAAGAAAAAAAATATATTATATTTTCGTAATTTATTTAAGGATATGGATATTGATGTTGGTGATATTAATGATAAATATGAAATCATAACCAATGAAGATGTAGAATAAATAATTTTAATTTGGGTAGATATGTTTCTACCCATTTTTTTTTATCATATGGAAAGAAAACCAAACGGTTATTGGACTAAAGAAAAGTGCCATGAAAAATCACTTAAATATAAATATAAACAAGAATTTAGAAAAGATGATTCTAAAGCTCATAATGCAGCTAGAAGAAGGGGTTGGTTAGATGATATTTGTGGTCATATGGTGGAATTAAAAAAACAATATGGGTATTGGCAAAAAAAAGAAAATTGTATACAAGAAGCATTAAAATATTCAAATAGAACAGAATTTTACAAAAATTGTAAGCGAGGGTATCAAGTTTCAAGAGAAAATAATTGGTTGGATGATATCTGTAATCATATGGAAAGACGAGGTAATAGACATAAAAAATGTGTATATGTGTGCGTTTTTTATGATAATCAAATATATGTTGGTATAACTTATAATTTTAATGAAAGAAAGAAGGAACATTTAAAAATACATGGAAGAAAAATAAGTTCTGTTGGAAAACATATCATTGAAAGTGGATTAACACCAAATATAATAAAATTAACTGAATATCTACAAAAAGAAGAAGCAATTTTACTTGAAGAAAAGTATGTTAATAAATATCGTAATGAAAATTTTATAATTCTAAATAAAATCAAAACAGGTGGTATTGGAGGTAGTGAAATTAAATGGAATAAAGAAAATTGTATTAAAGAAGCATTGAAATATAAAACAAGGAATAATTTCAGAGTAAAAAGTGCGGGGGCATACGATGCAGCACATAGATATGGTTGGCTTAATGAAATTACAGAACATATGTTATTATATAAAAAATATAATGGATATTGGACAAAAGAAAATTGTGGTAAAGAAGCGTTAAAATATAAAAATAGAACGGATTTTTCAAAAAAATCTTCAGGAGCATATGATACGGCACATCGAAATAATTGGCTTGATGATGTTTGTAAGCATATGATAAACATAAAAAAACCTAATGGTTATTGGACTAAGGAAAGATGTTTTAGAGAGAGTAGAAAATATAATACTCGATCAGAATTTCAAAAAAAATCACGTAGTGCATATATGAGTGCTATGAAACATAAATGGCTAAATGAAATATGTGCTCATATGTCTGAAATCAGAAAACCAAAAGGTTATTGGACTAAAAAACGATGTGAAGAAGAGTTTTTAAAATATGATAGAAAAAAAAATGTGAAATTATATTCAAAAACAGCATATAGTGTTGCACTTAAAAATAATTGGATAAAAGAGTTAACTTTACATATGAATTTTGATTCAAGAAAACCTAATGATTATTGGACAAAAGAACGATGTTATAATTTGGCTTTGAAATATAAAAAATTAAAAGATTTTAGATTAAATGAGCATAGAGCTTATGATGTAGCAAAAAAACATAAATTTCTTAAAGAAATTATCACACATTTAAAAAAAATAAGATAAATGAATATACGTACATTATTAATTGACGGTAATTTTTTATTAAAACGTTCTTTTCATGGATCAAAGGATTGTTATACTAAATCTTTTGGGTTTTTTGGTGGAGTTTATGGTACACTTACTATGATACGTAAACTAATAAATCTTTATCAACCAAAAAAAATAGTAATAGCATGGGATGGAGAAAATGGGGGTATTAAACGCTACCTAATAGATACAGCATATAAAGCAAATAGAAAAAATAAAAAATGGAGTAAAAAAATAGAATTAACTGAAGCACAAATAAAAATAGAACAAGAAAAAGATGAATCTATTTTAAAAAACAGAAAACGTATTCAAGCGTATGCTGAAGAATTATTTATAAGACAAATTGAGGTTGACGATATTGAGGGTGATGATTTAATTGCTCAATATTGTATTGATTATAATAATAAAGAAGAAATTTTTATATATACTAATGATAGGGATTTTTCACAATTATTATATTTAAATATATCAATAATTTTTGCAAACATTGATGAAGTTATAAATAAAGTTACATACCCCACACATTTTAAACATCATTATACGAATGCTTTAGCAATGAAAATAATATGTGGAGATAGTTCAGATAATATTAAGGGTATTTCAGGTATTCAAGAAGATACGTTATTAAAACATTTTCCTGAATTAAAAAATGAAACATTAACTGTTAGAGATATTTGTAGAAAAGCTGATGAAATAAATAAAGAAAGGGTTTTAAATAAAAAAAAACCATTAAAAGCATTAGAATCTTTATTGAATAATATTGATAGATTAAAAATAAATCATAAACTTATTAATTTAAGTGAACCACTATTAAATGAAGAGGCCATAGAAGAACTCAATCAATTAGAAATGCCTTTATCTCCTGATGATAGAGGAAGTAAGAATTTATATAAAATGATGATAGAAGATGAATTTTTAACTGTTTATATGGGTACTTTTGTTGATTATATTGAACCATTTTATACGGTAATAATGAATGAAAAAAAGATATTAATGGAATATTATAATAAAAAAACCTAAAAACCCTTTTTGGTGGAATTTATATTTATTATATTTGTGTTTACGATAAAACTAAAAATATGAAAAATGAGAGAAAAAGAAAGAAATAACTTATTTAGATTTTCACTCTACCAAGAAAAAGTGTTATTATGTGAGAAATCGTTTAGTGCGGATATGTATAATCCTTTCACTCGATATTCTATTGATATTAGAAATATATTACCTAAAATAATTGTTAATTTCCAAAAAATATTATCAAAAAGAGAATATAAAACATCTTTTAGTGTTGGTAGAAAAAATATAAAAGACGATACATCACGTGTTTATTATGATTCATATAATGACTATTTAAAATTTATAGAAAATTCACCTAAAAGAATTAGTAATCATTTAGAATATAATCCTAAAATTTATAAACAAGAAATTGATGGTAGGGTAATAAAGGGCGTTGAATGTAAGATTGGTTTATATATTAATGATAAAACAATTGTAGAAAGAACGTTTTACGTTAATGAATTTAATCCCATTTCTAGATGGTCGGTAGAAATTTTAAATAAATTTTCTGAAGTAATGGATGTTTTAACAGATAAAAATAAAAATGATGATATAACTAATATGTGGGATGATTATGATCTAATTAACATCAAAAGATTTTCAATAAGTCAAATTAGAGAATTCTCACCATATAAAAGAGCAGAAATATTGAAGTCTATTCAGAACTACAAAAATAAATAGTGTTAATTTTTTTTCTTAATGTCAAGTTATTATGAGTTATGTAGTTATAATTCATAATAACTTTTTTTAAATCTAATTTAACCGATGAGTGATACACCAAAAAACACATTTTCGTCATATTTGGGTGAAGATTTTCAACAAAAACTAATATGGCAATTATTAGTTGAAGGGGAATTTGCAGAAAAAGCGATACCTCAATTAGCAATTGAATATTTTGATGACCCTTATATAAAAAGGTTATTTGTTATTATTATGGAGTTCTATAATGAATTTAATAGACCACCAAATCTTCAAAATAAATCAATTCATCAAGCAATTAACAGATATAAAACACCTAATAATCAAATTGAAGAAGAAAGTCTTTTTGCTGTTATTAAAAAGGTTATTATATGGAATGAAATGGTCATAAATAAACAGATGATGTATGATGGTGACATTATACAAAAAGCGACCACAGGATTCGTAAAACAACAAGAATATAGAAAATTAGCTGAATATATATTAAATGAAACAAAATCAGGAGGAATAAAAAATAAATATTTTATTGGTGAAGTTGAGGAAAGGGTATTAAAAATTGCTCATATTGGAGATGAGGAAGATTATGGGACGGAAATCACTGAAGATATTGAAAACGTTTTAAGGAAAGAGTTTCGTCAAACAATACCCACAGGAATAGATGTTATCGATTCATTAACTGGTGGTGGTTTAGGAAAAACTGAAATTGGTATTATATTAGCCCCATCAGGTATAGGGAAATCAACAATATTAACCAAAATAGCTAATACTGCATATGAATTAGAATTTAACGTACTACAAATTATTTTTGAAGATACTGAAGAACAAATAAAAAGAAAACATTTCGCAATATGGACTAAAATTCCATTAAATGAAATGGATGATAGAAATGAAGAAGTTAAAACAATTGTTTATGATAGAATAAAAAATAAAAAAAACAGAGGTAGGTTAATAATAAAAAGATTTAGTCAAGAAGATACCACTATGAAAGATATTAGAAATTGGATGGATAGATTTCAGAAAAAATGGGGTGTTATGTTTGATTTATTAGTTTTAGATTATTTAGATTCTGTTGATTCACATAAAAGAACTACAGATAGAAATGAAGCAGAATTGGTGGTAGTAAAATCATTTGAAGCTTTAGCTGCAGATTATAGAATACCTGCTTGGACGGCTATACAGGCCAATCGTACTGGGTTTCGTTCAGAATTTGTTGAAGCAGATCAAAGTGGTGGTAATATAAAAAGGGTACAAAAATCACATTTTTTTATGAGTATTGCTAAATCTGCTGATCAAAAAGAAACAAATGAGGCAAATATTAGAATAATTAAAGCAAGATTTGCACAAGATGGTCAAACATTTGAAGATTGTACTTTTAACAACAATACAATGGAGATTAGTATTGATGATGATAGATATAATGATACTAGTAAACATAAAAATAGAAGGAAGTACGCTGAAGATAAAGTGGAAAGTTTAGATGAAAATTCACAGAATAAAGAGAATTCAACTATAGAAAATCAAAAAACAACCGTTTCAAATGAAAAAGAGATTGCCGATATCAATCCAGATGATGCAGAAAAAAAATTAATAGATATTGAAAATTTAAATAAAATGAAAAATGTTTATATAAAAAACAGATAAATTATTATTTTATTCATAATAAAACCTCTATGAGAGAAATCTTATAGAGGTTTTTTGTTTTAAGTCCATAATTTTATAGATTCATTTGTATTTATATTATAACGATAATATAATAGAATTATAAAAATAAAATATAATGGGTTTTTTTGCACGTCCTGATTTAAGTGATCTTCAATTTACACAATCAACTGGTAGCACGTTATCATTGTCTGGTCAAACAAGAATCGGAGCAATAACTGGATTGACACTATCTGACGGTAATAATGGAAATGTTATAGTTACTGCAAGTGGTGCTAGTTCTGGAACAACTGGACACGTATTAACGCTTGATGGTGATGTAATAAAATTACTACCGTCAAGTATAAGTGGAGAAATACCGTTTGCATGTGGTACTGAAGATATTAGAAGAAGTCCTTATCAGGGTTTAAATGTAAATTCTAATACAGTAAGTGGCTTTTTAGAGGGTTTTTTCTTTCCTGATGCCCCACCTACTTCAAGTATGAGTGTTCTTAATACATCAACATCAAAACAATATGGTGATACAAGCGGTGTGGGTACATGTAATTTAAGTTGGTCTGTAACGGAACATACTAATCCATTTAGCGTTATTTGTGCTGATGTAAATGGTGATGGTGCTTATGATTGTGATATACCTGTAACTGGGGGTAATCAAAGTGGGTTATTAACTTACACCTATTCGTCTTTATGTGCTAGTCCAAACATACCACCTCCACCTTCAACAAATGTGTCATTTACTATTAATGCTCAAACTGTTAGTGGAGAAACTACAACAGGTACTGCAACAATAACTTGGAGAGATACTGAATATTGGGGTGGTAATTCAACAAATTATATTGGTCAATCAGATTCAACAATAAATAGTGGAGTAGATAATCTATGTGCCTCTGCGTTAGCCTCGACAGGAAATAGATGTTTCTGTAATTTTGATGTTGGTAATAACAATTTTTTCTATTATACATATCCTGCAATATTTGGTGTACCTCAACAAATAACAGTCAATGGTTTACCTAATAATTCATGGGGATGTGATTTAATTAATACGTTAGATACATTTAGTAGATGTAATAGTGATGGATATTGTCAAGATTTCTATTTAGTTAGATCTGATAGTCAAATCAGTGGTGCATTTAATATAAACATAACAACAGTTTGTTAAATAATAAAAAATGAGTGAATATTTTAAAGGAACAGTATTAGCATCTCCAATAGTTAAAAGTGCGTCTGGTAATACATATGGCACACATCATTCTATAATGGGTGTTGGTGGTTATATGGAAGTGAATACTATAACTGAAAGAAACGCAATACCTGTAAATAGTATTTATGGTACAATGAATTATGATGGTATATCTAGTGGTCAAAGACGATTAGGGATGCTTGTTTATGTTTATGAAACAGATACAATATGTCAATTACATCCTAAAAGTGGAAGTGAATTCATATCATATAGTGCATGGACAGGTTATACGGATACTGCTAAATATAATGCATTATCTGATAACAATAGTTGGTATCCATTAATTACTAAAGCGGATGAGGGTACTGTAGGTAGTGGTAAAAGAATAAGTGAGATATATAATCAAATAACTCATAGTTTTGTAGTGGGTGATGTTATTGGTTATAACGGCAATAATTTTGAAAAAGTTAATTCTTCAAGTGCATTGACAGTTGAACCATTAGGTGTTATAACAACAAGTGATTGGGATGGAAGTGCAGGTGCAAATGCTTCATTTACATTAACATATGCTGGTTATGTTGATACAACTGGAATGGTTGATTTTACTGGCGGAACATTATCAGGTGGAACAGTATATTATTTAGCTAGTTCTGGATATACTGGTAAATTAACAGAATTTCAACCCACTGGTGTTACTGAAATATCTAAACCTATGTTAGTTAAAACTAGTGGAACAACAGCAATAGTTTTACAATATAGAGGAACTTCAAAAGAAGAAGCAGGGGTAACTTTAGGTGATTTTTATACATATACTGGTGATACTCAAGCATTTTTAGATACTACAGTAACAGGTGCTACAAATATTGGTCATTTTATTGGAACGACTGGTGTCCAAACATTAAGTATATTAACTTCTGATGCTAATTTTAATGGTAATTATATTTCTGAATATAATAATTATTATAGGGATTCAAGCGGTATAATTAGAATAGGGTCTCCCACATATAATGGAATATTAAGACGTGGATATATAAGTGAGTTTGAACCTAAAAAATCTTGGTTATATAATGTTTATACAGGTGGAACAAATCAAGTAGGATGGGCATTGGTTGATGGTGATATTAGTGAAAGTGTTGGTAGTTATGCAATATCTAATACGTTTGCAGGTACACCTCCCTTTACTGAAACAGAATGGTGGTATACTGGTGGAACGTTAAATGATGGATATTATAGTAACGGTACTATTGCATTAGATGTAAATGGTGATTTATATACTGGTGACACATATAATGTGGGCGGGCCTGTCTACAGTGATAAACAATATCATGAATTACGTCTCAGAACCATAATGACTAATACTCCTGATACTACAAGTATAACATATGATAATAGTTTCGTATATATTGATAATTTCTTAGGTGATATTACTGGTGTAACTACGGGTGCAACAGTGGGTGATGGTAGGTCTATATATTCTGGTAAAACAGGCACAACATTAATATTTAAATCAATTAAAGGTAGTGGTGATACTAGTGTTCATGATTATGGAGATGAACTTATAGTATATTCTTCTGGTGGTTCAGGAGGTGCTTATTATAATTTAGATACACCTTCGACAGTAACCGTTGGTGGTATTGTTAGTGGAACTCAACTTACAGGTAAAACAGCATTTGAATTATTTGAAGAAATGTTAGTTCCGACATTAAATCCAACATTAACATCACCATCAAATTCGTTTATATTAACATCACCAGTATCAATATATTCTGAAGTTGGTTATGTTGGTGATTTCGCATTTTTGGCTGGATTTAATAGAGGTTCAATTTCTCCTGCATATGGTACATCAGGATATAGAAGTGGTTTACCTACTGATTATAATTATACTGGAACAGGATTACCTACATCAGCAAGTGCAAGTACATTAACTAATGTTCAAATATCATCAGGATATACTGTATTAATTGGTGTTCAAAGTTGGACTAGTTCGGTTACTCATTTAGAGGGTGATCAACCTAAAGATAGTGTTGGTAATGATTATGATTCACCATATCCATCAGGAACAACAGGTAGTGTTACAGAAACTGTTGAAGGTGTATATCCGTTATTTGGAACAACAAGTGTGATTGGAACATTAACAAAACAAACATTAATTTCAATGTTGAATAGTAATAATGTTTTATTTTCTATGGTTGCTGAAACAGGTGGAAATAAACAAACGTTTGAAATTCCAGATGCATGGCTTGGTGCACCAACTAATAGATCATTAACAGGTATTCAAACATATAATACATTTACAAGTACATGGGAATATCAAGGTGGAAATGCCACAGCATCATTAACATTTTGGACAACATCATCAGTAACTGAAACAATTCAAGGTAGTGTTATAAACTATACAAGATATGTATATAATAGTGCTGACAGAAGTGCAATAAATATAAGATTAGTATTTTAATAAAATAATTTATGTCAAGAAATAAAGGTACATTCAATTTCGCAGCCAATTTCGAACCTTTGGTAAAAGCACCATTAGATGGTAGAAATTTAGTTGAAACATATGCAGATTTAACATTACCTGCTACTTGGGAAGATGCGGATAATAATGTTTGGTTATATAGTGGGGCAACAATTTCAGTAGCTGATGATCCAACACCCTCAAATAATGGATTATATTTTTTATTAGATAGTTCAGATTATACTAATGTTAATAGTTGGTTAAAAATTGGAAGTGCATTGATTACTGCCGTTAATGGATTAAGTATAAGTAGTAATGAAATTAGATTAGGGGGAACATTAACTGGAAGTACCGTATTTAGTGATTCAAGAGGAACTCCTGTTGGTTTAGAATATGGTGCAAATTACTCTGGTAGTTTTATCGATAGATCATTAGTTGATAAAGCTTATGTTGATATGATTGCAACAGGATTAGACCCTAAATCTGCTGTTATTGTCGCAACAACAGGAAGTAATATTTTATTAAGTGGTTTAACGACAATTGATGGTTATTCTTTATCTGTTGGAGAAACCGTTTTAGTAAAAGATCAAACTAATGCGGTTGATAATGGTATATATATAGTTAGTTCAACTGGTTGGACACGTTCAGATAATTTTGATGGTTCACCAACTGGTGAAGTATCACAAGGAGCATTAATTCCTGTTATATCTGGTGATACTCTATATAATACATTGTGGATATTAACTACATCTGATCCAATTGATGTTGGAACTACACCTCTTGATTTTACATATTTTAGTAGACCAACAAGTTTAATTGCTGGTACTGGTATTGACATAAGTGGTAACACTATTTCAGTAGATGGTGCTGCATTAGTAGGTAATTCATTAGTATGGACAGGTGATACTTTTAATGTTGATGTTACATCTGGAACATTATCTACTGTATTGGATACAAAATTAAATATTAGTGATTTCAATGTTTATTCAGGAGACACTTATAATGATATTAATTATATATCAGGTGTTACTGATACTAAATTAAACATCAGCGATTTTAATGTTTATTCAGGAAATACCTATAATGACATTACTTATATTTCAGGTATTACTGATACAAAATTGAATATAAGTAATTTCAATATATATAGTGGTGTAACTGATGTAAGAATTACAAATATTGAAGATAGTATTACTGGTATAACAGCATCAACAATTAGTGGTGCTACCAATGGTTTAACAAGAATAAATAACGACATAAAATTAGGTGGTAATTTAATTGAAAATACTGATATAGATTTAGATAATTTTTATTTAAAAATATTTAATGATGAAGGTGTTGGTTTTTCTGGGGGTACAGGATTTAATAATGGTGTTTATTCATTAGTAGTTCAATCAGATAATAAAATATTGGTTGGTGGTTTATTTACTTCATATAGTGGTGGTAGTCATAGTAGAATTGTAAGATTAAATTCTGACGGTTCTGTTGATTCTTCATTTGATAATGATACGGGATTTAATAATGGTGTTTATTCATTAGTAGCTCAATCAGATAATAAAATATTGGTTGGTGGTAGTTTTACTACATATACTGGTACTTCATATAACAGAATAATTAGATTAAATTCAAATGGTACAGTTGATTCATTATTTAATATAGGTACTGGATTTGGTAATACAGTCAAGGTAATCACTTTACAACCAGATAATAAAATATTGGTTGGTGGTAGTTTTATATCGTATAGTGGTGTTAGTATTAGTCGATTAATACGTTTAAATTCTGATGGTTTTGTTGATTCTTCATTTAATATGGGAAGTGGGATTAATATGGGTGTTGTTGAATCAATTGTATTACAATCAGATAATAAAATATTGGTTGGTGGTTTATTTACTTCATATAGTGGAGTTACTAGTAGTCGATTAATACGTTTAAATTCTGATGGTACGGTTGATAGTGGTTTTAATATAGGCACTGGGTTTAATGGTACTATTTATTCATTAGCAGTTCAATCAGATAATAAAATATTGGTTGGTGGTAATATTACAACGTATAACGGTAATTCCTGTTATTATATAATAAGATTAAATTCTGACGGTTCTGTTGATTCTTCATTTGATAATGATACGGGATTTAATGGTACTGTTTTCGATATTGAAGTGCAATCAAATAATAAAATATTGGTTGGTGGTCAATTTAGTACATATACTGGTACTACATATAATCGAATAATTAGATTGAATTCAAATGGTACAGTTGATTCATTATTTAATATAGGTACTGGATTTAATGCTTCAACACATTCAATTAAAATTCAACCAGATAACAAAATAGTAATTGGTGGTGATTTTACAACATATAATGGTAGTTCATATAATGATATTATAAGATTAAATTCAGATGGAAGTGTTGATGGTGGTACAGGTGGTATTTCATCTGAAGTGATATTTAAAGAAATAGGTGTTGAATATGGTGATGATTATAGTTCAAGTTTTACAGCAAGATCACTACCTGATGTTGCTTATGTAACTGGATTAACTTCACAAGGAATTACAGGTGGTATTAATGGTTTAACTATTAGTGGTCAAGATTTAAAATTAGGTGGTTCTTTAACGGAAGTAACAACAATAATAAACAATAATGGATAT
>Ga0164315_10002275_pt1 | contig 14730 bp, 13 predicted proteins | sample GuaBasSedimGuay6_FD_113737 | JGI IMG/M metagenome (GOLD analysis project Ga0164315, IMG submission 113737) | Subseafloor sediment microbial communities from Guaymas Basin, Gulf of California, Mexico - Guay6, Core 4569-2, 0-3 cm | ecosystem: Environmental > Aquatic > Marine > Hydrothermal vents... | reverse complement strand
CCGTATCTGTACGTGGGATAGCATTGGCTACAGTCTGGACGATGGTATACGAACCAGAATTGTTATACATATGTACTGTATCAATAGTCAGGCCACTGCCATCACCCCAATCATAATTAATAACTACCGAATCAGGTGCATTGGAAAGATTTGTGACCACCGAAGTAAAAGGAGCGCACCCCGTTGTAGAGTTTACAGAAAAACCCGGTAACCATGGCTGCGCATTTAAAACATTATTGCTCACGCCTGGCAGTATCAAGGTCATAATAACCATGCTAACAACTATGTACCATATGTTGTGGTTTTTTTCCAATATCAAAGGAATATATAAACGCAATTTGACATAAATAATTGCAGCTCTACTCTTATTAATGCCTTATGCAAGCTAAAAGTAAACATAAGCATTTTTATTAACCTTTTAAAAGTTCAATTATATCTTCTATAGATGTTCGGGTTTGTTCGCCTGTTGTCATGTCCTTTAATCCGTATTTCTCTTCATCAATCTCTTGTGATCCGGCCATCAACACATATGGAATATTTTTTTTATTTGCATAACTCATTTGCTTTTTGACTTTAACAGCATCCGGGTATATTTCCGAACTAATGCCAGCCTGACGCAGCCGGGTCAGGATTCCCAGGCTATGTGCAGCAGAAGCGGCATCGAAATTTACGATCATCACCTGAGTGGAAACGAGATTCTCTTCAGGAAAAGCATTTATCTCCTCCATAACATCATAAATTCGATCGACACCAAAAGAAAACCCGACACCGGACATGCCGTCCATACCGAACACACCTGTTAAATTATCATAGCGGCCACCACCACTCAAACTACCTCTTATTCCCGAATTCAATGCAATTACTTCAAAAATACTCCCGGTATAATAATTAAGGCCCCGCGCCAATGTAACATCCAATTTCGTGTGGTCATCTTTTAAACCAAAATTACTGATATAGCCAAATATCTCTTCCAGCTCTTCAACACCCTGTAATCCTACTTCTGATCCGGACAACATCTTCCGCAACAATTCTAACTTTTCGTTATTGGTGCCCTTCATATCCATTATAGGCAATAATTTTATAAGTGAATCGGCTGTAAATCCTGCAGTAGTAAGTTCTTCGAAAACTCTTTCTCTTCCTATTTTATCGAGTTTATCAATGGATACCGCAAACTCAGTTTCTTTTCCGGGGGCACCTATCACCTCTGTAATACCTGCCAGAATTTTCCTGTTACTCAATTTTATTATAAATGACTCAATGCCCAGAGAACTAAAAACCTCATTGATCATCAATATATTTTCAGCTTCACAAATGAGAGAATCTGTACCAACAACATCGGCGTCACACTGGTAAAATTCCCTGTACCGGCCTTTCTGAGGTCGGTCGGCACGCCAAACCGGTTGTATTTGATATCTTTTAAATGGAAAGGTAATCTCATGCCTGTTCATCACCACGTAACGTGCGAAGGGTACAGTTAAATCGTAACGAAGTCCTTTATTTGCAACCTTGGCAACCACTTGTTTATAACCTTTTCTCAAATCCTCCAAACTGGTTTTAGACAAAAAGTCACCAGAATTTAAAATCTTGTACAACAACTTATCTCCTTCATCTCCATATTTACCTGTCAGTACAGAAAGATTTTCCATTGCAGGTGTCTCGAGAGGTAGAAAACCAAATTTTTCAAATGTTTGACGGATTGCATCAAAAATGTAATTACGTTGAGCCATTTTCTCTGGCCCAAAGTCTCTGGTTCCTTTCGGAATAGAAGTTTTTTCTTTGCTCATCTCATCAATATTTGTTCAAAACTAAGAAAAGGATTTAAATGAAAGGCCCTATATGGTAATTTTCAACAGAAAAACACATTATTTTGTTATTTTAACACAAACCTTTTTGTTCATATCCACAAATAATTCTATATTTGCAACCCTGTTTTGAAAAAAGAGAAAACGAGCAGATATGATCATAGTAAACGTTAAAGAAAACGAATCCATTGACAAAGCGTTGAAACGCTTTAAAAAGAAGTTTGAAAGAACCGGAGTCCTGAGAGAAATAAGGGCAAGAAATTTTTATGAAAAACCTTCTGTAAAAAACCGGGTTATGAAGTTGAAAGCCGCATACAGGCAAATGATGGCCAACAAAGAAAATTTATAAAAAAGCTTCCTTTTTTACCATTAATTAATTATGTTTAGTAATCTTGCCAGAATGGTTAGAGGTTACAGACATGATTGATTCTTTTCTTAAATACTTAAAATACGAAAAACGGTTTAGCCGGCATTCAGTCATTTCATATCGAAATGATTTAAGTCAATTGAATGCTTTTATCAGTGAGAAATATCCCGAAACCCGCATCGAAGAAGTAAATCATGCCATAATCCGCGATTGGCTAATAAATCTCAGCGAAAAGGATCTTGCAAGTCGTACCATCAACCGAAAAATTATTACACTCCGGTCTTTTTACAAATTTCTGAATAGGCGAGGGCTGATAGATAAAAACCCTGCTTTGAAGATTCACGCCTTAAAAACACCACAAAATTTACCACAATTTGTACGTGAAGGAGACATGAATCTATTAATGGATCATACGGATTTCGGTAAAGATTTTATTGGAATCAGAAATCAGCTTATCCTTGAAATATTCTATGGAACCGGCATACGGCTTAGCGAGCTGATTCAATTAAAAGCCTCTGATTTTGACAGGTTTAACAGCCAGATTAAGGTACTCGGAAAAAGAAATAAAGAACGACTCATTCCAATTACTTCGCATCTTGCACATTTGATAGATAATTATATCGAATTGAAAAATAATACATTTAGGCAAAACAACAACCCACATCTTATCGTTACTAATAAAGGAGGGAAGTTATATCCAATGTTCGTCTACAGGATCGTGAAGAAATATCTCGGAATTACTAACGTCGATAAAAAAAGTCCTCATGTATTAAGACATACTTATGCAACTCATTTACTTGGGCGTGGTGCTGATTTGAATGCTGTTAAAGATTTACTAGGGCATCAAAGTCTTGCAGCCACCCAGGTATACACACATAATACGCTTGGCAAATTGAAAAAAATATTTGATCAGGCACATCCTAAAGCTTAATTGTTTAAATAATAAAACAAACTACTATGAAGGTACAAATGCATTCCATTCGTTTTACTGCCGATCAAAAACTGATCGATTACATTCAAAAAAAAATAGATAAGCTTGATAAATTTTATGATCGGGTTATCGATGGTGAGGTTTATATGCGATTAGATAAAGATGATAATATGGAAAATAAAATTATTGAATTAAAATTGAATATACCAGGGTCACAATTATTTGTAAAAGAACGGTCAAAAAGCTTTGAAGCTGCAACGGATGTAGCTGTTGATGCATTGAAAAGACAGCTAACCAAACATAAAGATAAATTATATACGCATTAGAAGTATTTGACTTAAAAATCAGATTCTATTAATAAAAAAGGGCTCAAGCGAGCCCTTTTTTATTTCCTGTTGTGTTGTGCAGACTATAAACCAAACATTTCTTTAACCTTATCTACATAATCAAGTTTTTCCCATGTAAAGGTCTCCACTGTTTTGGTTAATTCCGATCCGTTTACCTGAAACTTCACTTCCTTTATTTCAGAGGTACGTCCCATATGTCCGTATGCCGCAGTGTCGGAATAGATTGGCGCCTTCAATTTCAGGCGCTTAATAATGGCTGCAGGTCGCATATCAAACAAAGTTTTGGTTTTATCTCCGATTTCACTGTCGGACATGTTAACCTTAGATGTACCATAAGTAACTACATTTATACTCATGGGCTCTGCAACACCAATAGCATATGAAACCTGAACGAGTACCTCATCGGCCACTCCGGCCGCTACCAGATTTTTTGCAATATGCCGGGTGGCATAAGCGGCTGAGCGGTCAACTTTTGACGGGTCTTTCCCGCTGAATGCACCACCTCCATGCGCACCTTTACCGCCATAAGTGTCAACAATGATCTTCCTGCCTGTAAGACCGGTATCACCATGAGGACCGCCAATTACAAATTTGCCTGTTGGGTTGACATGATATATAATTTTATCATCAAACAGGTTTCGGATGCTTTCAGGGCATTTTTCAAGTATCTTTGGAATGAGAATTTGCTTTACATCTTGTGCGATTTTCTGCAGCATCTCACCGTCATCTGCAAACTCATCATGCTGGGTAGATAAAACAATAGTATGAACCCTGATCGGTTGGTTATCATCTCCGTACTCGATGGTTACCTGTGATTTTGCATCTGGGCGAAGATAGGTCATTTGCTTTTTCTTTCGCCTGATTTTTGCCAACTCAATCAGGAGCAAATGCGCCAAATCAAGCGCCAAAGGCATATAATTTTCTGTTTCATTGGTTGCATAGCCAAACATCATACCCTGGTCGCCGGCACCCTGTGCCATTTCATCGCCATGATCAAGCCCCCTGTTGATATCCGGTGACTGTTCATGTAAAGCCGACAACACACCACACGAATGTGCATCAAACATATAGTCTCCTTCTGTATAACCAATTCGTTCAATAGTTCTCCTTGCTACTTTCTGAACATCAATATAAGCTGTAGTTGTCACCTCTCCACTGATTACTGTAAGACCTGTAGTAACCAATGTTTCTACAGCAACTTTTGAATTCTCATCAGCCGCAATCAGGTGATCCAGCACCGCATCGGAAATCTGATCAGCTACTTTATCGGGATGGCCCTCAGAAACTGATTCAGATGTAAATAAATATGACATAATTTAATTATAAAGATTAGGTTCTAAATAAAACTCAATTGTAAACAAACTGTTTTGTTATTAACAATAAATGTCTTGTATTAGCATACAGTGCTCAAAAATGTTTTAGAAAAAACTCATTTTTAAGTTTTTTCTTTCTCCAGAAAAAACCTTTTGAACATGCTTTTTTATTTTGGATCGCAAAATAGATCAATTTATCACATATTTGAAAGAAAAAATCAGAACAATCCTTACATCTGGTTATATATTTAGGTTTGTCTTTAGATTTTCAGCTGTTATATTTGTCAGTCACTCATTTTTTGAAATATGGCACAATTAAAAAATACTTTGAAAGAACTGGTTGACGGCATCTTTACGATTACCATCAACAGACCTGCCAAAATGAATGCCTTGAACTCTGAGACTTTGGATGAACTTAAGGCATTGATATACGAAGCCTATGACAACAACGATGTTTATGGTGTCATCATTACAGGCTCAGGTGATAAAGCTTTTGTGGCGGGAGCAGACATCAACGAATTTAAAGATCTAAACGGGCTAAACGCCAGAAAATATTCCGAAAACGGACAGGAAATATTATCTCTGATAGAAAACTGCCACAAGCCAGTAATTGCTGTTGTAAATGGATATGCTCTTGGTGGTGGCTGTGAGTTGGCCCTGGCCTGTCATATTCGAATCGCTTCTGAAAATGCCAAATTTGGACAACCTGAAGTACGCCTTGGCATTATTCCCGGATTCGGTGGCACTCAACGCCTCACCCAACTCATTGGCAAAGGGCAAGCCTTGGAAATGTTAATGACCGGTGAAGTTGTTGATACAAAAAAAGCAATTGCACTGGGACTCGTCAACGATGTACTACCCAACCCTGAACAGGCTTTGGAAAAAGCTTCAAATCTGTTGAAAAAAATCTGTCAAAATGCCCCCACAGCAGTTGGTCATGTAATCAACTGTGTCAACACATTTTATTCGCATGACGGTAATGGATATCAGACTGAAGCAAACAATTTCGCTAATTGCACCAAAACAGAAGACTTTAGGGAGGGCATCGCTGCATTTCAGGAAAAACGGAAACCCGAATTTAAAGGCTTGTAGTTTTGTAAAAGGAGTCCATCCGAATGAATAAACTCAAACAACTGGCCGGAGATACGGCAACTTATGGTCTGGGCAGCATTGTTGGGAGAGCCATCAATTTTTTGCTGGTTCCCTTTTATACCTCCACTCAGATTCTTAGTGTCGCCGATTACGGCATAGTGTCAGAGCTTTATGCATATGTAGCAGTGCTTAACGTAATCTATCTTTATGGAATGGAAACAGCATTTTTTCGTTTCGTTTCAAAAGACCCTAAAAATGCTGATACGATTTTCAACACCTCGGTTTCCTCTATTTTTTTTAGTTCTCTTGGATTATCCCTGCTCCTGGCCGGATTCGCCACCCCAATTGTCAATTGGCTCGAATTTGCCGGACAGGAACGTTTTATTTATTGGTTTGCAGCCATCCTCGCTATCGATGCCTTAGTGGCCATCCCTTTTGCAAAACTTCGCTATGAACGAAAAGCCGGAAAATTTGTAAGTTTCAGACTGATCAACATATTTTTAAATATTACTTTCAACATATTTTTTCTCTACTTCTGCAAAAACATATATACAGGAAATTTCCTGCCCGGCTTAAAGCCCATAATTAGCCTGGTATATAATGAAAATTACAGCGTGGAATATGTGTTTATTTCAAACCTCCTGGCCAACCTCGCCTTTTTGCCAATGTTTGCCAAAACATTTGTAAAAGTTAGATTTGGCCTAAACTGGTCATTTTTAAAACCCATGTTTCTTTACTCATATCCATTACTGTTTTCCCAGCTTGCCGGCGTTACGAATGAGATGTTTTCACGCATGACTCTCAAAAAAATGCTCCCGGAGGGGTTTTATCCTGGCCTCAATAGCCAGGAAGCATTAAGTATTTTTGCTGCATGTTATAAATTATCAATTTTCATGACGCTTGCTATCCAGGCTTTTCGGTTTGCTGCCGAACCCTTTTTCTTCTCCAATGCAAATCAAAAAGACTCTAAGGAAATCTATGCCAGGGTATATTACTATTTCGTTATCGTAGGCTCTTTTGCATTTTTGGCCATCAGCCTTAACCTGGATCTGATCAAACATATCTTTTTAAGCAACCCTACCTACTGGCAAGGCCTGCATGTGGTGCCTATTCTTCTAATAGCAAATTTGTTTCTGGGCATTTATTACAATATTTCTATTTGGTTTAAAATTAAGGATAAAACCTATATAGGCACGTTTATTTCCATATCTGCAGCTATTCTCACCATTGTACTCAACATCATACTAATCCCACATTTTGGTTATGAGGGTAGTGCAGTCATCACACTTATAACTTACTTTTATATGAGTCTAACAGTTTTTCTGATAGGAAAGAAGTATTATCCCGTGCCATATAACCTTAAAAAAACGGCAGGTTATTTTCTAATAGCTATTGTACTGCTTTATGTCGGATGGCATATTGAAAGCTCCTCTGCTGTTGTCAGCCAATTATTGAAAGAAATTCCCGTTTTACTCTATATTTTAATTTTTTTGGTGGCAGAAAATAGAAATTTCAGGTTTAATGGAAATTAATTTTTACTTTTGTGACCCATTTTAAAATGACAAAATACTAATCTTGCTAACTTCATGCCTGGTAATTTCATTACCTTTGAGAAAAAAAGCAACCAATTTATGTATAGGTGATTACAATACAATTTCTCAGTTTTGATTCAAATAAATAACATACAATTGTCCGGCAACCAAAAGTTTATCCTTTTCACTCTGTTTTTTGTGGTGTTTACTCTTTTTACCGGCCCTGTCGATGCCCAAAAGCGAAAAAGAAAAAAGAAAAAGGAACAACCGGTTGTCGAACAAACCATACCCACCCATGACGATAAGCTGAAAGCTGAAATGTATCATGCCGATGCAGAAAAGCACTTTATCCTTGAAGATTATCCCAGAGCTTTTGCGCTTTATCAAAAATCGTTGCTGTTAGACCCAGCCAATGCAGCAGCCTATTATAAATCTGCACAAATATATCTCATCGGAAAAGAGCATGAAAAAGCCATGCTAAATGCCCAAAAAGCCATTTCATTAAACCCGGGTAATAAATATTATTATCTGACGCTTGCTGAAATATATACTAAGCAATCGAAATTAAAAGAAGCCTCTGACACTTATGAGGAAATGCTGAAAAAATGTGATGATGCCAGTGAATACCTGTTTGAACTTGCTCAGGTGTATCTTTATCAGCAGAAATATGACAGTGCCATTTCCGTCTACAACAGGATTGAAAATCGCTATGGTCTTAATGAGCAGGTAATCATGCAAAAGGAAAAAATATATTTGCAACAAAGTCAGCTGGACAAGGCCATTGCTGAAGGCGAAAAACTGATCATTGCTTATCCGTATGATGCCAGATACGTAACCATGCTTACGGATATTCTCATATCCAACAATCAAACAGAAAGAGCTATCCCCTATCTTGAAGAACTGCTATCAAAAGATCCGCAAAATCCAACCGCCCTTCTTCAGCTTTCAGAAATATATCGTAAGCAAGGGGAAAAAGAAAAAGCTGATGATTATTTACTGAGAGCTTTCAGCAATCCCGAACTGAATCTGTCAGGCAAATTACAAGTGGTGGCTGGTTTTATGCAAAAACTCCCCAATGAAGATATCGAAAAGCTTTGCCTGCAGCTTGGCAAACAAATCATTGATGCACATTCTGATGAACCTGAAGCATATGCTATTAACGGAGATTTATACATGAAGATCCAAAATGACGAAAAAGCACGAAAAATGTACCAAAAGGCTATCGAACTTGGAGCCACAGGTTATAATATATGGCAAAACACAGTTCAGCTAGATCTCAAAATGGAAAATTATGATGATGCTATTAACCACGGTGAAGCGGCTGTGGAGCTATTCCCAAATCAGGCCGCTTTGTATTGGTTTCTTGGCACAGCCTATTTAATCCAAAAAGATGATGAAGCCGCAGTTGAAATACTAGAGCAGGGGGAAAGAGTGGCTGGTTCTAACAAAGATCTTAAAGCCTTATTCAACGCCCAACTTGGCGATGCTTATAACAATATAAAGAAATATGATAAATCAGATGCCGCCTATGAAACTGCGCTAAAATTTAATCCCAATAACGATCATGTGCTAAACAATTACAGCTATTTCCTTTCGCTTAGAAAAGAAAAGCTTCAGTTAGCCCGGCAAATGTGTGAAAAACTAATAAAAATTGCTCCTGGCAACCCTACTTATTTAGACACCTACGCCTGGGTGCTTTATACTCTTGGAGAGTACGAAGAAGCTCTGAAATACATTGAAGAGGCCGTAAACAGCGAGGAGTTAAGTGGGACAATTCTCGAACACTATGGAGATATCCTGTATAAACTGGGCAGAAAAGATGAGGCCATAAAACAATGGATCAAGGCCAAAGAACTGGGAGAAACGACAGATCTGTTAGACAAAAAAATCGCTGAAAAAACCTTATATGAATAAAATACTTTTCCTATTGTTTGCCCTGGGCCTTTCACTTACTTTGGCCTCATGTAAAAAAGAACTCATTAGTACAAAGTCTACTGAAAAAAGCCAGTTAGAAGTGGCCAATATTGATTTTGAATACTTCAATGCACGGACAAGAGTTAAATACCGTGAGGGAAATAGACGTATCAATGGCAATGCACACATCAGGATAAAAAAAGATTCTATCATCTGGCTTTCAGTCAGCCCATCTGTGGGCATTGAGGTTACCCGAATTCTTATCACCCCGGACACCGTATTGATTCTCAATCGATTAGATAAAGTTTTTTACAAATTTGGTTTTGAAGAAATCAGCAAATATTTTTCCTTTGAAGTTAACTTTTCACTGATCCAGTCAATTATGCTTGGAAATCTGCCTGGAGTCATCGACGATAAAACAACTGTAAAGAAAGAAGGCGATTACTTTGTTGTCAAGCAACACAGCGGATCACTCGACATACAGAGCTTTGTCAATAACACAACGTTAAAAGTGGAAACAGTGCTTTTAAACGAAAAACCAACAAATAATCACATGACCTTAAAATATTCGGAGTTCGATTTGTTAACAAATAGTCTGTTTCCGTACAACTGTCTGATCAATCTGACGTATAAATCAGGTAAAGGACCGTTGGTGACAAGTATAACCTTGAAATTCACCAAAGCTGAAATACCGGACAAACCATTAAAATTTCCCTTTAATATCCCTAACAAATATGAGGCAGTTAAATAGAAGTACGTGGTGGCTATTCATATTTGTCCACTTTTTCTTTTATTTTCAGGTCGAAGCCCAAAAAAGTAAAACGCAACTTGAGCAGGAAAAACTGGCTGCTCAAAAAAGCATCAACGATGCCCAACTAATTCTAAAAGAAACCACTGCCCGAAAAAAGGGAAGTCTCGGACAATTGCACGCTATCAACAAACAGGTAGAATCCCGCCAAAAACTGATTCATTCATCCAAACTGGAACTGTCTATAATTGAAAACGGAATAAAAGAGGATTTCAATGTGATCAGTGCTTTGGAAAACGATTTAAAAGAACTAAAAGATGAATACGCATCTATGATTTGTTCGGCGTATAAATCCAGCAGCAACTTTAGCCGTCTTACGTTTTTGTTCGCCTCCGAATCATTCGACCAGTTGATTATGCGACTTAAATACCTGCAACAATACTCAAAAGCCCGCCAAAACCAGGTGAGACTGATAACTGAAGTACGCACAGAATTGATCATCGAAAAAGAACAACTCGAGAAAAGGAAAGATGAGAAGGAGAAACTGCTGGCTGAACAACTGAATGAATCAGAAAAACTTCAAAAGTTAAAGAAAGAACAAAACCGCGTATTGACCAATCTGAAAAGCAGAGAAAAAGAACTTAGAAAACAGATAGTTCAAAGACAAAAAGATGTAGCTAAACTTGAAAAATTAATAGATAAATTAATCCGTGAAGAAATCCGTAAAACCAACCTTGCGTCAGAAAAAAATAAAACTGTTGAGATCAATCTATCCAATATTTCTGCCTCTTTTGAAAAAAATAAAATGAAATTACCCTGGCCGGTTAGCACAGGGTTTATCTTCGGGCACTTTGGCACACACCCACATCCGGTGTATAAAGGCATTAAAGTTCCCAATAATGGGATCAACATCCAAACTAAAAAAAATGAAAAAGTTAAAGCTGTATTCACTGGAAAGGTGAAAAAAATAGTTGTGGTTCCAGGTATGAAATACGTTATACTTATACAACATGGCAATTATTATACACTTTACGCTCGTCTAAAAGAAGTTTATGTACAAATGGGACAACATATTGAAAAAAATGGCGTTTTGGGGGCAGTGAATACTGATCAAAATGGTGTATCTGAGCTGCATTTCGAATTATGGAAAAAAACAACAAAACTGGATCCGGAAACATGGTTAGTAAAAAAGTAAAATGCCATTTGTAATAAATTCTTTAATTGTTAATAGTTTTTCTTGAGATTTGAAAGTAGTTTTGTTTTATACTTATATAGAAAAGACATTATTTATTAAACATTAAAAGATATGAACGTTGAATTAGCTGTATTAGGTGGTTTAGGTGGTTGGGAGATTCTTCTTATTCTCATGGTTCTTTTAATATTCTTCGGAGCAAAAAGAATCCCAGAACTGGCCCGTGGATTAGGTAAGGGAATCCGGGAGTTTAAGGATGCTACGAAAGACATAAAAGACGAAATAGAAGAGGGAGTTAAAGATCTCGACCCAAAAAAATAATTGTGCTTTGGATCAGTACCGTTCATTTATAAAGATCAGGTCAGACCTGAAGGATAGAGTTACAACTTGTGAACGGATTGTTAGCCATTATCTTCAAAACATCAGAGTTAAATCCCATCTAAATGCTTTCCTGGATGTTTACGAAACAGAAGCACTGGAGAAAGCAAAAGAAGTGGATCAAAAACTATCACTTGGAAAAGCCGGCAGGTTGGCGGGTATGGTCATTGGCCTAAAGGATCTTTTATGCTATAAAGACCATAAAATCCGTGCCTCAAGTAAAATCCTTGATGGTTTTGAATCGCAATTTACAGGCACGGCTTTGCAACGTCTATTGGAAGAAGATGCCATCGTGATCGGTTCGCTCAATAATGATGAGTTCGGGATGGGATCATCCAATGAGAATTCAGCCTTTGGTCCGGTATTAAACGATATCCAAAACGAAAGGGTACCTGGCGGTTCATCCGGAGGATCTGCAGTAGCAGTTCAGGCCAATCTGTGTACAGTAGCACTCGGTACCGATACCGGAGGATCTGTCAGACAACCAGCTTCGTTTTGCGGAGTAGTAGGTCTTAAACCTACCTATTCGCGCATTTCTCGTTGGGGTTTAATTGCCTACGCCTCATCTTTTGATACCATAGGTATTCTATCCAATACAATTGAAGATAATGCCCTTTTACTGGAGATAATGGCTGGCAAGGATGACCACGACAGCACTGTTTATCAGGGAGCTGTACCAGCCTACACCCAACTGCTTGATAGTGAAAAACCATTTAAAATCGCCTGGTTTGATGAAGTACTTGAAAGTGATGGACTTCATAGTGTTGTCCGGAATAACTTTATTGAAACGCTCAATAAATTGAAGTCAGCAGGGCATTTAGTGAAAAAAGTAAAATTTCCATTGTTAAAATATATTCTGCCTACTTACTATATATTGATTACTGCTGAAGCCAGTTCCAATTTATCCCGGTATGATGGCGTTCGATATGGATATCGCAGCCCAAAGACCAGTGATATGGAAAGCATGTATAAAAAAAGCCGAATGGAAGGTTTTGGCGAAGAGGTAAAAAGACGCATCATGCTGGGCACTTTTGTTTTAAGTGCAAGCTATTACGATGCCTTTTATACTAAAGCTCAAAAAGTGCGCCGCCTAATACGGGATGCAACATATAATATTTTGAAACAATATGATTTGATTGTTTTACCTACCGCGCCATCAACAGCTTTTAAGCTTGGAGAATACAATAAAAATCCGCTTGAAATGTACCTTGCCGATTTGTTTACCGTACAGGCATCGGTAACCGGTATACCGGCACTGTCTATACCAAATGGCACAGACAGCAACGGACTGCCTATTGGATTACAGGTCATGGCGGGCAAATTTCAGGAGCAAAAATTATTTTCATTTGCTAAAAACTATTTATCAGAAAACAAAAATGTCAGTGCTGAACTATAATATTAAAATTGAAATAATTTTATTTTTTTCAATAATCCTGTTTTTTTCAACAGAACAGGCAAACGCTCAAATACCCGGCAGCGATAGCCTTTTTGTGCCCACATATACCTATGAGTGTATTCCTGATGTTACTTATGATACTATGGAACAACGCATAGCCCGGATAGAATCGCAAATTCCACTTCACTTCAACACAAAAGTAAAAGCCTTTATAGATTATTTTACAATTAAAAATCGTGAATATACACGTAAAGTTGCAGGCAGGAGTTATTACTATTTCCCACTTTTTGAAGAAATACTTCAAAAATATAACCTGCCAGACGAATTGAAATACCTTGCCATTGTCGAATCTGGTCTTGCAGCAAATGCCCGATCCAGAGCGGCAGCTGTAGGCCTATGGCAGTTTATGTACTCAACAGGAAGAATGTATGATCTGCACGCTGATTGGTATATCGATGAACGCATGGATCCGTACAAAGCGACCGAAGCTGCATGTCGGTTTCTCACCTCCTTATACAATCAGTTTGGTGACTGGGAACTCGCCCTGGCCGCTTATAATTGTGGTCCCGGCAATGTTCGGAAGGCTATCCGGAGATCGGGATACAAACATTCCTTTTGGGAAATTTACCGTTATCTACCAAGAGAAACACGCAGCTATGTGCCTCAATTTGTCGCCATCAATTACGCCCTCAACCACCTGGAAGAACATAACATCTACCTTGAGCCTGACGAAATTCTCCACCCACTCCCATTTGACACAATACGAGTCAAACACTTTGTCAATCTGCAATCACTGGCCAGGCAACTAAATGTTTGCGATGATGAAATCCAATTGCTTAATCCCTCAATAAAACACGGTGCGCTACCCGATTTGAAAAAACACTATACTATTAGAATTCCTGCCTACAAATTTGAGTATTTTACAGAAAATAAGACGATAATTCTGGATTCGGCTGCTAAAGAGGGAAAAAAACAAATAGAATTCCTTGCAAGAAATTCAGCTGGGAGTACCTATGGCAGGGAAAAGATTATTTACAGGGTACGGAGTGGTGATGTTCTGGGTAAGATCGCTGGACGATATCATGTCCGGGTTTCGGATATCAAGCGATGGAATAACCTACACAGCAATATGATACGGGTTGGTCAGCGGCTTAATATATGGCTCAAACCACACTTCGCATCCAATTATAGTTCACCTCCAAAAAGCAGTACTACTTCCAAACCAAAAACATCTATTGTAGATGGTAAAAAATATCATATAGTACGGTATGGTGAATCATTGTGGAGTATTTCGCGAATATATGAGAACATGACAATTGATAAATTGAAAAAAATGAATCAATTGACAACCAATAAAATTAAACCGGGGCAGAAATTATTGGTTGGGTAGCATAATTTTCAGCCCGTTTCCATATATTTTTTATTTGATTTGTCGTCTTAAAATCACAACTTGAAATTTGGAACCTAATAAACTGACTATGAAGAATATAATCGGCTTTATCGCAATTGTTGCATTTGTATTTTCCTGCAATTTGAGAGAAACTGCCAAAATGAAAGAAAATCTTCCAAAAGCCCGGGGTAAACAGGGTCAGATCCTGGTAGTCATAGATTCTACACAGTGGCAAGGTATAGTGGGTGAAACCACGAGGGAAGTTTTTCAGAAAATTGTACCTGGCCTACCAAGGGAAGAGCCTTCTTTCAATCTTCAATATGTAGAT
>Ga0164315_10002274_pt1 | contig 14735 bp, 25 predicted proteins | sample GuaBasSedimGuay6_FD_113737 | JGI IMG/M metagenome (GOLD analysis project Ga0164315, IMG submission 113737) | Subseafloor sediment microbial communities from Guaymas Basin, Gulf of California, Mexico - Guay6, Core 4569-2, 0-3 cm | ecosystem: Environmental > Aquatic > Marine > Hydrothermal vents... | reverse complement strand
CCTGTCATTCCGGTGTTGAAGATGAGTTCTCCGCTGAAACCGCTTACTGAAGCGAAAGCCGCCTCCTCTGATGACGGTTCCGGAAGTGCTTCGCCTTGAATCCTATTTCCGGAGTTCGGCGGCTTATGCCACACCGTAAGCCCCCTCTGGGGGCGCAACCCCAAAGCCACCTGCTTTACAGGTGGCTTGTTGACGTCACTTTCAAGGTTTTCAGCTGCCGGGGGTGTCGCACCGAACCACTTCCCCGGCCATATGCTGCCGTCATCGAGTATCAGAAACGCAGTGGGATTCATGGACATAGAATGTATAAATATGCAGTTTTAGTCAATATTTATGCATAATTATTTTTTATTGACTAACGGGATTGTTCCTCCCTTGTACTCTGTCGACTATAAGGATCAAAAAAATGCTGCAGCAATTCTATCAGGAAGTGAATATTGAACGAACCCAGATTTATCTCTACAAGTCAGAGGAAACAATTGGCATCCCATACCGCATCTTCAGGATTGTCGCAAAGTGAGCTGATACGACGCTCCGTGGACATATATCTCAAGTCCAGGGAGGAAGTGGACCGAAAAGACTCCCTGAATAATATAGCCGGAATATGGGCCGACCATCAGGATGTACCGGACATACGGGAACTCAGAACCGGTTGGCGTAACAGGCCGAGGCGATGAACAAAGGACTGCTTATCGACAGAGATGTTCTGATCGATTTTTTACGAGGGGATAAATTGGCTATATCACTGTTCCAACGCAAACGGGATTCAATCGTCTTCTCAGCTATCAGTGGTGCAGAGATATATGCAGGAATTCGGGGCGGGAAAGAGGAGACTGAGGTGAATCAGCTCTTTTCAATATTTACGGTATTTCCCGTCACCGGTGAAGTGGCCCGGAAAGCCGGTGATTGGATCCGAATCTACCAGTCTTCTCATTCGATGGAGATTCCGGATTGCATAATCCGGGATACCTCGGACACTCATTCCGGGAAAGCATCTTTTTTCAATGGTAGTCTTCGTTAATTGTTTTATACGTTTCCAGAAATGTGATAAGTTCCTGCTCATCGAGTACTTTTTGGTCAGGATTTCGTGAATCAGGGCGAACTGCCGGGTTATAGAGCATTTCATGCTTCATGCAGGCCCATTCGAGGATGAAGTCCAGATCGCTTGGGCCCTGGATCTGGATGGATATGCAGCCTTCCAGCTTGAGTGAGGAGACGTAGTGTTCGGCGGCATCCCAAAAGGACTGCATTCTCTGCGGCATACTCTGGCAAGTACAATGCTTGCCAATGATGTTCCACTTCCGGTTATCTCGTCTGTTCTTGGCCATCTCACCATAAAGTCTACAGGTATCTATTTACATATCGATATAGAACGACTGAAAGAATGTGCACTCGACCCGGAGGTGTTGTTAACTCATGCCGACAAATAGTAATTTCCAGCAAATAGTTGATGCTTATATTTTAGAGACACAGTCTCTTGGATTCAAGTTTACAAAAGCGGCTCAAGTGCTGCAGCGGATCATCTCTTTACAGATGTGATTTGACCAAAATGAACCATTACTTTCCAGGAAAACCGTGGAGATATGGATCGAGAAAACACCATGGGAATCTGTGACCAACAGAAGAACTAGGATCGGAATTATTCGGAATCTTGGGAAATACATGATCCGTATGGGGTATTCAGCTTATGTTGTCCCCGGGAAGATCGACCCAGTACAAGATTATTTGTATTCGCCGTATATCTTTTCAGATAAGGAACTGGGCTCAATTCTGTCCAGTATTGATCTTTTCTGTAAAGAAACCCCCGTTTGAATCAGTTCAATTAGTTTTACCACTGCTCTTCCGCATACTCATCGGATGTGAACTCAGGATAACTGAAGCGCTCAATATTCAAAAAAAGGATGTTGATCTCAAGAAGGGCACCTTACTGCTGCTCAATACTAAAAATAATAAAGAGCGGATTATCCTAATAGCAGATTCGCTTCATAAGGCATATCGTGATTATACGCTCCGTATCCAGTTTGTGAGAGGAGCCAATGAATCTGAATATTTTTCCCAAATCCTGAAGGTAAAGCATATTCTGCACGTACCGTTTATGCTCGATTCCGGCAAGCTCTACGGCATGCAGGGATTTCACATGGAGGTAGAGGGAAAGGCCCACGGCTTCAGATGGCTCTGATGAAGCAGGGCTTTGATAGTATGGAAAAGCGCTTTGAACAAGTCGATAAACGTTTCAACCAGATGTTTGCATATTTTACAACCGGGATAGTGCTTTTGGGAGTTCTGATTACCGCTTTTCAGATTTTGGGATAAAAGAAGGAAAGCTGACCAGGATTCGCTGGCCAGAAGGGTTCGAACACTATTTATCAACTGAATCAGGTTACTTTGAGACGATTCCCTCGACCGATACCACGGTAGTTAAAACCATAATCCCGGGCCATATCCGAATCCAGCAGATTCCGTGCATCCAATATCACACTACCTTTCATTTTCGCCTTCACCAATTCCAAATCCAAAGCTCTGTACTCGTTCCACTCGGTCATCAGAACCAGGGCATCGGCACCTTCCAGGGCTTCATAGCTGGAATCAAAACACTGCAGTTCAGGTATGATTTTTCTGAAATTATCTGAGGCTTTGGGATCGTGAGCTCTTAGCTCTGCGCCGGCGGAAAGAAGCTCTGAGACAAGGGTGAGGGATGGTGAATCTCTGACATCGTCAGTTTCCGACTTGAAGGCCAAACCCAACACAGCGACAGTACGGCCGGCTGGATTTCCCATCATATCTACGAGAATTTCTACTACATGCTTTTTCTGTTTTTCATTCGCAGAAATAACGGTTTTTATCAAGCTCATGTCGACGCCATACCTCTCCCCGGTACTCACTACCGCTTTGGTGTCTTTGGGAAAACAACTCCCTCCGTATCCCGGACCGGGGTGGAGGAACTTGCTGCTTATTCTCCCATCCATCCCCATGGTTCTGGAAACTATGTGAATATCGGCTCCCACGGCATCTGAGAGGGCGGCCATCTGGTTGATAAAGGATATTTTAGTGGCAAGGAATGCATTGGATGCGTATTTAATCAGTTCTGCTGTTTCCAGATTGCACCAGACAAAGGGAACAGATATCAGGTTCAATGCCCGGTAAACCTTTTTCATCACTTCTTTGGCCCGGGAAGATTCGGTTCCTATTACGGTGCGGTCCGGATGAAAGAAATCCTGAATGGCCCGGCCTTCACGGAGAAACTCAGGATTGGAAACAATCTCGATTTCAGCTTCAGGATTCCGGGTGTTTATGTATTTTTGTAGAATTCTGTTTGTTCCCACTGGTACCGTGGATTTGGTAACTACCACGGTGTACCCCTGGGCATTGTCGGCTATAGTACCGACCGCTTTTTCAATGTAGGAAAGATCTGCGGATCCATCCTCCTTCGGCGGCGTCCCCACAGCCAGAAAGACAACCTCAGAACTCCGCACCGCTTTTCCAATATCTGTCGTAAAGGACAGTCTGCCGGAATCAAGATTTCGGCGCAGATAATCTTCGATACCTTTTTCGTAGATGGGAGATTTACCGGACTGAAGCATGGAAATCTTATCCGGATCTATATCTGCACCAATCACCCTGTTGCCGAAATCCGATAAACCTAAAGCGGCCACCAAGCCGACATATCCTGTTCCGATTACTGTAATATTTGTCATTTTATTCCTTTTTCCCCGGGAACATTACACCAAACATATAGATACTTCCATATCCTGCTAAAAATATCCCTTTATTCTCGCCGCCAGCAACCGCTGCCAGAGGTAGTCGTGCTGTGGCTGTCCAATTATGGAACACCTGGAATTATTCCAGAATAGCAGCAGAGGTCAGATATAAATATCAATGGAAATAAAGCTGTTTTTTTGATATTGTTGAAGTGGATGGTTAATCTACTGAGTTATAACTTATAGTACAATTATTTTGGTGGTGGATTATGGGAGAAGAAGCAATGGAACTCAGTTCCGAGCAGAAAGACTTTATCGGAAGTTACATCAGGGATAATCTGAAAGTGTGGATTACTGAATCAACAGCTAATGACCATCTGTGATCGGGAAATAGAAATCCTTGATAAACATATTGCCCTGACAAAACAGGGCTTTGAGCAGATGGATAAACGCTTTAACCAGATGTTCGCTTATTTTACTACTGGAATAGTGCTTTTAGGAGTTCTGATAACCTCCTTTCAGATTTTTGGATAAACATGCATGTGTAAACGGCTTGATATTTTTTTGCAAGTACATGATCGTACAAAGATTGAAGATTCACCTGGAAGCTTTCGGATTTCGCTATTCAATTATACTGTACACGGTGATTCCTAAATGAACATTAAAATAGACATACAAAATGACTCCCGGGATCTTCTCAGTCTCACCTTTGCAGGATCGGAGAACGGCGGCAAAAGCACATTGCTCAGCAGGATTCTTCCCGAAAGCAAGAAGATATTTCAGGACCGCATTACAGCACTTGGAGGACAGGGCATCACTATCGATGCAACCATTGTCCTCATTGATGCTCAATTAGGTGCGTTATCCCAGATTAAACAACATGAATTTTCGGTCTCACTTCTGGTGGTTATAAACAAGATGGATCTGGTTGATTACTCTGAGGATCGGTACAGAAAAATTGTTAAGGAATACACTGCATTCAGTGAAAAGCTGAATATCCATGAAATTACATTTATCCCGGCAAGCGCCTTGATGGGTGACAATGTAGCGGAACACAGCGGCCGGATGACATGGTACAACGGCCCCACGGTAGTTCACCATCTGAAAACGGTTTCTATTGCCGCCGGGATGAGACGGGAATCAGCGGATAAGAGCGCTAATGTGGTATGGCATAAGGGGAAAGTAGATATTGCACAGCGTACTCTGCGTAATAGACATGAGCCGGCCTGTTACTGGTTTACCGGATTTTCAGGCAGCGGAAAGAGCACACTGGCCAGTGCATTTGAGCAGAAACTCTTTACTCAAGGCAAACAGGTTTATGTGATAGACGGTGATAATGTGCGCCACGGTTTGAACAGTGATTTGGGATTCACAGATGAAGACCGAACTGAGAATATCCGGCGGGTGGGTCATGTGGCTTCTTTGATGCACGATGCTGGTTTTATTGTCCTGTGCTGTTTTATTTCACCCACCCGTGTACTGCGTGATTACGTCAGGGGTTTATTTCCAGAAGGGGCTTTCAGGGAAGTTCATGTAAAGTGCGGCCTGGAGGAATGTATCAGACGGGATCCCAAGGGTCTTTACAAGAAGGCCCTGGCCGGTGAAATTCCCAACTTCACCGGTGTTTCGGCACCCTATGAGGAGCCGGTGGGAGCAGAGTATGTGATAGAGACTGACAGTATGGATGTTGATGAATGTGTGAAACTGCTGGAGAAGCGGCCATGGAACTCCGTTTCCAATAGAAAAATCACATCTGTAACTACAACCGGCAGTATACCAACTGATAACAGTGAATAAATATTTAAGACGAATTATTAGACGAAAGAAATGTTCTGCATTTTTTTTATATGCAGTTATTGCAGTATTGGTCAGCCTGGTATTTACCCCGGCTTCAGCATCGGCTGATGAGCTGATTCGACACAACTACATATATCCCGGGGAGGGTCTCGCCCTTCTGCCTGATAGAAGCGAAACCAATTCTGTCATTGAGTTCTTCCGTGTAAACCGGCCGGCATATTCGGTGGAGATGCTTTATGAGTTTCCCGGATCCGGTGATATCGACTGGGAAGAACTCTATTTCAGTCTGCGCAGTATCAGCCGGCTGGAGGAAGTGTGGTACTTTTCTGAACATGCGGGAAAATATAGATTTATGTTTCCCAATGCCTATGTAATTGAGTCCCCGGGGAATAAAACCCGCCTCCCCGACTTCGATGCCGACACAAATTTTGCCGATGCCGAATTATACGCCTACCTGGATGATGCAGAACTCAAAGATGGCCGATACCGGGTGAATTACTCGGTGAGGACCGGGAGTATTCAGGTGAAAATTCTGAATGCTTCCAACCTGAGGCGGTTTATCAAGGTTGTGGGTACAGGTGATTTCTATCTGGATTTCCTGTTTTTTGAAGATTATGTGGGTTCCGAGGATGAGAGGCGGCTGAAGGTTTATATCTACGGTGCCTACACTTTGAAAAATGAGTTTATCGTCTTAAAGCTTCTCAAATACCCCTACTCCACCCTGGCCAAGCGTGTTTACACTATTTTTTCAGCATTAATCGGGGATTTTCACGAAGCGGATTTGCCGGTGGAGTTCCCCGAATACCTCCGCTAATTCTGAATCAGATATATAATCCGGCCTGTTATACTGTGTTCGGGATATTGAGCTAAGGGGTGATTTCCAACTTAATCTTTCTTTATGGGGATATGATCTGATTCTTCAATTATTTCATTGATAATTACCGGAAAATCCTTTTCAAAATTTAATAGAAATTTCTCATCGACATAATTGATTATACCAAGCATTTTCTGCGGGAAGCTTTTCAACCTGATAACAAGATCTTCATTACTGAATCCTGCCTTTTCATGGGCGGAGGCGATAATATCTTCCCAGGAAAAAGAATAAAAAGTACAAATCAGATAGATATCAAATATGTCTTTTGGATTATCTCTGCCTAAAACTGCAGTAAGCTTGTTACTTAAAATATTCTCAGCAGTATCGATAATGTAATTCTTATCTGTAATGATGACATCACCATATCGGGCTGAAATATCATTTACAAAATCCACCTGAAGCAGATTATTGAGCCTGTATCGCACAAAATTTATGGTTTCCACTTCCACTGTCAGTGAAAATGTTTTTTGAAATGCATTCCTGATGTTTCTAATGGCAAAACTGAATCTCGGCGAGTTTTGAGCAAAGAAATCCAGGTCGTCTGAGTAACGTTTCTCTTTGTAAAATCTACTTAGACAGGTACCACCGGTAAGATAGAACTCTCTTTCTACCGCAAATACTGCCGATAAAACTTCATCCTGAAGTCTGTAAAGCTGTAAGTAGTCTAAGCCTGCCATTTTAATTCATCTATTTCCAGATTTTTATCAAAAAAGAAAGCCTCTGCAATATTTTTCCTTCTATACAGATACTCATGCTTGAACTGAGGCACTGTGAAGTTTTCCAGCATGATTTTTAATTGGAGTTCAGGGAATAATTGAAGATCGAGCAGCAATTTGGTGCTGTTTTCCAGAATTTTATTTAAAAGTGACGTTTTATGCTTCTGGTCTGACCCATTCAATATCATCCGGATATCATCTTCTGAAACATTCAGGTCCCAGTAGCATTCCTTCCTTATTCTCTCAAAATCAGCCATAGAGATTGACCTCCGGATTCATTGTATCACAGCCGGGATTTACTTACTCACTCCTAAATCCCGATAACCAAAATCTATTAAATGACCTGTTTCATAGAGGCTTAACTTCACCCGCAGTCGGCGGCGGCGGCGGTCGACTTTGAGGATCAGTCCCTCCTGCCCTTTCAGCGGTCCTTCCAGGATGATTACCCGGTCGTTTTCGTTGAATTTGATATTTATCAGGGGAGTAAGGCCATCATCCCGGAGCAGGGGCCGCAGAAGCCGTTCATCATCTTCACTGATCGCCTTAATGCGGCGGTTGTCCGGGAGAAAATGAATTACGTTTGGGCAGCGGCCGGCATCGTGGATGAGGGCATCCGTGAGATCTTCGGTTTCAAGAAAAAGGTAGCCGGGGAAGAGGGGCTGAATCTTTTTGTAACGCTTTCCTTTTTTCCGCTGAATCATTTCCCTCCGTGGGAAAATTATTTTTTCTATTGATTCAAGCTCCAGCAGATTAAGCATTTTGCGGGCTTCGAGTTCTTTACCTGTTATAACCTGCAGCACATAGATGGCCATTAAAACTTGCTGATTATATTCCTGACAAACTCATCGCTGATACGGTAAATCCGCTTATTGCCTTCAGTTGAAGATTCAACAATTCCCTTTTCCTTCAAGACGGCCAGGTGCTGACTGATAACAGGTTGTGGCTGCTCCAGACATTGCCAGAGATCGGATACACAGGCATCCTGTTTCTCGATAAGACAAAGAATTTTCAGCCGCAGGGGATGTCCGCAGACTTTAAGTTTTTGTGCAAATGTATCAATGAGCTCAGCCGGGCAACAGGTATTTTCTATCATGTATAGCAATTTAGCACTATATATTGTTTAGCGCAATTAAAATCCAACCTGAAGATTTTATCCTGGTTTTATCAGAACTCCAGAGCCTTTCCTATAGCCGGGCTTCTTTGGGTTCCGTGCATGGTGTTGTAAATCCATGTCACCATGGCGTACTGCCTTTTGTAGAAACCTGAATAGGGGTCCATCATTTTAAAAACAGTGTTGGCATTGCTGAGTTTCACACCACAGGAACCGTATACCAGAAAGCCCTCCTCCACCGGCATGAATATCATATTTATCTGCATGTTCTCCCGGTCCACAACCTTGATAAAGGCCCGCAGAGGGGTGAGATTTTCAAGGAAGAAACCCAGATTCTCACCATCGTAGAGATAGTCCACCTGGTAGTGGGCCCGCCCGAGGTTGGTTTCCTTCATATGCATCAGGACGGTATCAGAAGAGGGAATTGAGCTTACCAGGGGATCGTCAATCCGCCGTTTTTTCTTCATATCGTTAATGGCATAAACGTTGTCAAAGAGAGGTACAATGGCATTCTTTCTAGCTGACATGTACACAACTTCCGAGATAGCACTTACCTGCCGGGTGAGGTTGTAAAATTCAAGGTCAATTGAATTCTTCCCTTGAGGATAGGGAATCAGATAGAGAGCTTCGGTGAATACATCCGGCTCAAGGGAGTTAATCCGCTGCCTGATATCATGGGCCATGGGGGTATCAGGGAGCAGCATAATGCCACTGTGATTCCGGTCCAGGCGGTAGGCCTCGCCATCGGTTTTCAAAGTTTCTACTGCAGCTGCTGGAACTCCGGCAAGGACTGTCTCCAGCTCCATTGCTGAAATGGAAGCCGAAACAGAAACAAGCAGGAGAAGAAAGACTAAAGGGACATTCAAACTATTTCCGGTATTATTTTTCACAATTATGAATTTATCACTAAAATTGAGAATGTCAAATCAGACTTCCGGTTGGCGGGTCTGAGCGGCGCTGGAGCTGAGTTTTAATACCTGTATATAAAGATGCAAAGTCCTGCCATTTTTGAAAAAAACATTCAGGTTAATAATGTTCTGTGCCCTGCTTTCAGGGTAGTCATGAACCAGATTGTTCCGAAGTTCTCTGAAATATTGCCAGGTATCAACCGATTCCAGAATCCCCAACTTCTCCAGAAGGTTGAGAATATCAAGAATTGGTTTGGGCTCCTGACTGTCTTCCAGAATCTGATAGAGAGACGGTAAAAGCCTTTTGGCGATGGAATCCTGCATCTTGATGAACCGGAAAAGAAATTGATCAAGATGAGCTGAGATGAATTCATCTGCCGGGGGGAAGTTGTCTTCATGAAACGGACGAACATCCTCAAGACTCTTGTAGGCCAGATTCATTTTTTCAAGATGAAAATCACATTCCTTCAGTGAAGATTTGAGCGTACTTTTTACGGCATCCATACTCTTCATAGCTGTATCCCTGTCCGAATTGCTTCAGCCTGAATTAATAATTAGGGTTTTTTACCGGTTTCAAGTGCAATAATATCGATTTTTTGCTCCCCGATGGACCGCTGAATACTTCCCATGGTTTTCAGGCGGGCTTCCTGTAGCGCAATGCCGGCTAGAGAAGATTCCACCAGGAGATCGATATCTCCACCCTTTGGGGTATCATCTACCCGGGATCCGAAGAGAAACACCCGGGAATCTTCGGGAAAATGCCGGGCTACGGAGGTTTTTATGGCTTGTATCTGCTTCTCGTTCAGCCTCATCAATTTCTATAATGTACCAATCTGACTGATTTTCATAGATTCTACTTCACAATGATTCTGACGCCCAACTCCCGGCAGAATGCAATAAGAGATTCATACTGTTTCTCTGCAATCCTCCTGACAATTCTCATATCAAGATCCTGGTATTCATGGATGGCAACATTGCGAAAACCTGTTAATCCGATCATGGACCGGGTGATTTCATTTGATAGAGCCTCTGCCCGCTCAATAATTGAAGCCTTGATGATAACAACATTATCAGGTTTTATATGCATCCAGAACTTCCTTTCTATCCAGATTGAACTGCACATACAATCCCAGCAGATTGGCTCTTGCAAGATTAACTCTTTCAGTATCTTTTTGGTACACCGGAATTCCGGTAAGCAGCACTTCCCGGGCATAGACAAGGTTCTTAGAGGAAATTTCGCCAAGATCGACAGTGCGTGCAAAATCATGCGAAAGGCTGCCCGTGATTTCTGTAATTTCCAGGATATCAAGAGAGGTTCCAGACTCAGGCATAATGGCCAGATCTATTTCACTTTCCGGCCGCATGGAATCCCGTGCAGCACTGCCCAGAAGAAAAACAGCCAGAATACGGGAATCTTTCCCGAAGAACTTTTGAACTTTTTCAGTGATTCCCAAACGAACGAGTGGAGTGAACTTGTTCATTCCCGAGTGAGAGCTGGAAAGGCAAGGGTTCATACCCCGCGGCTTGCCACGGAAGACCTTTCATTATCCCGATTGTCTTTACCTTCACATCCATAATCATTTTCATGATAGACGAAGTCCCTCCATTATCATAGGATTTCAATATAATGACCTACCTTGACTGGGCTGCCACAGCCCCACCCGACCCCGAAGTGATAAAGGCCTATGCCCGGGCCGCCGTTGAGTATCCGGGAAACCCCTCCTCCCCCTACCCGGCTGGCAAGGCGGCCCGCTCCGCCCTGGAAGATGCTAGAGCCCGATGCGCCGCCGTCCTGGGCTGCCGGCCTGCACAGCTGGCATTCACCTCTGGCGGCACCGAAGCGAATGCCATCGTTCTGCTCTCTAGGCTGCTGCTTCGGGAACCGGGAACCCTGCTTATCAGCGGCCTGGAACACCCCTCGGTGGCCGAACCGGCCTCGATGCTCAGCTCACTTGGTTGGACACTCAAAGAATTACCCCCGGGAACCGACGGCCTTGTCTTACCGGAGAAAATCAGCCGCACCCTGGAGAAAAATCCCCATACCCGACTTGTTGCCGTAATGGGGGTAAATAATGAAACAGGAGCTGTCCAGCCCCTGAATGAAATCATCACCGCCGTCCGCAGCTTTCAGAATGAACATGCTAACGGCCGTCCCATCCACATCCACAGCGACCTTGTCCAGGCGGCCGGAAAAATCCCCTTCAGCCTTGCAGAGCTGGATACAGATACCGCATCCTTCAGTGCCCACAAGTTCCGCGGTCCCCGGGGTGTCGGGCTCCTCTACCACCGAAACCCCAAATTCGAAGCCCTTATCAGGGGAGGTGGACAGGAACACGATGTCCGCCCGGGAACCGAAAACACCGCCGGAGCCCTCGCCATGGCCATGGCCCTGGAACTGCACGGCCGCCCCTCCCCTTCTGTCACTGAAAATGGTGCCTGGCTCCTGGACGAACTCACCAGCCGACCTGGTCTGAGCGGTAGTGCAAAAATCGTCCCCTCCGCCCGCATCGAATCCCCGAAAGCTGCAAAGTACTATGCGCCGGGAATCATCTCAGTCAGCTTCCCCCCCATACCCGGAGAAGTTCTCGCCCGGGTGCTCTCGGATGCCGGATACGCCGTCTCTACCGGCTCTGCATGCAGCAATAACCGGAAAGGAAAACTCCCCAAAGCCATGATTGCCATGCAGGTACCCAAAGCCATTGCCACAGGAATGATACGTATCTCTATCGGAGCGTCAACAAGCCGGGAGGAACTGGAAAGTTTTCTAAAAGTACTGGTGAAAAATGTCGGACTGCTCAAGGCAGCTCTCTAAGACAGCGTCTTTGCGCCGGACCGCTGAAAAAACACAACCCCCACTCTCTTTATATGATCCAAAACTGCGATTGTAAAGTCTATATCGGAACCCTTTCGATAATTACCTTTAGCCCGGGATCCGTAAAGGACAACCCGGTCCACTTCATAAAAAGATGAAAAAACATCATTGATTTTTTCAATATCCTCATCACTTAATCCGAACATATTCAAAGGGAGCCATCCCTGTCTGCCATTTCTGCAATCCCGCTCATTTTCTCTTCAAAAGCCTCGAAAGCATCCAGATACTTATCGTTGATCAGAGCCAGAACACCCTCAATAGTCTCAATATTGTAAGAATGAACCGTTTCGTTACGGCTCTCAATCATTTTCATCCAGGTTTTTCCATTTTCAATTATACCTTTTTCAAAACCTTCTCTCTAAGCATCCCGGGATCCTATTATGGAAAAATTACCCTGATAGTAAAAAAAATCTTTAATAACATTCCAAGCCAGTTCATGGGTAAACTTAAAGGACTTAATCAATCCATGTTTTTCGATATTGTTCAGCAGCCGGCTTCGATATAACAATACATTCTCTTTGAACTGAACCAAAGCCTTCCTGTAATGGCTGAACCGCTGTATCCACCTGACATCATTTTCATACTTTTTATTATCATATATTTAACATTTGAATGAAACTGCCTTCAGGATTTGAGTTAATTCATTTAACCCGCCGATAAGAAGATATGCGCAACTCTGAAATCCCCGGACCTCTGATCTTCACATCCCTTTTTCTCATTCTCCTGTGCGGATTCAGCCTCCCTCTCACAGCCCTGGACCTCACCCTCAACGGCCGTAACCACACCATTCTCAGCCCCGAAGCCCTGGAAGCTCATGCTGTTAACTCTAGAATCCCCCTGCAAACCCTCTACCCATGGATGGAGTCGATTGAATATCTGGAAGTCAGCTCCGGAGAAAACAGAGTTTTCTGGGATGCCTCCAGGCTGGGTGAAGAATCCTGGAACGGCGCTTTTATTGCCATGGATAACGGAGTATGGAAAGTGCATGTCGGCCCGGATGTTTTCTCCGCCCCCGATCGAATTTCCCTCCGGGGTACCCCCCTGGAAGTCTCATCGATCACAATTTGGTCCTCCATCAAGAGCAATTCCAAACTCAAATCCATCCTCCTCTCAGCCCTCGCCCTCAGAAACGTCCGTGTTGACTGGCGGGAAGTATCCAACCCGGTAAACCTTCTCTCTCATTCTCCCCCGGGAAACCTTCCCCATCTCATCCTGCTGGATCAGCTCGATTTTATCCGCCTTTCTTCTTTGTTGACCTCCTCCCGCCCCATAACTTCAAGGATTTCCAGGTGGCTGGTTAACTCCGGCAGCGACGGTACAGAGAGACAGGACTTTCCCTTCCCCATGGCCATTGATGCCTACAGCCCCGAGGCCGCCCTCACCCTTTTACTTTCCGGGGACGCCAAACTTTCACGGATATTCAACTGGGCCTTATCAGCTAGAAGTACCGGTCGGATTATTGTTACAGATTCCCCTTTGAAAGCACTGGAAAATGGAGAAGCATCTTCCGCACTTCTTCTACCTTCTTCAGAAGAAAGCCCTGAAGATAAACTATTTAATGAAATCGACCCTCCCCGGGGTACCGTCAACATCATTTCCCGCCAATACGCCGCTGTCCCCCTGGAACTCACCAGCACTGCTGATCGTGCAGTTGCAGATCTCCTGATAGCCGATGCTGCCCGTTTTATAGATATCCACGGGAACGGAATCCTTATTCCAGCCGATACCCCTACCCTCCGCTTTTATGAAGCCTACATCAGAATCGGACGACTGGCCTTATCAGGTCAGATGAATGGAACTGAGGCCGCAGGACTTATCAGTCAATACATTATTAATGAAGAGCCAAGCGGGGAATAATGGACGAACCCAGAGTCGGAATCTTCTGGATTCATGAAGGCAAGCTTTTCCATGTGGAATCCTCATCCAAATCCAAAGCAGCCCATACCCGGGTAAGTATCGACTATCCCACCGGCCATTACGCGGCCTGGTTTATTATGGGAAAACGGGGAATACTCGAAGAACTCCCCCCACACATGAGGGACGAATACGACAGTATCTCCCGGGGACGTGTGGTATACCTCTTTGAAAAGGAATCTTTTGTAATCTACCACGGTGATGATTTCAACAAATCAGTTCACAGGGAAATTATGGAAATCTTCAACCTTCCTGAAGACGCCACTATCGATGGCATTGATGAGCATTACAACCCTCTACCGGAAGATTTTCTGTTCTAAGCCGTAGTCCGCATCACTCACATCGGCCATTCATTTGCGCCCTTCATGGCAATAGAGAGGAACTCATCATCAGCTGTATCAAAATTGATAATATCAATACCGACAAAAATACGGCTATACTCATGACAATCGAGAATACTTCTCTTGAGTTTCCTGAAGTTCTGAGAATCAAGACCCTTGATACCAAAATCGTAATCAGAAGTCCGATGGGAAGTACCGATGGACCGGGAGCCGAATAAAAATATTCTACAGTTTAATTTCGCAGCAGCTTCATTAACAATTTTTTTAATTCCTGAAGCTCTTCCTTTTCCCGTTTGGTTCCCATAATTTAAGTATACACCTGCATATTTGGTTTCCGCGACCCATTCATTTCAATATTTTTCCACTGAATTGTAGACTTTCCCCCATCAATTCGATATATTTTCCAACACATGGCGCCGTACCCAAGTGGTTAAGGGAGTGGATTGCAAATCCATGATTCAGCGGTTCGAGTCCGCTCGGCGCCTGAAAATGAAAAACCGTCCT
>Ga0164315_10002273_pt1 | contig 14737 bp, 11 predicted proteins | sample GuaBasSedimGuay6_FD_113737 | JGI IMG/M metagenome (GOLD analysis project Ga0164315, IMG submission 113737) | Subseafloor sediment microbial communities from Guaymas Basin, Gulf of California, Mexico - Guay6, Core 4569-2, 0-3 cm | ecosystem: Environmental > Aquatic > Marine > Hydrothermal vents... | reverse complement strand
CTGTCCCAGGCATGCAGAGAGAATTCATTGTAATCAATACTGATGGGGAAAACCCCGATACGAATGACTCTGCCGTTGAACCTTATTTCACTTACCGGCTCATTAAACGCTTTTTTTGAATCAATTTGCGCATCCTGGATTATTTTGTTTAAGCATCCTATAAAATTGCGTTTGCTTAGAATGGTGTGGAATCCTATGATGTTATATTCCAACATGCCGGAAAGAAGCTCAAACCGCCAGGGACATCTTATAAAGGTATCAATGGGTGGGAATGGGATATGTAAAAAAAAGCCAATGGAGAGTCTTTTATGAAATTTTCTCAATTGGGCTCCCACAAGTATTAATTGATAATCATGGACCCAGATAAAATCAGGATCATCTGCATTCCGCCACACGGTTAATGCAAATTTTTTATTCACTGCCTGATAACTTTTCCAGTATTCAGGTAAAAAGAGGCATTTGCCTGTAAATCCATGAAACAGCGGCCATATAATTGAATTGGAAAACCCTTCATAAAAATTTTTTACCTCATCTGAATTTAAGATAACAGGTTTAACACTATACCCTGAAACAGCTTTCTGTATTGCCGGCAGCATGGTGTCATCTAAATCTTCCGCCTGCACATAACCGGGCCAACCAATCCAGATTCCGTTTCGATTCTTCAATATGGGTGCCATTGCTGTTACCAGTCCGCCGGCTCCTTTTTCCACCTCTATTTTTCCATCTTCAGTCTTTTTTAAAATAAGCGGCAACCGGTTGGATACAATGATAATATGACTTTTTCCTGTATTTTTTTTATCCATTTTTTTTATCCTTGTCCCTTTCCAGAATTCCAGGAATAGAGTTTAAAGATCCACAACGGCTATTTTCCCTGGATATAATCTGATTATTTCTTCTTTTATCATCACCATAATGGGTCTTGCCCTGCTGGTCAGACTTTTGACCTTAACCTTTTCCTGGGTAAGTTCCAGGTCAAGCCAGTGGTGCCTGTATCGAATATGAAAACAGATACGGCTGATACATTTCGGCAGTAACGGATTTAAGATAAGGATATCACTTCGTATTTCCAGACCGGCATAGCCCCGTTGAAGAATATCTATACATCCTGACATTGCGGCCAGATGGATACCTTCCCGGGTGCTGCCGGTTCTGTCATCAACCATATCCGTCTCCAGCGCCTGGCTGAAAAATTCCCAGGACCGTTCTCTTGCCTGCCGTGCTTCAATCCAGGCATGGATGACCAATGCCAGGGATGACCCGTTTGTGGTGCGATTCAGATAATAGTTGATATTTTCAGGGATAGCCTGTTTATCCAAAGTATAATTAAGACGTTTAAACATTTTTCTTAAGGTTTCAGCACTGAAAAGATATAAAAGCATTAAGACATCTGCCTGCTTGCAGAGTTTATAATTATTGGTACTGTCCCCTTCCTTTTCAAGAATCCTGTCCAGGCGCTGAATATTTCCATATCTTTTTTTATAACCATCCCAGTCAAATTCCTTTAAATTTTCATATCCCTCAAATTGTCTGAGAATTCCATCCCGATGGAATACCAGTTTCATCCTTCGGCTCATTTTTTGAAATTTTACAAGTTCGCAATCTTCTATCCTAAGATTTTTCTTTAAATAGTCCCAGTCCTGTTCAGGAAGAACATGCTGCAGGTTAAGTGCCTGGTCCATAACAAACACTACCATTAAATTTGTATAGGCATTGTTGTTCAATCCTGGCCTGTCAGCTCCGGGATAAGCGTCATGATATTCATCAGGCCCTATAACACCCAGGATTTCATATCGGTTAAATTTTGAATTATAAGTTGCAATACTTGCCCAGAATCGAGCAATTTCTATTATTATCTCACCGCCGTAAAAAGATAAAAACTCTATATCGTGGGTGATTTGAAAATACTGCCAGATATTATAGACAATGGCATTATTTACGTGGCGCTGCAAATAAGTGTTGTCTGAAAGCCAGCGGCCCGATTCCGGGTTTAGATGCATCTGCTGGGTCTCCTCTCTACCGTTGCTTCCACTCTGCCAGGGATACATTGCGCCCTTGCAGCCGGCATCTATGGCTGCACGCCGGGCCTCTTTAAGTCGTCTATAACGGTACATGAGTAAGGTTCTTGTAATCTGGGGCGCCCTATAGTTCAAAAATGGAAAAATAATCATTTCATCCCAGAATATATGACCTCTGTAGCCTTCACCATGCCAGCCCCGGGCCGGCATTCCCACATCAATATCCAGGGAATTGCCCGAGGAGCTTTGTAATAAATGCAAAATATATAACCGGATAATTTTTTGAGTGTGCCGCTCAATATTTTTATTGTCCAGTTCAACCTTTACATCGAATTTACGCCACAACAGTTCCAGTGCCGTCACATGAGACGTTAATAAACCATCAAAATCTACCTCATTATTTGTAACGGTATTTTCAGCCTCTGATAAACATTCATAAATACCGGCATCCCGGGAAGTATAGATGCAGATCAATTTTTCCACGGTCAGCGGTTCGTCTGGAGACACATTCACCATAAAATGTTTGGCAATATATCCTCCTTCTTTGTCAACAAAAATTAATTTGGCCTGGGCTGATTTGCTGTTGACGAAAAGACTGGTTCTTGCTCCCATGGAAATACCAATGCATGACTGATTTGTTTTCATTTTCAACACCATGCTTTTTTCATCAAGGTGTTTAAATTCCACCAAATCAAGATGTTCATTGGCCAAATCCCGGTAGCGCTCAACTCCCAGATTCTTCACCCGGCCATCTATAGCAGAACAGATCTCTAATTTACCTTCCCAGTTCAACGGCGTAATAATCGTTTTCAGTCCGGCCCTGTGCATCTGCTCGGCATGGACAAATGAGTGTTGATTAATTTTTGTTTCCCTGTTTTTCTTATCTTGAAAGCGCATGGTACGGGTAAGTAACCCTTTTTTTATATTCAAGGACTGTTTATAAGAAAGAATCTTTACATCTTTTAGATGGAACCATTCTTCTCCAGGGATACGAAAAGTAAGGCTAAGCCAGTTGGGAATATTTACCAGGTCTTCATTCTCAACAATTCTACCGGCAATTTGTGTTTTAAGCCGGTTATATCCCCCGGCAAGATAAGTGCCGGGATAATGAACACCATCAGCCGATGCTTCAGGGGCTGCTCCCCTGGTAACAAAATAGCCGTTTCCCAGGGCGCACAATACTTCCCGCCGGCCTTCCTCTTCTGGATCAAACCCTTCATAAATAAGGGTCCAGCTGTTTTTTCTCTCTTTACCTGCACTAACTTCACATAGATCGTCCACCACCAGGTGGGCCCCTTTTTCTTTGAGTTTTTCTGCCTGGTCTGCACGGTTAACCCCAATCACCAACCCGAATTCGCCTTTTCTGCCGGCTTCCACACCGGAAAGCGCATCCTCCACCACCACACATCTGCTCACATTCAGATCCAGTCTTTTGGCAGCTTCCAAAAAAATGTCCGGTTCAGGTTTGCCGGTCAGACCCAGTTTTTCTGATGTAACACCATCCACCCGGGTATCAAATAAGGATTCCACACCTGCAGATTGAAGGACTTTGCGACAATTTTTGCTGGAACTGACAATGGCAGTCTTGAATCCATTTTTTCTTAACTGCTCAATAAGATCAATCGTGGATTCATACACCTTTACCCCTTCTTTTTTCACCAGATCAGAAAAAATCTGGTTTTTCCTGTTGCCAAGACCGCAGATGGTCTCTGTCTCCGGCTCATCCTGGAGGCTGCCATAGGGGATATCAATACCCCGTGAGGTGACAAATGATTCAACCCCTTTGTAACGGGGTCTTCCGTCCACATGTTTCACATAATCATCTTTAAGATTGAAAGGTTTAAAACGTTTGATATCACTCTTTTTTTCCAAGTATTCATCAAAAAGTTTTTTCCAGGCAATTGCATGAGTATCTGCTGTTCGTGTCACCACGCCATCCAGATCAAACAGGACAGCATCAAACAGTTCAGGATTAATAATTTGTTTTTTTGCTGCCATAAAAAAGATCCTCGTAAATATTTTAATTAAACAAGAAAAATCTCCCTGATTTTTTAGACAAAATGAATCCTTTTATTCTCTTATTCAGGATTTCATTTTATCCCTGGCCCGGCGAGTAAAGCGATTGAAATTCAGTTGATTGGCAATATTGAAGGTGATAATCTGTTTCTAATTAACTCTTCGTACTTTAACAGCATACTCAAATGTAATCAACGAATATCGAAAAAAATCATTAGTAGCACATTTGATCCATCATTATTTTTTATGATAATTTCAAGCTTTAAAAAATTGTATTCATTTATCAATTATTGGTTAGAATTAATTGTCATGTTGCCACCCTTAGTTTTGCAAGTGACTGGTGAGCCGCGTTAATAAGAGGATAATGCAGGATATGACACCGGTGCCAATAAAAACTTCAGACGATTGGTCATGCGGCACAAAGAAACAACCTATTATTATATCCCGTGTTCTTGAAGCGATTGAGAGGCTGCCTGCAGGTGCCATATAAACCAATCAAGACTTTCATAATCCTTTCCAATCCGGAAAGGGTTATGAAAAATCGGTTCTGCAACGACGTTGAGTTTATTGAAATTTAAGATCAGATAAAAAATCCGGAAATATATTTTAAAGCAATAAACAGGATACAACAGGTTAAAATACCTTTAATGTACACAGGTTGAACATGTTTTTGGACTCTTGCTCCCAGATACATCCCCAAAATTCCGCCCGAACCGAACAACGCCCCCAGCATCCAGTCCGGCGAAACAGCCACTTGAGGGTAGACAGCGGCCAGGAGCTGATAGAAAATCACGCCGGAAACCGATGTGACAAAGGTTCCCAGAAGCGCTGCCCCTGCAATCACATGAACGGGCAGGCCGATGATGGTGACAAGGACGGGAGCAATGATGGACCCACCGCCAATACCGTATATCCCGCCAATGATACCCACTATAAAGCAGATAATATAAATGGTTAACGGCGTATATACATATTTTTTTCCACTAAATGTAAAAACAACCCTGTTGAAAGAGGATTCCATGACACTAAGGCTTTGAAAATCCGTTGCATTGATCTGCCTTCCGTTATCCTTTTTTGTCCTGTTCTTACTTATCATATCCTTTAAAAGTTTCCAGCCGATATAGAGCAGGACAAACCCGGCAAACACCTTGAAATTCTTTGGATCGGGCAACACCTCAATTCGCACCCAGGCACCAATAAAAACGCCGGGCAGCGTTCCGATGATAATCGCTGTGGCCAATGGCCATAACATTCTTTTCTCCTTGATATACCGGTAGACGCCGCTGGGTATGGCAACAATATTAAAAACATGATTGGTGGCTGAAACCGAAGGGGTGGTATACCCTAAAATACTCATCTGGAACGGCAGCAGTAAAAATGCACCGGAAACGCCGCCCATTGAAGTAAAAAATGAAACAATAAATGCCACAAAGAAAATAACATACGGGTTGGCATGGATTTCAGCAATTGGAAAATACATTTTAATCTCCCTGATTAATCAATAGCCCGGAGAGATGATCCGGCAATTTTCCATCTCCGGGCTATTTTAATTTAATCCAAAATATGGGCAATGGTATTATGAATTTATAATTTTTGCCATGGCAAAAAATAAATCCTGCTCCCTTACTACACCCACAATTTTGTTAAACAGCGTGACAAGGAGACGTCTTTCATTATTGTTCAGCATAAGATGTGCCGCCTCCATCAGGTTTGATCTGCCGTCAATGGAAACAGGAGACGGTGACATGATATCACTGATACATTTATTTTTAACGTCGCGAATTCTGTTACTGAACATGCCGTTCCAGAATATGGGGGAATATTCAATGCTGTCTGCCAGGAATGGCTTGGGTGCGGAAAGATAGTCCGGCATGAGCGTTTCCAGAAGATCCCGAATCGTCAGTATCCCTTTAATTTCTTTGTCATCGGCCTCCACGAGAATCGACCGGTGACCGGTCTCCATTAACTGGTTTGTGGTTATTTTTTTAATAAAAGATTTTTTTTCAAATTGTAAATAAAAATTTTTTATTGTGGATGATATAAAAATATGTTGTATTTCTTCTTAAAAATGATTCTTAGCACTTTTAATTTTTTATTCATTTGAAAAGGGTTTAAAATGAATTTTGAGAGACTCAGGATACTCCTGATAGCTGCTTTTATGCTTGTTTCACTTGTGCCGTTGGCCTCTCTTGGATACAAAGTAATATCCCAGGGAGAAACTCTGATAGAAGAAAAAGCATCATCCTACCTAAAAGGTTTGTCCAAAAGAAATGCTGAAGCAATAAAAGGCTTCATGATAGAAAGAGTAAATGATCTGAACAATCTATCCAATATCGTTTGCATTTTTGGTTTTAATTCTACGATGCTAAAAACACATTTTGAACAAATGGAAGAACAATACAGTCCCTATCTTGGGTTTTTTTTGCTGGATAAATTCGGCAAGTCTGTTTTCTCTACTCTGGATGTTTCACTTGATCCTATACTATCGCATTCCATCATTGAATCAGGAAATCCATTGCTGGAGGTAGGTATAAAAAATGTTTTTATGTTTAATACCGGCCAAGAGAAAATTCCGGCACTCATGATTTGCGCACCAATAAGGAAAGGTTCTAAAGAACGCTGTCGGCATTTATGTGGTTTGGTTGATTTCAGGCTTATAGAAGCTCTGCTGAGGAAAAGCAATATAGAAGCTACAGGTGAGGTATATCTGATAAACAAAAAAGGCAGATTCTTGTCTGCCTCACGATTTGGTGCAAAAGCTCTTGTCGATCATATCTCTATTAATGCCATAGATAAAAAGAAACAGGGACTTTATGAAACAATTGATTATAGAGGGGAACGTGTATTACAGGCATATCAAAAAGTTGATACTTTCCCATGGTATGTTATCGCTGACCAGGATATGGCCGAAATTTTAAATCGGACCAAGACTATGGGAAAAGAAGCTATTCTTTATGGTGTATTGACAGCAATGATTGTTTTTATCCTTGCCTTTTTCATTTCCACTGTAATAGTAAATATTTTGAAAGCTAAATATAAGTACGAAAAAGAGCTGGAGTTTCAAGTTATTCAAAAAGAAAAATTGGCATCTCTCGGCCTCTTGACCTCAGGGCTTGCCCATGAATTAAATACTCCCCTTGCCAATGCGCTACTCTATACCCAGATTGCCAAAGAAGAACTGGAAGAACCCGGAACTGAAATGGAGATAATCCAACAAAGACTTTCAACCGTAGTTGATGAAGTAAGGCAGGGAAGTAAAATTGTAAGAAATCTTCTTGATTTTTCCCGTCATTCTCAAAGTGATGCTCAAATGAATGATGGTAATAAAATTCTAACGAAACTGATGGATATAGCAGGCCCTCATTGTGCATCTAAAAAAATTGAAGTAGAAATAGAATTGGAAAAAGGTATGCCGGATATTAAAGCTGATGCAAGTACAATACAGGCTATATTGACAAACCTTGTTGCCAATGCCATTGAAGCTATGCCCGACGGGGGGAAAATAAGCTTGAAGACCCGTTACGTGAAGGTTTTGAAAATGATAAAAATAGAGGTTGCTGACTCAGGCCCAGGGATTCCTGTGGATGAACTTATCAAAATATTCAATCCATTTTTTACAACTAAAAAGCAAGGAGAAGGGACAGGCCTTGGTCTTTTTGTCAGTTATGAGATGGCAAGAAAATTGGGGGGAGACATCAAAGTAATCAGTTCAACCAGGGACAGTTCGGCCACTTCCGGTACAGTATTTACCGTTGAATTACCGACTGAATAGTTTTTATCATAGAATGGGAGATCCTATGAAAGGGTACAAAATTTTAATTGTTGAAGATGATCAAAAAATGAATCAGGGGTTGCTGCATATTATTTCAAAAGAGGGATATTTCGTACAATCAGTTGATTCCGGTGAAAAGGCGCTTGAAAAAATTAGAGATACCCAATTCGATCTGATCATATCAGATCTCAAACTACCCGGCATTGACGGAAGACAGCTCTTAAAAGCCACAAAAAAATATGATGCCAATATTTTATTTGTTATTATCACGGCATACGGTACGGTTGACACTGCTGTGTCAGCCATGAAAGAAGGTGCAGAAGACTATATTTTAAAACCCTTTGACATGGAAGAACTCAGGCTTGTCATTAAAAAAATTATGGAAAAACGAGAACTGTTTTTAAACAATATCCGTTTGCAGCGTCAACTTGAAAAAAAATATACATTTGACAATATTATCGGAACCAGTGAAGCAATGATGACTGTTTTCAAAACCATCAATCGGGTCAAGGATTCAAAGACAACTGTTCTTATCCGGGGAGAGACCGGCACAGGAAAAGAGCTGGTGGCACGTGCCATACACTTTAATAGTGACAAGGCTTCAAAGCCTTATCTGCCGGTCAATTGTGCCGCGCTCAATGAAAACCTTCTGGCAAGTGAATTGTTTGGTCATGTAAAAGGGGCATTTACCGGAGCGGTATCCGATAAGAGAGGGCTCTTTGATGCAGCAAATGGTGGAACCGTATTCCTTGATGAAATCGGGGATATAGGAACAGGTCTCCAGCAGACATTTCTTCGGGTATTGGAAAACGGGGAGATACAGCCCGTAGGGTCTTTTGAAAGGAAAAAAGTTTTTGTAAGAGTTATAGCTGCAACAAACAAAAATCTTGAAGCCATGATTGAACAGGGCAGCTTTAGAAAGGATCTGTATTACAGGCTGAACGTTGTTATTATTGACTTGCCGCCTTTAAGAGAACGCAAAGGAGATATTGGAATACTGGCATACCATTTTTTAAAACAGTATTCAGCTCAAAACAATAAAAACATAAAGCGTATATCTCAAGAAGTTCTCCGATTGTTGGAAAATTATGCCTGGACTGGAAATATCAGAGAACTTGAAAATATTATTGAGAGGGCAACGCTTTTTGAGGTCAGTCAAAACATAACACCAGACAGCCTGCCCCCTGCTCTGACAATACCCCCTTTAGCTTCAGACATGAAATTTTTGTCTAACGATATAAAATCTCTGGAACAATTGAGCAAAAAACATATCATTAAAGTTCTGGAAACAACTAACCAAAATAGAACACAAGCCTCTAAATTATTAGGTATCAACAGATCCACTCTATGGCGTATAATGAATCGCCTGGAAATGGTCTGAGTTTCAATTGCAAAATTCAAATAATTACCCTTTCCTTGTGATGGTGCAAAATGCAACACCTGTTGCACTTCGCGCCACAGTATTCTTTTGGTTATAGACCACTTTCAATAAAAATTATTGTATTTACAATCAGTTATCCTTCCCACATTCCTGTGGCACGTTCATTGCTCTTAAGATTCAACAATGATTTGGGCAGCCTCACATCGCCGTTTGATTAGAGATCTCAACTCGATTCATTTTATTGGCGTTGTGAGGCAGGGTTATAATAAATTTTAAAAAAACTGGGGGACTTATGGAAAATAATATTTTCGGAAATTTAACTGACTGGGGGATTGTTCTGGATAAACTAAAAAAATTATCAGATAGCAGGGAACTTGACAATTACCAGGATGAATTGATCCGTTTGCTTCGTTTTGACCAGAATTGGCGATTGAGAGAGGCGGCAATTGAGTCTTTACACAATATTGATAACCCGAACCTTAATCTGGCAAGGGAAGTCATTTCATTAATAAACCGGAAAGATCTTTATTATGATGCCAGAATTCTGGCGACAGACAGCCTTGGAAAACTTACGACTACAATCGTTAACAACAGGGCATTTGACAAAGATATTTTAAAACAGTTTGTAATGGAAATCATAAAAAACATAGAAGCTTTGCTTGCCTCTCCCGAACCACCGATTTTTCACGATGCATTACAAAATTCTATGAATCAGATCAAGGAAACTGAGGCGGCAATTTAAATATAGTCAACAAAACCCAATAGATTAATCGTTAAAAGAAATTAAAAGGAGCCTTAACATGCTGATCGGAATACCGAAAGAAATAATGTACAAAGAAAAAAGAGTTGCAGCACTTCCGGAAACTATTGAAAAATTTATAAAACTCGGATTTGACGTGCTTGTTGAAACAAAGGCAGGTGCAGGGGCCTTTACCGACGATGAAGCATACCAGAAAGCCGGAGCCCGGATTGCAGCTGATGCAGTCGAGGTCTTTGACAAATCAGATCTTATCTTAAAAGTCAAAGAGCCCATGTTTAATGAACAGTTCAATAAACATGAAATCGACATGCTGAAGGAGAACCAGATACTTATTACTTTTCTGCATCCGGCAGCTCCTTCAAATCATGGCGATGTAAAAAGACTTATGGACAAAAACATTACGGCATTCACAATGGACGGCATCCCCAGGATTTCAAGGGCTCAGCGCATGGACCCGTTGACATCCATGAGTGCCATAACCGGGTATAAATCCATTATTATCGCAGCAGCTAATTTTCCAAAGTTTATTCCCATGATCGGTACATCCATTGGAATGATCAAACCAGCCAATATTTTAGTGATAGGCACCGGTGTTGTCGGACTTCAGGCCATTGCAACAGGAAAAAGGCTGGGGGGCATTGTCAAGGCGATTGATATCCGACCAGATGCAAAACAAGAAGCTGCGAGCGTAGGCGCCAAAGTGGTGGATTTTGAAGTACCGTCAGAGATAGTTCTTGGAGAAGGCGGATATGCCAAAGCACTTCCACCGGAATGGCTTGAAAAAGAAAGACAAGTATTGGCTCCCATAGTTGCAGAATCTGATATCATTATTCTCAGCGCCCTTGTGCCCGGGGAAGTTGCCCAGCATCTGATCACAAAAGCAATGGTTGAAACAATGAAACCCGGATCTGTTATTATTGATGTGTCCATTGATCAGGGAGGAAACTGCGAGATGACAGATCCGGGTAAAGAATTAACTCACCAGGGCGTCTACGTCTGCGGGATTAAAAATATCCCAGGATCAGTGCCGGTTCATTCTTCATGGTTGTATGCCAATAATCTGTATTATTTTGTTGAGAATCTGTTTAAAAACGGGTCGGATGAATTTGACATGACCGATGAAATCATCAAAGATTCCCTTGTTACACACAAAGGCAAACTTTATCATCAGGGTACTATCAAGGCTATGGGCTAAAATGATCATGAAAATATTCCAGGAGTAAACCAATGGCAAATCTTTTATTGATGGCAGGTGTTTTCCTGTTTTCCTTTATAGTGGGGTATTTTCTAATTTCCAGAATACCCACATTGCTCCATACACCCTTGATGTCCATGACAAATGCCATCTCTGCAGTCACGATATTGGGAGTTTTGATTCTTTTCTCAATTTCTTCAACACGAACCGAACAGATCATAGGCTCTATCGCTTTTATTATGGCCGCTTTCAACCTTGTGGGTGGGTTTGCCATTACAGACAGGATGTTAAGGATGTTCAAGAAAAAAGAAGAGGGGGCTGGTCATAATGACTGAAACATACTCTGCCATGAATCTATCTCTGGATTTTTGTGTCATCGGTATCCTTATACTTGGAATCTGGCTGTTTCACTGGCCCCACAGGGCAAAATTTGGTAATTTGACCGCTGCATTTGCTTTGGCATGTGCTGCAGGTTTGATTCTGTATCGAAACGGAACTCAGTATCCTTATATTGTATTCTTATCCCTTGTGGTTGGTTCTTTTGCCGGATTATGGGTGGCAAAAAAAATTACAATGATCCAGATTCCGGCCATGGTTGCCTTTCAGCATGGCGCCGGAGGGGTGGCTGCTTTTTTTCTTTCCCTTGCCGAACTGATGCGGGGTTCTCAACACCTTGGAATGATGAACGAAATATCCGGACTTTTAGGTCTTGCGATAGGGTCATTAACTTTCAGCGGCAGCATGATCGCCGGTGGAAAACTGTCAAACAAGCTTGGACAGACCCCTAAAATATTTCCAAACCACACTCTGATTGTCATGATCAACCTTGTCGCTATTATCGCGCTGATAATTGCAGCAGTATATGCACCCATGGGTATACGTATATTCCTTTATATTTCAATCATTTTTCTGTCAATTTTGTTTGGAATCATTTTTTCCATTCGAATTGGCGGGGCTGACATGCCTGTGTTGATTTCATTCTTAAATGCAACTGCAGGACTTGCGGCTGCCCTTTGCGGCATGATTATCGAAAACAAGTTGTTGATTTCCTGCGGAGCCACCGTAGCAGCTTCAGGATCAATACTCACCCATGTCATGTGCAAGGCAATGAATCGCAGTCTTTTCAGGGTATTTGTTCCGATTGAAAAATCCCGGGTAAAACCTAAGACGAAGAACGAGCAAACCCAGGCTTACAACCCTGTTGAAAAAATAATAATAGAGCAACCCATTGAAAAAAATAATTTTCAAAAAACTATAGATCTTGCCCGCAAAGCAGATAAAATCATTATCATACCAGGATATGGCATGGCTGTAGCCCAGGCACAATTTGAAGTGATTGAATTTTCAAACAAACTGCTTGCCATGGGTAAGGAGGTTAAATTTGCCATTCACCCGGTTGCCGGAAGAATGCCCGGGCACATGAATGTGCTGCTGGCTGAAGCCGGGGTTGACTATGATATCTTAGAGGAAATGGATGAAATAAATCCAGAATTTAAAGACACAGATTTTGCCCTGGTTATCGGGGCGTGTGATGTGGTGAATCCAGCGGCCATAGAAGTTGATGGCTCACCCATATCCGGCATGCCCATTTTACTTAGCCATGAATCAAAGCATGTAGTGTGCTGCAACCTGGATGAAAAACCCGGATACTCTGGTGTTGAAAATCCTTTGTATAAAAACGATAATACCATCATGCTTCTGGGAAATGCCAAAGAAACTGTCCAACAATTGGTTGAAAATCTTTCAGATCCAGATCCTGTTATTGAAGAATCTTTAGATGAAGTACAGACAGGCCAAGGCAGCCTGAAAAGCAATTTAGATTCAGCCATAAAAGCATTGTCTCTGGCAAAAAAAATTATTATTATTCCCGGCTATGGCATGGCACTTGCCCAGGCACAGTTTAAAGTGGTTGAGCTGGCATCCATCCTTGAATCCCTGGGCGTCCAGATTAAATTTGCCATTCACCCGGTTGCCGGAAGAATGCCCGGGCATATGAATGTGCTGCTGGCTGAAGCAGAAGTCGATTATGACAAGCTTTATGAGATGGATGATATCAATCCGGAATTTTCACAAACAGATGTTGTTCTTGTTTTTGGCGCCTGCGATGTGGTAAATCCTTCAGCAATGGAAACCGAAGGTACGCCTATTTCCGGAATGCCGATATTGATGGCCCAGGATGCAGAAAAAATAATTATATGTAACTTTGATGCAAAACCGGGCTATTCCGGGGTAGAGAATACTTTATATGAGAATCCAAAAACAATAATGATGACAGGGGATGCAGCATCAACAGCAAATGATTTAATTGATGCATTAAAAATATCCCATTGATTTAAATTTTCTAAACCTGTATTTTTAATAAAATTGCATCTATAGAATGAAGAGGATATATGGAAAAAAAAGATCAACCGATAAAAAAAAACCTGAATTAAAATCATACTATTGCCCGCATTGCCAAAAACTTTTAATGAGAGGTGATGTAAAAAGGTTAAACATGACTTGCCAGCATTGTCACACCTTAATTAATGCAAATGAGGATGAACTTTTAAAGCCTTAAAGTTTTTGTACGAGTAAAAAAATATGGCTGTAGTTGATGAAAAAATAAAAATAGTGCCTTTTGAAGAAAAGTATGCCCCAGCATTTAAACGATTAAACCTGCAGTGGCTTGAGGCTTACAAACTTTTCGAACCTGCTGATTTAAAATATCTTGATAAACCCCGGTCGATTGTCCTGGAACAAGGCGGCAAAATTTTAATAGCTGTATCTGAAGACATAGTTATCGGCACCTGTTCCTGAAGACACAATATATGCAACCGCAGATATATATATGGAGTTTAAAATAGGAGTAGAAAAATGAACTGTGTAAAAAAGGCACGACAAATGGTTTTCATGTTGATACTGTTTATAATGGGAGCCTTTCCTTTTCATGTCAATGCTTCTTCAACCGTCATTCTATTAAAGGGGCAGAGTGTTTATGTGCCGATCTATTCACACATTTACCATGGAGTTCGTGATAAACCTTTTGATTTGACTGCAACCCTGAGTATCCGAAATACAGATCTAAAAAAGGAAATTACGATTATTTCAGCTGATTATTTCGACTCTGAAGGAAATCTTTTGAAAAACTATGTTGAAGCTCCTATAAAATTAAAAAAACTTGCCTCCATGCGCTATACCATTAGAGCCGCAGATAAAACCGGAGGGTCCGGGGCAAAATTTATTGTAAGGTGGAAATCAGACACACCTGTAAATCCCCCTTTGATAGAAGCAATTATGATCAGCACTAAAAGTCAGCAGGGAATCTCTTTTGTTTCCCGGGGACAGGCTATAAAAGAATAATTTCTCAGGCAACTCACTTTAAGGGAAGATTCGATAAGGAAAGCAATGATTACTTCCATCATCCTGAAAAAGCTTAAAAATGCTTTTACTGATCTGCTGCCTATCATCCTGGTGATCGCTTTTTTTCAGATTGTTGTTTTAAGACAGCCTTTACCGCAAATGGGAGACGTTCTTTTTGGTGCTTTGCTTGTTGTGGCCGGCCTTACTCTGTTTGTCCAGGGTCTGGAAATGGGGCTGTTTCCCATTGGTGATGCAATGG
>Ga0164315_10002272_pt1 | contig 14739 bp, 6 predicted proteins | sample GuaBasSedimGuay6_FD_113737 | JGI IMG/M metagenome (GOLD analysis project Ga0164315, IMG submission 113737) | Subseafloor sediment microbial communities from Guaymas Basin, Gulf of California, Mexico - Guay6, Core 4569-2, 0-3 cm | ecosystem: Environmental > Aquatic > Marine > Hydrothermal vents >... | reverse complement strand
ATTCACCGGATATACCTACGATGCATCGGTATCGTTCATCCTTATTTTTACATCCCGATTTTATATGATCGAATATAGCCTGTGCAGCCTCCTTATGCATGTCGTTGATCAGAAGAATATCCCCTAACATGGTTGCATCTTTTAGTTAAACGATTCTGCTACAGTCACTTCCTGTGGCAGTTCAATTTCTTTCCCCCAAAGATGAACTTTTATTTTATCCTTTCCTGCATTTTTTCCTGAAATTTTAATCTTCCTTCCTGAGATAGAGACCTGAAAATGAGTACCCCTGAAGTTAAATTTGAAATCCAGACCCTTCCAGTGGGATGGTAACATTGGTGATATTTCAGGTATTTCGCCATTAAGGTTCAGCCCTGCAAAGGTAGAGATCACATCGTAGACAGTTCCTGCCATTACTCCGCAATGAATCCCTTCACCGGTGGTTCCGCCCTGAATATCCACCAGATCACTTCTTAACGCCTCCATGTATAGCTCCCATCCCTTATCCAGCATTCCTAATTCCCACGCCAGGCGTGCATGCACCAAACGGCTCAGGGTGGATCCATGCGAAGTCCGCTGAATATAGTAGTTGAAATTCTTCAGTGTATAATCACCAGGGACGTGAATGCCCATTTTCTCTAATATTTTAGTTACTTCTGAGGTCCCCAGGTTGTAAAAGCTCATCAGGAAGTCGGCCTGCTTGGACAATTTATAGTCATCGGGTGATTTTCCTTCGGCCTTAAGAATGCGGTCGAGACGGTGGATATCCTCATATTTCTCTCTGTAATGATTCCAATCCAGCTCACCCAGTCCAAAATAGCCCTTAAACTGCTCTACAATGCCCTCTTCTGATACATGAATAGAGAGTCCTTGGATGATCTGCTCCCACTCTTTTAATTCTTTCGCTGTCAATGAAAGTACATTCAAAATTCTCGTTTTTTCACTGCTCTTCAACTGGTCCATGATACTAAATGCCTTCTCCATGATCCAGCCTACCATAATGTTGCTATAGGCATTGTCAGTGAGGCCTCCCACTCCCGATCCTGGCAACGATTCATGAAATTCATCAGGTCCCATCACCTTATCTATGTGGTACTTCCCATCATCGGCATCATATGCCGCCTTACTGGCCCAGAATTTACAAATATCCAAAAGCATCTCTGCTCCAAACTGCTCCATAAATTCCAGATCACCTGTAGCATGATAATAGTTCCAGGTATTGTATGCAATGGCAAGTGAAATATGCCTCTGAAGAGAGCTGTAATCGTCACCCCATTCACCCGACAATGGATTCAGATGAATCACCTGGGTCTCCTCCCGACCATCGCTTCCGCTTTGCCATGGGAACATGGCCCCTTCATACCCATACTCCCTGGCATAAGCACGGGCAGCATCCAACCGCCGGTACCTGTACATCAGGACTGATTTAACCACCTGCGGAAAATGTAGGTTGTAGAGTGGCAAAATATATAGCTCATCCCAGAAGATATGCCCCCTGTATGCCTCCCCGTGTAGCCCCCTGGGAGGAATTCCTGAATCGAGACCGGCATGATGGGGTGAAGCTGATACCATCATATGAAACAGGTGCAGCCTCACAAGTTTTTGGGCTTCCCGGTCTCCTGAGATAACCACATCCACCTGTTCCCAGATCTCTTTCCACCTTCCGGCAGAGAGATTTAATTCATTTTGATAAGATGAAAGGCTCGACAAGGTGGCCCGTGCCTCACTCAATGGGTCCTCTACCCCTCCATCCCTCGAAGTGTAGAGACTCACCATCTTCTCCAGGACCACCTCCTGATCCTTTTGTGCTTCCAGAACGAATGTCTGACCGATCCACCCATCGCCCTTCGATATACTCGAGTCCACTTCCGAACTCCCAACCATACGGTTTCCTGCGCATGCTGCAATGTGAATATCAGATTGGGAAGTCTTTACTACGAGCTCGATGACATGTCCGTTTGACTCCTCCAAAACCGGCATAAGTTGCTGCTGATTCAGGGTATTGTATCGCTCCACTCCGGCATTCTTATGGTCGCCCCGCAGCTCGGACCGGATTTCAATCCTTCCCTTATAATTAAGCGGTGTAAGGGCATATCGGAGTCCGGCCCGGTGAGGATCAGCCATTCCGGAAAAACGTCGGGAAATGACTCGCGTTTGCCTTCCCTGATCATCCTCTACAATCATCTCCCGTTCAAGTTCACCCATCTGAAGGTTAAGTGTTCTGCGTATCTCAATCACTTTGTAGTTGGGTTCAGGAGAGAACTCGAACCAGGGTCCCTCCTCAATTCTGAAGGTAACCGGAAGCCAGTTGGATATATTGACGAAATCCTCATTCTCAACGTCTCTGTCTCCAACCCTGGAAGTGAGCCTGTTAAATAGTCCGGAAATATAGGTGCCGGGATAGTTCACTTTGTTCGCCCTGCACTCTTCCATGGATCCACGGGTACCAAAATATCCGTTCCCCACTGCAAGTAAGGCTTCCCTTGATCTCTCCATTCCCTGGTCATAATCAAAGAAGCTAAGTTTCCATCCGTCCTCTTCCATTCCCTTCTCAAACCACTCATTGATCCCATCCAGCCCAATTTCACCCATATCCTCTACCACAATATCGGCACCCCCAATAAGTAATTCCCTGGTATTATTTTCCCGTGCCAGTCCCAGTGTAAGTCCAAAATTTCCCTTATGGCCGGCCTGCACTCCAGACACAGCATCCTCTACCACTACTGAACGGTGATACTCCACGCCCAGGTTATCGCAGGCTGTGGTAAATATATCCGGCTCTGGCTTGCCATTCAAACCTATTTCGGCTGAGACCACCCCATCGACCCGGGTTTCAAAAAGATCCAGAAGTCCCGCTTTTTCAAGCACGGGTTTACAATTCTTGCTGGAGGAGGCCACCCCAATTCTTACTCCAGCCTCCTTCAATCCATAGAGAATCTCTACTGTGGTCTCATATACCTCCACCCCATCGTCATCCAACACCTGGTTGAACATGATGTTTTTTCGGTTGCCCACTCCGCAAACAGTCTCTTCTCCGGGATCGTCAGATGGATCCCCTAATGGGATATCAATTCCCCTGGATTCCAGGAATGAAGCTACCCCTTTGTACCTGGGTTTCCCATCCACATAGGGCAGATAATCTCCTGCATGAGTAAACTCCCGAAAAGGCTCTCCAAATCTCTTCTCGCGAGTTCTCATGTAATCATCAAAAGTATTTTTCCATGCCGAAGCATGAACAAGTGCAGTTTTTGTGATCACTCCGTCAAGGTCAAAAATCACTGCATCGAATTTGGGTTGAAAAGCCATATTGTTGATATTAAATTTGGTATTAGCGATCAAGGTATCTAAATTTAAAGAAGCATTCAAATCATGTTATTAAAATCCCATTCCCGATGAAACGACTCATTCTTGCCTCAAACATACTTCCCGTACATATTGTATGGCAGGATGACCAATATTTGATAGAAAAATCTGATGAGCAAACCATCGCAGGATTGCAGGATTTCTATAGTTCCTTTCATCCAAAGTGGGTAGGACTTACAGGATTTGAGAATCACGATTTCACCGAGGAGGAGACAAAAAAACTAAGTGCTAAACTCGATTCTTATAATTGCATTCCGGTTTTTCCCAAGTCCAGGGATAGGAATCTCTATCATCATGGATTTGCCCGAAATACCCTGTGGCCTCTGTTTCACTATTTCACAGAGAATGTGACCTATAGTGAAGAATCATGGGATGCCTATGTAAAAATCAACCAGCTGTTTGCCGAAAAAATTCTTGAGGAGATCGAAGACGGAGATATTCTCTGGATTCATGACTACCACCTTCTTCTGCTGCCCCGGATGATCAGAGAGCAAAAGCCCGGAATTTCCATCGGACTCTTCAGTCATGTACCCTTTCCATCGTTCGAGCTCTTCCGGCTTCTCCCCTGGCGTCTGGAGATCATAGGGGGAATGCTGGGTGCAGACCTCATTGGGTTTCAGACCTACGATCATGTAAGGCACTTTATGAGTTCGGTGAGAAGACTTCTGGGGGTGGACTCTTTCTTAAACAGAATATCGTTGGGTGAGCGTACCCTTAAGGTGGATGTCTTCCCCAAAGGCATTAATTACGATAGGTTCAGGAATAAATCCCTCGAGATACACGGAGATCATCCACGGTGGTCGCCTATCCAGGAGGAGATGCGAATGTTTAAGGAATCGGGGCAGCTGGAAAAACTGATCATCTCCATCGATAAACTGGATTATACCAAGGGGATCCCGCAACGCATCAGGGCATTTGAAAGGTTCTTGCAGACCTATCCTGAGTACATTGGCCGGGTAAGTATGATTGTCCAGGCCATCCCATCGGGAGAGACCAGTGAATCGTTCTATAACCTGAAAGCAAAAGTGGATGAGTTGGTGGGTCGAATCAACGGCAACTATGGGACCATCACCTGGACCCCTGTAAGGTATCTGAACCAGACCTTTACCATGGACGAGCGGATAGACCTTTACTCCCTGTCGGATATAGCCCTGATCCTGCCCCTCAGGGATGGCATGAACCTGGTGGCCAAAGAATTTGTCGCCTCCAGGCATGATGGCTCTGGTGTTTTAATTCTCAGTGAACTGGCTGGTGCCTCAAAAGAACTGCATGAGGCACTTCTGGTTAATCCCAATGACCTTAATTCCATTGCGGAGGCCATCTGTGAGGCCATTGAGATGCCCTACGATGAGCAGGTACGAAGGAATACCGTCATGATGAAGAGGCTTCAACGCTATACGGTAGACAGATGGGCCAGCGAGTTTATCAAAAGCCTGGAAGGGGTAAAAGAGATCCAGGAGGTGAACCTCACCCGGAAAATTAACGTCACCCGGATGAGGGAGATAGTAGCTGCATATGCCAACTCACAAAAACGAATTCTATTTCTGGATTACGATGGTACACTCTCCTGGTTTAAGAAAGATCCGGAAGATGCAAAACCGGATGAACAGCTGTATCACATTTTAGAAGAACTGACACTTGATAAAAACAATACTGTGGTCATTATAAGTGGGAGGGACAAAGAGACCCTTGGAAGGTGGTTTAACCAGGGTTGGGACATCCATTTCATTGCAGAGCATGGAGTCTGGTTGAGGGAACCCAAAGGCGATTGGCATATGATGGAACTGATCGATAATGAATGGAAAGAATCGATCCAACCCTTACTGGAGTATTACGTGGACCAGACACCCAGGACATTCATTGAGAATAAAAACTTCTCACTGGTCTGGCATTACCGAAAGGCTGATCCGGACCTGGGATTGCAACGTGCATGGGAACTTAAGGACGAATTGAGAACGCTTACCTCTAATCTGAACCTGGAAATTATGGATGGAGATAAAGTTCTTGAGATCAAATACTCAGGGATAAACAAAGGGAGGGCGGCTCTTCAGAAGATGGGGGAGACAAACTATGATTTTATTTTTGCAGTGGGTGACGACTGGACCGACGAATATACATTCGACGCTTTGCCTGAAAAGGCATATACCATCAAGGTGGGGACCAAAACCACAAAAGCCGACTACTATATTGAGAGTGTGGACCTGGTCAGGGAGATCCTCTGCCGGTTTAGAAAGGAAAATTGTTGATAGATCCAATCAGCAGGTGATGTTTCAGTTTCTTGATTATCTTAGCGGCTTAATCGCCTGACGGTCCTGTCAGATCCCTTTTTTTTAACGGCTATGAAAGCTACAATTCCGGTAGTCCTATATATTATTTGTGCCTGTTTAATGCCCTTGTCAGGTCAGGATACTGCAGTTAACCGTAGTAATTTCAGGCTTCAGGCCCTGAAAACAGATCAGAGGATAGAGGTGGATGGAATCCTGGATGAAGCCATCTGGAGCAGGGCCGAAAGAACCACCCCTTTCCATCGGATTACACCCATCGACACGGGTTATGCCAAATCACAAACGGAAGTAATGATTGCCTACGATGAAAACAATATATATATGGGCATCATCCTTCACGATACAGTGCCCGGTAAACGCCCCATGGAATCGTACCGCAGGGACTGGAATTTCGGAAAGAATGATAACTTTTTTGCTGCCATTGACACCTATAACGATCAGACCAACGGGTTTGCATTTGGAGTCTCAGCTGCGGGGGGGCAGTGGGATGGCATCCAGTCCAACGGGGGAACTGTTTCCCTGGAATGGGATGGAAAATGGCACTCCGCAGTACAACACTACGGGGATCGCTGGGTGGCCGAATTCAGCATCCCTTTCAGGACCATCCGGTACCGTGAAGGCGATACGGAATGGGGCATAAATTTCAGCAGACTTGACCTGAAAACCAATGAAAAATCGGGATGGGCTCCGGTTCCCCGGCAATTTCAGTCAGCCAACCTGGCCTACACAGGTACACTGGCCTGGGAAGACCCTCCCCCTGCACCCGGGGTCAGGTTCTCATTGATCCCTTACGTATCGGGTAAAGCAACCCACAACAAAGAAGCCGGTGAAAATATCTCATACAAAGCCAATGCAGGTTTGGATGCCAAGGTGATCCTTTCCACATCCATGAATCTGGATGTGACCATTAATCCGGACTACTCACAGGTGGAGGTGGATCGCCAGCAGACCAACCTGGACCGGTTTGAACTCTATTTCCCCGAAAAGAGAAAGTTTTTCCTGGAGAATAGCGACCTGTTTGCCAACCTGGGTGCCAACAATTTGCGCCCTTTCTTCTCTCGAAGAATTGGATTGAACTCACCTGTAATTGCAGGAGCCAGACTCAGCGGAAACGCAGGTGAGAACTGGCGATTGGGAATAATGAATATGCAAACCGCTGTAAAAGATCAGTATTCAGCCGATAACTTCAGTGTGGCTGTCCTGCAGCGAAAGGTGCTCAGCCGCTCCAATGTAGCTGCATTCCTTACCAATAAACAGGTGCTTGCCACTCCTGAAGACACTGCCTATAATGGGTATGATTTCAACCGGGTAGCTGGCGGAGAGTTCAATTATGCCAGTACAGACAACAGGTGGACAGGCAAAGCCTTTTATCACTACTCCTTCAATCCCGGTCCGGTTGGCGACCGCTTTACTTCGGCCGCATCTATTCTTTATGAAACCCAGCAGTTTTCAGCTGGATGGAGCCAGGCCTATGTGGGCAAAAATTACCTGGCCGAAATGGGATTTGTGAGGAGGCAGGGATATCATCAGACCAACCCCACAGTTGGATACCGGTTCTACCCCGTATCAGAACGAATTACCAGCCATGGTCCCTCGGTTACAGCCGATCTCTTTTTCGAACCCTCTTTTTCACTGACTGACAGGGAGCTGGAATTGAGCTATTCACTGACCTGGCAGGACCGAAGCACAATCTCTCTCGATTTTGAAGAGGGGTACCTGAAACTCCTGGAACCTTTCGATCCTACCAATACTGGAGGCGCAGAGTATCCTGCCGGAAGTGAGTTTAACTGGACCGAGGTGGCTTTAACCTATACCTCCACCATGCGCAGGCTCTTTACATTTATGGTATCAGGCCGCTATGGAGGGTACTTTGATGGAACCCGCACCAGCTTTAGCGCAGATATTAATTACCGGGTACAGCCTTATGGCAGTATCTCTTTAATGACCACCTATCATAAAATCCTTCAGCCCGAGCCCTATACCAGTACAGACCTGATTTTGGTCGGTCCCAAGCTTGACATCACATTCACAGAGAGCCTCTTTTTCACCACCTTTGTTCAGTACAACAACCAGATCGACAACGTAAACATAAACATGCGGCTCCAGTGGCGATTTGCCCCAGTATCAGATCTCTTTATCGTCTATACCGAGAACTCATACCCAGTAGGCTTTACTACCAAGAACCGGGGTCTTGTATTGAAACTATCTTACTGGTTTAACTAGGCCATACATGAGTGGGCAGATCAGAAGATTATAATGGGTTTTACCACCGATTGGGCCGGACTTGAGTAGTTTGGATACTGGTCAGTAGAATATTTTAAATAGTATACCCCTGCGGCCAGGTTTGTTAGATCTAAATACTTCTTTTCAAAATCACCCAGGAACACTTCATCTTGCTGGTGGACAATGCGTCCGGTATTATCTTGGACAGTTAAGCTCCAAATCACTCCTTTAGACGAATTGTTCATGATAAAGAAGTATCCATTGCTCGGATTTGGGGCAATCATCAAATGATTCTCAATATATTCTTTTGAATGGCAATCATACGCGAACTCGTCCAAATCAAAAAAAAGGATTGCTTCCTGCACCAGATCACAGTGTCTGTTAAGCAGGAAAGAAAGCATATTATCTACAATATCCTCCTCCCATTCTTTCACGCTGGAAGGGTAATGCCATCTGGAGATATGCATTGGAATTTCGTCCCTGTAGAGATCCACCAAAACATTCATTTTTTGATAAATCCTTGAAGGAGCAAAATCAACATTCAGAATCTCTACCATTCGGGCAATGAAGATTGATTTAAACGCCTCATTCTTTAATAAATGCCTCAAAAGAAAGGAGGAAACAGGTTCTTCATACCAGGGGTGTTCCCTTTCATCAAGTATGGCCTTTTCAAACATACTTGGGACGCTATAATAGGCAATGTCAAGGTCAAAGAAGATCCATCTCCATCTGCCCTCCTCACTTTGGGAACGCCACAATTTCTGATTGTTACCTGGCCAGTCCCAATTAGAGAAAAACATTTCAGCAATAACATAATCAACCAAACTTAAAACATCTACGCTCGATTTTACAAATTCGTAATTGGCTTCAACCGATAGATCGTGGGTATTTATGAACCCGGCCAGATCGATAAAGCTAAGGTTGGTACCTGCATCAACATGGGTGTGGTTTGCATTGATGATATCTACAGAATCGGAATCGACTCCATACGTGTATTCCAGGTAGTGTTCATCAATTCTATCCCTAAGGGTTTGAATACCCCAATACTCTCCATTTATATAGACCACCACAGGCTGATAATCCTGGATCTCAAAATTAAGGTCACGTGACAATTCGTGAGCCAGCACATCCCTGATGGTGGCATTATCTACTGTGGATCCTCCCATGGTTGTCCTTAGTAGAAATCGTTTATAAGAATTGACAGACTTCTGCGGTAAAAGGGGATAATCAAATGAATCTTTGCCATACTTTTCCCTTGCATATACCCTTAACGATTTCTGAGCTGATTGCCTGGTAATCCCGCCATGAACTCTGATGCCGGCCTCCTGGGAAAAGCCCAATGTTCCATCAGGTTCAAAGTATTCGATATGTATGAGCCGTTCCCAGTTATCGCCTCTCATGAAGAAGTTACCGGTACTACCCACTTTATCATGATCTTCACTGATCCCGGGTACAAAGATTCCCTCCTCATAACCAAACAGGTCATCACCCTCAGCTGAAATTGAGATCACAGGCATGCAGAAGTTTTCGTGCACATTCGAATCTACAATATAGGTCCGGGTACATACCTTACTTGTTCTTTCGCCCCGATCGAATGAGGCACATCTAACTACGTGTATCTTATCAACTGTCTTGCCTGGAGTTTCCCAGGCTTTATAAGCCTGGTTCTCCTGGGCAGTGGAAGTTGGTATTTCAGAAAAAAAGTTGGGCTCTGATTCCAAATAATCCATGTAGATCGCCTCTGAAACTGATGCAGATCTTTCGAAAGGAATGGACCCATCCAGCGTGTAACGAACTGTATCTCCATTTATTGAGTATACATCCAGATGAAACGGGTCTTTATAAAATCCTTGCTTATGCGAAAATACCAGCTGATTGTTCACCTTATTTGGGCCCCCTGGGGTAGGAAGGGAACTCACCAACCAAAGTCTGTCTCCATCGGGTATCCTGGCCATGGCCTGATCCTTAGCCAGGATCACTGGATCGACAATATCAATCACGGCGCCTCCAGGTTCTGTTAAAACAAGGGATTCTCCTTCCGAGGAGATTTTAAAACTGGTATGAAGCTCCAGGGTATCCTTCCGGTCTTTACCCGATGCAAAAAGTAATATGTATTCTTTGGGGGGAATAGTTACCTCCGGGAAGTTCCATTTCCGGGACTCAGTCAGATTGTCTGAGAGGCTATATTTAAACAGATTAATGTTCTGTTCACCTGGGTTGTAAATTTCAATCCAATCCGAAAAATCCCCATCCTGGTCCCGCAAGAAGGTATCGTTTTGTGACATGAACTCGTTGATGACAAGATCTTGCCCGTCAACTCTAAAAGTTGAGATCAAACAAAATGCCAGAGAGAAAAGCCTTATGCGAAAAAGATTGCTCACTGAGCACAAAAGTAGAATTTACATTTCAAAAATCCGCCACCGCCACCAGGTAATGTTGTGTTCTGAAATAGAGCATGCCTTCTGAAATGGCAGGAGTTGCCATAATGAGATCCTCCAGCGGGTTTTTTGAGAGAACCTCAAATTCAGCACCGGCCTTCACCACAAACACATCGCCCTGCTCAGTGGCATAGTAAAGCTTTCCATTAGATGCCACTCCAGAGGCTGTGATCCCACGGGCTTCAGGCAATCGCTCCCTGTAAATCAGCTCTCCCGTTCTTGCATCAACACAGGTAAGGTTCCCATTCATTCTCAGGTTATAGAGGTAATCACCATAGATCAGGATGGTGGGCATATAGGCAGCCCCTCTTTTGATGCTCCATACAATGTACTCATTCGAAGTACCCTCCTTATCCAATGTAATGTCGCCTTTGGCTTCTGGCTTAATGGCGAAGATGGGTGAATAACGTCCATGGGACCCATGAATATAGATCAGTCCATGCCCAAAGACAGGAACCGGTACCGGAGCATCTCCCCCATTACTTAACCTCCATATCTCCTCTCCCGTATCGAAATTGTATCCTCCTATGTGCTGAAAGCCGTTGACCACCACCTGACGGTACCCGTTCTGGTTATAAAAGTTGGGGGTAGACCAGGTAGAGATTTCATCCCTCGGCGTACGCCAGATATCCTTCCCGGTTTCCAGGTCGAGCGATGCTATAAAAGCATCCCCCAGGAAATCACACTGCACGATCACCCTGTTCTCATGAATGATAGGTGAACTGGCAAAACCCCACTCCACATCCGGATCGGTGTAGGGACCGGCATTCATCCTGCCGAAATCTCTCTTCCAGATCAGCACTCCTTCAAAGTCATAGCAATAGAGCCCCTCCGATCCAAAGAAGGCAACAATATACCGTCCATCAGTGGCAGGAGTGGGATTTGCATGGGATGATTTGGTATGCCTTTCAGTCTTCGGTATACCCTTACAGGCCAGCCTTTCCCAGAGCAACTCACCGGTAATTTTGTCAAAACAAAACAACTTAAACTCATGTTCAGACCGATCCCCTACTTCATCAATATTTCCATAGAGTCCCACTTTCAGTGAATCGTTACCACTGCCGCTGATGGCAGTGGTAACAAATAATTTGTCCTCCCAGATGACAGGACAGGAGTGTCCAAGTCCGGGAATCTTCACTTTCCACCTGATATTCTCCCCGGTATTGATATCCCAGGTAACGGGCAGGTCCTGAGATTCAACAATGCCACTGGCAAACGGACCACGAAACTGAGGCCACTGGGTCATATAGCCGGACTGTCCGATGGCATGCATGTAAAACCCGAGTGTTATAGTGATGATCAGGCAGAATTTGTTGAAGATCATGGTGAAGGTTTTGAAACAAATATAGTGATAACCCTGGAAGGATTTATCCGTATAGTATGTATCCAGCCATGGAAACAACGTTGATAAAAAGTTTTGAGAATAAGCCATTTGTTTTGTTCAGCAACCCGTTTTGCTCCATGCAACTTACAGCTGTAGTGGCTATTAGGTAATGTATACGTACTAAATCAAGTTAATTATGAATCGTTCCAGACTCACCTTGTCATTCATTTTTCTATTTTCGATGACCACTGTTTTCTCGCAGAACTATCCGGTCTTTATAGTTATTGACGAGATCGCTGAGGATTTGGACCAGCTCAAATCCGAATTTGGCAATCAACCCAATGCATTTTTTATCAATGGATTCACCCCCAATGCCATAGAGCAATTTGCCTCAGCCACTGAAAAATTACAAATAGAAGAGCTACATATTTATGCTGCCACAAAACCGGGAGCCATCGTTTTTAACAGCATCGCCATAACCTCCGCCTCACTAACCGAATTAACTCCTGTCCTGAAGGAGTGGAGCTCAGTCGTATCCTACAAAGTGGTTATCCACAGCGATGTGGTGTTTAGCGGAGATGAAGGAATTCTATTAAAACAACAACTTGAGGAGATTACCGGTCTGCTCTTTTCGACCCAGAACTGAAAAAATAAAAGCAAATCCTCATGGAAACAATAGAATTTAAAGCCAGATTAATTCTGACACTCTTGTTGGTGTCCATCATGTCAGTGACCCGGGCACTTCCTGAAGAAACCGAATACTTAGGAACTATTGCCCGTGAGGGCTATTTCGACGATGGTGCGTGGGGTCCTTTCCCTATCGGATTTGATTTCGATTTTTTTGGTAATACCTATAACGATTTCTATGTCACCTCCAATGGTTTGGTGATGTTTGGGTCGGGCTCTAACCGATACATAAACAGAAACATTCCCAACACCGCAACTCCAAATAATTACATCGCTCCTTTCTGGGATGATATTGTTATTCATAGCAGCGGGGATATTATGTATCAGACCATTGGGACCGCACCAAATCGCAAACTGGTGGTTCAGTTCACCAACATGTCCTTCTGGAACTCACCAGTTCTTTTAGGGACATTCCAGGTGATCCTATACGAAGGATCCAATAACATTCAGACCCAGTACAGAAGCATTGTGGACCTGACCTCAGCCAGGGCCAGTGGAAATTCGGCAACAGTAGGCCTGGAAAATAACGATGGCTCTGCGGGAGTATTGTGCTCCTATAATACTGAAGGCTATATTTATAGTGAAAAGGCCATCCTTTTTACCCCTGGTGCAGGCACCTATACATTTGATGATAACGCAGTTTATGAGGGTGTTTTATTGCAGGGTGTAATTCCAAGAGCCAGCACACCCAGTCTGATCAGTCCGTCCAATAACAGCACCATTGGCGACAATGTGATCTTTCAGTGGGAGGCAGCTGCCAATGCCTCCAGCTATTTTGTGGTTATCTCTCAGAACTCTGATCTGAGCAGTCCCATTCATACTTCCGCCGATCTTACCGATCTCTCCTATGAGTTTACTCTATCTGCCGACCAAAGCTATTACTGGTCTGCCTATTCAAAAAATTCGGTGGGAGCTATTTCATGGTCAGAAATCTGGAGTTTTCAAACCAGTTCGGTTCCGCCTCTTCTGGCTGTTCCTCAGACCGCCTATCTGGAACAGGGAGAGGACCGGATTATCACATTGGTATTTACCGGTGGCGACGCAGGTTCAAAGACTGCCACAGTTACCTCCTTGCCAGGGGAAGGAACCCTTTATCAAAACAATGGGGGCATCCCGGGGCCTCAAATCACATCGGTGCCCACCGATGTGACTGACGGTTCATTCAAATTAATCTACAGAGCTGACGGAGGGACCGGCAATGGAGTCGGAGATTTTGATTTTCGCTTTTCTGATGATACATGGACCTCACCGGATGAGACCTATACCATCAATGTTTCACCACCGGGAATACCCAACTTCCTGTATGCTTCAAAGGAGTTAGACAGAGTTGAAATCACTTTCGACCGAAACATGACCGATCCAACAGGCAAGCACCTTGAGTTTTCCGTACAGGATGACGGAGTGGATGTCACTTCCATATCCTGCGCATTAAAAGCCGGGGATCCAGCCACGATTATCGTATATGTATCTCCGAATCTGGATACAGATCATGCTATAGGTGTTGCCTATACCAAAGGCTCTGTAACCGCAGAATCAACCGGGGTGTTGGAATCATTTAGTTTCCAGCTGGCCGGGAAACTGGCCCAGGTAATCAATTTTGCAGCGCTGTCGGATAAAACTTACGGCGATGCAGATTATGCACTCTCTGCCACCTCATCCTCAGGCTTGCCCATTACCTTTAGCTCTTCAAACTCTACGGTGGTCTCCATATCAAGCTCCACCGCCTCTGTCAACAATGCCGGGGAGAGCCTGATCTATGCCTCCCAGGCTGGTAATGCCACCTATACATCGGTTACCTTTGAACGTCATCAGCTGGTGAATAAGGCTCCTGCCACCGTTACATTATCTGATCTGACCCAGGAATATACAGGTGCAAAAATCGAAGCAACCGTTGCCACCGTACCTGCTGGATTAACCGTAAAAGTAACCTACGACGGTTCTGTCTCCATTCCTGCTGAACTGGGCAGCTATGCTGTTTCGGCCAATGTGGAGGAGGATAATTACGGCGGAAATGCCACAGGAACACTTATCATCACCGACCTGACCCCACCGGTGCCCGACCTGGCTATTCTGCCGGATGTTACCGGAGAATGCTCTGCAACTCCGGTGGCCCCTACCGCAACAGATTTGCATTCAGGGTCCGTTACCGGTACCACAGCCACCGCATTCCCCGTTACCACGCAGGGGACCACTGTGATTACCTGGACCTACGATGACGGAAATGGCAACACTTCGACGCAGCTGCAATCAATTGTTATCGATGATGTGACCAACCCCGACACTCCGGTACTTACAGATGTGACCGGTGAATGTTCAGCAACAGCTGTTGCTCCCACCACCACCGATGCATGTGAAGGAAGCATCACCGGAACCACTTCTGATCCCTTGACCTATAACACACAGGGAACCCATGTGATTACCT
>Ga0164315_10002271_pt1 | contig 14741 bp, 10 predicted proteins | sample GuaBasSedimGuay6_FD_113737 | JGI IMG/M metagenome (GOLD analysis project Ga0164315, IMG submission 113737) | Subseafloor sediment microbial communities from Guaymas Basin, Gulf of California, Mexico - Guay6, Core 4569-2, 0-3 cm | ecosystem: Environmental > Aquatic > Marine > Hydrothermal vents... | reverse complement strand
GTGCCTCCCCGGCTGCCCCCCCCCTTGATCGTGACGTTTTTCCGCCCCCCGACGATCGAGGGGGCGCGCTTTCGCGGATTCAAGTGCGCGGTGCTGGTTAAGGACTGCGAAAACGTCAAGCTCATCGGCCTCGACGTTTCGGGCAACTACCGCCAGCGGCTCAAGTCGACGCCCGCGCGCGAGGACGCCACCGACTGGCTGCGACCCCACGACAACGACAAGCAGCAGTGGCGCAAACGCTACGGCGCCGGCATCTGCATCGAGAACTCGAAGGGCTGCGAGGTGGTCGAGTGCATTGGCCGCGGCCAGCAGAACGGGCTGATCCTCGACCGCTGCACCGGCGCGCGGGTACTCGACAACGACTTTTCGTTCAATTCAGGCTGGGGCATCGCGCTCTGGCGGTCGTCGGAAAACCTCCTTAGCCAGAACAAGTGCGACTGGTGCGTGCGCGGCTACTCCCACGGCGTCTACGACCGCGGCCAGGACAGCGCCGGGATCCTGATGTTCGAGCAGTGCTCGCGCAACACGATCTACCGCAACTCCGCGACCCACTCCGGGGACGGGCTGTTTTTGTACGCCGGGGAGGAGACCCTCAAGCGCACGGGACTCGGGGGCTGCAACGACAACCTCGTCGCCTACAACGACTTTTCGCATGCGGTGGCCAACGCCATCGAGGCGACCTTCTCGCGCGACAACCGTTTCCTCGGCAATCGCTGCGACGACTCCAACTACGGAGTCTGGGCCGGCTACTCCTACCGCACGTTGATCGAGGGCAACACGTTCACCGGCAACCGCTACGCGGGCGTCGCCATCGAGCACGGCAGCGAGAATCGCATCGTCTTCAATACGTTCCTGAACAACCGCAACGGCATTCACCTCTGGTGGGACGACGACAAAGCGCTGCTGGCTTCGAGATTCGGCGAGCGTCATCCGTGCAAGTCGGAGACCTACCTGATCGCGGGCAACTCGTTCGAGGGCGATGCGGTGGGCGTGAGGCTGGTGGATACCGGGCGCGTGGCGATCCTCGAAAATCACTTCGAAGACGTACCGCGTGTGCTGGTGACCAAGGGCGCCTGCCCCGACGTCAAGAGCGGCGACGACGCGCCCGACGATCTCTTCGGCACCAAGATCAAGCAGGAACTGCCCGGTCACCGCGATGTCTTCCTGGGCGCCGACCACCCGCGCGGACGGGTCTTCATCATGGTGGGCGAGTGGGGGCCCCTCGATCCGAACCGCACGTTCGTCTGGCCGACCCATGTGGTTGGCTGGGAGGAGTGCCGCTTCCGCACACGCGGGCAGGCGCAATGGCTCAATCCGCTCCAAGGCGACGTCAAGTCGAGCATCGTCAAAGGCGAGGTCGTCGTGACGGCGGATCGCGACGGGGTCATCCCGTTCACGGGCGCGCTCAAGCTGGGCGAACATGTCATCGCCATTAGCGGCGTCGTGTTGCGTGCGGAGTGGACGGTTCGCCAGTGGAACTGGACCGTGGACCCGCGCAAGGAGTGGATCGTGCCCAAGGGGGCGCAGACGATCCAGACGCGTCGCCTCGATTTCCGCTGGGGAGCGAAGGGCCCCAACGCATGGATGGCGGGGGATCGCTTCGCGCTGCAGGCGACGACGCGCATGAACATGCCCGCGGGCCGGTACCGCATTCGCACCGTGAGCGACGACGGCGTGCGCGTGAAGATCGACGGCAAGCTGGTGCAGGAGGACTGGACCTGGCACGGGCCCAAGGAGAACGTAAGCGAGGTCGAACTCAGCGCGGGCGAACACGAACTCGTCGTCGAGTACTTCGAACTCGATGGCCACGCCGAGTTGCGCTTCGACCTGGAGCCTATTCGTTGAGAGTGCTGCTGGTCGCGCTGCTCTGCGTATCCGCGCATGCGGGCGAATACGACGGCAAGTACAAGTCCGATCCGCGCCTTGCGAAGGTGCGCGCCGAGCTGCCGGCGCGGCTCGCGGCGGCGCGCAAGCGCATTCCCTACGAGGGCGCGCTGCGCGTCGAATTCCGGGATCTCGGCCAGAAGGGAGCCGGAGTGCTGGCGCGCACGCTGCGCGGCGAGGAGGGCTTCGTAATCGTGATCTACACGGAGCCCCTGCTGCTGCGTATCCACGAACTTGAAGCGACCCTCGCGCACGAACTGGTCCACTGCCTTCAGAAACAACGTTGGGGGGCGCGGGGGGAGATGCGCTACCCGGCGTGGGTGCGGGAGGGTATGGCGGTTTACCTCGCCGGGCAGTTCGAGGAGCGTGCGCGCGCGCTGGCGGCGTATGCGGGACGCGAGGCCGCGCCCGCCGACGCCGTGACACGCATCGTCAATGGGCTCGACGGCCGACACGGGCTGCATGACTACGCCGAAGACGGCGCCGCGTTCGTCGGCGTCGAGCACCGGCACGGCAAGCAGAAGGCGCGCGCGTTCGTGGAGGCGCTGCTCGATGGCGCCACGGCCCCGAGTGCGGCGCGCAGCGTGTTAGGCGAGAAGTGGGATGTGTTCGAGCGCGAGAGCGCCGAGTTCGCGCGCCGATGTCTCGGGCCGCTGGTCACCGAAGGGCGCGCTGTGATGCTACGGCTGCGTCGATTGGTCGCGGAGCGCTCCTATGAACAGGCGAACGCCGTGCCCGCCTGCAGTGGCGTCTATGCACAGGACTCGGCCTATCCGGCTGCGCAGGCGCTGGCGGGAATGGGGCGTGAGAGAGAAGCTCTGACGGTCCTGAGGGAGCGCCTGCTCGATCGGCCCCTACGTTCGGCGACCGTACTCGACCGCGCGCTCGTGCTTGAACTGGAACTGCTTCACAAGCTCGGCGAAAAGAAACAACGCGCCGCTGCCGTCTCGCGCGCCAGGCTCGACCTCACCCCTTATCCCCGATCGCATGGCGAAGTGCTCAAGCTGTTCGGCTCCAAGTAGCGCACCGATCCAAGGTTCGATCGTTGGGACCCATAACCCACGACCCAGAACCCAAAACCGAGGTTCAACGGCTTCCGCGCTGAAACAAGAGCACCTTGACCGTCTCAAGCAATACGGCGAGATAGAAGGTGATCGACCGGTTGCGCAGGTAGAAGAGTTCGTACTCCAGCTTGCGGCGCGCGTCCTCGTCCGTTGAGCCGTACGGGTAGCGAATCTGCGCCCAGCCGGTCACGCCGGGGCGCACGGCATGCCGCGCGGCGTAGAAGGGAATCGTATCGCTGAGTTGGCGCACGAAGACGGGGCGTTCCGGGCGCGGGCCCACGAGTGACATGTCGCCCTTGAGCACGTTCCAGAGCTGCGGGAACTCGTCGAGGCGCGACTTGCGCAGAAGGCGCCCCAGCGGTGTGATGCGCGGATCGTCCTCGGTTGCCCAGACGGGCCCGGTGGTGCTCTCCGCGTCATGCCGCATGGTGCGGAACTTGTGGATCGTGAACTCGGTACCCCAGCGTCCGACGCGCGTCTGCGAGTAGATCACCGGGCCGCGCGATGAGAGGCGAATCGCCAGCGCCACGGGAATCGCGAGCAGCAACACGAAGGGAGCTGCGAGTGTCACGAGCGCGATGTCGATCACTCGCTGTGCGGAAAACTGATTGGCCTGCGACGTGAGGCGAGCGATCAGTCCGATGTCGTCGCCTTGGCCAAGGTGGACGCGTCCGTACGCCTCCGCAACCAGTTGGTTGGCGGTTTCCACGATGCATCCCGCGCCGGCGCACGGAGCGAGTACGGTGCGCAGGTCTTCCGGATCGGCTTCGGCGACCACGAAGAGGCGAATCCCCTCGGTGCGGTACCAGCCGAAACCGTCCGCCGGCGAGAAGACGCTCAAGCCCGCGATGGCGCCGCGCTCTTCGACCGTGGCGGGCAGGATCACGCCGCGCAGCCGAAGGGCGGGCGTCGTGTTGAGGGTTTGGATGCCCTGCTCCGCACCCGCGCGCGAACTGGCGAACAGGACGGCGGGCACCGAGTGTTCGCGAAATCCGCGGGACTCGACCCACTTGCGCTGGAGGATGATAGCGAGTCCGCTGACGAGGGGCGCTGAGCAAGCTACCAGCGTGCTGGGAGCGTAGGTGGGCACGACCGTGTAGCCGATTGCCAGCACGACGCACGAAGCGCCCAGCGCCCACATGAGCTTCTCCAGCGAGAGCGGGGGCAGCGGGCGGGTCGTGACTCCAATGATCTCCGCGATGTAGAGCGCGAAGAGGATGGAAAGTGCGACCGGGAGCGCGTGGACGAAGATTTCCAGCTCTCGGCCTGGATCTCGAAAGATGTAGGCCAGCGCCAAGAGGCCAGTCATCATCACGACGAAGGTGATGAACAGCTTGCGGACGAGCGAGATCGGGTAGCCCCACTCGACGCCGACACGAACCGGCGACGAAGCTACCTTGGCCTCGTGCGAAGTGGGGGGAGCGGACACGGCGTTAGCCGCGGTCCGTGTCGCGTCGGTAGTATCCATAGACTTCCCGGAAGTACGGAATGTCCTTGGGCTTGGCGCAGTTCAGGACGGCGCCGAGGAACTTCTCGCGGCCAAAGTCATCGATCGCCTGATCGATCATATCCCTGGGAGTGCTGCCGGCCTTGACCACCATCAGCGCCGCATCGACCACTTCGCGCAACACGTGTGTGTCGGCGACAGGCAGCAGCGGGGGGCAGTCGAGCAGAACCATGTCGAAGTTCTCGATCGCGTTGAGAACCAGAATTCCGATGTGCACCGGCGAGAGCAGCGGGGGGCCATCGAGTCCGGCGGGCGGATAGCCGACCGGCATGATCGAAACGCCCGGCACGTCCGTGGCGTAGGCGTGGAACTCCATGTTGGCCGGGTCGCGGGGGTCGGAGGATTGCAAGGCGCCGGCGGCGCCACCGAGACCCGCCTCACGGCTCAGGGTGGCGCGGTGGGTGTCGAGGTCGAGGACGATCACGCGCTTGCCGCTGACGGCTAGCTTTTCGCCGAGCGCGAGCGTGACGGTCGTCTTCCCCTCGCCGGCGAGGGCACTGGTGACGGCCAGCGTGCGGAGATTGCCCTGCGTATGACGCGCGAGGATGTGGGTGGCGAGCGCGTGAATCTGCTCCTGCGCGAGTTGGCTTGCCCAGCCGCCGTGCGCGCGAAGGTGACGCGGATACGTCGCGGTGCGCAGTTCCGTCGCGGGCAAAGAAGCCTGGCTATCCGCTGTCGCGGGCGTGCTGGCCGGTGCCGGCTGGGGCGCTTCGACCAGTTCGGAGTCCTGCTGCTTCCGCTTCCGTCGTGACCTGCGCTCTTTTCGGGTGGGCCGCTTGGGGGGCTGGACGACCTCCGGGATCGGCTCGTCGATTATCTGCTCTTCCGAAATCTGCTCTTCCGGGATCGGATCTTCCGGAATCTGCTCGAGGATCTCCTCGACCGGCAGAATCTCGGTCACGTCGATCGGGTCGTCCGCCAACTCGCGGGCCGGCAGCGCAGGCTCCACATGGGCCAGGACATCGTCGAGCTGGTCCCGATCGGCGGTGATCAGGTCAACTCGCGACGCAGGGGCCAAGCTCAGGGAGTGAGCGAGGGGTGTCATGTCGAAAGGCAGCGGCTTCATGGCGTCAGTTCAGGGTGTAGGTCGCAGAGGTTCCGCACCGCGACTGTCGAATAAGATCGACGTGGTTGCTTCCTCCCTCCAGTCATGCACTTTGAATGCCAATTCCTGAAATTCGGGGGCGCCCGCTGGTTCTCAAGGCTCAATTCGAATCGTGGTAGGCCGAAATGCCGCGCGCAGGGCGGCGTTCCGGTGGGAACTACCCCTTGTTTGTGCTTTCGACCGAGCCCCCGTCCTTCCCCAGAACGGCGTCGATCCTAATCTTTGATTTGCCTGCCAGCACCACGTTGTCGTCTAGCGGACGGGACGATTAAGTCCCCGAAGTGCTTTTGCGACGACGCGTTTCACTCCGACGGAGTCGCAGGCCTACGGCCAACGTGACGAAAATGCCGCCTTCCACCAGTAGCGTTACCGGCAGACTCTGCAATACGGTTGCGATCATGACCCTCATCTCCGGTCCGATCACAGTCGCCCATTTCGGGTACGGCCGATTTGCGTGACTCGGCTACGCCCCACTCCATTCCGACTGTCATCGAACCCTATTTCTCAAGCGCGAGACTAACCGCGCCCCGACCGATCCGTCAACCCCGATTCATGTACAAAGTTCGGGATCTGGAAAGGTACTGAGACCTGCGTGGGGAGACTAGCTGCGGGCGCAGCCATCCGGGATGCCGCGGAGGCGCCTCGGATCTTGTAAGCCTATACCGGCCAGAGGGTTACAGCTTGACGATGCGCGCGCCACCCTCGGGTACCTGGTAGCCCAGCGGGTAGGCGTTGCGACTATCCACGATGGATTTCGCCTCGCGGGCAACGAGATCGAAGTCGGTACCGGTGTGGCGCGCAGTCACCACGACGCAGTCGGCGGCCCGGATTTCCTCCGCGGTCAGCGCGCAGCTGCGCAGCACGCCATCGCCATCGCGCACGCTCTCGACGTGAGGGTCGTGATAGGCGATTTCCGCGCCCGCTTGGCGCAGGAGCTCGATGATGTCCAGGGCGGGCGATTCGCGGACGTCGGCGACATCGTTCTTGTAGGCCACGCCGAGGACGAGCACGCGGCTACCGTTGACGGCCTTCTTGTCCGCGTTGAGCGCGTCGCTGACGAGGCGCACGACGAAACGGGGCATTTCGCTGTTCACTTCGCCGGCGAGTTCGATGAAACGCGCCCGGTAGTTGAGCGTCTTGAGCTTCCACGAGAGGTAGAAGGGGTCGATCGGGATGCAGTGCCCGCCGAGGCCGGGGCCCGGGACGAACTTCATGAACCCGAACGGCTTCGTGGCGGCCGCGTCGATTACCTCCCACACGTCGAGGCCGAGGCGGTGGCACATGATCGCGACCTCATTGACGAGGCCGATGTTCACGCTGCGGAAGGTGTTTTCGAGCAGTTTTGACATCTCTGCCGCGGCCGCGTTGCTCACCTTCACCACGGAGTCGATCGCCGTGTCGTAGAAGAGACGGGCCAGTTCGCCGGATTCGTCGCCGACGCCGCCGACCACCTTGGGCGTGTTCTTGATGCCGTAGGTCGTATTGCTCGGATCGACGCGCTCGGGGCTGAACGCGAGGTAGAAGTCCACCCCCGCCTTTAGGCCGGTCGCTTCGAGTGCCGGCCGAACCACTTCCTCGGTCGTGCCGGGATAGGTCGTGCTTTCGAGGATGATCAGCTGCCCCTTGCGCAGGCGCTTGGCGATCTGATCGGTCGCCTTCTGCACGAAGCTCATGTCCGGATCGCGCGTCTTGGAGAGCGGCGTGGGCACGCAGATGCTGATGATGTCCATTTCCGCGAATCGATCGAAGTCGGTCGTCGCGTCGAGCATCTCCCGGCCGATCAGATCGGAAACCGTCTTGTCCGGCACGTCTCCGATGTAGGAACTGCCGGCCATGAGCTGGTCAACCTTCTCCTGGCTCACTTCGAAGCCCGTCGCACGGAACCCTTCGCGCGCGAATTCGACCGCGAGGGGCAATCCGACGTAGCCGAGTCCGACGACGCCAAAACGCGCCGTTCTGTTTTCGATCTTTTCCTTGAGCATCTGTTTTCCTTTTCCGATTGCGGCAGAGACTAGCACCGTTTGTTGGCGTTACCGCTCTGCGCGCGCGCTGTCGGCTCAATGCGGGACGACGAGTCCGAGATCGGCAAGTCGCGACGGGATGTCCGACAGCGCATTCTCCGGGACGGGCAGGACAGGACACCCCAGCGCGCGCGCGTGCCGGATCTCGTCGTGCGGGTCGTCACCGATGACAACCGTGCGGGCGAGGCTCACGTCGAACTCCCGCGCCAGTGCGAGAATGTCGTCGCGCTTGGTGCCGGCCTCCTCGATGACGCGGATGCGGATCGCCGCGAAGGCATCGCGCAGGCCGCAGCTGTCGATCTTGGCCTGCTGTCGCGCGGGGTTGCCACGCGTCAACAGTGCCAGATGGATGCGCCCCCGCAGCATGTCGAGCATCTCGCGGGCGCCAGGGAGCGGATCGAGTGCGGGCACGGTCGGGTCGTACCACGCCTCGGCGGCGCGCTCGCGCAGATCGGCCGGAAGCGCCGCCAGCGGTTCGAGTACCTCGTCGATCGCCTTGCCGCGGTGGTTGAGGCGATCCACATCGACCCCCACGATCGCGGCGACGCGGCGCAGCGCCGGCAGCAGCAGGACGCCCTGTGTGTCGATCAGCGTGTCGTCCAGGTCGAATATCGCGAGTGCGTTCACGAGACTCCCAGCGCGGTGGCCAAGTCATCCAAGGCGATCGATTCGGGCGCGGTAGCGGAGAGAAGAATTTCGTCCATACGGGCGTTGAGCGGGGCTCCTCCTCCTCCTAGATCGGCCACAATGCGGTGATACCGCTCCTGCGGCGGAAGGCCCCTTTGCAGACGCCGCCACGTGTCGTTGTAGACCGGGCGCGCGCGCGGACTGCTTCGGCGCTGCCGTTCAATCTCCTCTTCCGGTCCGGCATCGTGGCCGTCACACGAGCGCGCCGCAATGCCGTTGCGCTGGAGCGCCTCCCACGCCTCCGACACGAGCGCCGCCTTGATGGCGCCGAAGCGTGGGTCGGTGTGTTGGGCGGGCGGCACCAGCGCGTTGGCCGTACTGCCGATGTTGCAGAGCAGCTTGAGCCAGATGTCATCAGCGATCGCGCTCGATAGGCCCACATCGAAACCGGCGCGGCCGAGATCACGCGCGACCTGCTCGACCTGCGCGTCGCTTCCACGCGGCCAGCGGCCGATGACGATGCGGCCGCGACGCGTGAAGAGCGCGCGGCCGGGCGAGAGCAGCGTGCACGTCATGCGCCACACGCCGCCAATCACGCTGCCCGCCACCCTGCCGTGGCGCGCCGCTTCGTCTTCCGCGCCGACGCCATTCGAGAACGTGACGAACGTGCGATCGGGCCAACGCGCGCAGACCTCCGCGACCTGGCTTTCGTGCACGCACAACAACATCACGCCTTCCGGCTGTTCCGCGACGCGCACCGCAACGCGAACGGTTTCGTCGTCTCCCTCGAGGTGCAGGTCGCCGGTCGCGTTGCGGCCCATGAGCGTCGTCGCGATGCCCCTATCCGCGAGCAGTCCGGCGAGAACGGTGCCGACTGAGCCCGCCCCGAAAACGGTGTATGCCGCTTGTTCGTTCATGAACCTTCAAGTTTCGTCGCCGATTATCCGAAAGTAAGGTTGGGCCGGAACAGCGGCGAGCAAATCCGAACCCCCTAAGCTACATATCACAACCTTGGATCAGCCAGGGTCTCGGAAGTCTCGCCGCTAACCGGCCCTTTTTTTATTTGCCCTCTGCTCGGCGTCCCGCGGGTTCCCAACCTTCGGCCACGGCCTTCGCGAAATCCTCGACGCGCTGGCCCAACTCCGTCGGCGTCAATCCGAACGCCACGGCGATCGACATCTTCGCGCTCTTGCGCGTGTAGTGGTTGACGACGTAGTCGAGCAGCGCCTTGCGGTACTTGCCCTTCTCGGCGTGGTAGAGGAACTGGCAAGTCGCGCTCGCCTGCACGTACCAGAGGTTCATCTCGGAAATGCGTTGCGCGCCGAGCCGCCAACGCCGCTGAATCTTGAGCTTGGGCTCCTTGTTGAGCGCCCAGAACGTGACCGCGCTGCCGCCGTAGAGCTTTTTCCACGCGATGAGCTTGCCGCTCCCGCGCAGCGAGTAGAGCGTGTCGAGCGCCGCCGCGCGCCGGTCGAAGAGGCTCCACTCGCCGGCGTCGAGGTCGTAGACCCCTTCCTCCAAAAAGCGCGCAAAACCCTCGACGATCCAGAACCCGGGCGTGCGGGAACTGCGCCGTCCTTCGGTGCGGTTGTAGGCGGGATTGACCTCCGCCAGCCAGTGGTGCGTCAGTTCGTGCACGGCGGTGCCGACGATGCGTTGCTCCGCGTCGCGCGCCGTCAGCCAGTAGAGGCGCGAGATGCCTTCCTCCGGCGAGTAGTGTCCCGCGCTGAACTCGAGTATCTCCGCCGCAGCGGCACCGCGCACGTTGCTCTGCCGCTTGTACTCCTCGTGGTTCTCGTAGAGGAAGATGCGCAGCGGGTCGCTCTTCTTGCGCCGCACCGGGTAGTCGGCGAAGAGCGAGGCAAGCAGGTCGGTGGTCATGCGGCAGCAGCCGAGGGTGCGCCCGAGGATCGCGGTGTCACGCACGGGCGTGATGATCAGGATTGGCCCGGTGCGAATGCCGTGGAGGTCCTTGCGCCACGTCTTGCGCGCCTGGCGCATCGAGAACCCCTCGCCCGAGTCGAGTTTGGCGTCGCGCTGCGCGATGTCGAGTTCCCAGTCGAGCCAGTTGCGCGGGCCGCCCATTGAGAATTTTTTCGGCGCGAGCGACTTGAGCACGCGTCGCGCGGTCGCGTGCTCCGGCGCGAGGATCAGCAGGTCGCGCAGCATGCGCAGGCCTACCATGCGGTCGCGGGGCAGCTCCCGTTCGACGCGGAGGAAGAGCAGATCCGCGTACACCGAGTCGAGCTGGCCGGCGTCCGCCTTGACCTGCTCCGCCTTCTTGTTGGGCGGCGGTCGCCGCGCCTCAAGCTTCTCGATCCGCTCGCCCAGCTTGTCGGCGTCCTTGCCGTTGAGCCCGTTGTCCTGCGCGATTTCGAACAGACGACGCGACAGATGCGCGTCCTTGTATCGCAGGGCGGAACGCAGGAGCCGTTCCGCCTCGTCACGGATACGGGATCGCGCGAGCAGTTCGTAGCCGCGCATGCGGGAGTCGTAGTCGGGCGCCCAGAGCAAGGTGCCGTCCGCGCTCTCGATCAGATAGAAGGCGTCGAGCTTCCAATCCCTCTTCTTCCAGCGCAAGAGCTTGCTGTCGATGTCGAGCGTCATCTCCTTGCGCGCGAGGATCTTGCCGTCGCGACCGATCGCGATGGCGACAGCTGTCTCCGCGCGCGCATGCGCGGCAAGCAGCAGCAGCACAACTACGCAGCGCGTCATCGCGTGCGCCTCCGGGCGCGGAACTCACGCAACGTAACCAGGTCATCGACGATCAGCACGCCGCCGTCGATCGGCACGGCGGGATAGCGCAACTGACCCACCGGCAGTCTCCAGAGAATGCGTCGCGTGCGGATGTCGGCGGCCCACGCCCCGAAATAGACGATGTCGCCCAGCACGGTGGGCCCGACCCGCTGGGCGCGATCGTAGAGGTCGCGGTTCTCCTGCACGGTCGATATGTAGCGTCCGCCCTTGAGGGTTTGGATTACCCAGCCGATCGGCTTCGCCGACGTAAAAACAAGATTGCCGAGCGGTGTCATCGCCGGCGGGACGGGGTAGTTCTGGAGCCGCGCCGGATAGTGCCCGACCGTCAGCACGTTGTCCTGATAGCGGCGGTCGATCATCACGTGACTGCAGGCAACGCCGCGGGTGCGGAGCGGGGTGGGGGCGCCGATGATGACTTGGGATTCGGTCACGGTGATCGAGGCGGGTTTGCTCGCGTCCGGAATGCCGCCTCGCCTGTACTCAGCGACGTTGTGGGCCAGGACACGACTGCCATCCTTGCGATCGAAGACGTACAGATGCATCGAGGGCGCGAAACCGTGTTGCTGCCCCCGGCCGACCACGTAGACGTGTCTTCCGTAGAGTGCAGGCCGACCGCGCAGGGTGTCGTCGCCGGCCGTCCAGACCGGCGAGCGCCGTCGCGCGCGGATGCGCATCAGGAACCCGTCGGCTACGACGTAGATTTCGTTCTCGAACACGATCGGATGCGACAGCGTCGTTTGCGCCAGTTTGTGCGTGTAGACGCGGTTGAACGTCTTGCCTGCGCGGGAGTACTCCGTCAACTCCGTGCCGCCGATGGTCATGTAGACGCGCCCGTCCCAGACCACGGGTTGCGGCGGGGGCCCTTTGGGTAGCAGTTTCTTGGACAGGAGCTTGCCCTCGATCACATCGACCGCGACGAGATAGTGGCTATCCTTCTTCCCGCGGCAGATGAGATAGGCGATGCGCTCCCAGTAGATGATCGGTGCGGCCACGGCGCCGGGGAGGCGCAGGCTCCAACTCTCCTCGACGTCGTCGGTGAGCGGCAGGCAGGCGCTGCGCCGCGTTCCGGCCGGGGTGCCGTTGGGGTCGGACCAGCGCAACGGGTGCGCGATCGCGGCGTCCGGTTCGGCGGCCGCGAATTGCGAGAGGAGTACGAGGACCAGCCCCGTCGTGATTCGAAAACTCCGCATCCCGCTATCGAGACTATCAATGCGATACCGTGGAGCCCGAATTATTCGCGAGACCCACGGTTCTGTGCGGTCCGCTGCGCCCAGCTCTTCGTCTCCGCCTCGTCGCTGTGACCTGCGGCCACAGCTTCCTTGTTGTTCCTCGATCCGAACGCAGCGTCCTCGCCCAGAACAAGATGCCCGACCAACGAAGGCGGCTGTTGCCGCCGTCGGCCGATGAACGACGGCGCGGCCGTGACCAATGCGCGCGGGGCTCACGAATAATGCGGGCTCGCCAGCTAGAATCCGGCGCGATGCGACGTCGAGGGCTCAAGTTCGCCGCCGGTCTGCTGGCCGGCCTCGCGCTGGTGGTTGGTGGCCGCGCGTGGATGGATGCGCGCGGCGCCGCCGCCTGGAGTGCTGAGGAGCGGGCCATGGCGCCGCATATGCATGCGTTCGTGAGGGCGCTGCGGGAGCGACCGGACACCGCCGATCCCGCGCCCCGCTGGAAGCCGCTGCTGGCGGACTCCGCTCCCGCCGGCATGCTCTGTTCGCTCTGCCACGGTTCGCATGGCGAGCGCATGGAACGCGCCATCGAGCGCGGCGATCTTCCGCTCGCAGCGGCGGGGGAGCGCCCGGGGCGGGAGGCGATGGCCACGATCATGGAGGATTGGGTGCGCGCGCTCAATCGCAAGGGTGGCGCGCTCCTGCGGAAGGCCGTCGTCTGCATCGACTGTCACGAGCGCGATCCGCGCGGCGTGCCGAATCGCTCCGACTGACCGGCAACCGGCCAATTGCGGGAAATGCACCATACCGGGGGGGTGAACCGCTAACGGGCGCGGTTACGATGGCGGGCTATGGTCGCCGCTGCTCCTCGACTCCTGATTCTGATGGTGTTCCTGTTCGTGCCCACGTCGTTGGCGTCGGACTGGAAGCCGCCCACCGAGAAGAAGGCGCTCGATAAGGCGGTCAAGGAGACGATCAAGGAGTACGACGCGATCTCGGGGAACCACGACCTCGTGCCGGTGCGCCGCCGCCGCATCCTCATCGTGCGACTCGGCATGCTGCCGCACAAGAAGACCTCCAAGGCGCTGCGCCGCATCCTGCAGCGCGAGAGGGACGTGCGCGCGCAGATCAACGCGATGTACGCGATCGTCGATGTGGGCGACTTCAAGGCGGTCAAGGCGATGTACAAATACGTGCTCAAGCAGGCGCGCACGGTACTGCCCGCCTACCTCGGTCGCGCCTTGTCGCGCACCAAGGACGAGGAGGTCATGGCGTGGATCGCGGAGGTGCCGCTATCGCACGGCAACCCGGTCATTCGCCTGAGTGCGATCGAGGCGCTCGGCAAATTGCGCTACAAGGGTGGCGCCGATGCCCTGATCGCCATCTACCAGCGCGAGGACAACAAGATTGCGGGCGTCAACGCGGTCATGAAGTACGAGAGCCTGCGCGCCCTGGGCCGCATCGGCGGCCCTGGCGTCAAGACGCACCTGCTCAAGTCTGCCGTATCGACGGACTGGCGCATGCAGCTCGCCGCCGCCGAGGTGATGCTCGACCACTATCGCGACGAGCAGACCTTCAAGGCGATGCGCGAGCTTGCGAAGGCGGAACGCCAGATCATTCGCGAGGAGGCCGCGGTCTCGGTCGGTCGCAACAAGGTCGAGCCGCTCTTCGACACGCTCATCCTCACCATGCGCGAGGGCAACCTGCGCTGCAAGTGGGCCGCGTACGAGGGGATGAAGGCGATCAGCGGGCAGGACTACGCGCTCGCGCCCGATGCGTGGGACAAGTGGCTGCGCGACAAGAAGAAGGGCAAGCTCGACAAGGACGGTGCGATCGCCAAGAAGGAGCGCATGAGCGTCTCCACCTACTACAACTTCAAGATCTTCTCCGACCGCGTGCTCTTCGTGGTCGATATCAGCGGATCCATGAAGTGGCTCGAGGCGCCGCCGCAGCGCATCGACATCGCCAAGAAGGAGCTCGTCAAGGCGATCAAGTCCCTCGACAACAAGACGCTCTTCAACGTCATGACCTTCTCCTCCGACGTTCACGTGTGGAGCAAGAAGGGCGAGGTCCCGGCGACCGATGAAAACGTGCAGGCGTCACTCGAGTGGATCGAGAAGCGCATGCTGCCGCGCGGTGGAACCAACACGCACCTCGCACTGATGAGGTCGATTCGCGACAACCCGAAGGTGGACACCGTCTTCTTCATGTCCGATGGCCTGCCGTCCGGTGGCCAGATCGAACTGCAGGAGGAGATCCTCGTCGCGCTGCGCAACGAAAACCGTTTCCGCAAGGTCAAGTTCAACACGATCGCGCTCGTCTTCGGCAAGTCCAAGATCGAGAAGGCGTGGAAGTACGAGGACCCGATCGAGATGGGCGCGTTCATGACGCGCATCGCCGAGGAGACCGGCGGTAGCTCGCTCGTGATCGACCGCCCGTTCTTCGACCTGAAGGACGACTAGGGTCTGTTTGAAAACCCCATCTGGATTCGACCGGCTGCGGCTGCGCCTCGCTTCGCGGCGCCTCCTTGCAGTACAGCCATTGAATACAGCGGCGTCCTCCTTCGCGCTGGCGCGCTTCGGCGGGACAGGTCGGCTTGCCTGC